>Ga0154400_127_pt1 | contig 23123 bp, 19 predicted proteins | sample RifGroB2_FD_115904 | JGI IMG/M metagenome (GOLD analysis project Ga0154400, IMG submission 115904) | Chloroflexi bacterium GWB2_49_20 | reverse complement strand
AAATACTAAATAATCGAAAATTTATTCAGAAATTCTGCCTTTTGGTCCAAGTCTGCTCGTTTTATGGATTTCTTAAACACCTTCTATCAAGGAGAGTATGGTATCTGTCAAGAATTTCCATGTCAGACAACATTGCGGGAAGATCAATGTAATATAATTTGTCCTGCTGGTTCTGAGAGCCGGTTAGAACTCATCTCAACAGAAAAGACATTCTGTCAATTTTTGATTGGAAGTTCTTCAATTTTCCATTTCTGCTCAAAACGCAAACCAGCCAGAACCTCCTCTATATTCTTGGAATTCTGACCGGTTTTATCTGATCTTAGTGCCCCCAAGGGGACTCGAACCCCTGTTTTGGCCTTGAGAGGGCCACGTCCTGGGCCACTAGACGATGGGGGCGTTTAGCAGCGGGCGTTATTTTATCATGGCGGAGGCTGAATCGTCAACGAGTCGAACGATCAATTAACCGGTCTTTGATTCCCGCCCCGCTCCCGGGTAAAACAAACAAAGCTCACCCCGCAGGTTGAAATCGGGGTGAGCCTTGTTCATGTAGAGCTTTAAGTTTGAAGGTGGCTTATGGAGTTGCGCCTGTCCAACTGCCACGGCCAGAACAAAGATCAAAGCCACCCAGGCAGGAGGCGCCGTTATTCCCGGAGGTGATATCGCGATAGGTAACGTTGTTGCCGTAAACGTAGGCGGCGTTTACCAGGGCACCAGAAACAGCCGCCCGCCCGGCCCACATTGGGGAACTCAGGCTCGTGCCTCCAACTTGATACCAGCCTTTTTGGCCCTGATAATTTGAACTATCATAAACTGCCGCGCCGGAGTATGGGTCTGCATCCAGAGACACATCGGGAGTGGCGCGCTTACCAGCGCAATTCACCTGGGCATATCCAGAGAAGCCGGACTGGGCAGAGGTGGCTGTTTCATACAGACTGCAGCCGCCACCGCCACTGCTCCAACCTGTCTCGCTCAACAGGCTGCCATCGCTATTAAAGGTCAGGCGCGTGCCGCCAACCGAGATGACGTTCGGGGATGAGGATGGATAATCTGCCGGTAGACCTGCATCTCCCGCGGAGACAAAAAATGAAACACCTGGACGTGAGAAGTGTGAGTCGTACGCAGTTTGACCAGAGAATTCACTGGCACCCCAACTGTTGCTGACGTAATTGGCATGGGCAGCCGCGTAGTCCTCCGCTGCCAGAAGGTTGGCGAAACTGTTGCTGCTCGCTTCCACCAGCAGGATTTTGGCTCCGGGTGCGATGGCATGTGCCCATTCGATATCCAGGGCAATTTCAAGCCCCCAACCTGAGTTGTAGCGCGGGTATTTTGTTCCGCCAGTCTGATTGACCTTTTTGAAGCAACCGTTGGCAGTGGTACATTCTGGCAGACCGAATTGCTTGCTGAATACATTTAAATCTTTCTCTGCTGTTGGCAAATCATACGCATCGACAATGGCAATGGTCATCCCGGCACCAGCCGTGTTACTGGTTGAAAAACCATAAGCTGCTTTCATCTGGGCGGGGGTTAACCCCACGGGAGAAGCGCTGGCATTTGGTCGCACCCAGGCATAGCAATGGCTGTCACCCGGTGCGGCAGGCCCGGGACAAACCGGTTTGGCTCCATTCCCATTGCCCGGATTTGAAATTGGTGCGGCTTGTGCCGGTCGGCTGTATGAAAACGACATTACCAATACTGCAACCATGAACAAAGCACTGAACCGTTTGTATGACATATTTGCCTCTTTTTTTAATTGGATTATGTTACTCCAATTTATAGCACGCATTTCCGACAATTACAATAGGTTTAGATTAGAGTTTTCTGATAGTTTTGTAAATAATTATAGGGATAGGGATGAGCGCCTTTGGCAGGCAGGAATAATTTAAAGCGTGGGGAAATCGTCAACCAGCAGGACGATCAGTTCGCCGGGGCCATGCACGCCGATGGTCAGGGTCATTTCAATATCGGCGGTGCGCGACGGGCCGCTGATGACCACTGCGGCTGGCGCCTGGCGCACAACGCGGGTGTTGAGCACATCCGGCAGGCTGGCGTGCAGGTCGCTTATGTTCAGAATGGCGAGGTGGGTTTCGGGCAGCAGGGAGGCGGAGAGCAGATCACCTGCGCCACCCGTGACCAGCAGGCTGCCTGTGTCGGCCAGCCCGGCTGTGGCACGTGTCAGGCCTGCCCGGCAGGTGGGGTCGGGAGTGCGTACCAGTTCAAGTCCGCTTGCGGAGAGGACCTCGGCGCCGGCTTCATCCACCAGCAGGCGCTCAATTCCACGTACCCTTAACAGGGAAAGGATCGTCACTGGAAGTTGAGCACGGGTGCAGGGCAGACACTCACCACCCAGGGCTTGCAACTCCTGGATGAACTGTTCTTTTAGACCCGTGGTTGAAGGTGGTGCGGCATCGGCACTGACCGGTGGCGGGTCGGATTTTTTAAATTCATGAAGACTTTCATGCTGCAGGTCTGCCCAGCGGTTGCGGAAGGGTTTGAGCACCGGACGCGGCAGGTCTTTGCTGTACCCCCAGCCGGTGAAGGCAGGCAGGCGCATCCAGTTGGAGCGGGGGGAGAGCAGGCGGCTGCCCAGCCCTGCGGCTTGCTGTAACAATCCAAACAGACGCGGCCTGGCAGCTGCCAGCCGAAAAATCTTCAACCCGGTCTTAAGCGGGGCGGGGATACCAACTGCCTCTGTGGATGTTTCGGTTGTGCCAGTCGGTGCTTTTCCGGCGCGCACGCGTAATAGCAAACCCGGCAGGTCAATGTCCACCGGGCAGGCTTCGCGGCAGGCGCCGCATAGACTGGAGGCCTGGGCCAGGTGACCGAATGCCTGTCCGCCGAACAAACCCGGAGAGATCACCGAGCCGATCGGACCGGGGTAGGGAGCCGGGGAGCCATCCAAAGCCACATAACCGTGCCCGCCGATCTCACGGAAGACCGGGCAGGCATTCAGGCAAGCCCCACAGCGGATGCATAAAAGCGCTTCCTGAAGACCGGAGCTAAGCAGGCGGCTGCGTCCGTTATCCACAATGATCAGGTGGCGTTCCTGCGGGCCTTCAGGGTCACCAGAACGGCGCGGGCTGTGGATCAGGTTGGTATAGACGCTTAATTTTTGGGCGGTGGCCGAGCGCGGCAGGAGCGATAGGAACAGGGCCAGGTCATCCAGGTTTGGTAGCAGACGCTCCATGCCCATCAGGGCAATATGCACCGGTGGGAGCGTGGTGACCATGCGCCCGTTGCCTTCGTTGGTGACGATGCACAGGGTGCCGGTTTCGACCACGCCAAAATTGACACCTGACATGCCAATGTCGGCGGTCAGGAAGACCTCACGCAGCACCTGGCGGGCGGTATCCGTCAGCACCGGGATGTCTTCGGTGTAGGGGATGCCGAGCTTCTCATGGAACAGGGCGCCAACTTCATGCCTGCGCAAATGCACCGCCGGAGTGATGATATGACTGGGGCGCTCGCCGCGCAATTGCACAATGTATTCCCCCAGGTCGGTTTCCACCGGTCGCAGACCGGCGGCTTCCAACGCGTGATTCAGGTTGATCTCTTCGGAGACCATGGACTTGGATTTGGCCACCAGTTTGGCGTTGTGGCTGCTGGCGATCTCCAGAAAAATATTAATGGCTGCGGTGGCATCCGCGGCACGGTAGACCCGGATACCGTTGGCCTCCACCTGCGTGATGAAACGGGAAAGGTAATCCTCCAGGTGAGTGATCACCTCGAGGCGGATGGCATGGGCGCGCTGGCGGCGCTGGCTGTGGTCGGGCAGGGAGGCAAAGGCAGTGATGCGTCCCTGGCAGCGGCGCTCTGCGTTTCCGTCCAGGGCTGCCTGCAGGGCTTCATCTGCGATGGATGTTCGGATGCGTTCCCGAAAAATCTTGGGCGTCATAGGACTGAATCCCTGCTGGCGAGGATTTCAGCAATATGCACAACGCGCTGTGACCTGCCCTGGCGTTTCAAGCCGCCCTGGATGTGCATCAGGCAGCCGGTATCACCTACCACCAGGGTGGGAGCCTGCGTGTCCTCGAGGTTGCCGATCTTGCGCTTGAGCATCTCGGCTGAAAGTTCGGGGTGCTCCACCGAAAAAACGCCGCCAAATCCACAGCATTCGTCAGGATGCGGGAGATCGATTACCTCTGCACCGTGGACCTGGGAGAGCAGCAGGCGTGGTTGACGGTCGACCCCCAAGCCGCGTAGCAGGTGACAGGACGGATGATAAGTCAGTTTACCCGGCCAGTTGGCGCCCAGATCGGTCACACCCAGGTGATCGACCAGGTATTGGCTGAATTCATAGGTGCGGGCGGCCAGTGCCCGGGCGCGCGGCAGCCAGATGGGATCATCGGCGAACAGTTCTAGGTAGCCATGCCGCAGCATGACCGCACACGAGCCGGAAGGGATGATGACCGGGCAGACTTCCGAAGTCTTAAGAGACCTCGGAAGTCTTTCGAAAGTGCAGATGGTGTGTTCGGCCAGAGGGCGGGCTTCACTGCACAGACCCGCATTGAAGGCAGGCTGCCCGCAGCAGGTCTGTTCGGCGGGAAATTCCACCCGGATGCCGAGACGATCCAATACCTTGAGCATGGCTTCGCCCACCTCCGGGAAGAAGGTGTCGATCAGGCAGGTGATCATAAGCTGGACGGTCTCGGGCATGGAATAATTGTATAACAATTAAAGCAGGTTGGGATGTGAGAAATGTCACCCAGATGTAGTTGTTTCATTCCAATGCTGAGTGTGGTTTTCGACGCCACCCAGGGCTTGAATGCAGTTTTTTTCTTTCCTCCGGCACTTTTTACGCTGTGGGATGTTTTGCCTCCCGATGTTTCAGAAGGTTGAAGGGAAGAACGACATGGTCACGGGCAAGCCTGGTGTGGTATGATAACCGCGCCAATTTTAAAACAAGGAAAAGATATGCCCACTTTTCGCACAAAAATTCCCAATCGTTTTGACCTGCCGCGCCGCATCACCCGCCTGGGGGAGCTGGCTTACAACCTGTGGTGGACCTGGAATCCAGACGCACAGCGCCTGTTCAGCCGCATTGACCAGGAGTTGTGGGAGCGCCTGAATCACAACCCGCTGTTGTTCCTGCGCCAGGTTGGGCGCAGCGAGATCAATGCCGCCTCCCAGAACAAGCATTACCTCGGACAATATGACCAGGTCCTGGCAGATTTTGATGTCTACCTTGGTAATACAGAACCCTGGTTTGCACGCATGCATCCGCAGGACAGCCCAAAAACCATCGCCTATTTTTCCATGGAATTTGGCCTGCACGAGACCCTGCCCATTTATTCCGGCGGGTTGGGCGTGCTCTCAGGAGATCACCTGAAGGGCGCCAGTGACCTGGGTTTAAACCTGGTGGGCATTGGCTTTATGTATGCCGAGGGTTATTTCTCCCAGCGCATTTCCGAAGATGGCTGGCAGGAGACCCAAAACAACCCCATTACGGTCAGCAATCTGCCGATCGTGCCGGTATTAAAGGAAGATGGTCAGCCGCTCAGTATTGCCGTCAAATTCCCGGACCGGACAGTATCCGCCCGCATCTGGGAGTTGCGCGTGGGACGCGTGCCGTTGTACCTGCTGGATAGCGATTATTCCGCCAATAATCCGGATGACCGCAAGCTTACCACGCGCCTGTATTGGAGCGACCTGGACCTGCGGGTTATGCAGGAAATATTGCTGGGGGTGGGAGGTGTGCAAGCCTTGCGCGCCCTGGGTTATGACCCCCAGGTCTGGCACATGAACGAAGGCCATGCCGCCTTCCTGACCCTGGAACGTGCCCGTGAATTGGTTGCAGAAGGCCTCAGTTTCGAGGAAGCCTGCGCCAGAACGCGTACCAGCAATGTCTTTACAACACATACCCCTGTCCCGGCCGGAAATGACGAATTCCCGCTCTGGCTGGTGGATAAATACCTGGCAAACCTGTGGCCCGAGCTGGGGTTAACCCGGGAACAGTTCGTTGACCTGGCGCGCCACAAGCAGAATTTTGGAGAGACCTTCTCCATGCCCACACTGGCACTCAAATTTTCCGACCACCGCAACGCGGTGTCTGAACTGCATGGACGCGTGGCGCGGCGCATGTGGAATTATCTGTGGCCTGAGTTGAGCGAAGAGGATGTACCCATCAGCTACATTACCAATGGGGTTCATTCCACCACCTGGATGGCGCGCCGCCAGCGCATGCTGTATGATCGGCACCTGGAGCAAGACTGGCTGGAACACCTGGATGACCCCGAAACCTGGTCACACGTGAGCGAACTTCCAGATGCGGAATTATGGGAAATTCACCAGCATCTTAAACGCAAGCTGGCTTTTTACCTGCTCGGGCGCGCCCGACAGCGCTGGATGAAGGGTGGATTCCACCCGGTGCAGGTCATTGCTTCGGGTGCCCTGTTGGACCCATATGTGCTGACTATCGGGTTCGCCCGTCGTTTTGCCACCTATAAACGCGCCGACCTGATCTTCAGTGATCTGCCGCGCCTGTTCGATCTGCTCAACCGCCCCAACCGCCCGGTGCAGATCCTGTTTGCCGGCAAGGCGCATCCAGCCGATGAGCCTGGCAAGCTGCTCATCCAGGAAGTCTACCGGACTATTAAGAAGGCTGAAAATGGCGGCAGGCTGGTCTTTTTGGAGGATTACGATATCAACCTGGCCCGTTACCTGGTTCAGGGCGTGGATGTCTGGTTGAACACGCCAAGCCGTCCCAACGAGGCCTCAGGTACGTCGGGCATGAAGGCTGCCATCAACGGGGTGTTAAATTTCTCCATACTGGATGGCTGGTGGCGCGAGGCTTACAATGGAAATAATGGCTGGGCGATTGGGGAGGATTCCGATCTATCGACCGAAGTGCAGGACAAGGCAGATTCTGCCAGCCTGTATCACATCCTGGAGAATGAGATCGTGCCGCTGTATTACGCTGAGCGCGGCGCGGACAACATTCCGCATGAGTGGGTGACGCGCATGAAGGAATCCATCCGCACCGTAACGCCCCAGTTCAGCATGAGCCGCATGCTCAAGGAATATGCCGAGAGGTTATATTTCCCCAAATAGCAACGGAATAGTCCCATTGGATTGAGGTGAAAGAACCCTTATGCGAGGACTTGAGACGCAAAGAAAACCGCTTTCACACTCCAACAACCCACTTAATGTTATTTGGACCATAATGATAAATACATCCAATCGAGCAGTTTTTGGTCCCATCGTAAAATTTCCATATCATTCTTCATCGTTGGAATATATTCCCAATCATCAGTTATTAAATCCCAACCGGGGTCATAAAATTTAAGATTGTTTTCACCCAATTTATTGAGCAGGCAAAGAGCAGTTTCTAATTGGGCGGGAGAGACATCCGTAATGACTGAATCCTTAAGGGAGGCGTATATGGCCGGGAGTTTGGTAAGGATGGCTGGGTCCTTCAGTCGTTGGACGATGGCGTTAATAATGAGAGACTGATCATTGATTCGAATGAGGTCCGAGTATTTTTTACGTATACGCGCCAGGGTTAATGCCTCTTCTCCATTCAAATGTTGTTTGCCAGGTGGGAAATAGGAATTTGGACGATCATCGACATAAGTGGGTAGATCAACATCAATGCCACCGATGGCATCGATGAACATGACAAAGGCCTGAAAATTGACAACCAAGTAATGATTGGCTGTGATCCCAAAATTATATTGAATTGTTTCCGCCAGAGAGCCAGCCCCATACCCGGTACCTGTGTAATACCCCATCCCGCGGGTGCCAAAAAAATAAGCCTGGTTGAGAAGCATGGGGCCTGTTACCAGGATACGGTCTTCAGGGATGTTCACCAGCAGGGCACGAGGCAGGGAGACAACATTCACGCTTGGCTCTGTGAAATCCACCCGGATGATGCGAATTACATCCGCCAATCCATAAAGATATTCCGATCCAGATTCCCTGGAATCCAGCCCGACCAACATCACAAACCACTCGGGTTCGTTACCACAAACAGGTTGTTTGGAAGGTGTAGATAACCCCAGGATGTTGGGGATTTGAAAGGCTGGAATCACAGGCAGGTGGAGTGTCTCTGCCATGGGTACCCGCCAGACTATCCCGGCCCAAATGATTAATACAACTAAACTTATCATGCAAAAGGTCAAAACCCCCAGGATAAAAATCTTGATCAAACGGCTGATCTTCGGATTTTTCTTTCCTGTGGATTTCTTATCAAATGGTTGGTTAGAATTCATGTTTCGTTTCCCATCAATTCCACTGTTCATATTATCATCCTGTTCCTTTATCAATTTCCGCTGGATTCCAAATAGTCGAAAAATATTGACAAATTCTCAAATCCATCCAGGATCAGATACGAAAGTTACTTTGCCTCTGCGCGGGTTGGTTCTTCTTGATTAGAAAGATCGGAAATGAAGGATGTAGTTCTGCCCACGGGATATTTCCTTGGAAAATTTGGAACAAAAGGATCTTTTTTATTTGAGAACCATCTTCCCTGTTATTAACTCTTCTTAACTTGCGCATTATGATTCTTGCAGAATTAACCTAAACCAAAAACTTCTTGTCCCGGTAAACCACTTCGCCGTCCACCAGGATCTCGGAGTCTTCCAGGCCGCAGATCATGTCCCAGTGGATGATGCTCTTGTTCTTCGAGCCGGTCTCGGGGTAGCCGGCACCCAGGGCCATGTGGAATGTGCCGCCCAGTTTCTCGTCGAACAGGATGTTGTGAGAGAAACGGTCGATGTCGTAATTGGTGCCAATGGCAAATTCACCTACGTAACAGGAGCCGGCATCCGAGCCGATCATTTCCAGCAGGAAAGCCTGGTTCTTGCTGGCAGTGGCCCTGGCAACCTTGCCATCGCTGAAAGTTAACTCCACACCTTCGACCATGACACCGCTGGTGATGGCGGGATAGGTGAAACGCACCCAGCCGTTGACTGAATCTTCCACCGGGCCGGTGAAAATTTCGCCGTCCGGCATGTTGTGAATGCCACAGGAATTGTTAAACTTGCGCCCCTGGATGGAGAGTGACAGGTCCACATTCGGACCGCGCACAACCACCTGGTTGTGCCCTGCGAGTTTTTCCACCATTTTACGCTGTTTTTCCTCGGTGGATTTCCAGTAAGCGACCGGGTCAGCCTCCTGGGTGTGGCAGGCCTGGAAGACAAAATCTTCAAAACTGCGCAGGCTCATTTCGGCTTCCATGGCGTAGCCTTCGGTGGGGTAGAGTGTGGTGACCCATTTGAAGGATTTTTCTGCGCCGCGCCGGAACTGGGCTTCCAGGATGGGGGAGAGGGCTGCCTGGCGTTTCTTCTGTTTGGCGGGATCGACGCTGGAGAGGCTGCGGGTGTTGGTCAGGGAACCAATGCGGATGCGGCTCTCGAACTGGTCGTAAGCCAGCTTGCGGAAGGTGGGGATGAACTCAAGCTGCTGATCGTTGGCATGCTCGAAGAAGATCTCATCCTGCTCGGGCAGGTCCAACAGCAAATGGGGCTGCCCGCCGCGTTCCAGGATGCGTGCATACAAGGCGCTTACCAGCGGTGCGGCAGCCGTGGTGGCTTCAATTGCCACGCGGTCACCGGGTTGGATGCGGGTGGAGTGGTCAACCAGGATACTCGCCAGTTTTTCAATTCTTATATCAGCCAAGGGATTGCTCCTAAGTGGGTAGAATAATGAAGAGTGAAATTCTCCACTAATTATATAGAAATGAGTTTACTACAAAAAGTATCTTTCACCACCATCCCCAAAAAGCGGGGACACGAGTCACGAAGGCACAAAGATTCTTAAGTAATGAAGATTCGTGACTTGGTGGCTTGGTGGTAAAGTCTTTTTGAATTATGGTCATAATAAATATCACCGGAATTATTCTTCAATGTGGGCTTTGGGGGTTTGGTGACGGTTCTTCTTCAATTCGGCCAGCATGAGGCCATGCAAGCCCGGGGTGGCTGCCAGGATGGACTGCGGTGTGGAAATGTAATCCGGGCCGCCGTCCACGTTGGTGACCAGTGCACCGGCTTCTTCAGCGATCAGACCACCGGCGGCCACGTCCCAGGCACTGAGAGAAAGCTCCCAGAAGCCATCGAAGCGTCCGGCAGCCACATAGCACAGGTCCAGGGCGGCCGAGCCCAGGCGGCGCACACCCTGGGTCAGCTTGGCGAAGCGCACAAAATTTTCAAAGTTGTCGTCGGAGGTGTTCCAGGTGTCGTATGGAAAACCGGTCACCAGCAGACTGTGCACCAGTTCCTGGATGGAGGATACATGCAGCGGAGAGCCATTCAACCAGGCGCCGCGGCCGCGTTCGGCGCTGAAACATTCGTCACGCATCGGGTCGTAGACCACTCCCAGGCGGGTGGCGCCTTCGTGCGCATAGCCGATGGATACGCAGAAGATGGGGATGTTGTGGGCGTAGTTTACCGTGCCATCCAATGGGTCGATGAACCACAGGTGGTCTTTCGAACCGTCTGACTTGCCCGATTCCTCAGCCAGGATGGCATGACCGGGGAAACGGGTGCGGATCTGATCCAGGATGAAATCTTCCGACTGGTGATCGACTTCGGTGACCAGGTCGATGATGCCTTTGTAATCCACTTGGTGCTCACGGGCATACCCGGCACGCAGGATGTCACCGGCCTGGCGAGCCAGGTTTTCGAGGTCTGTTAAATTTGGGGACATATCAGGGTTTGCTTTTACCAGGATCTTCCGGGAGGGTGGGAAGGTCTTCCAGCACCGGGATGGGTTTGCGTGGGAGGTTCATATTTGTATTGTAGTCTCCTTTGGCGGCATGGACAAGGGAATATTTTGTGCGGACCAAGGTAGGGGCGCAGTCACTGCGCCCTTGTTTATTCTGATTTATTATCAATCCGCCCAATCCCGCGCGATCATCTCCGCTTGCTCCAACGCCATCTGGGTGGCCTTTTCCTGTTTATCGGGTGGATAGCCGTATTTTCGTAATATTCTTCTCACCATCACCCGCAATTTTGCGCGTACATTTTCCTTCACTGTCCAATCGATGTTGACATTTTCATGCACAATGCGTACTAGTTCGCGAGCAATACCTTTCAGGGTTTCATCCCCCAGCACCTGAACCGCGCTGTTGTTGACTTCCAGGGTATCGTAAAACGCCAGTTCATCTTCTGCCAGGTTGAGCGCCTCGCCGCGCTTGTTGGCTTCCCGCATTTCTTTGGCGAGTTCGATCAGTTCAGCAATGACTTCGGCCACTTCGATGGCGCGGTTTTGATACGAGCGGATGGTTCTCTCCAGCATTTCGGCAAATGAACGCGATTGCACCAGATTCTTGCGCGAGCGCAGCTTGATTTCATCATTCAGCAGTTTTCGCAATAGTTCAATGGCCACATTGCGCTGTGGCATATTTTGTATATCGGCCAGAAATTCATCCGAGAGAATGGATATATCCGGTTTTTTCAAGCCCGCGGCTTTGAAGATGTCAATGACTTCATCCGAGACAACTGCCCGTGAGATGATCTGACGGATGGCCTACTCCACATCATCAGCCTTAAGATCCTGCTCGGGTGAGGTTTTGATAATGCGGGCGCGCACGGCCTGGAAGAACCCGACCTCATCCCGGATTTCCAGTACTTTCTCATGAGGCACAGCCAGAGCGAAGGCTTGTGAAAGCCGCATGACCGCTTGCAGGTAGCGTTGTTTGCCGTTCTCAAGTCCGAGGATATGGTCCTGTGCCCAATTCATCAGGATCAGTTTTTCATTTCCATGTCCGGTTTTCCATTTGGAATAATCAAAACCGTGGAACATATCCCGGCAAATTTCATATTCGCGCAAGGTCAGGGTGACAGCTTCGGATTGGTCTATGACCGTATCACCCCGCCCGCCGCTTTCGGTATAGAGCGCCAATGCCTTTTGCAGGTGGTAAGCCAGGCCGAGATAATCCACGATCAATCCGCCGGGTTTGTTGCCATATACACGGTTAACGCGTGCAATTGCCTCCATCAGCCCGTGCCCTTGCATGGGCTTGTCGATGTACATGGTGTGCAGGGAAGGCACATCAAAACCCGTCAGCCACATATCCCGCACAATGGCAACTTTTCCGTACTCCTGTTGGCAGATTCAGGCTATGCGCCTCTCAACCCGCCACAGTGGATCACCCGCCTGCACCTGCAGTTGAGCATCCTGAGTGTCTTGGCGGCTGACCCGGAGGGCTTGCCCGACCCTGAAACCCTGTCTGCTTTGCAAAACTACCCGCTCCTGCGCACCGATCGTTCCGGCTGGATCCACGTCTCCACGGACGGCACCCACATGCGGGATCCAGCCGGAACGGTCGTCTGGCATATGTGAGATGTAGTTCATAAAGCAAGATATTTCCAGTCAGCACACTTCCAAAGTTTTGTCCCCTCCATTTCATTTCGGAGAATCTTCGCAAAAACTTTGGATGTCTCACATCAGATTCCCAATTGCACAGGCCATTTGGGATGCCAAGATACCAAAAATTACGATGACGTTGCAATAAATAATTTACAGAATTATCTAACCGTAAGATGCTGGAGAATTTTGTTTTGCATGGATTACTCGTTATTCGTTAAAAACGTTTCAGCCCAAAATACCACTTGTGCAGCGAGATTCAGCGCTTCGCGGTATTCTTCATTCGTGATTTCTTCGATCCAATCCGGATAACGGGATTGTACAGCGTATTGAGTGAGGATGTCCGCCGCCTTGATATTCTCAGGTAAGGATACCCCGTTTTCTTCAAGGATATCTATCAACCGGACGAGGGAATGAGTTTTCGGAAAATCAATATTGTGCTTCACACATACGGTTTTGAAGGCTTTTTCAGCAGCTTGCTGGGCATTGAAGCATAAGTCTTCCAGAAGAACACCTTTTAGACGTTTGCCTCTTTCAGCAAGATGTAAATTACTGCGAGCATGACGAAGCCAAGTCTGCGGGTGGATGGATCAGTCTTGGGCGTCATAGATGACTTTTCCTTCAGTCATGGCAGGCTGCAAGATGGATCCCGTTTTCCTTGAACTATTTACAATATCGTCTTCAGTCGCCACAATAATATCCACCGGCAAGCTCACTCCGTGTAGATTGCGATAAATCTGCTGAGCCAGATGGCGGCGGTGAACAGGGCCTCGCATGATCACTAGGAAGTCCAGGTCACTATCCAAGCCCATTTTTCCATTAATTGCTGAGCCAAACAGAACAATGCGCTGAGGGCTAGCCACTTCAACAATTCGACGAGTCACATCTGCCAAAACTGTTTTTAAGGGTATCAAAGAAGTATTAACTATCATTTTGGCAGTCTCCTTCTTGATCAGCGCGACAGGCTTGTGAGCCAAACAGAATAATCCGTGTCGGCTGGAATCGCCTCACGATTTGCTTTGCCATTCCCTGGATCGCGTCACTTGTATTCATATCTTGATTATATAGCACAAATCTCCAGTTTTGACGAAGCAATCATCATCCAATTATCGCCTCACCTTTCCGTTTCGACCCACATGCGGGTGCCGTCCGTGGAAACATGGATCCAGCCGGAACGGTCGGTGCGCAGGAGCGGGTAGTTTAGCAGGGCAGCCAGGGTTTCAGGGTCGGGCAGGCCGTTGTGGTCCGCGGCCGAGACACTCAGGATGCTCAACTGCGGGTGCAGGCGGGTGATCCACTGTGGCGGGTTGAGAGGCGCATAGCCTGAATCTGCCAACAGGAGTACTGAAAGCGAAGCCAGAGTGGGGTCGGTTTCCAGCGCAGTCAGGCTGTCAAAATCCAATCCGACCGGAAGCAGGGCACGGAAGCGATCCCATTCCAGCAGCAGGACGGCGCCGCGCGGGCTGACCGCCAGTACTTTGAGCCTTGCGCCGCGGCCCAGGTCCAGTTGCATGCCAGGCTGGGCCGGGGTGATGGGGATGGATGCAGATGCCAGCCAGCCTTGCAGGCGCAGGGCAGAATACGATGCCTCGCCCAATCCGCTCCACAAGACCGTATCCGGCGGAAAAAGCTCCATCGTGCCTGGCAGGGCAGTCACCTGCTCTTCCAGCGTGGAAGCCAGTACCAGGGTGTCCAGTCGCCGGGCAAATGGGGGCTGGCGCCGGCCGAGCGCATCCGCCAGGACCGATTGCCCCGGGCCACCGTTGATCAGAATGCTGCGTCCGGTGGGGGTTTGGATCAGGACGGCATCCGCGCTGCCAACCTCCAAAAAGGTCACGTGCAGCCGTCCATCGGGGAGAGACAGGGCCGTGCGCCAGGTCAGCACAGTCAGGATGACCAGACCGGTCAGCAGGACAGCCGGACTGCGGATAGGCCGAAAGGTCTCTTTCAGACGGATCGGGGTAAATGTGATGCCGAACAATACCAGGTAGAAAAGAACCATGAACAGAAAAGGAAAATCGCCCAGCACCAGGACCCCATGCGGGAGACGATCGAATAGCTCCACCATCCGGATGGTATAGGTCGAAAAAGGCCAGGCCAGCCAGGCTGCCACCTGCCCGAGCGGCAGGTAGATCAGCCCCAACAGGAGCGCCAAGCCTGAGGCGATCATGACGAGTGGTTGGGCTGGCAGGATGAAGGGGTTTGCCAGGAAAGAGACCAGCGATATGCGGCCAAAATGCCAGGCCATCAGCGGCAGGGTGGTGACCTGGGCTGCCAGGGTGAAAAGCAGGTACTCCGCCAGCGGTACTGCCAGCTTTTCGCCGGTGGCTTGCGGCAAGCGGAGCGAGAGCCAACGCAAGGCAAATTCCTGCAGGGGCATGGCATACAGCACCAGCCCCAAGGTGGCGGCAAAGGAGAGTTGGAAACCCACATCCCAGAGCAGGAAGGGGTTGAACAGACACATCAGCCCGGCCACGAAGCCGAGGGTGTTCAGCCCATCCTGGCGCCGCCCGATCTGGCGGGCAAACAAAGCCGAGGCACCCATGAGGGCTGCCCGCAGCACCGAGGCTTCGGCTCCCACCAACAGGGTGTAGAATGCGATGCCGAGCACAGCCGCCAGGGCGCCGCGCCGGGATCCCCACAGACGGCTGAACAGGCTGGCAAACAGGGCCGCCAATATGGCAATATTGAAACCCGAAATGGCGATGATATGGCTGGTGCCAGTGTTTTTGAAAGCCTGCTGCAGGTCGGGCGACAGGCCGGTATCCACCCCCAGCAGGATACCAGACAACAGGGAGGCTTCGGGTTCGGGGAAGATGTGTTTCAGAATCTTGAGCAGGTGCTCTTTGAAAGTAAAAACCGCCCTGATCACAGGATTGCCACCTCGGAAAGCCAGAGCGCTCACCTGGGCATATGAAATGGTGGAGCGGATGCCCTGGCGCGCCAGGTAGTCCCGATAAGAGAAATCCTCGTTCTCTGGCGGGGTCTTGAGATAACCTCGCAGGCGCAGCACATCGCCTACCTGGTGATCAGTGCCGGGTTGAACGCGCGCCAGTACCAGACCCTGCACAGGCAGGCTCTGGTCACCGGTGTCAAGGCTGTCCAGATGGATGCGCAAGTTGGTATACCCATCGCGCTGATCGGGCGGAGCAGCCAGCCAACCGGTCAGCGTGACTTTATACTCCCGGTCGTTATACCAGGCCACAAAAAAAGGGGAAAGCTCCGGTTGGGCAGCCTGGTAACGCAGCCCCCCCAGCATGGCCACCAGTAGAGACAGGCTAAACAACAGGCGGGTGGAGGCCGGCAAGTTGAAGAAGTTGGAGTGCCGGTGCAGGAGGACAGCGGACAGCAGCGCCAAGCCAGACAAGCCCAGCCAGACTGGCACGCCCCAGCCAACCTGGCTGGCGAGCAGGATGCCGGCTATGAAAGCCAGCCCAAGCCAGAACAGCGGACGGTTGGGGTTAGCCGGGGTGGTTTGAGGGACCATGGTTGCGGAAAGGTGAGGGTCTGTGATGGGTGGTTTGGAATAGGTGAATGAGATTATGATAGCATAACATTGCAAATTGGAGTTGGGGGCGATTCAAAGCGCCAGGGTGTTTGACATTTGCCACGGGGTCAGTATAATGATGATCAGTCGATGATATTTATTGCAGATCGGGTTTGACAAAGCATAAATGATCACTCCACTATACAATTACGATAAATAACTGATTCAATGAATTCATCTGTCAAGTAAGTATTCAAACCTCCTGACAATTTCATCAGGTAAAAATATTGAGCCCAAATTTATTTCGGAAACCATTTACGCAGGCGACTTTACGTGGGGTGGGGGAAAAAGTCTTTTGGGCTTATCCAACAGTCGTGGTACAGGATTCTTGTGATCTGATAGCCTTGTATTTACCAGCCGGCGTTTCAGGCAAAAATACTGAAAAAAGGCCGACATCACAGGAATTATTGTCTGCAGATAATATAAACATTATTGATCATGAATGACACACAACAGATGTATTAATGTTGATCGTTCCCGGAGAAGCATTTAGCACCAATTTAATGTGGAAAACAGGATCAAAAGATCTTTTGTGCTGGTATATCAACCTGCAAGAGCCAATTCAGCGCACAAGCATTGGCTTTGACACAATGGATCATATGTTGGATGTTGTGGTAAGCCCGGATATGTCTGAATGGAAATGGAAAGATGAGGATGAATTTGTAGAAGCGGAGAGGATAGGTTTTTATTCTCACGAAAAGGCCTGTGAGATTTGGGCTGAGGCTAAGAAAGCGGTCCATATTCTGACTTCAGAGCGGCAGGCTTTATATAAGGAATGGAAAAAGTGGCAAGCGAATCCCGCCTGGGAAATTCCCAAATTATCGCCCCTGTGGGAGATGAAGGATTTAACCGTCTCTATGAGTAGTGGCTTCAGAGGCTGAACCACCCAACGGCGAGAAATTCACCGGGATGAGGAGAATTAATTCATGCAAACAACAGTGATCGAAGTAAAAGACTTTCGCAAAGCCTATGGCGCTTTCGTGGCCGTGGACGGGATCAGTTTTGAAGTCAAGGAGGGGGAGATCTTCGGCCTGCTGGGCCCGAACGGAGCCGGAAAGACGAGTACGCTGGAATGCCTGGAGGGCTTGCGGGCACCGAACGGCGGCAGGCTGCGGGTGGCAGGGCTGGACCCGGCCAGCGAAGCGCGCAAGCTACGCGACCTGATCGGCGTGCAATTGCAATCCGCCGGGCTGCCGGAAAGTATCACACCAGACGAAGCGATGAAATTTTTCTGTGCCTATCACAAGGTGGTGCCACGCTTCGATCTGCTGGAACGCCTGAGCCTGGCCGAAAAACGGAATTCCCAATTCTTCGAACTCTCGGCCGGGCAGCAGCGGCGCCTGGTGCTGGCCCTGGCGATCCCGCACAACCCCAGGGTGCTGTTCCTGGACGAGCCCACGGCCGGGCTGGATGTGGCCACGCGGGTTGAACTGCATGGCATGATGCGCGAGCTGCAAGCCAGGGGCACCACCATCATCCTGGCAACGCATGACATGGCTGAAGCGGAACAGATGACGGACCGGGTGGCCATCCTGCTGCAGAGCAGGATCGTTAAGATTGGCACCCCCATGCAGATCACCGCCACCGGCGCGGACCAGACCAAGATCTCGGTGCGAACACAGGGCGAAAGTTTAGCAGGTGCCAGCTTTCCGGCTGTCAGCCAGCAAACCTGCAAAGACGAGTACAGCATCTATTTCAGCTCGGATATCGGCCCGACCCTGTCCGCCATCATCACCCACATCCAAGCCCAAGGAGATACACTAATCGACCTGCGTGTTGAGCGCCCCTCCCTGGAGGATCGTTTTCTTGAAATTACCGGCAAGGGAGGCGTGCAATGAACGCTTTTATGCATCACTTTGCTTTCGAATTCCGGATGGGTATCCGCAACAAGCAGTTGCTGCTGATGAACTACCTGTTCCCGCTGGGTTTTTACCTGATGATGGGATTCATCATGGCCGAGATCAACCCACCTTTCCGGGAAACCATCGTCCCGGCCATGGTGGTTTTCAGCATCCTGGCGGCCACCCTGCTGGGCATCCCCGATCCGCTGGTGAACGCCCGCGAAAATGGCATCTTCCGCAGCTACAAGATCAACGGCGTGCCCTCCATCTCAATCCTGGTCATCCCGGCTTTGACGACCATTCTTCACCTGGTCATCGTGGCCGTGATCATCACCGCCAGCGCACACTGGATGTTTGCTGCGCCTCTGCCGGTAAATTGGCTCAACTATGTGCTGATCTTTTTCGCCACGGCTTTTGCCTGTGCAGGATTAAGCGTTCTGATCGGAGTGGTCTCCCCCAGCTCGCGCATGACTGTGTTGTGGTCACAGCTTGTTTTCGTCCCTTCCATGTTGCTGGGAGGTTTAATGCTTCCATACAGCATGCTGCCGGGAGTAGCTGGAAAATTCGCCCAACTCTTCACAGCCACACATGCCATGAATGCCTTCAATGGACTGGCCATGGGGAAGGTGGCTGATTTCTCGCCCTGGGGTTCTGTCATCCTATTATTGGCCAGTGGATTATTGGCATTCGAGCTGGCAGTCTATCTGTTTAGCTGGGACAGTCGCAACACCACCCGCCGCGGGAGTCCGCTGCTGGCGCTGCTGGTTTTGCTGCCATATGTGCTGGGGGTTTTTTTGCTGAAGTGAGCACGGGAAAAACGTTCATGCGGAGATTCTCCTTTCCCACCGAATGCTGCCGTGGAGATGATAAATGGCCGGGGTGAGGGCCTTCGTGTTGAAAGGTTTTATCGCCTCCCTGTCAGAGGTCATCTGTCACGTCAGTACCCTTATTCGTTCCGCCTGAAGACCCATGTTTTTAGGATGAAGCCCCCTCGACCATAGAGAGCTCATTCTTTTTGGGGTGTTTTCCGGTGGTTTGTTCCTCACAGAATTCCCGGATTATTCCATCCAAATCTGACCTTCAATGGTATATAATTACCATGAGAATATTCGGATAAAAAACTGAAAGATCTATGAAACGTAACTTCCCAAGAAAGAGATGAGTTGGGGTGTGAAAGCGAGCTTCGCTCGCTTTCACACCCCAACCTTCCCCCAAATTATCGAAAAAACCTATGAAACCGATAAAAGAACAAAACAAATTGATCCTCGTTACCGGAGCCACCGGGTATATCGGCGGCAGGTTGGTGCCACGCCTGCTGGAGGCTGGCTACCGGGTGCGCTGCCTGGTACGCGATCCCAGCCGCCTGCAGGCCCGTCCCTGGCTGGACCAGGTGGAGATCCTGGCAGGCGATGCCTTGGATGAAGGATCCTTGTTGGTTGCCATGCAGTCTGTCAAAGTTGCCTATTACCTGATCCACGGGTTGCAAGGCGGCAAGGTTAAAGCCGACCGTGACCTGCAGGCTGCCCGCAATTTTTCCTGTGCAGCCGAAGCAGCCGGTGTCGAGCGCATCATCTATCTGGGTGAACTGGTCGACCCCACTGCCAACCTTTCCCCCTACCTGCGCTCGCGGCATGAGACCGGTTACCTGCTGCGGCAGGGAGGCGTCCCGGTCACCGAACTACGCGCCGGCATTGTGATCGGCTCGGGCAGCCTGCTATTCGAGATGATTCGTTACCTGACCGAGCACCAGCCGCTGATGATCTGCCCGCGCTGGTTCTACACCCTCGCCCAACCGATCGCCATCCGCAACGTGCTCGATTACCTGCTGGCTGTACTCGATTCACCTGCCAGCAAGGGCAAACTGATCGAGATCGGTGGAGTGGACCGCCTGTCTTATGCCCAGATGAGCCGGGAGTATGCCAACCTGCGCGGTTTCAAGCGCCTGATGCTGCCGGCTCCGGTCTATGCGCCGCGCCTGTCGGCCTGGTGGGTCCACATGCTCACCCCCCTGCACTGGCGTGCCCTGCTGCCTCTCATCGAGGGTCTACATGCCGAGAGTATTGTTCAGGACGATTCCGCCCGCCACCTTTTCCCAAACATCCAACTGCTCGACTATAAGACCGCCGTACGGCTGGCGCTGGGGCGGGTGCAAAATGATGACGTTGAGACCTCCTGGGCGGATGCCCTGGTTACCAGCGCCGGGGACAGTCACCCCTACACATTCAGTCTTCAGGAAGGCATGATGATCGAAGACCGCCGCAAGCTGGTCGACCTTTCGGTCGAGTCCGTTTTCCGGGCATTCACCGGGCTGGGCGGCAGCCGCGGCTGGCTGTACCTGGATTGGATCTGGGATATCCGCGGCTGGTTCGACAAACTGGTGGGGGGTGTGGGTTTGCGCAGGGGGCGACGTCATCCCGATGAATTGTATGTGGGCGAGTCGCTGGATTTCTGGCGGGTTGAAGCGGTGGAACCCAATCACCTGCTGCGCCTGCGGGCTGAAATGAAAGTGCCCGGCAAAGCCTGGCTGCAGTTTCAGTCCATCCCCCAGCCAGACGGCAAAACCCTGCTGACCCAGACCGCCTATTTTGCCCCGCGCAGTCTTTCGGGACTGCTCTACTGGTACCTTCTGTATCCGATCCATGCTTTTATTTTCAGCGGTATGATCGCCCGCATCGCCGAACGCGCCGCCCAACTGGAAGAGTTGGATGGAAAAAATGCCCTCGTTGCCGAGTAAGCAAGATTCCCGTGAACTCATCCTGGTGACCGGAGCCAGAGGCTATATTGCCAGCCAGCTCATTCCGCGCCTGCTTGAGCGCGGCCTGAGAGTGCGCTGCCTGGTGCGCAACCCGCAGCATCTGCACGCTCGCCAATGGTTTGCAGATGTGGAAGTGGTGTGCGGAGACCTGACGCAGCCAGAATCGATCCTGCCTGCACTGCAGGGAGTCTCCACTGCGTATTACCTGGTGCACAGCATGTCCAGCGGAAACCATTACATTGAGCAGGACCTGCAGGTTGCCCGCAGCTTTGCGGCCTCGGCCCTGCAGGCGGGGGTGGGACATATCATATACCTGGGTGGGCTGGCCGACCCGCAGGCCAAAATCGCCCGGCACATGCGCTCACGCATCCTCACCGGTGATGCGCTGCGTACTACCGATGTGCCTGTGACTGAATTCCGCACCGGAGTGATCGTCGGACCCGGCAGCATCTCGTTTGAAATGATCCGCTTCCTGACCGAGCAGTTCCCGCTCATCCTGTGTCCACGCTGGATGCCCAACCTCTCGCAGCCAATTGCCATTCAAAACATATTGGATTACCTGCTGGCCGCCCTTGACATGCCAAACCCTGAAAGCCGTGTATTCGAGGTCGGCGGCAGCGAAGTGATAACCTATGCCGAAACCATGCTGCGCTACGCCAAACTGCGCGGCTTGCAGCGCAAGTTGCTGATCTTACCGATCAATCCGGTCTGGTTGCTGGCAGCCTTCCTGGCAAATTTCACACCTGTGCCAGCCTCCATTACCCGCCCATTGGTGGAGGGGCTATGCAACCACAGCATCGTGCGCAATGATTCCGCTCTGCAGGCTTTCCCACACATCCACCCCATGGATTACGACACTGCCGTGCGCGACAGCCTAAGCAAGCTCGATCCACGCCTGGTTGAACCGCTCTGGAGGCAGATCAAACCTGCGGTGCATGCGCTCAAGCATGCCGGATTCTGCATCCTGCAGCGCCAGACCCTCCTGGAGGCTAATCCAGGCTCGGTGTTGGAAGCCATCCAGTTGATTTACGCTTCGGGTGAGAGTTACAAGCTGGAAAGCTCAAAGGGTCACGAAACCGGCTCAGGCCATGAGCACATCCTGCTGATGCGATCCAAACGCAAGCTGCCCGGCCAGCTCTGGATGGAATGGCGGGTAAGCAGCCTGAAGAAAGAAACCCGGATCAGCCAGGCCGTGCTGTTCGCTCCCAAGGGTCTGCCCGGCTTCCTGTGGTGGTGTGGGCTGGGACCCTGGTTGCGCCTGTCCCAGTGGGTCGCGTTCCGCAAGCTGTTGAGGCAAGTGGACAAAGTATAAGACCTCAGATTCCTTGCCCTTCCCTAACTGAAGGGAAAAGTATAAAAGCAAAGTTCTCTCCTATTCCTCACTCCGCGCCATGAGTAGTTCCTGCAATTGCGCCAGTTCTGTATCTGTCAGTTGCTCTTCCGGTACCGGCTCAGTAGGACATAATAAGCGCACACGTACTTCACGTGTCGTCAGCCACTCATCACCCGGAGACATCGTCGTGCACGGATGTGGGGTCACGTCGCCAGGCTCGATTTTCTCTGCGATAGCATACAAGTAGCCCGGTATCGTACCGTTGTGTTTGACCCTTTCATCATCGGACACCGAAACGAGTGTTGGTTTGTGTGAGAATATCCGTGCCAGTTCACGTTTTTGCGTGATGGTGCTTCCCTTGAGTATTGTCGTCAACTCGAGGGAAGCACCGTGGTACCAAGTTTGAGAGGGATCAAAGTCCATTACTATGTTCCTGTGTCACAGTCACACATCGTTCAGGTTTGGCATTTAAGCGCGCTAACAGTATCCCAAAAATCTCCTTTTTACCCGTAAAAATGTGGGAAAATGGGTTAAGTGAGAAACTCAGGGGAAAAAGAAAAGTGCACATAGAAACATGCTCTTTTCATTATGAGATTTCCAGAAGGGTATTTAAACTGCAACAAAAGAAACTTGAGCAATTCTATAGATCAAATAATCTGATAATCAACAAATTTAATAAGATATTGTAACATTCCATTCTTGTGCACTGGGACACTCTTGGCCGCCAATGCGTGCAATTACTCGCCACATATAATTATATTTTCCAAGGTTATTCACATTACATGATGTGCTTCCACTCCAACCACATGGTGATTGATGGTTCCCTCCAAAATCCCCACCCCATATTTCAAATTTATATTCGGTGGCTCCTGATTTTGTGTTCCATGAGAAAGACACATTTGGATTATTGAGTAATGCTCCGTTGGATGGACTGGAGAGCGTAGGACCACTGCAAGTGGGTGGAGGAGCAGGTGTATCGGTTGGTAGTGGGGGTGAAAGTGTGAATGAAGTTGATTGGCTGCCAGCATATGTCCAATTATTATCTCCAACTCCAGCTACTTGTACCGTAATTTGGTAACTTCCTGCTCCATAAGAATTAGTATTCCAGTTGGTTACGATACTTGGTGCTCCAATCTCATAGATAGAACTGCTATTTACGAGTATACGCATTGCCCTGACAGAAACGTTGCTACATGATCCTTGAGCGGTAATATGTATTGGAGTTCCTGCTGATTGCGGTGAAGATGGTGAAACGTTGAAGGATGTTATTGAACAATTTGGTGGTGCGTAGGGTGTTTCAGTCGGAGGAGATGAAGGGATTGTCAACTCAAAGGATTTCTCCTG
>Ga0154400_114_pt2 | contig 324890 bp, 291 predicted proteins | sample RifGroB2_FD_115904 | JGI IMG/M metagenome (GOLD analysis project Ga0154400, IMG submission 115904) | Chloroflexi bacterium GWB2_49_20 | reverse complement strand
GCGTAAAATATTGCTTCAGAGATTTCTGCAAGAAGTAGTAAAAAAACGTGGATAATATAAATGGGGATTTTCAAAAATAAATATCATTGAAAATAGGGTCCTGCAAGGGAAGTGAACATCGACTCGTTGAACAACTTCCATCTAAATGATGTAAAATTGTAGTGGGTCTGGATTTGAGCCTGTTAGCTTGGTTGAGATAATAACGATTATCAAAAGACAAATAAGGCGATTTTTTAGTGATTAGTAACCTTTTTTTTATATCAAATCCTAAATGATTTAGGACTTTTTACGGACCGCCAATAAGCTATTATGCGATCTGCATATACGCGAGTTCGGCGTGACAGGAGGTATGGAGAATGCAGTCTGAATCCGAAATTGCAGCCCATCGCAGCAGGCGCCCAATACTCGGCGTACTCTCATTCGTCTCGGGGATGCTTGCTTTGTTTTCCGTCATCATGATCACCCTCACAAGTCTGATGCCTGACTTCAACCCGCCCGGATGGATCCGCATCGGCACGATAGCCCCGCTGCCCTTGGCTCTCATCGCTTCTATCGCCTTTGGCGCGGCCGCTCTAGTAAGGCAATCCGGGAAAGCCTGGGCCATCGGCGGGCTGACAGCGTCAGCACTCGTAATCGTCGGGTTCGCTGTCTTGCTCAATGTGGCGGGATAGCGAGCGACAGCTCCGCATGCCGGACAACCGCTTCCAGCGGACGCGCTCAAAGTTCACGATAGACTGAATCGGTGGTGGCACGCCGCTTCGCTCATCAGTCTGGACATGGAGCCTCGACGAGAGCGGTAAAAAGGCTGCAGACGGCTGGCTACAGCTATAACGGGTGGCAATTTCGACTTGTAAAGAACACTAGAAACAGGTATTATTGTATAAATTCTTATTACCTATAGTTGTACGAATATCGTACTATATTGTACGTAATACGTACATTTTTGTCAAGATATAGGATCTTCCATATGAATCTCAATAAAGTTATTCGCCCGAATAATTTCACTCACTATTTAGGCGACGCAATTCGAAATGCCCGTGAAAAACTAGGATTAAGTCAAGCGGAACTAGCAGAATTAATTTTTACTCGCCGAGCAACATTATCAGATATTGAAAATGGAAAGACAGAACCAGACGCAAGCACATTATCCTATTTAGCTAGAAGTCTTGGAAAACCTATAAGCTATTTTTTCTCCCCTGCTTCCTATAAAAATATCAAGCCTGAAGATTTAAATCCACTTGAAAGTGAATTATTAATTCATTTTCAGCAAATATGGGACGACCAGTTAAAACAAGTTGTAATCTTCCAGGTAAAAGCAATAGCTGAATTTGATCCTACTCAGACACTTTTAAATGCAGTAGATTTGACAATATCTGAAAAAGAAAATGAAACCAAATTACACGAGTTAATTAAGCAAATGCGAAAGAACTAATACTGGCGAATTTCATTATTAGATTGCCTATAATTTACCAATTTATCGGCAAATCAACTTTTTATATCAAATGGTCGATATCATAGAAAAGTATCCTTTAAAAACATGGATTCTCAGTTTCCAAAATCTCAGGTTGATCGACTAGGCCAACGATTGAAAGGTGGCGATATAACCGAGAATGATATTCGAATTCTCGATGAATATCGACGATCTTTTGGTCCGGCTTATGAACTCATTGTCGATAGTATTCGACAGACACTTGGTCTTACACTTACTGGTAGACCAGCAAAGTCTACTAGTTCGATAATTGAAAAATTACATAGAGAGACTATCAGGCTCTCACAAATACAGGACATAGCAGGTTGTCGTATAATCACATCTGACATCAATATTCAGAATAAGGTCATTACTGATCTTGTGGGATTATTTCCCGAGGTGAGAGTCATCGACCGTCGGAATATCCCCAGCCATGGTTATCGAGCTGTTCACGTAGTTCCGATCATTAATGGAAGACCAATTGAGATTCAAGTCAGGACTTTCTTACAGCATAAATGGGCTGAACTCTCTGAAAAGCTTGCTGACATTATAGATCCTGCAATAAAGTATGGTGTAGGTCCCGAGATCCCGATTACACTTCTCGACAATATGACGAACTTGTTCAGTAAGATGGAGAAACTCGAACTAGTTTTCGAATCAAAAGATATTAACGACCCCAAATTGAGTGCGGTAAACCCTGAACTGACATCCATTAAAGCTGACCTAATAAAGCTAGTGGATGAGTTCATAACTAAAACTAGAGAAAAATAGGATTTACCAATATGATCTTTCTTATAGAGTACAACCGTAAAGAGGGTAAAATTTTAAAGTTGCAAACCTACGCCGATTCTGATCGTCGTATCGCTGAAAATGCTCGCCTCGAAATGGAATTATCCCTTCTTCGTAGTGGCTGTTCACTTGAAGTTGTCCTTCTTGAAGCAAATAGCCAAGAAGACCTTCTCCTTACTCACCGCAGGTACTTCGAGAATCCTGAAGAGATTGCAAGTACTTAGTAATAAGATAAAATCATATTATAGCCTTATTAAATTTAAGCCAAATTACTCTTGGTTAAGATAATAACCATTAGCATAATTTATTCACTTCATACAAAATCCATATCCAATGTGGTAATATAATAAGGTATATTAAAGGAGTGTCCAATGGACGATAATTCAAAAGAATTTTATACAAATGCCGTTAATGTTATTGGATCTGTCTTTGATGTAACATTGATTTTTCGAAGTCAGTCTCCTCAAATTGATGCAAACGGGAAAATTATTGACCTTAATGGATCACATTCTCAACCTGTTTTGAATATCTCAAACGAGATGATTGTTCGAATGAGTCCTCAACACGCCAAAGCATTAGCAACTCTCCTTGTACAGCAAGTTGTTCAATACGAAAATTCATTTAAATTGACACTCCCATTAACGCCAGAATTAGAAAGAATCTGGACCGAGCAATTGAAAGGCAAATAAAGAATGGTAACAACAACCGTTTTAACAACACAAGATTATAAAGTTGGTAATATATCAGATCTCAATGTTAGAGAGCAGAATTCATCAATATTTTTATCCGCTACTCTAAAGTATTCATCTACATATGATCAGCCAAAAAACCTGATTATTTCTTCAACCTATGGAAAATATGCTGATAAGAGATATAAATTAACGCAAGCCGTGCTCTATGAGCATAAAATCGAACGTGAGCGTGACGACAAAAAGTTTAAAAGTTAAATAAACCATGAGCGGGGAATTGCCTCCTTTTGTCCTTGATAGCTTTGCTCTGATTGCATATTTCTGTGCAGAGCCTGGAGGAGAAATAGTAAAGGAACTTTTAGAAAAAGCGTTAAATCTTGAATTAGATTTACATTTAAGCATCATAAATCTTGGTGAAATGTATTACATTTTATATAAGACCCGTGGAAAAGATTTCGCAGATTCAGCTGTAGAAGACACAAATAACCTCCCAATTCAAGTAATTAGCATCACAGATTCTCAAGTTTGGGATGCCGCAGAGATAAAAGCTCATTTTAGCATTTCATATGCTGATGCATTTGCAGCATCATTAGCGCAGTCTCTTAATGCTTCTATTGTCACTGGAGATCCTGAGTTCAACAATATAATTAATGGTCCAAATATTATATGGATAAATTGACATTTTATATTTTCAATTATTTGTCAAAATAAATTAACAGCATTCAAAATAAAACCTTTTTTACCCATATCATCCTTTCAATAATAATGATTAATCTTTTATGGCAATTATTATGTATACACCTTACTACTATTCAACATCCTAACCGACGCAGATTTATACCTCTGTAGGATTTGAACCTTTAACCGCTAGGTTCGAGGTAAGTGCCCCGCAGGGGTATCAAATCCTCGGCGAGGAGCTAAAAAAAGCCCATCGGGGCTTTTTTGATTCGCCTACCCCTCGTTCCTGAATTGCAGGCAGTAATGGTGGAAGGTGTTGCTGACCCAGGCGGAGCCCATGCCGTAGGGCGCCAGGCGCTGGTTATCCTGGCACCAGATCTTTTCATCCTTCAAAGTGTAAACCCTGCCAAGCTCACGCCCCAGGTCCCAGGCCAGGGGGTAGATGCGGCCGCCTTTTTTGACGTTCTTGACCACGATGGTCAGGTAGGCTTTCGGGCGCAGGCAGGGCTTTAAGCGGGCATAAATGCCGACCAGTTTTTCAATGAAAGTCTCGTAATCATGGATGTTGCCCAGGTCAGACGGGTCGTCCGAATAGAACACATCCAACTCGTCTGAAGTGCGCCGGGCACTTTGCGTTTTTGCGCCTTTGGCGTGCAGCATATCCCAGTAGGGCGGCGAAGTGAACAGGTAATCGATCACGGGCAGCTCAGCGAGCGCAATTTTAGCGGCATCCGCAGTGATGACCTGCGCGGCCAGGTCTGCGGCGGCGGCTCCCAGGGCGGCGCTTTCCGCGGCGATCACCTGGCGGGCGATTTCGGCATATTTTGGGTTAAGCTCGATCCCCAGGCTGTGGCGTCCACTACGCAGGGCAGCCACCAGGGTGGAACCGGTGCCAGCCATGGGATCCAAAATCATCTCCCCCGGTTTGGTGAAAAATTCAATAAATTCCTGCGCCAATGTCTCCGGGAACTTGGCCGGGTGACGCAGCACATCTTTTTTGCGCGGCGGGGGGTTATGGATGAACCATGATTTCTGGAATTTCAACCAGCTTTTCGGATCCAGGTCGTTCAATATATTTCGCATAATAGGGCTCTTTTGTATCATCCCAATAAACCGGGGGGCAGGGGGTGTGCGGGCGGGAAAGGTTGGGTTATGGACCCGGCGGTGTGGTGGAAATTGGCGTTACAATCTGCGGGGTGGGTGTGTTCAGCCCGGGTTCCACGGCAGACACGGCCAGGTTGGAAAAGCTGATGCTCATGGGATTGCCTGCATCCGAATGGATATACACGCCCAGCCCTCCCTGGGTAAGGATATGATCGCTGACATTGAACTGGAAATGATCATTCAGGAAAAACCTGAGATCACGCCCGTCTGCCCAGACAGACAGCTTGACCTCACCCGGCGCACCGAGAGGCGCATCCGGGCTGGGTGCCCAATCCCGGATCACAAATGGTTTTCCGGAGACCACCCGTTCCAGGCGCACCTCCCCGCTGCACGCCACGCTGAAACGGTAAAAATCTGCTTCTGAAAGCACCCGAAACAACAGGCTGAACTGATCCCTTCCCCGGCACAGGCTGAGCTGGGCGTCGATCACGGCATAAAAATCGGTCAACGCTGTCTCCATGCGCAGGCTGGTGATGGTCACCAGGTCGGTGCCCTCGGCCAGGGTCAGCGTCAGGCGGTTGTTGCTGATGATACTGTTGCCCGCGTTCGAGGTCGTGGCAGTCCACAGATCGGCCCGGGAGAAGTTGTCGGAGAAGAGCAAGGCTCCCAACCCGGGCAGGACGGCAGGGGTGGGAGTGGCTCCCTGGGTGGGGAGCGGTGTACGGGTGTTCGTGGCCGGGAACCAGCTGATGGTGGCGGTGGGGATGGGGGTGGGCAGCTCCGGCGTGGAGGTGGGCAAGGCGGTTGGACTGGTTTCCGCACAGGCAGACAGGATCAGGCTGGCTGCAATCAGACTTACGAACTTCAGGAGTGTGTTAATGGAAATCATGTGAGTTTAGTCCATAATACCGGTTGCATATATCGCAGGTCATTTCAGGCAAGGTGTTGTAAAATAACCCTGTAATTTATACCCTTATTTTAATTATTAGGGTCTTTCCCTTATTAGTCAAGGAGATTTCCACTCATTAAACTGGTGAGGACAGCCACACCCGATTTAATGAGATCAACCTCAAGGAGCAGAATATGAGCAAAAAACAAGTCCTGGTCACGGGTGCCTGCGGAGAGATCGGGCAGGCGCTTATCCAGGGATTGGCACAGCGCGGGGGCTACCACATCGTCACTTCTGACCTGGCACCTTTACCCAAAAGCATCCAGCCTTATGTCAGCGAGCATTTCCAGGGTGACATGCTCAACAAGACCAAGCTGTTCTACGACTATGATTTTGAGGTCATCTACCACCTGGCTGCCTTTTTATCCTCCAAAGCCGAAAGCATGCCGGAAGAGGCTCACAAGGTCAACGTGGAAGGTACGATGCAACTGCTCTTGCTGGCGGCTTATAAATCTGAAAAGAAGAGCAGGGCGGTGCAGTTCTTCTTCCCCAGTTCGATCGCAGCGCACGGCTTGCCGGATGCCAAGACCAAGACTGCGGTCGGGTGCATCAAGGAAGATGAATGGCTGAGACCGCATACCATGTACGGCGCCAACAAGCTGTACTGTGAAGACCTGGGCAATTACTTCAGCCGCTACTACGGGCAGCGTCACCTGGAGCCGGAGCCGCCGGTCATGCTGGATTTCCGCGCCCTGCGCTTCCCCGGCCTGGTGAGCGCCTTCACGCTGCCCAGCGGGGGCACCAGCGACTATGGCCCCGAGATGCTGCATGCCGCCGCCCAGGGTAAAGCGTATGCCTGCTTCGTGCGCGCGGATGCCAGCCTGCCCTTCATGGCCATGCCGGATGCAGTCAAGTCGATTTTCATGCTGATGGATGCGCCGCGCCCCGCCATCAGCCAGAGTGTTTACAACGTCAGCGCCTTCAGCCAGACCGCGGCGGAGTTCCGCCAGCGTGCCCTGCAGGCTTTCCCCGGGGCACAGATCAGCTTTGAGCCCAACCTTCTCCGCCAGGGGATCGTGGACTCGTGGCCGGCTGACGTGGATGATGCCCTGGCCCGCCGGGATTGGGGCTGGCAGCCGGATTATGATGTGGACCGCTTCTTTGAAGTTTATTTCCTGCCGGAGATCCGCAAGAGGTATGGAAAGTAGATGACCAGGTAATAGTTGACGGTTAACAGTTAACGATTATCCCGGGACTCCTATCCCGGGATAATCGACTTAAAACCTGCGACTCAACAATTGCGCCAGCGGGCCACGCGCAGCATCGTCCACCAGGGCCAGGACTTCGTCCCCCACCTCCAGCACAGTGACGCCGCGCGGCAGGACGATCTCACCATGCCGGATGATGCCGGAGATGATGCAGTTGGGAGGCAGTTCCAGGTCCATGATCTGTTTCCCGATGGCAGGCGAACCCGGCTCAATTTTTTCTTCCACCAGCGAATATTTACCATGCGTCAGCTTCAAGAGGGTCATCATGTCGCCAATCGACATTTCCTCCACGCTCAGGCGCGCCAGGATCTCGGCCTGGTTGAGGGATACATCCACGCCCATTTCGGGGGTGAACAACCAGGCGTTCTTGGAATTGTTGATGCGGGCAAGCACGCGTGGCACATTAAATTCAAAGCGCGCCAGGGATGTGATCACCAGGTTGGTTTCATCCGACCCGGTCACTGCAGCCAGCACATCAGCCTTGTGGATGCCTGCTTTTTCCAGGGAGGCGGGCGAGCTGCCGTCCCCGGTGATGATGACCTCGGCCGGGATCTCGTTTGCCAGCTTGGCAAGCACTGCCGGACGTTCTTCAATCACCCGCACCGTATGCCCCGCCTCCAATAGATATTTGGTTATTTCTGAACCGGTGTTGCCACCACCCACCACGATAACAAACATAATTACATCCTTTCCATGCCGAGCATTTCTTCCAACCTGGGCATGGCTGCAGGGCTGACGAGGATATAGGCAACGTCCCCTTCCCGAAAATCCGTGCCTGAGATTGGAATGAAGGTTTGATCATTGCGGGTGATGGCTGTGACCATCACTTCACTGGGGATATTCAACTGCGTAACTGAATGCCCCACCAGGTGCTGCGGAATTTCCATGCGCACCATGGCTGTTCCGTTATCCCTGAACAGGGGGACCACATCCAAATCGGTATGCGTGACCACTTCCACGATACGTTCCGCCCCCCAACCGGTGGATGAAATGGTTGTCAATCCCAGCCGCTGATAGATCTCCGCCCGCAAGGGGTCATACAGGCGCGCCACCACACGTGGAACGTTGAAAAAAATGCGGGCAATGCGCGCCGCCACGATATTGGCATTATCCGATGAACTGGCTGCCACAAATGCCTCGGCTGTCTGGATGCCGGCTTCCAAGAGAACATTCCGGTCAAAACCAAGTCCGCGCACCACGCGTCCCTTGAAATCTGTGCCAAGCCTGGAAAGGGCATTGGCATCATGGTCAATGACTGTGACCGAATGCCCAAGCTTGGCAAACAACAAACTGGCCTGCCCCCCCACACGTCCACAACCCATGACAATTATTTTCATTGGTTATCCTCCTGAACAGATAATGGTATCCTCTCCATAAGCAGGGGAAGATGGGGTTCACACCCAACCTGCCTTTGAACTATTGAGAAGATTCTAATGTGGTTTGATAATTCCTTTTTTGTTGGTTAATCCTTCGCAGCACTGATTTTCGGATCCACTCAACGGAATAGATGATCAGCGCATAAAAACCCAGGCCAACCCACATCCAGGCGGGTATGGCCACGTGCTTGAATATTTTAGCCAGGAATGGAACATAAACAATGCATACAATTCCAACCAGTTCAATAAAGATGGCTCCCAGCAGGTAACCATTACTCAACCATCCCAGGTATGAACTGCGGATGCGGTCTGAGCGGCAAGCCAGGGCGTTGCCAACCTGGGCAGTGACCACGCCGGCATGGTAAACCGTGGATGCCAGCAGGATGGCTTGAGGCAAGGTCAGGCTGAGCTGCCAGCCGGGTGGTACGGTTAGACCGGAAAGAAAGGATAGTCCGATCTTATCATTGAGACCTGCAAGCGTGAAAATTGCCAAAAATCCGCTAAAACACAGGATCGCTTCCAGCATGCCCAGCCAGAATGAACGTAACATGACACTATTATCCAGCAAAGGCTCGGTGCGCGGTCGCGGCGGGTGCTTCATGATATCCGGTTCAGGCTTTTCAATCCCAAGCGCCAGGGCCGGGAACAGGTCGGTACCCATATCTATTGCCAGGATCTGGCGGACGCTGAGAGCCAGGGGGACGAGTGGAAGACTGGCAGTTACGATAAATGGCACCAGTTCGGGCACATTGCTGGAAAAGATGTAGGTGATGAATTTGCGGATGTTATCGAATACCCCGCGCCCTTCCTCAATGGCGGTGATGATGGCTCCAAAATCATCCCGGGTCAGGATGATATCAGCGGCTTCCTTGGCGACATCCGTTCCGACAATACCCATGACGATGCCCACATCCGATTTGCGCAGGGCGGGTGCATCATTGACGCCATCCCCGGTGACTGCCACAACCTCGCCGCGTTTTTGAAATGCAGACACCAGCCTCAATTTATGTTCGGAGGCCATGCGGGCAAACAACACCTCGTTATCCAACAGCCGCTGCAAGTCAGAGTCGGACATCTCATCCAGTTCTGCACCCGTCACGATCAACGGGTTGGGGCTGGTCAACATACCCAGGCGACGGGCCAGGGAAAGCGCGGTCAGCCCGTAATCCCCTGTGATCATCACGATGCGGATGTCGGCCTGGCGGCAGATGTGGATGGCGTTCTCCACCTGTGGCCTGGGGGGATCCAGCATTGCCATCAAGCCAAGAAAAACCAGCTCGCGCTCCACGTTCTCAGCAGAATAGACACCCGAGCGCATGGGCAGTTGGCGGCGTGCCAGTGCCAATACGCGCAGCGCCTGGCTGGCATAGGCGTCATTGGCAGCCATAATTTCAGAGCGCAGCTCATCCGTCAGGGGCAAAACCTGGTTGTGGATCAATATTTGTGTGCACAAAAGCAACACTTCGCGCGGCGCACCTTTAACATAGGCGATTTCGCAGTTGACCTCCCGGTGGATGGTGGTCATGCGTTTGCGGCGGGCATCAAATGGAATTTCATGCACGCGCGGAATGATGCGATTAAGGTCTGCCTCGCGAATACCACCTTTCATGGCAGCCACCTTCATGGCAGCTTCGGTCTGATCTCCCAGGCTAGTCCAGCCTGAATGCTCAATGGAAGGAGGGTTCAGGCGGGCATTGTTGCAGGAGGCGGCCGATTCCAATAACGATAACAGGTCTTTCTCCCAGCTCTGCCCGGCGGGGTCGGGGGTGAATTTGCCAACCGGTTCATAACCAACACCGCTGACCTTGATCTTTTGCCGGGCCACCCAGATACTACGCACGGTCATCTGATTCTGGGTGAGTGTGCCACTTTTGTCGGTGCAGATCAAAGATACCTGCCCCAGTTTTTCCACCGTGGAAAGCTTTTTAACCAGAACACCCTGGCGCGCCAGGCGCTGCACGGCTGCAGCCAGGGACAGGGTTAAGGTGGCTGTCAAACCTTCCGGAATAACAGCCACAACGATACCCAAGCCCATCAGGGTGATTTCCCGGAAGGGGAATTGCAGCGAGAAATAGCCTACCAAAATGACCAGGCTGCCAATACCCAGGCCTATCCAGGCGGTAACGCGGCTCAAACGATTGAGTTCTTTGTGGAAGGGAGTAGGTTCTTCGGCGATGGTTTGGGTCAGGTGGGCGATGCGTCCGAACTGGGTGGACATGCCCGTGGTGGTAATGACAGCCCGCCCGGTGCCGGATGCAATGGAAGTGCCGGCAAAGATCAAGTTTGGACGATCCAGCTCGCTGATACCAGTGACCAGGGAGGGGTCGGAAATTTTTCGTACGGGTATCCCCTCACCGGTCAGGTTGGCGTTGTTAACCCTCAGACCGTATTCTTCCAGAACGCGCGCATCTGCGGGGATGTTATCCCCTTCTGCCAGTATGAGAATATCTCCCGGCACGACTTCGCTGGAGGGGACGTAACTTTCCTTGGCATCACGGGTGACATGCGCAAAGGACGGCAGGATGTCTCGTAATTTTTCAACGGCTTGTTCAGCCCGATATTCCCGCCAGAAAGAGAGGCTCGTATTAATTGCAACGATCCCCCAGATGATGAATGCCAACACTGCATCGTTCTGCAATAGCGCCACCAGTCCAATGCCGAGCAGCACAAGCGCAGGCGGGTGGATGAACTCCAGGATAAGTTTTTCAAGGATGGGGCTTTTGGCTTGTTTGGATAACAGGTTGCGCCCGTAAAGCGACAGGCGCGCTTCAACTTCAGCATGGACCAAACCACCCGTGCTGGTTTCAAGGGCCTGGTAAACCTCTGTAACTGGCAGGGAGTAGATTGGCGTAGTGCTCATATTTAATTAAGTATAACAGTATCATCTCAATAAAGAGGGGGGCGGGGTGTTTTTGAAAAGGCACGTTTAACAGTATTTGTAAATAAAGAAGACAGGGCGTTGGCAGCATTGTGCACATCACCCCGTCCTATGGGATGTCACCCTGAGTGCTTATTGGTCCTCTTCACCCGGTGCAGTTTCCTTGGGTGCGCCGCCAGCTTTTGGCTCTTTCCGGTCAAGATATTGTTCCAGCAGGGAAGGCGCGTCGGGGAGATCCGAATGCATGGCATGGTCATAATCCCCGGCGGGTACAGGTTCAGGCTCATAGCGAACCGGTCGGCGAACGCCGAACAATTCAAAAAACTGGGTAATCCCTATTAATACACGTCCTCGCATGGAATGCCTGTATTCCTGCATTTTAAGGGATTGCCATTCCACAATGGAAGCCATCGAACCCTGCACACGGGCTTTCTCGCGCACGATGCGGTGGATCTGTTTGGGTTCACGATACCCAATCGGAGAAATGAGCAATCCGTTGGCCAGCAGGATAAGCAGGCTGAAGGTAATCAGCACCACCCAACCGCCTTCGGACCACTTGCCCACGATCTGTCCGATGAAAACGATCCCTGAAAGGATGGCTGCAAATCCGGCCCCCAGGCTGCCCCAAGTTCGAACCGCGCCTTTGGCCGTTGCCAGGATGTGCTTGCGGATGGCAAAACCCATGACCATGATGGGCATGAACACACCAATGCCATAATAGGGAACGGCTGCACTGGTGTTTCCTTTGACCAGGAGTTGAATGACAATTGCAACAATGAAACCGGCGGTAACAGAACGTGTGAAGGTACCCTGCGGATTTCGATATACGACGACTTCCGGAATTTCTCCAATGGCAACATCCCGCCAGGCAGTGGCCTGCAGGTCCTGGAAGGCAGTCATGGATGCAGCCGAAAGGAGCGCCACAGCCAGCACCTGGTATGCGTAGAATAGGATCTCACCGCCGGGGAGTTGGGTAAAGCCGATGAAAGCCAGGTTACCCACCAGGGTACGCCCAAGCGTGCCATCAAAGACGTTAAAACGGATGGCAAAAAAAGAGAGCATGAATGTTGTCAATCCACCGTAAAACAGGAAGGAGGTTTGCACAAACCGACCGATCCCGGCTTTTCCACTGTAAAACTCCCATAATCCTTTGAGTTTGGGCAGACGTTTCCTGCCCCATTTCACGATATCAGCGTCTTCGTTAATGACAAATTGAATGCCATTCGACATGGCTTCCAGCCCTGTCAATGCCACCAGGCCTTTCATCGAAGCTGTCAGAAGATGAAGGAGCGCCTGGCTTAACGAGACTTGCTGGTAGGTTTCCTGCACTTGAACCGCAGCCACCCCTCGCAAATTAGCATAGATCAGGCCACCAACCATGACCAGGGTCATCATGACAAAAACACCCAGCAGGGTAAAAACAACCCTGGCTGATTCGCCGCGCCCACGGATAGTCAGATACCAGGTGATGGCTGCCAGAATAGCCCCGATCAGAAAATGCCACCACCAGTTTGCCCCATACTTTCCCAACACCGAAAGCAACTGGTCTCCGCCTGATAACGATGAAACGACGATGGTGAAAATGTAATCCTGGATCAGCACTACTGCAACAACCAGGCTCAGACCCGGGGTGAGATAACGCATCGAAGCGGTGTATGAACCGCCACCTTCGTTGAATATTCCCAGGGAATACATGTACAGGGCGCCAAAGACAATGTTGAAAATACTGATAATGGCTGCCGCGATATAACCCCATTTCTGCAAGTCGTAGGGGTGCAGGGCGTGCATCATCTCACCGGTGGCATAAAAATACGAGGTGAAATAATCTACACCAAAAAGCGCCAATGCAGCCAGCAGACCGATCTGACCGGCGCCATGCACATGCGCGCTCTCTTCCTTTTCACGTGGGGAGGATTTAAATGCAAGAAAAGCAATAACTATTAAAAGACCAATGGAAAAAAACATGGAATTACCTGTTTAACTTTCGCTTTCAAAAGCGATTTCTAAAAGATCAAGCAAATACATCAAATGCTTGCGAGTGGATGGGTTGTAGCGCGTATCCTGGCTGACTTTTACCTGTTCCTGGTAAACAGCGCGCACGACGAAGGCGGGGACGAACATGATGCGCCCGGCCGGTATGATTTCGAAATTACTATAGCTTATCTTTAAATCCTGGTCATCAAAATAGGGCATGCTCAGACGCAAACCACGGTTTAAACTACCCGCTTCAGCGCGTGCCTTGATGTGAGCGATAATGTCCTGGGTCTGGTAGATGGCCAGGGCACGTCCCTGGTTGACCAATTGACCGAGCATTCCATATCTTTTCTTGGAATATTCCGGATCAGCGGAGATGTAGGGAGCCAGGGCGACTGCCTTGAATAGCACCTCCATGAATCTCTGCATCGAGCGGATGTGCGCATCTGCTTCTTCAAGTGACTTGACCAGCAGTTCACCTCTTTCACCGAATGCCACCCATTGCGGCAGGTAAAACAGGCGCGCATAAGGCACATATGGAACCAGCACTTTGGCATCCTCTGCTCCCGTCCCATTTTCTTCAACGATGGCATCACTGGCAGCAGTCAACGCCGATTGAGTATCCATCTGGTCATTATCGGGGATGGAGGCCAATGTCTCTTCATCGTCGGCTGGACGGTAAGTGACTTCACGCCCTGAAGGGAGCGTGTTGTAGACCATGTGCAGGACGGTAGAGTGTCGCAGCAAACTGGCAGCCACAGAGACAGACCGATCCGGGGATTGTTCCAACTCGTTCAAGACGTGCCGCAGCAGTTTGTACAGTTGTTCTTTGCGCAGGCGGTTGATAAAATTTCCAACGGTGTGGGTGCGCTGATCGTTTGGGATGGTTACGAGAGTTGGCTGATCCACATTTTCCAGGGTGCAGACCACCCGGTCGGGAAGACTGAAGCGCACCTGCGGGTTATTTTCGAGCAGCGCTTCAGACAATTGCCTGCCCTGGGCTTCGAGAAAGCGCTGGATGATGTTTGGCTGGGCAGCCAACAAGGCCTGCTGGCGTTCATATTCTTCCGTCTGTAGGTCAGCCATATGGGTTGTGGTTGGGAAATTTTTATCCGACATATTTTCCTTTTGCGTTTCTCCATAAATGGGGGAATATAAATTCCAGTTTTACAGACTCCATCAAATCGATTCCACACTTCAACGTTGCTGGAAATTAAGAGCAACTTGCCATTATAACAGGGGAGCATGAACCTGGATATGTTTTTATCAGCGATGTTGTTTGCTGTCTGGCAGGTATTTATTAACGCAAGGTTGAATTATAGATACATACCGGGGCTATCACAAAGCACGAATATCGAGGAATCCGTTATTGCTCTGATAATGGCTATTGTTATATCACAATATATTTGATACAATCTGGATAATTGTTATAGGAATACGATCCCATCCCGTTGGAGGAACAATAAATGCCTGATCTTGTTTGCTCTGTTTGCGGACAACCAGCTGACAGGACGATTAAAACGCGCTGTTTCTGCGAAAGACACTTTTTGTCGGCAACCCATGAACGTAAACATACCTGGCGCGGCTATACCCTGCTGATCTTTGGCTTAATCGTATTTGTTGGATTGGTTTATTTCCTCGATTCAGCCATAAAACCCGTTCTGACAGGGTCGGCCCTGTTGTGGGCAGGTGTTTTAATGGCACTGGTCCCGGCTGCCATATGGATGATCTTTTTTTATCTGCAGGATAGAATCGAGCCTGAACCAAAAGGATTCCTCCTGGCAGTTTTCCTGCTGGGCGCATTGCTGGCAGCAGCAGTTGGCAGCCCATTGCTCGAGAATGTGTTCCACATATCCAAATGGTTATATGCGGATACCGCTGCCACAATCCTGGGAAGTATCCTGGTGGTGGGCTTTACCCAGGAGTTTTTGAAATACGCAGCAGTGCGATATAGCGTCTACCGGTCCAGTGAATTTGATGAAGCCACGGATGGCGTCATTTACGCAACTGCCGCCGGCCTGGGTTATGCCACGATACTCAACATTCAATTTGTTATTTCGAACGGGGGTGTGGCTTTGGGTTCAAGTGTCATCCGAATGGCAGTTGTAGCCCTGGCACAGGCCAGCTTTGCCGCCATCACCGGTTATTTCCTGGGTCGAGCCAAGTTCGAGCACGAACCGTTGTGGTGGATGCCGCTCGGCCTGACATTGGCAGCAACAGCCAATGGTCTGTTCAACTGGCTGCGCGGGCGCGTCGTCCAAAGTGGGATCAGTTTGACCAGTGCTTCAACAAACCCCTGGATGGGCCTGGTGTTGGCAACCGTGGTTGCCGTCCTGACAACAGGGTTCATCATCTGGCTGGTGCGCCGTGATATTCACTCGGCGTTGGCAGAGAAATAGGAGGCTGGTATGAGTGTATCTTCCCGCACGTCCAATACAATTTCTCTTGGTGACCGCTTCTCTGACTGGGCGGTAATTGCAATTGCAACCATTGCCTTGCTAACAGGCTGGTTTTACAAATCCAGTGTGGAGAACCGCAGTGTACCTTTCGAAGCTTCAGGTATCTCCGCTCAAACCCCTCAAGGCTGGTTAATGGCCAGCACCCAGGGAAATGAAGTCCTGCATGTAACCGATCCTACATCTGGTGGCTTTGGTACTTCCTATATCGTTCAAAACATCCCGGTTGAGGCAGATTCTGTGGTTGGTCAGGCAGTCAGCCTGCTGACCTTACAGCACGGTCAGGCACTGACTGCTTATCGGTTGCTTGAACAAAGACAGGTCACGGTATCTGGAAAACCAGCCTATGAATTGAGTTATGTTTTCGTTGAGTCCAATCCCAATCTGACGCACAACGAGTTTCCCAACATTGTGCGTGGCATGGATTACATATTCCTTACCGGAGATCATGCAGTTGTGGCAACTTATTGGGCTGATAAACAAACCTTCGAAGATGATCTCGGACGTTTTCAACTTTTCCTGAAATCTCTGAAGTTTTAATGGAGACAAACATGAAACTTCAAAAAGTAAACCGCATTTGGCATATGCTTGCCGTACTGGCAATGGTTACCCTGGCATGTATTAATCTTGATAACAATACCGTCCAACCGGTGCCGACCCAGGTACCTCAGGTCCAACCACCTCAAGTCCAGCCAACTGAAGTCCAGGCAACACCTGTTTCGCAAAACCCGGTTATTCCAAATAATAATGGACAGACGGGCAGCAGCCGCACAGAATTAATTGCAGCCACCGTTCAAATTTACGGACTCCAAACCAAGAATGGTGAACTGACGCCCATTTATACCGGGTCAGGCACCATCATCAGCCCCTCAGGTCTTATCCTTACCAATGCGCATGTGGCCAGTCCAGCCTCCCAGGGGGAAGACGAATATGAACCTGATGCCCTCGCAATCGGGATGATGGACCAGGAGGACCAACCACCTGTCTTCCTATATTTTGCAAAAGTTGCCGCTGTGGATGGATACATGGACCTGGCGGTAATTCAAATAACTTCGACGATGGATGGCGCCAATGTGAACCCAAATAACCTGAACCTGCCTTTTGTTCAATTGGGTAATTCGGACGATCTCCACGTGGGCGATCATATCGATATATTTGGATTCCCCGGCATTGGGGGAGAGACCATTACCTTCACAGATGGCAATGTTTCCGGATTTATAGCCGAAGAAGGTATGGGTGACCGGGCCTGGATCAAGACCGATGCGACCATCGCCGGTGGAAATTCCGGTGGCCTGGCTGCCAACGATACCGGTTATATCATCGGGGTTCCAACCTCTGCTTCAGCAGGAACGGGTGGAAATGTCACAGATTGCCGGGTAGTTCAAGATACCAATGGAGATGGAACGTTGGACTCCCGTGACAATTGCATTCCCATAGGCGGGTTCATTAATGGTCTACGCTCGATCAACCTGGCCTTGCCATTAATCAAAGCGGCTCAATCCGGACAACAGTATGCCAGTCCCTTTGGTGCACCCAGCCAACCCAGTTCATCTGGCAGTGGACGCGAAGCCTTCAACCAGGTCACCTGGTATACCGGCACGGGTGGAGCGGATTGCGAGTTGGGTGACCAGGTAAACTCTTACTCATCCGGTGTTAATGCCATGGCCGCCGCTTTTGACTTCAGCGGTATGACAGATGGCGAATCCTGGGCGGAGGAATGGACCATCGACGGAGAGGTATTGTACAGCAGTCAATACGTCTGGAATCTTGGCAGCCAGGGATCCACTTATACCTGCCTGTATAACAGCCAGTCGCCCATGCCGGATGGTAATTATCATCTTGAATTATACGCCGGGGAGGAATTAAACCGGTTAGCCCAGAGTGATGTCATTGTCGGTGGATCTGGTGGCAGCAATCCAAACCCCAATGTTGCCACGGGAGTGGTGACCTTATTTGGCCAGGTATATGACGCCAATAGCAACAATCCACTGCCAAATGCAGAGGTCTATGTACTTCAACCGGGAACGACATTTGACCAATGGAAAGCGAATGAATTTGCCGATGGCGATATATTTACATTTGCCAAATCTGACAATCAGGGAAATTACACTCTGCCTGACAAATTAGCTTTGAATGTTGGTTATTCAATTGTTGTTTATGTGGAAGGATACTCGATCACTTTTGGAGATGACCTGGTCTGGACAGATCAAGACCCGGTGAACTACCAAATGGATATTTCCATGTCTAACTGAGTTACATCCAACGTTCCGTTTTAGATTAAACAGAAACGCCCGATTGATCGGGCGTTTCTTATTCCGGGCAATAGCAGTTCAAGTGCTCAATCAATAGGGATGCCATTTGCGATAAGATAGCGGGTTACTTCAGCCGGATCACGCAGCCCTTCATCCAGAAATGCTTTGTAAACATAATACCCACTGTACATGGGCGTGCGCCCGGCGCTGTTGATCAGGGTGTTCTTATATTGGATAATTTGTTCTCTCCCACGAGGCGTGAGCTTCTGTTTGAAATGATGCATGATCTCCATCTTTTGTTCGATCACGACTGCATCCAGCCACCAGATATCCAGCTTCCATGGACGTCCCCATTGACCCAGGTTGACCCTGAAATTCAAGTATAACCCGCCCTGCATGCCAGGATGGTCTTCATTCTCAAAAGTAACCCGGATGACCCTATCGCTATCGGCCATCTGACCCGCGGCTTCAAAGATGCGCGGTATGCTGGTCATGGGTACATACAGGTCAAGGTCCGGATAGACCATCACGTCCAAAAAATAGCTGCCAGTCGTGACTACCTCACCAAATGGCTGCAGGGTTTCCGGCAACCGGATGGCTTGCATCAAATCCCCAGCTTCCCGGTATAACCTGCTGGCACGTTCAAGCAGGTCATCTTTCAAGAGCAGGCACCTCAACGATCTGCTCCCGTTCCGGTCCGACCGACGCATAACGGACGGGAACCCCACCCAGCCTGGTTACAGTGCGGAGATAGCCTTGTGCCTGCACAGGAAGATCATCCCATCGGCGGATATTACCCAAGTCGGCCTGCCAGCCGGGCAGCTCGATATAGACGGGTTCCACACTGCCCAAGTCAGCCTGGCCAAAGGGAAGTTCAGCCAGGGTCATATCGCCAATACGGTAAGCCGTGCAGATCCGAAGACTCTCGAATCCGCTCAGAATGTCCAGCTTGGTCATGACCAGCTCGGTCAAACCATTAATTCGGGCTGCATAACGCAGCAATACCCCATCCAGCCAGCCTACCCGCCGCGGGCGACCCGTGGTGGTGCCAAACTCATCCCAGGGGTTCGAACCTGTGCCGCGTAGCCGTCCGGCCAGCTCACCAGATAATTCGCTGGGGAATGGGCCACTGCCCACACGGGTCTGGAAGGCTTTGGCCACACCGATCACACGTGCATTTTGAGCGGCATCCAATCCCAGGCCAAGACCCGTCAATACGCCCGGTGCGGTGGTGGCTGAACTGGTTACAAACGGGTAGCTGCCGTGGTCGATGTCCAGAAGGGTTCCCTGGGCGCCTTCCGCCAAGACTATCTTGCCAGAAGCAAGTGCCTGGTGAAGTTCGGCAGAGACATCCCTTATATAGGGAGTCAGGATCTTACACTGAGATTCAAAAACGGTCAGTAGCGGCGCAATTTCCAGGGTGGGAGCCCCGTACAGGCCCAGGCTGTGGTTGGCTTTTTCAATATGACTGCGCAGGCGGTCAATGAAGTTGGGAGCCAGCATGTCTCCCACGCGCAAACCGCTGCGGGAGGCTTTGTCGGTATAAGCCGGACCAATGCCGCGCCCCGTTGTGCCCAGGTTATCCTTGCCGCGGGCAGCTTCCATGGCTTTGTCCAGGGCCTGGTGAGCGGGGGTGATCAGGTGGGCGGCATGCGAGATGCGCAGGCGTTCCGATGTGATCGTGACACCGGCTGCCCGCAGCAAATCCATTTCTTCCAACAGGGATTTGGGATTGATGACCATGCCATTCCCCAGCATGCCGATGGTATTCGGATGAATGATGCCTGAGGGCAGCAAATGCAGCTTATAGATCTGGCTGCCAATGGTCACGGTATGCCCGGCATTATCACCGCCATTAAAACGGGCTACGTAGTCCGATTGACTCGCCAGCCAATCCACCATGCGCCCTTTGCCCTCGTCTCCCCACTGTGCACCAACAATGATCTGGAGTGCCATATTATCTCCTGTTGCCTGTTCAGAATAATGGAATATTTTATAAATAACGCCAGTCGATCAATTTCCAGCCAATGATTTTATAGTTCTCTTGGAATTTCTGGGTTGGTGCAGTATATGTGTCTTCCTTATACCACGGCAATTCCCAACGAGCCGATTATATCAGGCTGTGGAAGGCCTTTTTGGAATGATATAATCTAAATACAAGTATCTTTTCAATAATTCCGGGGAAGTTTGGGATGTGAATGCGAGCTTCGCTCGCATTCACATCCCAACACCCCACTTTTTGAGAAGTTACACACAAGGTGAATTATGAAGAAAAAAATGACGATCAGTATCGGCATTCTGGTGGTTGCGTTCTTCCTGCTGCGCTTTTCTTTTGCAGTGATGGCAGCGCCTGCCTCGCAATTGCAGCAATTTGCCACCCCAACCGCCGGGCCGGATGGACGTATTATTTATATTGTTAAAGCAAATGATACCTGCAGTTTAATATCGATCCTGACCGGTGTTTCACAGGATCTATTACGCCAGATGAATCATCTTGGGGAGAATTGCATCGTCTTTGAAGGCCAGGAGCTGATACTTGGCATGGGCGGCCCTTCCATTCCAACAGCCACATCAATCGTTTCCCAGCAACCCACCTCCATAATACCGTCAGCCACACCGTTTTTAGGCAACGCCCAGGTGTGCGTGGCCCTTTATAACGATGTCAATGGGGATGGTTTGCGCCAGGCCAACACCGATGAATTTGATGCCTATATTGCGGATGGCACCGAGCCGACCATTGAAGGAGGCGCGGTCAGTTTGAGCAGCCTGACCGGCACCTATTCTGAAACCCTTAGTACGCTGGAGGGGTTGGATCCGGTCTGTTTCAGTGATGTGCCCGAAGGGAATTACACGGTCAGCGCGGCTGTCCCGGATGGATACAACCCGACCACAGACTTGACTTATATATTACAGTTGAAACCTGGTGACCAGACCTATGTCAGCATTGGCGCCCAATCCAAGTCACAGACCTCGCAGGAAAATAACGGACAGGCAAAATCCCCCATTCTGGGCATCCTGGGGGCGATCCTGTTGTTGGGTGGTTTGGGGGTTGGATTTTTTGCTTTTAGAATGAAGAAATAGGATTTCCAAAAATCTCTATTTTAATAAAGGCTCCTCGCCGAGGAATTGAATCTCGAACCTGGCGGTTAACGGTTCAAGTCCTATTGACATACAAATTAGACCCGGTTGGAGTCGAACCAGCGACCAAGCGTATTTAGGCTCAATTCCAGTTGGGCTACAGTTTGACATCAAAATGACGAGCAGTTATGAACCTAGATATTAAAAGTTCGATCCCTAGAGAAATTTATCAACCTGCTTGGAAAGCAATAAAAGACAAGACTATCCAGGTGAAAACTTGTAGGTTACTTATCAAAAAAGTGTACAAATGCAGGAGATGAACTAAGATTTTGCGTAAATTACTAGATCGTTTTCTGCGCGTTTGAAACGCCGATATGCTACGATGATTGATAGTCCAAAAGATAGAAAAGATATTACCCAAGGAATTATTAGAGAATATGAAGTATTCGAAAGATATATCAATTCGATCAAAAAATATAATATGGATAATAAAGCAACTTGAATGAAAAAAGTTACTTCCCCATGCATTTTAGAAACTATCTTTGAATGATGATTTCCATCACCAAGAGCCTTTTCCGCTTGTCTAAAGAAGAGTATTTCTTTTTTCTTATTTCTTAGTATCGATTTATCGATTTGATCAGTGATTAATGATGCAATTGGTTGGGTAATAAGCGCTGTTATGTAACCAGCTCCTATATACAGTATTATTTCTACCCCTGTTGGGATCGTTGTAATGTCTAAGAATAAATATCGAATTGCAAATGTAAAAATCGTTCCTGGTAAGAATCGAGCATATATATCGTACCAAAGATCTGGAATTTCAAGATTTGTTTGTAAGTCTGGGCTCATAATTGTTCCTCATAAACATGTATTACATCGATATTAGAGTTTTGAAACTGCAACGGTTTTCTTTAGATTACTTGGTTTGTTAATTACGAAGAGATGTTGTTAAGCGTTATTATCTTAACCTAGTGGTTCTAGGTTCAATTCCGGCAGAATGTCAAATCCTTGCTTGTTGACCGTTCCATAAGTTCAGCGGTTAGGTAAAATCATATCGATTGGGTATATGTATATCCTTATGGTGTGGTTAACGTGAGGAAAACACTTGACCTACTCTTTTGTTGAAATTACAGAAAGAAGTTTACACTACTTTATTCAGTTCATTGCTACCCTCATATCCTGATCTCTTACCAATCATACAGGAAATCAGGGAGAAATACAACATTCCTGAAGTCGGATCTGAAGATGGCGGGATGACTGAAGTCTTACTTGCCGACGAACAAATCGATTGGGATGCAGTCCGCCAAGATATTGAGGATCAATTACGCGCAAACCCTGATATCCTTCGGAGATCTATGGCGGGAGAGGGTGAGACCAAGAGAATTCCGAAGTCTTTTGAGACTTCGGAATTCTGATGAAAGAGAATGAGTCATGTTGGGTGGAGAAAGGTTGGTATTTCCCTTGTGACATTCAACAAAATCGGCTCTACAAAAACCCCTTTCTCACCCGCCTGTACACCTCTCCCAATCGGTTGAGACCCAGCAAACACATGAAAGCGAACAGGACGCGTTTCCAATCCCGCAGGACGGTGGGCGGGTGCAGGCGGAAACTGCGCCCGTATTCGCGCAGGGAGGCAGGCGCATCCCCGCCATCCAACAAATAAAAGGCGCTCAGGCGGTGGGCACCAGCCTGGATGTGCGGCCTGTTCTGCGCCAGGATGGGCGCCAGGATTGGTTGGGTTTCCATCCAAACCAGGATGCGATAGGCCTCTTTGCCAAACTCGGCGGCCCGGGCAACATTCTTGGATTCAGCATGGAAACGCGCCGCGGAGATCAGCTCTGGAAGATAGCAGATCTCTGCCACCTGTGCCATGCGCAGCCAGAGCTGGTGGTCGAGCAGATAGTGGTAGGAGGTGTCCAGATAGCCAGCCTGCTCGAGTACACTCCTGCGCATAAAAACGGAAGGCTGCCCAATGACCCGGAAAGACATGAGATCGAGCAATGACCAGTTTCCATAACGCAGCAGGTTGGTGGTGCGCCCGTTCTCATCGATGGCCAGCACATCCCCGAACACCAGACCGGCCTGTGGGTGGCTTGCAAAAGCCGCCATCGCCTTCTGGATAGCCCCGGGCAGATAGGTGTCATCCGAGTTGAGCCAGGCCACGAACTCACCCCTGACCCGGCGCAGCCCTTTGTTGATGGCTTCCGCCTGGCCGTGATCCGGCTCGGAGACCCACCAGTCGAGCCTGTGCGCATATTTCTGGATGATCTCCAGGCTGCCATCCGTGGAAGCGCCGTCCACCAGCAGGTACTCCAGGCGGGGATAATCCTGCCCGAGCACAGACTGGATGGTCTGCTCCAGGAAGCGCGCCTGGTTATAGGAGGGTGTGATGATGGAGACGAGCGGCAGATCGGAAGAGGGGTTCATTTTTTTATATAATTTCGTTAAGACCCTAAAGGTCTGTCATTCTGTCGCAAGCTTGTTCAAGGCAGGAATATTTCCGCAAATGGTTGAGCATCCAATTTGGAGAGAGACCTTTAGGGTCTGCGGTCTGCATCAGAACAAGGAATCATAATCCACTTTGGGAAAGACCGTCAGTTTGCCGCCGCGCGTGGCATCCAGCACCCGGCGCCCGGCCTGTTCGTAAGCCGATCTTGCCATGCGATAGGCTATTTCGGAGGTGTGCAGATCGGGCAACTGCCATTTGAAACCTTTTCCGAAATAATTGGGGGCAAAATGGTTGGGATCATCGCCTGCGGAAGTGATGGTCTGGTTGGGAGCTCCCGAGGAAACAAAGTTATGATCCACCCCGATCAGGATGACCTCTTCAAAACCCATGTGAAAAGCCAGCTGCAGAGCCACATAAGTGACCGTGGCACCCTCCCAAACACGTCCGCCCACATTGCGGCTGAATTTGGGGCCGGTGTAGGTGGTGTATAAAAAGCTCATGTCCGGTGTGGGCTGAATGTACGGATGCGAACGCCAGGCCAGGAACTTGGGGATGGTCAGGGCACGGATGTCTCCGGCACACTGTTGAATGACCAGGTCATTGATCGAAACAAAGTAGGTGGTGGAAAAACCCAGCTCGGGGAACAGCAGGTAGATGCGGTTCATCCCAAAAGTGACTTCATTCTTCAGCCTGCCCAGGTCGATATCCCGCAGGCTGGGACCGTTGCCGATGATAAAGCAACGCTTGCCGCGTTGGGTATTCCGCAAGAGGGACAGGTTGCGTTTGCTGGTACGCCTCCACGGGTGCAGGTTGGCCTGGGGCAGCTCCGGCAGGCGCAGGATGGCATCATACGTGCGCCCCAGCAAAGCCCAGAATGGTCCGGGCAGGCTGCGCTTGATGGCAGCTTTCATTCGGTGCTCAACCTGGCTGTCGCGCCGCCATCCACGATCAGCGCCTGGCCGGTCATAAAGGATGACTGGGTCTCATCTGCCAGGAAGTAGATGGCATGTGCGATCTCTTCCGGCTTGCCGACACGCCCGTTGACGGTTTTACCTGCCAGGTTTTCCAGGCGCGCATGGATGTCATGCCCCTTGACATGCTCGCGGTTCAGCCCGGCGCGCAGCATGGGTGTATCCACCGCCCCGGGCAGAATGGCATTGACGCGGATGTTGTCACCGGCAAATTCAATCGCCATGGCACGCGTCAAAGCCAGCAATCCACCTTTACTGGCAGCATAGGCGGCAATGTTGGCGGAGGTCTGCACGGCGTGCACCGAAGAGACATTGACAATGGCTCCACCCCCCGCAGCCTTGAAGAGCGGATAAGCCAGCTTGGCGCTCAGGAAAACTGAGCGCAGGTTGGAAGCCATGACAGCATCCCATTCAGCCACGCTGGTTTCCAGGAGAGACTTGGAAATTTGCAGGGCGGCATTGTTCACCAACCCGTCCAGGCGTCCTGAAAATGTTTTTGCCTGTTGAAAGATGGTCTCCAGGGAAGCCGGTTCGGAGATATCGGACTGGATGAACAAGCCGGATTCCGGAAAACCCGGCCCGAAGGCCGCCCGATCGACGCCTATGACTTGCCATTTGCAGTCGGCAAACAGGTGAACCGTGGCGCGGCCAATGCCGCCCGCCGCACCGGTGATCAATACGGTTTTTGGGGAAGATGAAATACTCATATTTTTAATCCTGCAGATGAAATACCCAGGCCCTCCAACAAATTTCGGATGGTATTTAAATGTACATGCTCCCAGGCAGTCGGGCTGGAATTGGAGTTATGGGGAGCCAGCATTACGTTGTCCATCTGCCGCAGGGGACTGTCCGCGGGCAGCGGTTCCACCTCAAAGACGTCCAGGGCTGCTCCCGCCAGCCTGCCAGACTGCAGGGCTTGTACCAGGGCGGGTTCATCCACGATGGGCCCACGTGCAGTGTTGATCAGGACTGCACCCGGGCGGACATGGCCCAGGCTGGAAGGATTGATCAGATGCAGGCTGGTCGGATTCAGATCACAGTTAACGCTGATGAAATCTGATCCTGCCAGCAAGGTTTCCAAAGAGGTCATGGTCACACCATTCTCAGCCAGGAAGACGGGATCGATCTCAACAATATCATTCCCTAAAATGCGCAACCCAAATCCACACGCCCGGCGGACGACTGCCTTGCCAACATTCCCAAGACCGATCACCCCCAGGCTGCATTCACTCAGGGAGCGACCGGGAAGCTTCTGCCAGCGGCCGGATTTCACTTCGGCACTCATCCAGGGCAGGCGGCGGGCGAAAGCCAGCATGTATCCCAGCACCGAATCGGCCACCGGCAGGCTGAAGGCATTCAGGGTGCGCGTCAGCTTGATACCCAGGCGCTCGCAGGCGGAGGCATCAATCGAGTCTATCCCGGTGCCCCACTTGGAGATGACCTTCAGGCGCGGCGCGCAGGCTTCCAAAACGCGGGCAGTATAACGATCATCCCCGCAAATGGCTCCATCGAAGCTGCCGGCATACGCCAGCAATTCATGCTCTTCCAGGCGCTCGTTAACCTCGGGAGTGATCACGTCCAGGCTATACTGTTCAAAAATTGGTCTGAAACGCTCAAAGGTCGGCAGCAAATATGGGGCAGATACAAGTATGGTTTTCATAATTTCATTCGCTTATTATGGGATACAAGGGTTTGAATTTGGTTTGAAATCATAAATATATGGAATGGGTGAAAAATAGCTTTTGTCTTCGAGCAATGCATAGTTTGTGCCCAAGTAATCGTTCAGCACAATCCGGAAGGAGTTTACCGGTGAAATGGTAGGGTACAGCTCGTTATTATGCCCGGGCAGGTAATAGGCGTTCAAGATCCAGAGACGTTTATTTTCCGGCTGCATCCAGGGACCGTGATCACCCTGCAAAATGATGACCGGAGGGGTGTCTGATGCATGGATCAACATATCCAGGACTTGCTCCATCCGGGTATTCAGGTAAGTCACCTGGTTGGTATATCCAATGGCATACATTTTGGCAGGAAGTTTTTTATCTGCATTGAGAAAGGTTTCAGCGTCGGTGGGTTGACCATCCGGACCAAAAACAAAAGGTGGATGCGGAGATATGATGTGCATGAAAACAAACTTGGGACCGGGTAATTTCACCAGTTTTGGGATACTGTCAAGAACAAAGCTGGTACGTTCGCGATAATGATTGCTGGAGATCTGGTAGGTGTTGATCTTTCCGGCTTCATCCAGGAGCCTGGCCAGGGTGGAATTGAGCAGTAATTTTTCAAATTCGGTCAGGTCGGTCCAAATGGGGGAGGGCGCCAGGAAAACATCAGCGTCGTCCAGCTCAGACCAAAAGAAACCTGTTGCATAGGCAATGGTCTCATAACCAACACCTTCCAATGTTTTGCGTAAACTGCTATGCTTCAGCAACTCAAAAAGTCGGGTGCGATTATAGGTGTCTGGTTTGAATTTATCGCTGAGGTTTTGCAAATAATCCATGTTGAGAGTGGACGTCAGGGCTATATCTGTCCGCATATAGTTGCTCTGGCTACAATTGGCAACATAAAAACCCATTTCCTCCAGCTTAGAAACGAAGGCAGTGTTATCGTATTGATAAGCCTGCTGCAAAAGATCGGCGCGCCCATAAGAATCGAGGATGATGTAGTAAATATCGGGCAGACGATCCAAGGTTGCAGGATCTGGTTGCTGTGCAACAGAAGCAGCATGCACCTGCCAGGCGGACAGGTTATTTCCCACAGAATAGGAGGTGATCTGGTAAAGAGGATAAACCAAGAGGAATGCTGCGATCAGGTTCAAAGAGACAGTGGCCTGGAAAAATTTTATGCGGAGGCGGCTTGCCAACCAAAGGAAAAACTCAGCCAGAACAAGCCAGAGTGAAAGTATGTAATGGGAAGGGATATCGATCTCTTTGTCGATCAGATAATTGATCAGATGCCCATAAGTGGCAAACAGTATTATCCACATGCAGGAGGCAAAGGCGGCTCGATGCCAATCACGTAATAACAAGCGGAAAAGAAGAATGAGCACCAGCGCACCTGCCAGGAAAACAAGCAGGGGTCTGACAATGACGTCTGGTCGGGCTTCATTGACATTATTGCCAAAGAGCGCCAGGACAGGGTAAGCGCTGAGCAAGAGAGGGTACCAGGGTTTTTGGAAAGCATTTTTGAGAAAGTTTTTCATACAGACCTGATCGTTAATTGCGAATATTGTCCTTATTATACAATTTGATATTACCTTATTTACCGGCCTTCTTTTTATGATCCATCAAAAATTGAGTAATGGAAAAATCCAATTCATCATCGATATCCCAGGCTTCGTCCGCATCCATCTCAAACATCAAAGGTTGCTGCCCAAGCCGGTTGTGCCGCTCGATCAAATTCTGGCGCGTAAACATGTAAATGCAGGAGTTCTCTTCAAATACGTGCGGCAGGTCCTGGGTTTGGAGCAGGGTGGCAGGATCGTGATTGATGGCTCTGCCCTGCGCGTCCCACAGGCGGGTTTGCAGGCGTGTCACCGAGAAAAGCGAATCGTAAGCCGGATAGGCTTTCAAAAAGGCGTCAATGGCCCGCCCAAACGTGCGGGCAGTCAGCAATGGATTGGTGCTGTGTGTCTGCAGGTAAAAATCGGCTTCCACGCAGGAGGTATCGTGTATCAAAATGTCGTTCATGGGGACCGTATCCGCCTGCAGGGACTGGGGGCGCTTGAGGATCATCACCCCGGGAAAGTGCTGTCTTAAACCTGCCATGACCGGCTCGGAATCCGTATCCACCACCACCTGGCTGATCTGGGGAACTTCCAGCAGGGTGGCAATGATGTGGTGAAAGAGGGGTTTGCCAGCCAGAGGGCGGTAATTCTTTCCGGGGACGCGTTGTGAATGGTGGCGCATGGGGACCAGGGCAACAATTTTCTTGGGTGTCATCTTTTCATCCATTCGTAGTATTTTTTCAATAATTCGGGGGACACTCCAACTTTCATGAAATGTTATCATCCGTATGATTATAGTCAATCGGTTTTACCAAGCGCGGGGCTGGGATCTTATCCGCCAGGATACCAGGTGGATAATAAAACGTCTGGTGCAGCCTGGCATCCACCTTGCCGGAGTAGGCATAGCCCCGGTAAGTACCCCAATATTGCATCAGCCGAAACCATAAGATGCTCCATAATTGGGCAGCCAGGACTCCTTCCCGCCGAGCCTGCAGCAAGTCTGAAAGCGTGGACCCGGACCACAATCGCAGGAAGTTCCACAGGCTGAAGCGGCTTTCAGGCAGGATCTGTTTCATGGCAATGGCTTCACGCTGGTAACGCCGGTACACCTGTCCCGGTTTCTCAGCATGCACATGGATTACCTCGGCTTCAGCCGTATAGGCAATGGCATAGCCCTGGTTCATGACCCAGCTGCTCCAGGAGAGGTCCTCCAGCCCTGTGAGATTTTCATTATAAGGCTGCTGCTGCCAGAGCGAGCGGCGGATGGCTGCATTGGCATTATGCGAGTAAGGTTGTCCCTGGCGGGGCTGGGAAATATCAGGGAAATACTTTCGAAAGAATTGGTGCTCGGAATACTGGTTGGTCTCACCACCGCGTTGTTTGCCATAGCTGAGTGCGACGTGCTCATCCTGCAAAGGCTTGAGCAATTGCTCCAGCCAATCCGGGTAAACCGGGTAGCAGTGTGCGCTGACGATGACCACGTAATCAGCCACGGCAGCAGCAATGCCCCGATTCAGGGCGCGCCCAAAGGTAAACTCCTGCGGGGTGATGGTTACCAGTTGGGCGCCATAATTCCGGGCGATCTCCAGCGTGGCATCACTCGAACCCGAATCCACCAGGATGATCTGCACCTCCCGCAGGGATTGCTGGCGGATGCCTTCCAGCAGGCGGGGAATGTGCTTTTCTTCGTTATAAGCGCGGATCACAATGGAACATTGCATAGTTGTGTCTTCCGGGATCAATCCTGGGTAAACAGAAATGGAGTTTGCTCCACAAGTCCCTGCACAAGGGTTTTCATAACCGGAGAGTTGGCAATCGCCTTCCAGTTGGATTTTTTCAACTGGATCACGCCGGGAACCAGGGAAGGCTCAAGAAATTCATTGAACGGCAAGGAAGACCGGTAGAGCTGGTAATACAGAAAGCGCCGGGCGTTTTCGCTGAACTTGGGTGGAACTTGCACCCTGTCTGCAGCCAGAAAATCCTCAGCCTGATTGCGGTACCCGGCTGGTGTATCTGGAAAGAAAACGATCGGGTAGGATGTAAAGCGCGACCTGCCCGCGCAAAGAACCGCTTTTCCCAGAATGGCGGCCTCCAGACCAATGGTTGAATTGTAGGTCATAATAAATTTGGAGTGCTCGATCAACTCATAAGAGCTGATATATTCGAGCGAATCCACAAAAACCACGTTTTCCAACCCGTTCACGCCATGTTCAACCGCCCAGGCAGACACACTTTGCAGGCTTTGCTTTCCAGCCCGTTTTTCGTCCGGGTGGGCGCGCAGTACAAAGAGCGTTTCCGGGTGGCGCTGGACCAATTCCAGCACCAGGTCCAGCCAGGCAAACATATCCTCAAAAACCACATTGGACTGCGGCTGGCTGGTATCAAAGATCACGTTTGTAAAAATCGGTACGATTTGTTTGAAGCGCGCAGCTTTCTCCAAAAAAGCCGGGGCCAGGGTTTTCATCTCCGGCCAGAAGTGAATGCCGGCCATGCTAAAGTTCCCCTGCAGGCGTTTCTCAAGATAGGCATCCAGGCGGGTGTTTTGTGCATCTGTTAATGCGAAATTTTCGGGCATGGAGATCGGGTAGGCTGTGGCTTCACCGGGAGTAAAAAAGCCGCTTAAAGGCTGCATGGCAACTTCATGTGTGACCGAGAAGATGCCGCGCTGCTGGCACAGCCAGCGTACCACCGCCTCCGGAAAGAATTGACCATTGAAGACCAGCACTGCCTGCGGCTGGGTGTCTTCCAGCAGGGCTTCAAATTCCCGGGCGACATTCCAGGCCGAAAGGATGTATTGCCGGAACAGGAAGCGTGTGTCTTCGTCATCCGGCAGGCTGCTGCGACGTAAACGCCAGCGTATGGAGGGCAGTACCAGTGCCCCCAGGGGCAGGCTGCGATCCGCGAGCGGATATTCAAAGCCAGCCAGCGCATCCAGCGTTAAATCCACCAGGCAGGTTTGCAGGTTTGTATCCTCCCGATAAACGAAGGGGCGCACCTGGGCAGCATGGGTGTTCAAACGGGATTGTCTCATGCAGGCCTGGCAGGGGGGTGTCACGCCAAAATCATCCTGATCCGTGCCCAGCACACACCGGCTCATGCCAGCCTGGCAAACAAAGTGGATGACCGGCGAGCCCGCAAGCTGGACAGCCCACGCAGCCAGCATGGCAAAACCGGCATTCTGGCTGAGCGTATTCAGACGCGTGGATGCATTGAAAAAGATGACCGGTTTTTTGCCTTCATCGAGCGGGGAATGTCGGGAAACCTGGCGCGCCAATTGGATGGTGCGCCAATCGGTTTGCAGACCAGCCAGGCGGATATTCAGTCGCTTCAGAAAAGGCTGCAATTTATTTCTGCTCCTGGGCACGGGCATAGGCTTCGCTCAGGCGCTGGATGGCCAGAATAAAGCCCTGACCACCGTGCTGGTGCCCGCGCCAGATCTCCGGGATCATGGTGCCTTTATAGCTGCGCGCCACCCTGAAGAAATGCACCCAATCGATGTTGCCCTCTCCCACTTGCAAGCCTTCTCCATCCAGCCCGGATCCGTCTGACAGATGCAGATGCCCGATGAAAGGCAGCAGGGTTTCCACCTGCTCATAAAAATCAACATGCGCCCAGTTGCAATACAGCTTGGAGTGGGAAGTATCAAAGCACATCTTCAATCCCAGAGGTGTGATGAAATCACGGATCTCATGTGCGTCCATGAAGGCATTGGTCAGCCATTGACCGCCAAAATACCAGGGATGTGGCGGCAGATTTTCCAGAAGCAATTCCACACCGTCATAATCCAACTCTTTTACCGAACGAAGCAGATTGGCATATAAAGGTTGTTTTTCACGGATAGGGTGATCCAGGCTCATGGCGCCCGGGTGGATCACCACTTTGGGTGTGCCCTTGAAATGGGGAGCCATCTCGCGCGCCAGGTTAATGGATTTTTGCAGAAGTTTCACGGTATCTGTTCGCTGGCGTTCATCTAATGCACACATATCCACCAGGGTGCGGTCCCAAAATTCGGGGGCATGTACCACCAGTTGAAAGTCAAAATCCCGGCCCGGATAGTGGTCGTCCAGATCCTGGTCGGTAAAGTGAAATTCCAGCAGATGCGGGTTGAAATGCAGCAAATCTTCATAATCTCGAAACCGGACAGTGAAGCCCCACTGCAAAGGCAGGGTATGTTCCATATCCAAAACGGGTTGGATGCCAATATCGCGATCCAGGAAAGGTTCATCGGCTTCGATCAGGCGTTCAGCCTGCCGGCCCAATAGTTGGGGGTAGAGCTGCGGGGACAACCCCAGCCCAGGGCCTTTGACCGTGATCATCTCCGAGGTGAGCACTTCTCCAGGCTGGATTTGGCGGGCAGCCACCAGGCTCTTGGCCAACACTTCCCGGTTGAGGATCTCGCCGCGAGAAAAGAATTTTTCCTGCCCGGTTCCCAACGCCTGGGCCACCTGGCGGATATCCCGCACCATTTTCTTAAAACCCTGCGGCTCCAGGCTGGCGGCATGGTCTGGGCCATCCATGGCACGGTCGAGAGTCAGGTGCCGCTCGATGATGTTGGCTCCCAGCACGGATGCCACGGTTGAGATGGCAATGCCGCGTTCATGTCCGGAATAGCCAACAGGTACATCAAACTTGCTCAACTGCTGCATATACAGCAGGTTGATATCCTCAAAGGCAGCCGGATAGGTGCTGTTGCAGTGCAGCAAGGCAAAGGGTACCTGCCGCGCTTTCAAGTATTTGGCTGTGAACTCGACTTCATCGGGGCGTGACATGCCCGTGGAAAGGATGAGCGGTTTTTTCTTGGAGACCAGGTGATCCAAAAGGGGCAGGTTGGTAAGATCAGCCGAGGCCACCTTAAAGGCCGGTACACCCAGCTCATCCAGGAAGTCTGCACTCTTGGCATCAAAGGGTGTGCACAGGAAGGTGATCCCTTTCTTCTGGCAGTATTCGACAATCTCATGATAGGTACTTTCGGGTAATTCCACCTGCTGCAAAATGGGCAGCAGGTACCGCAGGGTTTTCTCTCCGGCATTGGCATTGTCCAGATATTTCTGCGGATACAGACTTTCCAGGTCACGCTTTTGAAACTTGACCGCATCTGCACCGCAATCCACAGCCACGTCAATCAACTCAAATGCCAGTTGTGGAATACCATTATGGTTTACGCCAATCTCGGCGATAATGTAAGCCGGGTGACCATCACCGATCAATCGCTCACCTATTTTTATTACAGGCATGGAACCCTCCAAAATTAAAATCAAAGTTACTTTTCACTAATTCGGGAAAGGTTGGGGTGTTAAAGCGAGCAAAGCTCGCTTTAACACCCCAACCCCTCATTTTTTTTGAGAAATTACAAATCAAAACCCAATTCTTGCAGCGTGATGCCACCATTTTCCAGAAGGCGTTCAGCACGAAGCCAATCATCCGGCGAGTCGATGTCGACCCATTCAGCCGGGTCAATCACCAACGGCAGGATGCGCCCTCCCGTCATCGAGTTCTTTGTCAGGATCGTGTCAGCCCGGCAGACATCCACATAACCGGTTTGCCAGTATACATCCGGCAGCGCCTGGCGCGGTTGATTATACGGCTCATGCACAACACCCAGCTCGCTTCCTAGCGGCTGCATCCAGCCATCGATCGAGATGCGCCACATCTTGAACGGGTTCTGGAAAGGAACGCATACCGTCCGAACGGCATCGGCCTCCGGATGCTCGAGCAGCAGCCGGACTGAATCGTCTATATGCCGTACGCGCCGGAATGGAGAAGTGGGGCGCAATTGCACAACAAAGTGCGGAACGTAGGATTCATGTTCCTTCAGCCACTCGAGGGCATGCCGGAAAACCGGCAGGTCGGGTGTTTTGTCCTGCGAATGTTCAGCAGGGCGCAAAAAGGGCACCTCGGCGCCATATCCACGCGCAATCCCGGCGATCTCCTCATCATCGGTGGAGACGATCAGGCGCGTAACAGTTACGGCAGCCAACCCGGCTGCAATACTATACGCAATCAGTGGATGCCCCGCCAGGCTGCGAATGTTCTTACGCGGGATGCTCTTGGAGCCTCCGCGCGCCGGGATAATTGCCAGAACATCTACCATGCCGTCCAGCCTCCATCCACCACCAGGTTTGCACCGGTCATATAAGCTGAAGCATCGGATGCCAAAAAGAGCAATGCCCCGTTCATTTCATCCTTCTCCGCCATGCGCCCCAACACGGCACGGGCGGCATACTCCTGCAGGAAGGTTTCATCGTGTCCATTGAAAACCCCGCCCGGGGTAAGAGCATTCACGCGGATATTTCTGACTGCATAATAAGTTGCCAAGTATTTTGTCAAACCGAGCACACCCGCCTTGGTGACCGAATAATACACCGGCTTAAAGTGGGGCGGTTGTCCTTTGCGCTGATACAAGCGCTGATCCGGACCGACCAAACCGTACATCGAGCAAACATTGATGATAACACCACCCAATTGTGCCAGCATGGGAACCACAACAGCCTGACAGACCAGGAACATGCCCGTCAGATTTACATCCAACGCCTGCTGCCAGGCTGCCAGTGGATAATCCTCAAAAGCTCCCGAAGAGCCTGGCGCAGTGTGCCCCGGGTCAAATTTGGGGTCCAGGGCAGCCGAGTTGACCAGGATATCCACTCTCCCAAACTTGTCCAAAACAGCATCCCGCATGGCCTGCACTGCAACCGGGTCGGTAATATCGGTGGGGACATTCAGGGTTTGAAAGCCACGCGCAGTCAGATCCCAGCTCACTTTTTGGGCGGCTTCGGCATTCAAATCCACAACTGCCACTGCCGCGCCAGCCTGGGCCAGTGTAAGGCAAAACTCTGCTCCCAGTAATCCTGCTCCGCCGGTGACCAGAGCCACCTTGCCGGTCAGGTCAAATTTTTCCATTATGGTCATGCTATCTCCAGTCTTTATCATCACAATGATTGGGAGAAGGTTGGGGTTTGACCTCAACAGCCTTTTCTTTAAGAAGTTACTCCAGTTTCATCAACTTGCCCAGCTCCGCAGACTGCGAAGCTGCCATTGCCAGGCGCAGGGCCTGTTTTCCATCCTGCAAAGAGCAGAGTGAATCGCTTTCGCCCCGCAGCAGTGACAGAAAATGGCGCATCTCATCCAAAAACATCTGGTTGCGCTCAAAGCCAGCCGGGGGCAAAAAATTCTCCAAGGTTTGGGTTTCCGTTCGGTAAAACCCCAAGCTGCCATCGCGGTTGTCCCAGCGCAGGCTGCCCAGGGTGCCGGTGATTTCCAGGTAGTGCGCGGGGGGACGTTGATTATAATCCAGGTGCAGGCTGCCGATCACGCCGGATGAAAAGCGCAAACCGATCTCGGCCATATCTTCAACCTGCAGCCCAAAGCCTTTTGAAGAAGTGAATGCCCACAAGGAATCCACCTCACCGATCAGGTAGCGCAGATAATCCAGCGGATGGGAAAGGGTCAACACAACACCTCCGCCCAGGTCCGTACGGGCGGAATATCCCTTCTGATAATCCTCCCAGGGGTGCCAGTCCGGCAAGTATTCGCCCCAATGCGCATGCATTGAAAGCAGATCCCCCAGACTGCCAGCCTGGATCAGTTGTGCGGCCCGGCGCAGGGTTGGGTGGAAGCGGAACTGGAAACCCACCAATAACCTGCCGCCCCCGCGCTGCAAGGCAAGTTCGAGACGCTCCACTCCCTCCAGGGAATGGGAAACCGGTTTCTCCAGCAGGATGCTGCAGCCTGCTTCGGCGGCAGGAATGGCGACTTCCAGATGCAGAGCGGTCGGGTTGGATATAATGACTGCCTGCGGATGGTGTGCCAGGGCTGCCTGCAGATCGGTTTCCACCGGGAAGCCCACCAGTTCATCCTCCGGCAGGCTGGAACGCAGCGTGCGATACAGGAGAATATCACGTTCTCCCAGCGCCAGAAGATTGCGAAAATGGCGGCGTCCAATGGAACCCAAACCAGCAATCAGAAATTTCATATGCTCATTCTCACCAAATTTTCTTCTTATCGCCGGCGACTTCCCGGAAAATTTCAACGATCTTTTTCCCGGCGACTTCCCAATTTAATTCCTTTTCATATCTATCGCGAGTTGAGTTTCGTAGCGCTTGATATTCGCCAGGGTTTTTTATATAGTTTTCAATTACTTTTACATAATCTTCGGCCGGGCTCAAGGCGGGCAGAACAATTCCGGATACTCCATCCTTTACAGTAGTGGCGATCCCACCAACCGCATTGGTGAGCGTGGGAACACCGTAAGAAGCAGCTTCAGCCGTGACGATCGGGGCTGCATCATATCGCGCCGGGTGAAGCAGAAAATGAGGCCATTTATACTGGTTGGCATATTCCTGCATTTCGCTTTTGATCGATTTTTTAAACGACCCAACAAAATGAACATACGGGCCATCCTGCCCTTCCATCCCCACGATCCGCAAATCAGCCGGAATACCTTTTCTATTCAATAGATTTACAATTTCAATGCCAATATCTATTCCCTTCAAGTGACTGACCCGGCCTACCAGGAGTAAACGCAAGCTTGAAAAGTCTGGAATCCCAAAATCAAGGGGGTGTGGATTCAATTCATCTGGCAAGGAGGAAGAATTGCAGACGATTTTTATATTCTCTTTTTGGTAGCCATACTCATTGACAAGAACATCCGCCGTCCAATCACTGCGGGTGATCACCCTGCAAGCCTTTCTGAGTACTTTTTTTTCCCAATTGATCATCCGAAAATTCTCAAACCTTGAAAAAGTCGGCCACTGCCGGTTAAAGGCTGAGACAGCAGCATCCAGCATATAAATGATGGGACGATCTGTCTTGTAAAAAACAAGCGGTGCAAGATTCTTGGAAAAGATAAGATCGGGTTGATATTCTTGTTCTGCATTCGAAAGCGCCATGGCTCCTTTTCTGAGCATCGCCATTGGATATTTTGCGTACCTTTTTCGGGAGAAAAATCTGTGAATTTTCCGGTAAGCTCGCTCAATACCAGAAGGATCTTCCTTAAAAGGTCCAACATATTTCAGGTCAACGCCTTGTTTCAGGAGAGCGTGATAAAGCATATAATCGGTCCCACTACCGTCATCGTGCTGCAAGGGGCTATACTTTCCGGTTGCATAAAGGATTTTCATCTTAATACCTGTATCTGATTATCGATCATAATACAGACGAAAAATTGCATTGTAAATTTTCATTAACGGTGCCTGGATTATTGGGAAGTCCACCAATCTTTTTACCTTCTTGGACTCTTTTGAACGAACATTTTCCGGCAATTCGGTTGAATTGCTCAGGTTCATTGTGTACGGCTCCGCAGTCATTAACCGGAGATATCCTTTTTGGTTGATCATTTCATCCAATCTTAATACCTGTCCCAGAGGCCTGGAAAGATTGATCGGCAGGAATTCCTGCAATACTTGTTTCCATGCCAGGAATTGCCAATGAGACGCTCCTGCATACGTCGTTAATCCATTATAGGTGACCTTCACGTCCGGTTGTGTCAGATCTTGATCGATCTCTTCTTCGCTCCTGCCTACACTCAACAGGAATTCACGTATCCATTCCGGGTTTACATATTGCCCGCTCTCTAGCCGGACATCCGGATTGGTTGCTGCCCATTTCAAAATTGCGGTATAGAGTTCCGGCCTGGTGTGAAACGGTCTGGATGTGACCATGCCTACTTTTGGATAAGTTTCAAGAACTTTTACTGATTCGAGCAACCAATTGGGGTGATAAAGCACATCATTATCTGCAAAAGCAATGATCTCACCCGGTGCGGCTTGCAACATCACATTCCATGCTCCACCCTTGCCCATGTTCTTATCAGACAGGATCAGAGATTGAATATTTCCCTTATCAAATTCATTCAACAGGAAGGTTCTGGCTTCCAGGCAGGAACCGTTGTCATAAACCAGCAGATCGAATGGTAAACCGGCATCTTCGCGCAAGGTTGCCAGGCTGAGTTTCAAAACTTTTAACATTTCGGAGTAAAAGCCATCCAGAAATGGGATGTGGTTGAGGACAGTTGCTGTTATGCGCTGTGGTTTTGCCACCCGGGTAAGTTGTTTGACAGGATTATGCCCTTTTCTCATTTTGACTCCCGGGAGGTTTTTGCGATATTTTCCTTCATTCTCCGGTCCTTTTTGTAATCCTGGATCACCCGTCCGGGGTTGATCAAAGTATAGACGGCCTTCCCCAACCAGTCTGGTTTGATGTAGAGCAAGGGTAGAATACCGATCGCACGCCTTAAATAGTCTCGTGTAAACCGTGGGTTAACAATTTTTCCATCAACTATCTTCTTATTCGTATCAGCAAGGGTGAACAATGTATGCCTGCCACCGGCCAGGTTCAAGTTTTCAAGGGATTCCGGCTGCCTCCTGTGAATCTTACCCCCGGGTAAATGCTTGAAATCGTGGTTCTGGTGAACAGCAGTGATCGAACCGGTCGCGTCGATGACAGCCATATGCTCATGTCGTCCGTGGTAGATCATCCAGTTATCCCAACCAGCCCGTCCGATTGCGAATGGTGGAATATCGGTGAAGAGGTGTCTTGGGAAAATAAAGTAATCACTCCCTGCTGGTACATGGAGCTTCGCATCCAGTTCCAATCGTTCCAGGAACAGAGTATCCCAACCTGATCCCATCGGAAGAAGCGCTTTGATATTCATATCCCAGCGCTGACCGACCAATAAAAATCGCTCACGGGTTTTACGCACAATTTCCAATGTGCCAATTATGTCTGGAAAGAGCAGGATATCCGCGTTCACATAACATAAATAGTTTGCATGGCTTTCTTCTCTGACCCGGTTAAAAATGGAATCAATCCTCGGTGTTCCGGAAGAGTTGCGGTCAACATTCGGAATATAATTTACTCCCAATTCGCACGCTGCCTGTTCAACACCTTCTTCATTCCCAACCAACCATATTTCAACTGATTCGCCGAGGGTTTTCCAGCTTAAAATGGCGTTTCTTTGAATTATGCTAATGTGCGGTTCAGCGAAAGATTTGGGGGCTGAAAAAATTGCAATGCAAGCCAAATTTCTTATTCCTTCCGGGGTTTAATTTTTCCTTGATCATTTGAGGGTTTACATTTTTCATCAACTCTACTGGGGCGCGGACAGTTTCTTATGAGTACGTGTCCATGAAATGCTCTGCATTTTTTGCGTGTAATAATCGGTCAATATTCAACTATTGAATTATAAAACGTGTAACACGGGTGGTCAAGGTGAATATTCTTGATTTTCTTAAGAAAGTACCACTATAGTATAATCTCAGGATAACAGGGACATAGAGGAATATTTATGGGAAAACATCGATTATTAATTCCTATCCTTCAACATTTCGGTGTTCGCTATATTCTCCGAACAAAAATGCTTTTAAAACTTTCAGAATTTGTTGATCCAATCATTGCATTAAGCTGGAACGACATCGATTTAGTGAAGGAATTCCAGGATCTTGGCGCCGAGGTGATTGAGGTGCCCCCTTTCAGATTCGGAAAAGAATTTGGAATTGTCCGTGAGCAAGTCAATTCCTGGCATCGCAATTTCAGAAAAACCCCGACCACAAAAATTGATCATAGAAGAGAATACTCTCTTAAAACTCCAAAAGAAAGGATTTTGAGCACTCTTCGAGAACTAAAAAGGTCATCGCAATTATTGCTACCGGGTGGTTTACAGCGGTTACTTGCCGATTATCAAAGACTTCTTTGGGTAGATACCAATATCGAGGAATTTGAAAGCTTATTATCCTTAGCAAAAACAGATATGATTTTGTCAATCACTCCCTTTGCTAACAGGGAGGAGCCCTTGCTTCAAGCTGCAGGAAAAAATAAAATTAGTTGTTTTACCTCAATATTGTCATTCGACAATGTCACTACCAGGAGTTGGCTCCCGATAAAATTTGACCACTATATGGTCTGGAATAAATACAACGCCAATGAATTGGTTCGAAGTTATCCTGATGTAAAAGAAAAGGATATTACCGTAACCGGACCACCACAATTTGATTTTTACTACGATAAAACATATGTTTGGGATGAAGAATATTGGAGAGATAGTTTAAAAATACCTGGCGGCAGACCTATTATTTTATTTGGCGGTGGTACCTACAGAGTGGTTCCTAACGAACCGTTTTGGTTATCCCAGTTGGATGAAGATATTTCCCGCAAAAAAATACCCAATAATCCAATCATCCTATTTCGCCGGCACCCCGGAGACATTATGGACCGCTGGCAATCGATCCTTAATAATGCTAAAAATATCGTTGTTGATCAATCCTGGATGGCGAACGAAAAAAAAGGACAAATAAACATCACTCGAGAGAATATCGAAAATCTTGTATCCACGTTAAAGCACAGTGACGTGCAAATTAATGCCTCATCCACGCTTACAGTTGACGGTTCGGTTTTTGATCGACCTCAAATCGGGCCAGCTTACGATGCCGGGAAAAAGAAACAATTCGACCGTGTATTAAAGGATCTCTATATTCGAGAGCATTATCTCCCGATCACCCTGTCTGGTGGTCTGGATATTGTAAATTCCAGGGAGGAGATGAACCAGGCGATTACAACCGCAATCGAATCACCTGAATTATTGCATGAGGGGAGAAAGAAAATCGTTCGGGAGATATGTACATATTCTGACGGTAATTGTACAAATAGAGTAGTTGATACCATAAGAAATTTGATTAAATAGAGTTTTGACCCTCCTGTAAAAAAACTGCTTTTATGAATGCGCCACCAATGCAGTGGTTATTTAAGACTGCATTGGGAATGGGCACAGCATGCAAAAAACCGGGTGACCAAATTGTCAGTTTTGCTGGTTTGTCCCAGCAGGTTTCCGCAACAGGCATTGATATCCCAACACATTCGGGTTTGGGTCATGCCCGGCAGGGGCAATATACCCGTTTCCGAGTGATCTCTTAAGTAAATCAGAAATCCTTTGGGATACGAATATCCCGGCTTTTGCGACAGCTTTTTGCATCCCTCTGGTTTTGGGCAGGCTGTATTGCCAGGCGTTCCCGATGCCTTCGTCCATAAGCGCCAGAGGATTGTAATACCCATCCAGTTGTTCAACCTCCAGACCGGCTTCCTCCGCCAAGTTGATCAAGGCATAACGCGTATAACGGTAAAAATCCACAGGTTCCTGATGCAGTTTAAGCAGGAATGGGACGGTGATCAATAACCTGCCTCCAGGTTTTAATAGGAATGCACATTGTTTCACCAGGGCTTTGTATTCGTAAACATGTTCGATCACATTTGCCAGAACCACCAGGTCAAAAGACCCATTTTCAAAGGGGCAGGTTTTGATCAGATCCACAGCCAGATCGATTTCAGGATAGGGGTAAACATCCAAACCAAGGTAGGCATGTTTTGAAAAAATGGATTTAAAATCTCCTCTTCCAGCACCCACATCCAGCACATCCGCATTATCCCGAAGGTTATTCGCAGCATCCACAATGAATTTCCAGTTGAACTGTCTCCAGACGGATCCCTGGTCAGCTGAACGCTCAATTTTCCCAGATGGGATAAGTTCGAGGGGGGCATCCGTGAAAACGGGTTTTCCATTCAACAAACTTACAGAAAAACCACATTGATTGCACTTCCACACCTTCGGATCATGTTTCTCGAAACGGGACTTACATAGTGGGCATACGATTTTTCCTGACATAACCGATCAACCTTTCAACTCTTCAACATCCAGGTAAGTTTTATGCTGCACTGCTGCATTTACTCGAAACATCCCGGGTTGCTTCTTGTATAAGTCCAATACATCCAACCACGAAAAGTCATTGCGGCCTCCAAATTGCCGGTAGATCCTGCGTAACAACAAAAGATCTTCTGGTGTATCCAGCGTCCAACGCAAGTGCCCAAGATCTACTTTGTAATCGAGTTGGATCACCTTAAATCGTCCTGGGACCACATAAAGATATGGCAACACATGTTCACGTTCATATTTCTCAAGCGCGTTTTTCCAGGCTTTCTCTAGCGCATCAAAGGTGCAGACTTCCACGTCCAACCCGATCGGGTAGGTGCGGGAAAACGGAGGAGGCAGGCGATTGCAGGCAAAATCCGCATGAGTTGTGATCAATGCATTGACAACATCATCTATTAGGTCAGGGTCTATCAGCGGGCAATCCCCCGTCAACCGGACAATGACATCTGCATGGTGCAATTTCGCAGCCTTGTAATAACGATCAAGTACATCCTGCAAGTTGCCGCGGAAAACTTCCATCCCATGTTGATGGCAAAACCATTCGATCTTATCGTCCGAAGGGTCCAAGGTGGTAGCAACGATGACCTTATTAAGGGTTTCTGCCAGTTTCACCCGTTCGACCATGCGCTCAAGCATTGTTCGCCCGGATGCCAGTTTCAGAACCTTGCCAGGGAGCCGGGTGGAGCTCATTCTTGCCTGGATAATGGCGATCGTTTTCATGAACGGTTTTTCCCAAATACCTGCTTTGACTTCCAGCAGTCAATCGCATTCTGGTAAGCCTCCAGAAGAAAGAGAAAATTCTTCTTCCAATCGGCACGCTTCTCTGCAATTTGGCGGGCTGCTGCGCCTACCGAGCTTAAACCATTTCGATTATCCATTAGCTGCAAAATTCGGGTTGCCAGCGCATCTGCATCGCCATCCGGGAACAACCAGCCATTCTGACCATCCGTCACCCATTCCAGATTGGCAGGAATATCCGAAACCAGGCAAGGCAGCCCGCTGGCCAGCGCTTCCATCAAGGATACGGAAGAACCATCCACGTGTGAGGCGCTGATATAGACATCTGCCATGCGGTAGTAACGCGGCAAGTCGATATATCGAACCTGCCCGCCAAAATCCACACGATCGTAAACCCCGCCAGTGGTAAAGATGCGCTTCAGCAGGCTGGCCTGTGATCCGCCTCCCAGCAGCAACAGGCGCACGTCCTGCCTCTGGCAGGCAACGCTGACAAAAGCATGTGCCAGCACATCCACGCCATAATTCGGCTCCCAGGAACGGTTGCACAAGAGCGTAAACCTGGGCGAGCGACCCAAAGCCTCCTGGCGGGGCTGCGGTGAAAAATGCTCCAGGTCCACCCCCCAGGGGAAGACTGTTGTCTGCCCGGTTGGAACTCCAAAACTTAACGCTTTTTGACGGGTCACTTCGCAATCACTGGTGAACCAGTCTGCACGCTTCAGTGTATATTTTGTTGCCCAACGCCAGTGTGGGCCCCGATCCACATCCTTCATCAGGTCAAAACCCCAGGACATGACCAGCAAGGGGTGGAACCCGGACAGGGCTGCCAGCATGGCACAGGTCTGGATCGGGCCGGCATGCAAAACATCCGGTTGGATGCGCTTGATGATCTGGCGCAATTCCAGCAGCAAGCGCGGACCATCCGACAGCCTGGCCGGGCGCAGACCGCCGCTCCAGGCGATCTGTTCGATCCCAGGTGGGACCGGACGATCCTCAATTTGGCGGGGCCCGCGTTCCAGCCGCAGGTAAAAAACCTGGTGACCGCTATCTGCCAGGACAGAAAGAAAGCGGTGGTCATGCGGGCCGTAATCCTTGCTGAAATATAAAATGCGCATTTTAGATCAGGAACCCAGGTCCGTCCAGCGCAGCTCCTTGCCGAATGGAATGGCATGCAAGGCTTTGGTACCGATCACTTCCAGCAGGTGTGACGGCAGGATGGCTCCCGGTGTGGCCGGGCGCAGCACATCGATCATGGCGCGTGTAAAAATCTCACCCGCTTGGATATCGCGGGCTGCCCGCAGGCAGCGGCGCTGTACCACCACGGTATCCTTCTCGTTTTCGGCAACGAATTTATCTGCACACCCCAGGGCACGCTCGAGCTTGCGGGTTTCTGCCACCATGTCAGCCCATGCTTGTGGATTGGTGGCGAACTTGTGATCCGGGCCATCCCGATTATTATCGTCTGTGAAGTGTCTTTCGATGACACGCGCTCCCAGCGCAACCGCCCCCAATACAGTGGCAGGGCCGTGGGTGTGATCAGACAGCCCGAGCACCACTTGCGGGAACATGCTGGCATAGGTTTTGAGCACGTTCAGGTGGATGTGGTCATAATTCTCCGGACTGGCGGTGTAGTTGGTGTTGCACTGCATCAACACCAATTGGGGGTTAATAGCCAGGATGGCATGTACAGCCCGCTGAACATCTCCCATATCCGAGGCTCCGGTTGCCAGAAGCACGGGTTTGCCCTTGCGGGCGATGGTTTCAAGCGATTCGATCCAGTCGATCTCACCCGAACCGATCTTGAAAGCCGGGATGTAGGTATCCACATATTCAATGGCATCAAAATCATACGGTGAGGTGAAGTAATCAATGCCGATCTCGTTGCAGGCCTCCATCAAGAGGGGTGTCCAGTCAAATGGAATGGAAGCGCCCTGGTAGACCTCGAAGACGGATTTTTTCCAGGTGGCCTGGTGGGAGACCTGGCCGTCATCCATGTGGCGGAATCCGTAATCTGAAACGATCTTGGGTGCTTGAAAGTTCTGGAACTTGGCTGCATCTGCACCAGCCTCTTTTGCCAGCCGGATGAGAAGGATGGCACGCTCCAGGTCGCCATCATGGTTGGCAGCCACATCGGCAATAAAATAGGTGGGATACTGTGCACCGATCAACCGGTTTCCAATTCTTATTTCCATTTGATCTCCAAAAAATTTTTTGGTCTGAAGCCAGAAAACGATTATCCAAAAATCCTACTACCCGGTCGGTTTTTGTTGATAACTGGCTATTTTCTGTGGATAACCCTGTTGGTACTGTGTATAAAACCTGACCAAACCGGTGGAAAAGCCGGGAACAGGTCTGTCCAGGGCTGTGGATAACTTGTGGACAGAAAGCCTCAAATTGTGGGAACGCCTGGCCTTCAAATTGGATTCTTCAACTGAACTGGGGTGGATCAACCCGACTTCAAACCCAAACTTGCGGGCAATGGCAACCCCAAAATCATACTTTGAGATAACTTCTGACCCGACCACGTGGTACAGCCCGTCCAATTTTTTCTCCAGCATGTGCAGCAGGGTTTCCGCCAGGTCACCCACGAACATCGGGCAAAAATATACATCTGTGAAACCATTGATGGGTTTCCCTGCCCGCAAATTATTTACAAAAAATTCAGCCAGGCTGCGCGTTCCGTTCAGACTCCAGCCGAAGAAATTAACCCGGGCTACAATGGCAGCCGGGTTGACCTTGAGCACAGCCCACTCGCCCTTCAGCTTGGTTTGAGCATAAATCCCCAGGGGATTGGGTGCATCCTCTTCGGTATAAAAACCTTCCCGGGTGCCATCCAGAACGGCATCTGTGGAAATATGGATCATGGGAATACCGCGCTGTCCACAGCCAGCCGCCAGTGCTTCCGGAAGATTAGCATTCAAACGCAGACTGCCGGACGGGTCTGACTCACAGGCATCCACATCCGCCAGGGCGGCACAATGGATCAGGCAGTCAGGCTTTATAACCTCAAACATTTTCTCCAGGGCTCCGTCTTCCAGCAGATCCAGATTGAGCAGTTCAAATGGCACGCCTGCCAGGTTGCTGCGATCCACACCAATGACTTGATGGGAAGGCAGGGCTGCCAGGGAAAGGTTCAAACCCAATAAACCGCTCGCTCCGGTAACCAGGATGCGCATTTAACCTTCCAGTTTCCCGCTTGCAAATAATTTTTCAAACGGCGCAATATACTTCTGAATACCTTCGATGTCCAGCCACTCGGTATTGTTGTCACTGGCATAACGGAAACCATCCTGAAGCAGCTTACCTTTTTCCTGCCAGGAGTAGCCAAACCAGAGCGCCTCAGCCGGTTGAACCACGAACATGTTCTCCATTTCAACCGTGTTACGCGACTCGTCTTCCGAAATGAGCACCTCATGCAACTTCTCACCCGGGCGAATGCCAATGACATTGATCTGCGCGTCCGGGGCAATAGCCCTGGCCAGGTCGGTCACCTTCATGCTGGGGATCCTGGGTACAAACACCTCCCCACCTTCCATCTGCTCAATGCATTTGATGACAAAGCGCACACCCTGCTCCAATGAGAGCCAAAAGCGGGTCATGCGTTCATCAGTGATGGTTACCTGTCCGTTCTGACGCTGCTTGAGAAAGACCGGCACAACCGAGCCGCGGCTGCCGACCACATTGCCATAACGCACACAGGAATAGCGCGTGGCGGTACCGGCAGCATAAGCGTTGCTCTGAATGACCAGTTTCTCCGCTGCCAGTTTGGTGGCGCCGTACAGGTTAACCGGATTGACCGCTTTATCGGTGCTGATGGCCAGCACTTTCTTGACACCTGCATCCAGGGCGGCTTCAACCACGTTGCTGGTACCCATGATGTTGGTCTTGATGGCTTCCATGGGGTTGTATTCACAGGCAGGCACCTGTTTAAGGGCGGCAGCATGCACAACAATATCCACCCCGTGCATGGCACGGCGCAGGCGGTCGCGGTCACGCACATCCCCGATGAAAAAGCGCAAGTTGGGCTGGTTATAACCAGAAGTTTGCATTTCATACTGTTTGAGTTCATCCCGGCTGAATACAATGATCTTCTTCGGCTGGAACTCATCCAGCATCACTTTAATAAATTTCTTGCCAAACGAACCGGTACCCCCGGTGACAAGTATGACATTATCCTGCCAGCTGATCATGATGTCTCCTGTTCTGGTTTGCGTAAAACGATCAATGGGTATTGCCCATTTCTACCAAAATATCCCGGGTATTTTTCTTCCAAACGATAGACGAGGCGCAACAGGCCACGACCAGCCAGCCCGGGGTGAATGACTGCGCGCAAAAAACGGACACTCAAGCTGCGCCAGGTATATATCTCAGCGGGAACCTGAAAACGCGCAAATTCTGCCAGTAGAGTCTCGGCATCATAGTGCTGCGCGTATGTACCGGTCGGCTGGGTTTTTGGACTTCTGAGACTGCCGCTGGTCCGTTCGAGCGCTGCCTGCTGTGTTTTTGGCTGAAATAAGCGCCTGGTGATGCCGCTCAACCGGTCCATAAATTTTTCCAGCCATTTCAGGCGTTTCATCAGGCTGGAGTAGTTCCAGGCATTAACAATGACTGCACTTTTCCCGGCTTGCAGGACTCGGAACAGGTTAAGATAGGCGTCCGGTTGTCCTTCATAAGGAATATGGTGGATGGCATGCAGGGAAACGATGCCATCGAAGGCTTCGGATTTAAAAGGCAAATGGGCAATATCACACACCACATATAGTCCGTGCACTCCCAACCGCTGACGGGCTTCCTCAAGGGCAGTGATGGAAATATCTACACATACCCTGAAACGGTAATCCTGCGAGTAGGTGATATATTCAGGATATTGTACCGGTCCGGAACCGGCATCCAACAGGAAATCTCCCGTGGCTGCCAGGAAACGCTTTACACGCATGTGGCATTTGTGGATATATTCCTGCGACACCGGACGCAGGTCTTCATAGCGGGCATTCTGGTAAACACCTTCACTAACCTGCTGCCAGCCTACCTGGTCATAAAACTCACGCACCTGATTCTTGATCGCAGACTTATCCATTTCAGTTCAAACCCTTCCAATCAATTGGTTCACCTGCCAGGTAGTTAAATGTCCTGCCAAATAATTGCTGTCCCTCCGCTCCCAAAAGACGCTCAAGCGGCCAGAGCTGGTAATCTTTCCAAAAATGCAACAATCTCCATGGGAAGGGTTGTGGAAATTCAAAGAAAAAACGATAAGCGTAATTCCAGGCCAGGTCAATTTGCTCCGCTGTGAGGCGTCGGGAGGGCAGATCTGGCAAGCTGGATTCGAGCAGTTCGATATATTCCTGCCAGGTGTTGGGCGCCAGGCAAAAACCGGCATTTCGATAATGGGTTTCACCAACCGCAATGACCGGTATTCCCTGCAGCGCCATTTCCAGTCCAGTGGTGGTGGTATACACCAGTCCCAGGCTGGCCAGTTCGATGAGATCATAGGTATTCACCTTTTCATCCGGCTTGACCACATGAATATGAGCCGATAATTCAGGCAGAGCAGTCTGGATGACTTTTAACATGGATGGACCATGTGCCAATTGCTCCCCCGGGTGAATGCGGATAACAAACTGAATATCCGGACGCCCTGCAAAGAATTGCACAGTGCGCGTGATCCAATCACTCATGCTTGGGCAAATAAGATTGCGCCCCAGGGTCAGGCTATCTCCCAGTACATTGGTTGCCAATAAAACCACCGGCCGGTCATCCAGGCCAAGTTCAATCCGGGCACTGGCGCTGCCTGCGGAAGGCGCATTCTGCCAAAGCCGCTCGGATTTTCCGAAGCTGCGCCCTCCCTGGCGGGCAGACTCGAGAGTTTCAATTTTTGTGCGTTGTTCAAGGGTCAAAGGCAGGCTGAGGCGCATTTGCCAGAGACGGTCAGTGTTCTGGTGCATGATCTCATCGTTTTGCGCCAGCCAGATCTGCTCCTTCTGATCATTGAACTCATAGGTAACCACCGGGATATTCAAATGGCGTGCCAGGCGGTAGAGAACGCCCAACTCCAGGATGGTTCCGTTGGGAACCACCAATAGGTCTGGTTTTCCGGACTGAAGCCAGGCAAGACCGCTTTTAGCAGCCTGTGAATTGCGCTGGAATCTCAATTTGTATAACTGCGAAGACAGATCAACCTCTTCCGTCTGGGAGGTGTATTGAACATCGAAACTGGAGACCTGATGGACAGCTTCCTGTATTGACGCGGGCAGGCTGGCAACCGGGTGAACATCCAGCAGGGACTGCACTTCGATCAATGTCCTGGCGGGATTGAGGCTTTCGCGCGCATAAAGTCCCTGGCGGCGCAAATCGAAGGGAGTCAAAGGTTTCTCCCAGTCCGCATATGGCAGGTAGCCCAGGTTCACCCGGTGTCCCATGCCAGCCAGCGCCAGCCCGATAACGGTTGCCTGTTCAATCCAGTAATGCAGGGATGCAAATATGAAGATACGATTGCCAAGTGCAGAAGTCTGTCCAAAGAGTCGAGCCGAAGAACACATTTCTGGTAAATATTTACGCAGCCCTTCCAATCTGAAGTGGCTGTTGAAAGGCTTGTGTTTATTTCGCAGAAGCCAGTAAATATCTGCACTGAAGGGTATCTCTCCGATCAAGTTTTTAATGGGATCCATGCCGCGCTACCTTAAAGCGTCTCAATTGCCCATTGTATGCGCGGGCGGACCACACCGGGGCGGGGCTCCGGCCACTGCATACCCGGTGCACCGGCGCCATCCACGTTAAAATCGAGCGCCTGTTCTTCCTGAAAATAGCGCCGGATCCGGTACGAGCTGGCATTGATGCCCAATGAGTAACGGCCCTGATTGAAAGTATCTGCCGGAATGGTGCAGCGGCTGATATAGTGCCCGGCTGGCCGGTTGGTAAATTTTTCAAACATGATTGGGTCATCCGTGTCAAACGATGTCAGCACAGGTTCAAAGCGGGAGGAATTTAAATAAAAGCCTATGCGCAGTCCGGTGATGGGAGCACTCAAAAGGTACTCCAATTCCACGGTGACCGGTTCAGTGGATCGGATCGTCTCGATCACCTGTCCGCGTGTGTCCTGCAAACGCAGAGCCAGCGGCCGGAATGGAGCTGATGATGGCAGGATCTCTTCTTCCTTCCAAATACGTTCCCCGGCTTTGACATGACCGGCTGAGAGATAATAATCCACAGCCTCGGATGAGAAAGCCCGCATGACCAGATGTCCTTTTTCCATCACGATCGATTCCTGGGTCAGGCGCAAAACGGCAGACATGTTGTGGCTGACAAACATGACAGTTCGGCCCTGCTGGGCTACATCCCCCATCTTGCCCAGGCATTTGCGCTGGAACTCTGCATCCCCAACTGCCAGGACTTCATCCACCACCAGGATCTCAGGTTCCAGGTGGGCAGCCACTGCAAAAGCCAGCCGCAAATACATACCACTCGAATAGCGCTTGACGGGTGTATCGATGAATTGCTCCACTTCCGAAAACGCAACGATTTCATCAAATTTTCGTTCGATTTCTGTGCGTTTCATACCCAGGATGGCACCGTTCAGGTAGATATTTTCACGCCCGGTCAGTTCGGGATGAAAACCTGTACCCACTTCCAGGAGCGAGCCCACCCGGCCACGGATCTCGATAGATCCGGTGGTGGGTTCAGTGACCCGCGAAAGTACCTTCAACAGGGTGCTTTTACCGGCGCCATTCTTGCCGATCACTCCCAGCACCTGCCCCTGACGAACTTCAAAAGAGACATCCTGCAACGCCCAAACTTCATTTTCAGGCTGGTTTTGTTTGTCTGCCTTGGAACGCTTCATGCGGGAAGCCATCTGGCTGCCAAAATCCGACAGTTGATCTCGCAGGGTGTCGTTTCGGCGGGCGATTGCCCCGATGCGGTAGCGTTTACCCAGATTTTCGGCGCGGATTGCAATATCTGTCATAAAAGAACCTTACCTACACAATATCCGCAAAAGTGCGTTCCATGCGTTTGAAGAAATACACACCCGTCACCAATAAAACCAGTACCACTGCGCTGGAAACCGCCAGGGCGGCAGTTGGAGGCTGAGTACCCAACAGCGCCCAGCGAAAGCCCTGGATCACTCCTGCCATTGGATTGAGAGCATAGACAAGCTGCCATTTGGCAGATGGGATAATGCCGGCTGAGTAGACTACCGGTGAGGCATAAAACCAGGCCTGGATGATGAACGGGATCATTTGCTGCACATCCCGGTACTGGACGTTCAGGGCAGACAACCATAACCCGATCGAAAGCGCGGTCAGAAGCGCCAGCAGGATCAACAAAGGCAGCCACAGAATATTCCAGGTGAGTTGAATATGGTAATACCACATCAAGCCAAACAGGACCACAAATGAGATCATGAAGTCCACCAACCCGGCTGCCACTGCTGAGAGCGGGATGACCAGACGCGGAAAGTAGATCTTGGTCAATAGATTTGCATTTCCGACCAGGCTGGTACTGGATTTCTGCAAGGCATTTGCAAACAATTGCCAGGGAAGCAGAGCTACAAAACTGAATACCGGATAAGGAATATCTTTTTCTGTGGGTACACCCAATAGTTTTCCGAGGATGACACTGAAAATTACCATGGTCAGCAAAGGCTGTAAGATTGCCCAGGCAATTCCCAAAACAGCCTGTTTATAGCGTACCTTGATATCACGCCAGGTGAGAAAATAGATCAACTCACGGTACACCCACAGGTCACGCAGATTAAGGGCAGACCAGCCTTTGGAGGGGCGGATCACCAGCAGGGGCATTTCGGGTTTGGTGGGTTGTGCCACTTCAGACATTATTTATCCAAGCTTTTCAAGGTCTGCCTGTACCAATCAATCGTCCGGCGCAGACCCTCTTCAAAGGAAGTGCCAGCCTGAAAGCCAAATGCCTGCCGGGCTCGGTTCACATCCAGACCGCGGCGGGGCTGACCGTTCGGCTTGCTGGTATCCCAGACAAGCTGACCATCAAAGCCGGTCAGGTGCGAGATCGTCTCCGCCAGGTCCTTGATGAGGATCTCGTAACCTGAACCCAGGTTAACCGGATCTGAACCGTTATATTTTTCGGCTGCCAGCAGGATGCCTTCGGCGGCATCCTCCACATACAAAAACTCGCGCGTGGGAGAGCCATCCCCCCACACGACGATCTCTTTTTTGCCCTGCTGTTGCGCTTCGACACACTTGCGGATCAAAGCCGGGATGACATGGGAAGATTCCAGGTTAAAGTTATCGCGCGGCCCATACAGGTTGACTGGCAGCAGGTAGATGGCATTAAACCCATATTGCTGGCGGTAGGATTGAGCCTGGACAAGCAGCATTTTCTTTGCCAATCCGTAAGGGGCATTGGTCTCTTCCGGGTAACCAATCCAGAGATCATCCTCCTTGAATGGGACGGGAGTGAACTTGGGGTAGGCACACACCGTTCCAATGGCAACGAACTTTTCAATACCACGCTTCCAGGCCTGATGCATCAATTCCACTCCCATCATCAGGTTGTCGTAGAAGAATTCGGCTGGATGTTCACGGTTGGCACCAATGCCGCCCACATGCGCCGCCAGGTGGATGATGATGCTGTTGGCCGGATCAGTGGCTGCCGGCCGGAATCCCGGCAGGTTGGCGGGTTTCAGGTGCGCCGGACGGCTTTCGAATGGCTGGCTTGCATCCTCCAACAGCCTGTTGATGTCATCCCGGTCGGTCAGATCATAATAGGCAATTTGCGGCACCAGTATATCTGCCGTACCACGCTGGACAAGTTTTTCAGTCAGGAATGAACCCAGAAAACCTGCACCGCCGGTCACGATCACTCGTTTATTTTTCCAGAAAGATTCTGCCATTTTTTCTCCGTTGATAAAATTTATAAGGCTTACTGCACAATGAACTGGGCATTGCGATAATGCTCATCAGTCGGGTTGCGGATCAAGCCTGAACGCAAGGCATGCACCACCTCGCGCACACCGTCATCCACATTCAACCTGGCATGAAATCCCAGTTCACGCTGAATTTTTTCAAAAGATACCCGGATATCACGCATGTCGCCGCCGAAAGTCAGGTCTTTATAACGGACGACAGTTTCGGGCAGGCGCTTGATGACCAATCCGACGATCTCATCCTTGGTGTAATTACCATCATCAATACCCAGGTTAAACACCTGCCCGCGTATTTTTTCTTCAGGAGCAGCCAATCCGAGCAGAATGCCACGCACAACATCCTGAACGTGCACGAAAGAGCGGGAGTAGCCGCGTTGATAAATAATGAGTTCCCGCTTGGTGTATGCATCCAGCACGAACTGGTTAACGATCAGATCAAAGCGGGTGCGCGGCGAGATGCCATACAGGGTGGCCAGCCGAAAGATCAGCGGTGCGCAGGAAGCATCCTTTTGGTCCAGCAGGTATTCTTCGGAAGCGATCTTGGTCTCGGCATACAAGGATTGAGGATTAAGAGGTGAATTTTCTGTAACCGCCTGCCCGTTCTGGGAAAGACCATAGTTGCTGTAAGTGGAGGCAAACACAAAACGTGATACCCCCAGGTCGGTGGACTGTTCGAAGACCTGCCGGGTGGCATCCACGTTATAACGCCAGGCGGCCTGCTTGCCAATGGCCTGGCAGGCTGGAAAACCGACAATGGCGGCCAGATGCACCGTGGCATCCGGTTGCGGCCAATCACGCCGCAGTGAATTATGAATGGCACGCATTTCAGTCACATCCGCCCTGGCAAAGTAAAAATCGGGATGTGACATGTAAGCAAGCAGGGATTCACCACCAAATATGAGCTTGTCCAGCACGGTGACCCGGTTACCAGCACGTAACAACTCGGCAGTCAACATGGAGCCGATAAAGCCAGCGCCCCCAGTCACCAGGATGTGACGTTTATCGTTCATATTCAGCCTCCATGTGCAGGATCACTTTCAATCCGATCACTTCCAAAACCGGCACATTGCCATCCGCAGAAATGGCGATATCCTGTTCCATGCAGGTAAGTTTGCACACATCCGCCACATCGCCTTCGCCCACCAGCCGGATGGAGCGATATCCAGCCTGCTGCACCATTTCCAGTTGTTCTTTCACTCGCTGACGAGTCCGGCGATAAAGGTTGAACTGCTGCTCAACAAAATCGACCGTCAGGCGGGCACGCATGGAAATTCCCTCGGGGGTGATGATATAGCGTAATTTCTTGCGCTCGGCGCGTTTGATCTTGACATAGCCTTTTTCAATCAGGCGCTTGATATGCCAGTTGATGGTACCGACCGCCACACCAAGTTGCGCAGCCAGGTTGGCCTGGGTTACATCCGGATCATGCTCGATCGATTCGAGCAGGGCCAGTTCACGGGTAAAATCAGAAGAAGTATCCATAATTCAGTTGTTGAATTATAACCGCAACCTTGAAAGGGTCAAGGGTGACAGGGTCTGATCTAAGGCAGGTTTCTGCCGGTTTAGCCCCCAGGAATGCAAGAACTCCGCCAGGTGGGTTTTGGGATTTAATGTCCGGATCGGTTGTCATCCAATGAGCATGTTTGATCCAGGACTAGATGGTGGCGTTTCGTATCCGTTTTAGATCCGCATCGACCATCATCTCTGCCAGTTGTTTAAAGTTCACTTTGGGTTTCCAACCCAAAACCCGGGCTGCCTTGGCAGGATTTGATATCAGCAGGTCCACCTCGGCCGGGCGATAGAAACGGGTATCCTGGACGACATAATCCTGGTAATTCAAACCTGCATAACCAAAGGCAACCTCACAGAACTCGCGCACGGGGTGGGTCTCACCGGTGCCAATTACAAAATCATCCGGCTTGTCCTGCTGCAGCATCAACCACATGGCTTCGACATAATCACCGGCAAAACCCCAGTCCCTTTGGGCATCCAGGTTCCCCAGGCGCAAATCCTTTGCCAGGCCCATCTTGATGCGGGCGACACCATCAGTGATTTTGCGGGTGACGAACTCCAGTCCACGGCGTGGGCTTTCATGGTTGAACAGAATTCCGGATGCGGCAAAAAGATTGTACGATTCGCGGTAATTCACCGTGATCCAATGACCATACACCTTGGCGACCCCATAAGGGCTGCGCGGGTAAAAAGGGGTTTTTTCAGTTTGCGGTACTTCCATGACCTTGCCGAACATTTCGCTGCTGGAGGCCTGGTAAAAGCGGATCTTTGGATTGACCGAACGAATGGTTTCCAACAGGCGCGTGACCCCCAGGGCGGTGACTTCGCCAGTCAGGACAGCCTGGCTCCAAGACACCGGGACAAAAGACTGGGCTGCCAGGTTGTAAACCTCATCCGGTTTGTATTCCTCCAGCATGGCCACCAATGAACTCTGGTCATGCAAGTCACCCTGCACAATGGAAACATCATCCTGGATATGTGCGATGCGCTCAAAGGTGACCGTGCTGGTGCGGCGCACCATTCCAACCACCTGGTAGCCTTTGGACAACAGCAGGTCTGCCAGGTAGGAACCGTCCTGGCCTGTAATTCCTGTGATCAATGCAGTTGGCATATCATCTCCCTGTAATGGTGTGTGTATCTGGTACTCCGGGTGGGCAGCCTGGACATGAAACGGATGGGATGCGCCACCTCTTTATAATTCAGTTACTGAATTATAAACGGTCTTTGCGAACCGTCAAGCAAATTGATTTTACTGCTTCTTGTATAAACAAATGAACTTTTTTATATTTTCTCACAAATGATGGAAATGTAGTTCTGTTATTTTCACATTACTCTTTTCACCAGAATTACAATATTGGGTTTCGGGGAGATGTCTTTATATCCATTAATCTGACGAAATTCCTCCCCTGCCCCCAGAAGGCTGGTTCCTTCGGTCAACCCAATCTACTTTACTACTTTATTGGTTTCAATTTGCGCCTGTCCAGCAACCAGCCGCCCAACACAATAATTGCCGCCAGGGACACGATCAGGAGCACCATCACTGTAAACGAAAAGCGTGGAATGAACGGGAAGAATCGGGTGGCATACCAATCAACAAACAACAGCGTAAAGACCAGCTCGATTAAAACAATACGCGTAAACCAGGGGTTGCGTGACTCCTGGTAGTAAAGCCATGCTTTTGCCGCCAGCAGCACTTGGAAGATCAGGAAGATGACGCGGTAGCGTGGATTGTCCCACTGGTCTCCACCTGCCCGTAGAGAAGAGATCGAGATCCAAAGCCAGGTGATGACAAAAAACCACAGCCAGGTAAATTTTTGATCTTCGACTGACGATTTCAAAATGGTGATCAGGCTGAAAACCAGCAGAGGAAGCAGCAGGTACCAACCCAGGCTGCGCAAAATCCCGACCGTTTGCCAGATCCAGGTGGACGGGTCAAAAATGGCTGCCGGCAAGACAGGTTGGAGCAGACCGTAAACAAAGATGAACGGAAGTTTTAGCTTCGGACTTAGAACATTTCTGAATAGATACTGGATCGTACCGGAATCGCGTTCCAGTTGATAAACATCCCATTTCACTGAGAGTTTGAACCAACCGGTCAGGGTTTCCAGGAAAGACGCCTCCGCAAACGTGCCGCGCCTCAAGGCAACCCAGAGCAACAGCAAGCCGAGCCCAAACACCCCTGCAGCCAACGCTACTCCCCGCCAGGGGATTTTGAGATGCTTTTTTTTCAACCAGATCCAGCCTGCCAGGATAACAATCAAATATATGGCAACACCCGGCGAAAAAAATAGCAAGCCCGCCAGTCCCGCAGCCAGCCAAAGCCAGCCTTTGTGATCGTCATCGAGCTGCCATGCCACCGCGCCCCACAACACCACACCAATAAAGGTCATCAGGAAGGGCTCCCGCATTTGAGAACTGCCCAGCCACAGGCTTTCGGGGTAGAGGGCAAACATCCAGGCAGCCAGCCAGGCAAGCCTCTCATTCCATGCAAAGCGGACTGCATTCCAGAAAAAAGCAACCCCCAGCGCAGCTACCACGGCAGCCATAAGAATGACCAGCCAGGGTCGATGGGCATCCGGGCTCAAATACCGGTAAACCAGGGCGCTCAAAGCTTCCAACCCGCCATATTGGTCAATGGCATAGCTTTTATCAAACGCATCCAGGATGGGGCTATCTGAGCTTGCCAGCTCCCAGGCTTGCATATCCCGGTTATAGGCATCCACCGAATTGTAGCCCGCCTTCTGCACTTCGGTAACATATCCGCTTTCCGGCAGGATGAAAGATAAACTCACCCCAATCCCAAGACGCAGGCTGAAAGCCAGAAGCAGGAGCAAACCCAGCCAGCGCTGTGAACCCGCCCAGCGCCAGGCTGCCACGAGAATGATCCATCCCAGGCTGGATAACAGGCTGAAAGCCAGCCAGCCGCGCCACCCGTTGCCCTGCCCATCCAGCCTGGCAAGCACCAACCCCAGGCCGATGCCAGCCAAAATTGACCAAACCAGATCCATCCTCCGGTTTTGTTTCATTGTGCGCCTTCCATAAAACCAGTCAGGATCAACCGGCATCTCTCAACCCAGGAATACCTTTCCACATCCCGGCGGGCCTGGCTTGCCAGCAATTGGCCTTTGTGTGGGTCTGCCTGAAGCTGGCGCAGGGCCTGCTCCCAGGCCTCCACGTCTTCCGGCGGGCATAAAATGGCATTGGCTTCATTCAATACCTCGCGCAGCACAGGCAGGTCACTGCTGAGAATGACCCGTCCGGCAGCCATGTATTCAAATATTTTCATCGGGCTGCTTACGTTTGAGATATTCTCACCACCCGAGTTGGTGAAGCGGCGGTTGTAGGGGATCAGCAGGGCATCGGCAGCAGCCTGGTAGAGAGGCAGCTCGCGGTTTGGAATAAAGCCGGTCAGGTTCATATTCTTTAATCCTGTCGCGCTGATACGAGTGCGCCAGGTGTTCACATCTTGTGAAGTACCCCCCACCCACAAGAAATTCACCTCCGGCATGCGTTCCGCCAGTTCAGCGATAAGCTCCATGCCGCGGCCGGCATATAGATGACCGCTGCAAACAACCGTCCAGCCTGAAGGCAATTTCAAAAGGGAGCGGGCTGTCTCAGGATCGGGCAGATCATTGAATCTATCCAGGTCAACTCCGCTGGACGCCACCAACACCTGGCTTTCAGGCAAAACAGGCTGGAATTTATTTTCCAATGCCAGCTTTAATGCAATGGTGATGGGTACAAGCCTCTTCTGGCCTGGAAGCAGCAGAAACAGGCGGTACCACAGCGGACCAAAAGTCCCGCTGGGTAGTTGGTGCATTTCCAGGATGACCGGGATCTTCAGTAGCAATCCCAGCACCGCCGGAGTAACCGAGCGGGCATAGATCAGGTCAGCTCCCAGGCTGCGAGCTTTGAGCACAGCTTTCCAGGAAAAATCATGCCGGTTCCAGATTTTCTGAAGTGGCAGAAATTGAATATCAAATTGCGTTCTTAACCCATAATGCCTGGCAAGCAACTCCCAGGCAGGCGTCTCCGGTTGCATGGCTGGTGTCAACAAAGTGACATGCTGACCTGCCTGGGCAATTGCCTGGCATACTTTCATGACCTGGATGCTGTTCGCACGGTCAGATGGGATGACTGAAACAGATATATAATTAATTTTCATTCAAAATACTCACAAAGCAAAGGACATCTGTATTATAAGGATTTTACTGTCGATATGCACATGCAGTCAGCTCAGCTATTCTCATCCAATCGTATTCTTCAACTACAAAGCGGCGCGCCTGGCTGCCAAGTTTCCTGCGCAGGGCCGGGTCTTTGGCTAATTTTATAATGGCTTGTGCCAGGGTCTGGATGCGCTCCGGCGGAAGGGTCAAAGGCGCGTTATAGTCCGAATCAACCCGGTCGAACAATTTCACCAACAGGCCGCGCTCCTGGTCACCAAGCATATCCTGGTAGGCTGTCAGGTTACTGGCAACGATGGCCTTCTCCATGGACATGGCTTCCAGGCAAGCCAGGCTGGTGGATTCGGCGCTGGAAGGAAACACGACCAGGTCCGCTTTCTGATAATAATCTGCGGTTTGGGCATGTGGAACCATGCCAATAAAACGGAAATTTGCTTCCACTCCCAGTTCAGCCACACGCTGGCGGATGTACGCTTCCAGCTTACCCTCCCCTGCCACCCAAAAACTGGCCTGCGGCAGGGCTGCTATCACAGCCGGGGCTGCCTCCACCAGGTATTGAACGCCGTTCTTGGGCGCCAGGCGGCGCATGGTCAGGATGACGAATTCCTGCGATTCGGTTTTGGGCGCTGGAATAAATCTGGAAGTATCCACGCCATTTGAAATAATCACAATTTTCGCATCGGGCACAAAACGCAGTGCAACCGAGCGCATCTCGTCGCTGGTGGCTAAAACCACATCCGCCCAGTGCAGGGAGACCCACCGGAAAAAGCGCATCATGGCCGAGCTGCCCACCGATGAATCCAGGGTGCCCAGCCCATGCAGAGTCACGGCGGTTCGCTTGCCGAGCAACTTTCCGAGCAGCGTGCCCAGCATGGCCATGAAGAAGGTGTAATGGCAGTGAACGACATCCACCTGCCGGATGAAACGCACCAGTGCAGGCAGGGCAAACGGAAGGCGCAGCCAGGTGCTCCAACCTGAATAATGCAAGGCAGGAATACGCGTGACCGGGAATTCTTCATTGACCGGGTCTCCTTCCGAGAGGCTGGCAGTGCAAACAACAGGTGCATACCCGCAGTCCTGCAAAGCCCGGCTGAGTTCGAGAACATGGATCTCTGCACCCCCGATGACCGGCAGGTAGGTATCCACCAGCATGCCAATTTTCAACGGTTCAGCCATCAGGCAGGATCCGCCTGTGGTGTAGGGAACAGGCTTTCCTGCCTGCTAAGCTCGGAACGGGTTTTAATCACCACCAGGCTGTTACCCATCAGGCTGCCGATGGATAAAACCAGGGCACTGCCAATAAAACCAAACCTCGGCAGCAGGGCGATCAGGCCGGCAACGCTCACAATGGTTACCAGAAAATTCACCTTGGTGGCGTAATCGGCCAGTCCCAGGGAGAGCAAAGCCGAGCGTGACCAATACAAGCTGTTGCCAAAGACAATGCCAACCAGCATAATGACCAAACCGGCATAGGTGGGCAGGAAGGCGGCAGTGTACAGGGATTGAATGAGGGGTTTCCCCAGGAAAATAAGACCGAGTGCAACCAGCACCGAGTATCCGCCTGCCAGACGGGTGCCAGTGCGCATGAGATAACGGAAATCAGCCCACTTTTTCCTTGCCACAGCACGCGCCATCTCTGGATAAGTAGCCTGCGGCATGGGGGCTATGGGCAACTGGATGTAATTTGCCAGTGCCATGGCAAGCTTGTAATATCCAGCCTGGGTTGGGGAGGAGAAATAAGATACCCATAAAATACCACTGTCACGGCTGATCAGGCTGAGCGAACTGCTCAGGTTGGTGCTGACAGCAAATTTTACCAACTGGCGGGCGTGTGGTATCAACAAACGTGTTGGAACTTTCCACCAATCCCTCCCCCAGCGGCGGGTTGCCTCCAACAAAGCAGCCAGGGTCAAGCCTACTGCACTGATGATCTTTCCGCATAGATATGCCAACAGTATCCCCAGCAAACCGGTGTTCCGCCACCAGGCCAGGATGATCAACGCCAGGGTGACAACACTCTGGATAACGTTCAAACCTGCCATACGTCGGAAGCGATCGAATAGCTGCAGCAGGCCGGTTGAACTTTCTGCGATCAGGTTTGCCAGGATGATGCAGCCATACACTACAAACCAGGGCGCCAGGCTGGCATCCTTTGTAATGTAACGAGCTCCCAGGGGAGCCAGCAGCCAGACCAATCCAAAGGCTGCCAAGGAAGCGACAAGTTCAGTCAGGGCGGCAGCTTTAAAAACGGCAGCCGCACGCGGCTGGTCATTATTTTCGTTGAATTCACCAACATACTTAATGACCAACTCCCCCATCCTGAAAGAGGTGATCTTGTTGATCACGGTCACAAAAATGGTGATGGTTCCCAGGGTGCCAAATCCGGGAACCCCCAGCATGCGCGCCGAGAAAATTCCCTGCAGCATGCTGAGCCCGGCGCTTATCATATTGCTGCTGAAAAGATAACCAAAATTTCGGGCTAGCTTGCGCAGGATGGGGTTTTCCTTCCAAAAAGAATTGATCTTTTGGAGGATGGTCACGGGGTATGAACCTCACTTACCCAGGCACGTTCCGCATCGTACCAGTCCACCAGGCGCTGCACCCCCTCCTGCAATGAGACCTGCGGCTCCCAGCCCAACAAATGCCTGGCTTTGCTCACATCAGCCCAGCTTGAGAGCATATCCGCCAGGTTGGAGGGATAATGTTCAACCCTGGCTTTCTTGCCTATGGTGGTTTCGAGCATGCGGATCAGAGCATTGATGCTGATAACCTCATGCCCGCCCAGGTTGATGACTTCATAACCCAGCGGTTTGAGCGCCGCGATGGTTCCGCGTGCAATATCATCCAGGTAGGTAAAACCGCGCGATTGTTCTCCAGATCCATACACCTGCACCGGCCGCCCCTCACTGATCCACTGGGTAAAGCGGAAAAGCGCCAGGTCCGGACGCCCGGCCGGGCCATACACGGTAAAATAGCGCAAAATGGTGACATCCAGGTTGTATAGAAAATGATAGCTGTGTGCCAGAGCCTCGGCTCCTTTTTTGCTGGCGGCGTACGGCTGCAGAGGATGGTCACTATCTGCATCTTCAGGCGTGGGGTATGGCGGGTTGGATCCATAAATGCTGGACGTGGAAGCAAAGATGAATTTCTTGATATCATTTTGCCGGCATAGCTCGAGCATGTTGAGGCAGCCGGTCACATTGGTATCCACGAACACCCAGGGATTCTGGGTGCTGGCGCGCACTCCCGCCCGGGCAGCCAGGTTGATGACCGCCTCAAATTTGGCGGACCTAAATTGTTCCAGGATGGTGCGCTCGGAGATATCCAATTTGTGAAAGCTGAAACCGGGCATGGCCTGAAGACGCTTCAGCCGGTATTCCTTCATGCGCACATCATAGGCATTATTCATATTATCAATGCCCGTGACGGTATGGCCCTGTTCCAGGAGCATTTCAGAGACACGTGAAGCGATGAAACCGGCTGCACCGGTAATCAGATAATTTGCCATTTACAATCTCGCCACTTTGGGATTGTTCTTGCCCATCTTACCCAGGGCATTGCGGCTGTCGAAAACCAGGTTGGCAGCTTCGAGAATGGCCGGGTAATCGTAATCCTTATGATTTGTAATGATGACGACGCAATCCGCTTCACGCACCGCTGCCATCAGGTCAGGTACGCTCTCCATGCGCTCATTCTCATGAGTGAGCAGACTGGGAATATACGGGTCATGATAAGAAACCTTGGCACCTTTATTCTTTAGCAATCCGATTACATCCAGGGCCGGGGATTCACGGATATCATCGATATTGGGTTTATAGGCAGCCCCCAGCACCAGGCAGGTTGAGCCTTTGAGGGCTTTGCCGTGGTCATTCAGAGCATCCATCACCCGGCTGACCGTGTAACGCGGCATATTGGTGTTGATCTCGGATGCCAATTCAATGAAACGGGCATTGTAGTTAAATGACTTCATCTTCCAGGAGAGATATAGCGGGTCAATCGGTATGCAGTGACCACCCAATCCCGGGCCGGGGGTGAACTTCATGAATCCAAAGGGTTTGGAGGCGGCTGCATCGATCACCTCCCAAACATCCACACCCAGGCGCTCGCACATAATGGCCAGTTCATTGACCAGGCCAATGTTGATCATGCGGAAAGTGTTCTCCAGCAGCTTGGCCATCTCAGCCGCCTCAGCCGTTGAAACAGTGAAGACCGTCTTAAGGGCCTGCTCATACCAGGCCGTGGCAACATCACAGCAATCCTGGGTGATGCCTCCCACGACTTTGGGGGTGTTGTAAGTGGTCCAATCTTCGCGGCCGGGGTCTACGCGTTCGGGGGAAAATGCCAGGAAGAGATTTTCCCCAACCACCAGTCCTTTTTCGCTGCCCAATTTGGGAAGCAGGATCTCGCGCGTGGTTCCCGGATAAGTGGATGATTCCAGTACCACCACCATGCCGGGATGCATGTAGTTGGCAAGCTCTTCGGTGGCTGAAAGTATGAAGGACATATCCGGGTCGCCGGTTTTGCGCAGCGGAGTGGGTACACAGATGCTGACAGCATCCATATCTTTTAGACCCGAGAAATCTGCACTGGCTTGGATCTTGCCGCTTTTAACCAGTTTCGCCAGTTGGTCAGTGGGTACATCCTGGATATAACTGTGGCCTTTATTTACAGATTCCACCTTACGGACATCTGGATCGATCCCCAGCACATTAAAGCCGGCCTCGGCAAAGATCACCGCCAGCGGCAGGCCCACATATCCCAAACCTAGCACACCGATTCGCGCTTCCCGGGTCTTGAATCGACCGATAAGTTCTTCCTTGATTGTCATTATTTTCCTCTCCTTGTATTTGTTTTAGAAAAGACTTAACTGTTTTGGATCTTCATGCGGTTCATCCGGTTCGACCTGCCTGGCCGGAACAGCAGCGCTCAACAATGTACGGGCTTTTTCCAGCAATGCGGGCAATTGAGCAAAATCCGCCAGAATGGTAGGCTTAAGTTTGGCCTGGTGCAAAGCCGCGGCCGGGTGGAACATGGCTATTATAAACCGGTCTCCCGATCTACGCATTTGCCCATGAATTGCGCTGATCCTGGCATCTGGAAAAAACTTGCCCATTGAGTATCGCCCCAGGGTGACAATGATCTTGGGATTGATGACCGCGATCTGGCGCTCCAGGTATTGATCACAGGCAATTAGCTCATCTGGCAGTGGATCGCGATTCTCGGGAGGCCGGCATTTGACCACATTCCCGATCCAGACGTCTGCCCGGGCCAGCCCGGCCTGAGCCAGGAGTTCATCCAGGAATTTTCCAGCCGCCCCGACAAATGGCAGCCCCTGTTCGTTTTCATGAAACCCGGGACCTTCCCCGATGAACATGATCTCGGAATTGACAGGACCCACCCCCGGAACCGATTTTTTGCGGGATTGATGCAAACTACACTTCTGGCAGACAGACACTTCATCTGCGATTTGGGCGAGGATCTCATCAGGGTTCATGTCTGCCTCCCGGGATTGGATCAATATAAGTGGCAACTTCTCAAAAAAGTGGGGTGTTGGGGTGTGAAAACGAGCAAAGCTCGTTTTCACACCCCAACCTTCTCTTGCATTATTGAGTTGATAAATATATATGCAAGTTTTCCAGGGTCATTAACAGGGCATCTTCATTATTATCATGATAATAGCGAGGCCGGCGACCAACCTCTTCGAAACCAAGTTCCTGGTACATCAGGATGGCAGCCTGGTTACCAGCACGTACTTCCAAAAAAGCACGTCTTGCCCCTTCACGATAAGCTGCATTGAGGGCAATTTGCAAAATCCTTCTGGCAATGCCTCTACGGCGGAACTCCGGGTGTATCGCCAGGGTGGCAATGTGGGCTTCATCCAAAAAAAACCACAATACCAACATGCCCACCAGCCGGGCTGGCCCAGGTTGGGGCACCTCAGCCACCCAGGTACGGGCATTGGCATTTTCAGTCACTTCATAACGAAAAGAACGCTCAGACCAGGGCAGGTTGAAGGAAAGGACATCCAGGGCATGCACAACAGGCACATCCTCCACTTTCATGCGGCGGATGCTGATCTCAGGAGCCAGGTCAGCCATATTTACGCAGGCGGGCCTCCAGCCACATGCAGGTAGATCGGAGCCAGGGATGCGGCTGAATCTGTATCGCCTGCCTGCCAGCGCTGCCAGGCCAGTTCGGCCAGGATGCCCGGTCGCCTGACACAGTGTGCCGGGGAAGGGATGCTGACATTCTTGTATTTGCGTGCCAGTCGCTGGCGTTGATCTTCATTCAATTCACCGCACACTAGGGTGGGTGTTGTGATACTGTCTGCCAGCTCATCCGCCGTTTGAGTCACCACCGGGCCATCAGCCTGCCAGCCTTCCGCAGTGGTGTGATACCAACCGACCGCCAATCGGCCACGTCCGGCCTGCAAGGTGGCTGCCAGCGGAATGTTCTGCACCGGTAAAGCGGCAGCCAGGATATTCAGCGAAGGTATTCCAATCAAAGGGATATGTCTTGCCAGGGACAATCCTTTGGCCAGGGACAATCCAACCCGCAAACTGGTAAACGACCCCGGACCAATGGCAATCCCAATCGCCCTGACGGCCCCCATATCTGTATTCACACGTTTCATAAGTTCGGATATGGCGGGTGCAAGTTCGACTGTTTGACGCAGGTGACTGTGCCAGCTCAATTCGCCCAGTATTTGTACGCCATCATATAAGGCCAGCCCCGAATGCGCGGTGGAGGTATCCAAAGCCAACAGCATCATACCACTCCAAACACTGACTGGCGAAATTCTGCCAACAGTTGAACATAACGCTCTCCACGTGGCGAAAACAACATGGAGCGCTGCTCTTCGTCCTGGTAGGCTAGTTGAACCCACAGGTATTCTTCCGGCAGGATCGGTTTAAGCCTCTCAGGCCATTCAATCACCAATGGACCTTGCATGAGCATATCGTCCAGATCCAATTCCTCAGCCTCGGGGATGGATTCAAGACGGTAGGTATCCAGGTGAAACAGGTTGCTCGAATCCGGACGGCGATAGATATTGACAAGTACAAAAGTGGGGCTGGAAACAGCCTCCAGGGAACCCCAACCCTGTGCCAATCCCTGCACCAGAGTGGTTTTCCCTGCTCCCAATTCCCCCTGCAGGCAGATCAAATCTCCGGGCTGCAGCAAGCCACCCAAACGCATGCCCACCCGGCGGGTTTGCTCGGGGCTGCGGCTGAATATTTCCAGGGTGTTTGCATCCAGAATAGGCATCTAACAAAGATTATACTGCTTCACGCGTAAATTTCGAAACTTTCTGCCATCGAGTTTTTTGTAACTTTTCAAAGAAGTGGGGAAGATCTCAAAACCCATAGAGCATTGAACGTAAAGAGACCTGCAGTCAGCCCCGGCGGGGTCTGAGACCTTCACCGAGCGAGGTGTTAAACGGTAGAAGAACTTGGAGCGAAGAGGAACGAACAATTCCGATAAAATCAAAGCTGGCGCTTGAATTCAAGCGCCAGCTTTGATTTTATATAAGGATGCAGCCAATGACTAACCGAGCTTGATCATTTCCTCGCCGTCATATTTAATGGCGGCCCATTTGTCCGGTCCCAATTGTGCCCAGGTGTTCTTTCCGTCCGTCCATACACTCACAATGGATACTTTTTCTCCAAAAGAAAGGCCGGCTACGACCGGGGATTCCACCGAGTGATCCTTGCGGACACGCAGGCTTTTGACGTTGACAGTTCCGGCTTTTGGCTGCGCAGCTGCAGAAGCGGCAGCATTTTTGGCAAGGATAGCTTTGGCTTCAGCGATTTTCATTGCAGATGCCCTATCTGCGGCGACTTTAGCTGCAGCTGCTTTGTTGGCAGCAGCCTGCGAAGCAGCAGCTTTTGCGACAGATGCTTTCTCGGCAGCAAGAGCCCTATCTGAGGCGGCCTTGGCAGCGGCTTTGGCAGCAGCAGCTTTGGCTGCGGCAGCCTTCTCAGCAGCCGCTATCTCATCTTTGTTGGTAAATGCGTTTGCAATATTATTCAGGATACTTTTCTTTTTTTCAGCCATTTTTGACTCCTTTAATAGAAGAGTTCCGATTTACTTCATTATATACTCGATAAACCTTATGTCAAGTCTAATCCGGATGGTCAATATGGTTTTTTCGAGGCTGTTTGAATGAAGGGGTTTTCCGCTATTAAATAATCCAACAAGTACGGATAAGGGTACTTATTTTCCAAAAGGAAACCTTCACTTAGCCTTTGGTCGGCAAGCCCAATTGCTCTCCCAAAATGCGTGCAATGCGGCGCGAGGCATCCGGGCGGGCGGCCTGGCGGCAGTTCTCCACCACGTTCAGACGCTCATTGGGACGGCAGATCCAGCGCGTCAGGGTACGCACCACCTGCAAAGGCTCAGGAGCCCAAACACCCGCGCCAACCGATTCCACGAAGCGCACGTTGCCGTCCTCCTGACCGGGCAGCTTGGAATAAAGAATGATGGGCAGGGAGGCGATCAGGGCTTCGGCGATCGTTCCGGGGCCGGCCTTGGTCACCAGCACGTCCGAGGCGCGCATAAAATCGGGCATATCCTTGGTAAATCCATAGATATAGGTCGGATTATCCCAGGTGCGAACTTCCAGGTCAGCCTTGAGTTTTATATTCCTCCCGGCCACTATCACCAGGTTCACATCCAGTCCGGATTCATCAATGGCGATGGCTGTCTCTTCCAGGGGACCCATGCCCTCGCCCCCACCTACCAGCAGGATGGTGGCTTTGTCCAATGTCCATCCGAATTTTTGGCGCAGGGTCTGTCTGTCACCGGCGGGTGTGCTGCAACGCTCGGATACCGGCTGTCCCACCACAATTACTTTATCGGGCGACATATTAAATTCGAGGGCACGCTGGCGTGCCATTTCGGTGGGCACCAGAGTCAGGTCGGCGCGCTGGTCGAACCAGAGTGCATGCGTACTGACCATATCGGTCACTACAGTAATGAACGGCGGACGTTTGGAACCGAGCGCTCTCAACAGGAAGGAAGTACCCAGGGCATGTACACAGACCAACAGATCGTTGGGGTGTTCGCGCACCAGACGCCGGGCTGCCCGCCGCACGATCGGCCACATAGTGGAGGTCATAATGCGTGCCTGCCGGCGTCCGTCGCTGATGAGAAAACCCACCCCCCATAATTCAGGAATGCGCACAAAATCGGGGTAGAACTCGGGCAGGCGATTATAGGGGGGCGGTGCATAATCTAACAGAAAGTCAACCATCTCGGTAGTCAACGCATCCCCAAATTCAAGCTGCAGGGCTTCTATGATGGACTCGGCCGCGGCACGATGTCCACCCCCTGTGTCTGAGAACAGGAAAAGGATATGCGGCTTTCTGGTGGATTCTGGCTCCTGTGTACTGGCAGTAATCCATTCGGGATTATTTTTTATATTCATCTTTTGGTATCATATTTTTTAATCGTCGGGCAAGTTCACGACGAGACAAAATCACACGATGCTGGCAGGTGCAGCATTCCAGGCCAATGTCTGCGCCCAGTCGCACAATACTCCATTCATACGATCCACATGGATGTGGTTTCCGTAAGCGCACACGGTCATTGAGTTGCAGTTCGGGTAACACATGGAGATTATACCGCGAGCTTGTTTTCTTTCTCACAAATCTTGTTTTATGATAAACTCGGATTGTTTGAACTTCTCCACTTGAGGGAACTTTCATGACAACCAGAGAAACCCATCCAATCGAGATTGCTGGACTGCACCGTGAATTACGCCTTTTTGAGATCAAGCCGGGACTTAAAATTGCCATTCTCAATATCCTGGGAGATACCGAACTGGTGCAAGCCTGCGCCAAAGCGTTGGCAAAGAAGCTCGAGAATATAAACTTTGACATCATCGTGACGGCTGAAGCCAAGTCCATCCCCATTGCGTATGCCCTGTCTGTTGAAATGAACAAGCCATACGTGGTGCTGCGCAAGGCCTACAAAGCCTACATGGGACAGGCACTCCAGGCCGAGACACTTTCCATCACCACCGGTCAGCCCCAGACCCTCATCCTGGATGAAAAAGACCTGCACCTGGTGCACAACAGCCATGTACTCATCCTGGATGACGTCATCAGCACAGGTTCAACTTTGCAGGGCATGCGCATCATCATGGAAAAAGCCGGTGCAACCGTGGCGGCTGAAGCTGCGATTCTCACCGAAGGTGAGCGCGCCCAGTGGGAGCATATCCTGTCTCTCGGGCATCTGCCCTTGTTCACGGATTAGATCAGGGTTTTAACAAAGTTGGTTGACAAAACAAGATGTTTGTGTCATTGCGAACCGCCATAAGTGGTGAAGCAATTTCCTCACCAGCGAGGAGACTGCCACGAGCCGGTATAAGACATCCGGCTCTCGCAGTGACACGCTTCTTTGTTAAAGCCCCGCAGATTAGATTTTCTGCCATTGCCAAAATAGAACACCATCGGTATAATATGTGCCTGCCCGGGGCGGGTAGCTCAGTTGGTTAGAGCAATGCGTTGACATCGCATAGGTCGTAGGTTCGAGTCCTATTCCGCCCATTTGAATCGCTTGACGGGAACGTCAAGCGATTTTTGATAGGTGCCTTTTGGAACAAGAGGAAAATTGTAAGATTTGAGCCAGGTTTTTATCCCGAAGCAGTAATTTGCTGTTCATTTAAATACTGTTGACCTGTCCTGCAGGACAGTCATCTTATTAATGCAGTTCTTTTTCCCGGGCATATTTTACAAGTTCGTGACGCTTGGTAAATCCTAATTTGTTCATTAAATTACTTCGATGGGTATGAACTGTGCTTGGACTGATCACCAATAGTTCGGCGATTTCTTGATTGTCATAGCCCTCAGCCAATAATTTAAGCACCTCTTTCTCCCTGGTGCTGAGTTGTGAAGTTGAGTTATGGAAACCAGATAAAGCCTCCAGGTAGCCTTTCATTAGCTTTTGAACCATGCTTGGATACAAAAAAACACCCCCGCTGGCAATCATACGGATGGCTGATTTAAGGTCATTGGTTTCAGCACCTTTAAGGATATAACCTGATGCACCAGCCTTGATCATTTCAAAAAAATATTCATCTGAGCGATGCATCGTTAAAACCAACACCTGGACTTCCGGCCACCTGGATTTGATTTGACGGGTTGCCTCAAGACCATCCGTACCGGGCATGGCGATATCCATCAGAACGATATCTGGTCGCAGCAATTTAACTTTTTCAAGCGCCTCATTGCCATCCAGTGCTTCTCCCACTATTTTCATATCCGGTTCAGCCTCTAATAAGAGACGAATTCCACTCCTGACAATGACATGGTCATCAGCGATCAGCAAACGAATCTTATTCGACACAGGTTGTCTCCTTTAGTGGAATGGTGATATGAATTTTTGTACCCTTGCCAGGATTTGATTCAAGTTCAAAGATTCCTCCACACTGCGTTATACGTTCCTTCATTCCAAGAATACCAAATTTTTGTGGGACCCCATCATCCAAATCAAGGGAATTAGTGTCGAACCCTCTTCCGTTATCAACAATTTCACATGCGAAGAGATTATTCTGGCAGGAGAGTTCCATTGCTAAGTTGGTTGCATGAGCATGTTTTATACAGTTTGTCAGAACTTCCTGAAAAATCCGATACAGTGTGACTTCGATTTCCGGTGGTAACCGGCTTGAGAGATTACGATCATCGATCTTGAACGATATATTCTGATTAGATAGAACTCGCTCAGTAAGCAGTTTGGTAGCAGGAATCAAGCCAAGATCATCCAAAATTGAAGGTCGTAGATCCATGATCAATTCATACATCTTTTCAGAGGATTCGTTAATTAATTTTCGCATCATTGATAACTGGCTGATTGCTCTCGGGGGATCAACTTTGTAAAGCTCCTCAATACCTTCAATCAAAAAAGCAAATCCCCCCAAAGTCTGGCCCAGGTCATCGTGCAAATCTCGCGCCAAACGTTTTCTCTCATCCTCTTGAGCGGTAATCACCTTGTTCAGTAATTCACCACGCTGTTGATTATGAAACTCGAGGTTCTTAGTAAGAATCTGATTTTCCTTTTGACTCAAATCGATCTCTTCTACCATGAGATGTAATGCAGATTCCAACTGACCTATTTCATCAACACGATCACGTTTTCCGGTTCTTCTAATGCCTGTTGAGAAATCTTTCATGTCAGAGACCAGCTCCATCACGCCCTGGATTACAAATTTGTTCAGAGAAAGATAGACTACCATAACAGTAAAGGCGATAACCAAACTCCATAGGATAAGATTTCTTTTTAAATCGATATTCAGAGCTTGATTAAAGGGGGAAATAGAAATGTCGGTTAATAACACCCCTATATACTGCTCCTTTTGATCGTGGCATGCAAAGCATTCTGGCTTATTGCGTATTGGCTGCATGCTTCTGAATACTTCTTGTCCATCACTTTTCTTGACTACTATGCTTCTCGGTCGATCATTCGGAGGAAGTATGTGGCAAGGAAGACATTCATCCTGGGAGTTATCCAGTCTGATTCCAACTCCTTTCCCTCCCGGAGAAAATGCCACCTCCCCGGTTGGTTTTAGAATATACAAAATCTCAAAATCATTATTATCAGTCATCGAATCGAGCATCTGCTGGATATTTTCAAAATCATTTTCAATCATTCCATGACGAATGGAACTCTCAACAACATCTCCTGCATAAGAAGAAATCGTAGATAGATTTTCAAGCATGAATTTCCGGGTTGAATTGTAATCAATGACAGTGATCGCCCCCAGAAAAATGATTAATGGAATAACCACTCCAATTGTGACTTTTGCACGCAAACTCATTTCGAATGCCTTCATAAAAGGCAGGTTCAAGAACCACTGGATCAATACCGATTTAATTTTTGGTTGCCCGGACATAAATTCTCGAGAAGTGTATTCCTGACGAGTGGAGGTGAAAATTTACGGCATACTTATTCTACTTTGTAAAGAGTGAGTGTGTGACTTAGGATTAGCCAGATTTATATCATTAAAATTGCTAGAAGGAATGGCGTTTTCCACTATAGAATCAGTGATTATTCCGATACCAAAAAGCCTCTTTTCGATTTATTATGATACGACTGATGTCAAAATCAAAATAGAGGAGATTACCATGAAGAGCCGATATCTATTCATCTTATCAGTATTAATCTTGACAGTTTTAGTAACTGCATGTGCCGGTCCGCAAGGCGCTGCAGGACCTGCTGGTCCTGCTGGTCCTGCCGGCCCTGCTGGTCCTGCTGGCCCGGCTGGCCCCGCAAGCGATTCTGCTGCAGGTTTAACCGAGGAACAATTAGCCGCATTGGATACTGCTGGAAAATTGGGGGGGATCCAATTTCCTGCTTTAGATGAGGTTCGGCGTGGTTGTCCTGCCTGCCATGTTGTGGTGGATGCTGCAACAGGTAAATACACTCTAGCCTTCGAAGCTCATGAACGCGCCGAGGTAAGGGGAGAGGAACACCCATCCGTAGCACCCGATGGTACCTCAATTCTTGCAACGGATGATGTTTCTGTGACCGTGTGTTTACAGTGCCATGCAGCTGGTACCGGAGAAAGAGAAGGGAAGGGAGTTGTTGCACCATTATCTCTGAGAGATATTGTTCATCCTGCCCATATGACCAGCCAGTACTTCAAACTGCATTATGGTGGCAGTTGTTTCACCTGCCATAATGTGAATTTTGAAGGTGAATGGGACCTTTTGACTGAGAAAGTAGACGTAAACGAGAAGGGAGTTCCGAATCCCGAAAATTTGCCCATTCCTGGCGCTGTTCCGATTCCATAACTAACGATTGACCCACTTATCTTGAATGGGGTGAAAGTCTACTTTCACCCCATTTGTTATTTAAACAGTTGTATTCTGATGTGCCCCCGAAACCGGCTCTCCTGCAAGTCGTTTGAAACTGAGATCAATGTGGTAGAATGTATTAGACTAATTAAGTCTAAATTATCTTATATAAAGGAGTAACAATGTTCATCGATTATCTTACGCTCGCAATGATCAACCTGGTGGCTGGCACGGTTGTACTGGCCTACTATCTCTGGAAAGGGTTGGATGACCAGGATCAACGTCCTTACGCTGCTGTTTTTGGCGTCACCGGTCTGCTGGCCCTGGTACTCGGCCTGCACATGACTTTCAACTGGCCGCTGCCCGGAAGCTACAATATCGCCTTTGGTGAGACCACCACCCTGTTTGGTGTAGTTTTCCTGGCTACCGCGCTGGCCCTCAGCCAGGGCTGGAGCCTGCTGCCGGTAAGCATATACGCCTTCTTCGCAGGTGTGGATGCCGTCCTGGTGGGTGCACGTATTCTTTCCCTGGGATTGACCAAGGAACCCATTATGTCGGCCATCGGTTTTATCACAGCCGGGTTGGGAGGCGTCTTTGCAGCGCCCTTCTTCCTGTGGTTCAAGAACAACAAGACTTTTCGCATGCTGGCCGCACTGGTGCTTCTGGTAACCGCCGCGCTCTGGGCGGTCACCTTTTACGGCGCCCTGTGGGGACACCTGGAAAGCTTCAGCAAGTGGGTTCCGCTCAGCATACTGACCGGAAAATAATCCCAGTAGAATAAATTTGATGAAGCAGGGAAGCGCGAACGCTGCGCTTCCCTGCTTTTTATTAATAAAACTCTTCCATCCGCCTCTTGTCAGTCATTCAATTTTGAAGATAATAAAACCCAACAAACCAAAAAGCGATGCAGGTAGTGGCAATGGGGCGGGTGTGGATTCTGCTTGGGAGCAGAAAAAACTCGAAGCCAGAAAAATGCTTGCCTGCACCGTGCCGCACATCGTCCCGATGTCCTTCGGGATCGGGAGGCACAGGTGAAAATGCCGCACGCGAAGCGCCCAGCCGCCTGCCCCGACACTTGCGCCGGAACGCAGTGCAGGTGTGCTCTTACGGGGCCCAATGCACGCTTTGTTCGGCGATGTTTTATTCCCCGAAACTCCATATTTGTTTAAATTCGGGTCCTTGATAACTTTCAACACGCAATATGGCTTCATCAAGCGCAACACCAGAGGGGACTTCAAAGACAATCCATCCATCATCAGAGTTGCCACTGTAAAGTTGTTCACAGCCACCACCAGTCCAACTATTTCTGTCGGGATGGGCGTCCCCGTACATGTAATAATGAAGTGAGTCCAATTCGTCATTACGATATTGTAGATGAAACCAAAAACAAGAGTAAATCGGTAAGTCTGATGAATTGCCCTTGTTCTCTCGTTTTAAATGTATCCACAACAAACTTGCACCTGAATTAGGGCAAATCTCATTGCCATATTTACTGATAAAGCACCCTTCTAATTCATGTTCTAAAAATGTGATTGCCAAGTTGTCAATTGAAAATGTCGTGCCTTCTTGTAATATGGCTGGTACAGAAGTTGCCAGTGGTGTATATGTTGGCGATGGCAATACTTCTGTCGGTGTAGATATGTAAGGAGTATATCTGCACGAAAGAGAAATCACCACCAATAAGGTTATCAAGATAGTACTGCGCCAGATTTTTTGAGACCACCACATCATAATTATTCCTTGTTGTGAAAGACAGGCGGCCTAACAAGCGTTTGAGCGGATCGTATAACAGCTATAGACGATCCGTATAAAACCCCAAAGGTTTAGGGTTTTATACGGCAATAGATTAAAACGATGATTTGTCCCAGTTTGCCAGACAGGGGTCATAATATAACACTAATTATACAACCCATTCGGCCCGCCGGTTGCACTGGATGTGTAATAATTTTTCGGAGAATTAAGTTTGATAATGGTAAGAAACCATGCTTTCACCCTCCCATCAAAATGCCCCTTGCAATATCAGAACATATGTGCTAATATAATCATGGTCGGTTTTGTGCCTTGAGGAGGGTACAATTCCAGCGGTTCCCTGGGTGAGGGAACCATCAACGCCAACCTCTGTATGAGGGTGCCGGGGTTATGGAGATCAGCATTTCCCGCGCGTAACTCGGGCGAGGGAGCAGTCATACCGAAGATCCCGCCATCTTTTTGCGGGATGCGACCATCGCCAATCCTGGCGCATGAGCGCCAGTGGTCGCGTGAGGGAGCGGTCAACTGTTCTGCACCTTTACAATTGAATAAACATTTCTGATCATCTTTTGGCAAAGAAACCGTCCCGAAGGTTTCTCTTATAATAAGTTGGTCGGGCGGGAAAAACCTTCGGGACGTTGGTTTTCAAGTATTACCTATCCCGCATTCGTTCCTCATCGTTCCTCGTCTACCGGGACCCTAAAGGTTTTTTAGGTGGGCGGGCACGCCGGTTGGCAAATCCGCTTGGCACGAGGTGATGTAAGTTTACAGGAGAAACCTTTAGGGTCTAAGTCAGGCCAACTGTCAACTATTTATTCGTTCCTCTTAGTTCCTCCGACCGGAGGCTTATGCTTTTTGAACCGTAGGAAATCCCGCCAGCCTTTTAGCGGGGCAAAGTCCCGTCTTTTTGGGACGAAGGCCCCCGTGCTTTTCGGGGGTTCGTTCCTCAATATTTCCACCCGAACCAGCCTGCCCTTGACATCCCCCCATTTTTGCAGATAATAAGAGCCAACAGGCGAGCCCTTGTGAAAGGCTATGACGGAGTAAAGTAGGCTGGCAGAAACCGCCAGAGAGACGTGGGGCATGGCTGAAACCCCCGCCCGGTACAACCCGGCCGAAGTTCCCTCCCGAGCTGTCTGAGTGAACGGATTTTCCCTGTAGTTCAGACCGTCCTCCCGCCGTTACCCGGGAAGCCGATGCTGGTCGGCGCAAAGTGGGCCTTTTGGCCAAATTGGGTGGTACCGCGAGACCCCGCTCTCGTCCCATGCTGGACGGGAGTTTTTTGTTTATTTTGGAGGTAGCATGCTCGAAAAACTGGATGAAATTCAAAGCTCTGCGTTGCAGGCGCTGTACAGCGTAATGGATGAAGAGTCTCTGCAATCCTGGCGGGTAACCCACACCGGGCGCAGTTCTGCTCTCATGCAGGTCTTCAGCGGCCTGGGGCAGCTCTCAAAAGAGGAGCGCCCGCTGGTCGGGCAAAAAGCCAACCAGGTCAAGCTGGCACTGGAAGCTGCTTTTAATGAACACAGCCAGGTCATCCAGAAAGCCGCCCTCAAACGCTCCTTGGAAGGGGAACACCTGGACGTGAGCCTGCCGGGACGACCTTTGCGCGGCGGACACCTGCACCCGGCCACGCAAACCCTGCGGCGCATCCTGGGTATCCTGGCTGAGATGGGTTTCCAGGTATATACCTCCAGTGAGGTGGAAACGGATGAATACAACTTCCAGAACCTGAACTTCCCGCCCGATCACCCGGCGCGCGAAATGCAGGATTCTTTCTACGTGGAAGCGGGCGAGCGCGGTGACAACCCGGTGCTGTTGAGAACCCACACCTCCCCCGGGCAGATCCGTGCCATGCGTGCCGCGGCTGCCACAGACCCAAATAACCCGCCGCCCATCCGCATCGCCCTGCCGGGCATGTGTTTCCGCTATGAACAGATCACGGCCCGCTCCGAGGTACAGTTCAACCAGGTGGAGGGGCTGGCGGTTGGCAGGAGCATCACCTTCAGCGACCTGAAAGGCACCCTGAATGACTTTGCCCGCCGCATGTTTGGCCAAAATGCACGCACGCGCTTCCGTGCCCAGCACTTCCCATTCACCGAGCCTTCCGCTGAAATGGATGTGGAATGCTTCGTGTGCGGCGGCAAGGGCTGCCCGGTCTGCAAGCAATCCGGCTGGCTGGAGATCCTGGGCTGCGGCATGGTGCATCCGCTGGTGCTGCAAAATGGCGGTTACGATCCATTAAGATATACCGGCTTTGCTTTTGGCATGGGACCCGAACGCCAGGCCATGCTGCGCTACAAGATAGAAGACATCCGTTATTTCTGGGGAAATGACGTCCGATTCCTGGAACAGTTCTAACGAGAAAGGAGACCTCATGAAATTACCCCTATCCTGGTTAAAAGATTTCGTTGATATCGATATCAGCGTGGAAGAAGTGGCCCGCAAGCTGACGCTGGCAGGGCTGGAAGTGGAAGAGATCCGCTATGTAGGCTGGAAGATGCCGGAAAGCGGCTCACAATCCAAACATGAATTTAAAACCTATGGCCTGGAGTGGCAGCCCGATAAACTGGTGGTGGCTGCCATCACAGAAGTCATGCCGCACCCGGCTGCCGACCGGCTGGTGTTGTGCAAGCTGCTGGATGGCGTTCAGGAGCATGTCGTCCTGACGGGCGCCCCCAACCTGTACGAGTACAAAGGCCTGGGAGCGCTGCCCACACCGCTCAAGGTGGCTTATGCCCGCGAAGGCGCCACCTTGTATGATGGTCATGCCGATGGGCAGGTGTTGACCACTCTCAAGCGTACCAAGATCCGCGGCGTGGAATCTTATTCGATGGTCTGTTCCGAGAAGGAGTTGGGCATCTCCGAGGAACATGAGGGCGTCATCTTCCTGGACGCGGACGCACCTGTGGGCATGCCCCTGGCAGATTACATGGGTGATGCTGTCTTCAGCATTGACATCCTGCCCAACATGGCACGTAATGTTAATGTGTATGGGATCGCCCGCGAGTTGGCTGCCTTGACCGGCAAGAGCCTCAAACGACCCGAGATCAACCCGCCCACCAGAGGAGAAAGCATTCAGGGAAAAGTCTGCATTGAGATCCGCGATACGCAGCTCAACCCGCGCTTTGTGCTGGGACTGGTGCGGAATGTGAACATCACTCCCAGCCCATATTTTGTGCAGCGCCGCCTGCGCCTGTCTGGAACCCGGCCGATCAATTGCGTTGTGGATGCCACCAATTACGCCATGTTCGAGATGGGAGAACCCCTGCACGCCTTTGATTATGATGTCCTGCTGGAACGCGCCAAAGGCAATCCGGTTACGATCCTGACCCGCACCGCCAACCCGGGTGAAAAATTGACCACCCTGGATGGTGTGGAACGCCTGCTGCAGCCCACCCAGGTGCTGGTGTGTGACAGCCAGGGGGCTTTATCCATCGCAGGCGTGATGGGAGGTGCTGAATCCGAGGTCACAGAAAAAACGCACAACGTCCTGCTGGAGGGCGCCGCCTGGAACTTCATCAACATTCGACGTACCTCCAATACTCATGGCTTGCACTCCGAAGCCTCCTATCGTTTCTCACGTGGTGTCCATCCAAGCCTGGCTGAGACCGGCGTTCGGCGCGGCCTGCAATGGATGGCTGCCTGGAGCGGCGGCCAGGTTGCGCCCGGATTGGTGGATGAATATCCAAATCCTCCTGAGGATGCAATTGTAAAGATCGGTCCGCAGGATGTACGACGCCTGCTGGGCATTGAACTGTCTGCGTCTGAAATCGCCGAACTGTTAAAACCGCTCGAATTTGAAGTCAGTATTAAGGAAGATACGGTTACCACCAAAGCGCCGCCTTTCCGAATGGATATCGGGCAGGGAGTGGTCGGGCTGGCGGATGTGATGGAGGAAGTGGCGCGCATGTACGGCTACGACCGCATCCCTGAAACGCGCATAGCGGACGAGCTGCCACCCCAGGCTGGTAACCCGGAGCTGGAGAAGGAAGAGAATCTGCGCAACCTGCTGGTGGCCCTTGGCTTGCAGGAAGTGATCACCTACCGCATGACCTCGCCCGAACGACAGGAACGCCTGGGTCCACAAAATGGGTATGTGCAATTGGCCAACCCGATCGCCCCGGAGAAGCGGGTGCTGCGCCGCAGTCTGCTGGCAAACGTGCTGGACACATTGGAGCGAAACGCACGCCTGCAAGATTCAATGGCCTTTTTCGAACTGGGCCCGGTCTTCCTTCCCATGCCGATCGGTGACCTGCCAATGGAAAAAAACATGCTGGTGATTGCACTCAGCGGGTTGCGCCAATTGCCCGCCTGGGATGTAAAAGCAGGGCCCTTGCTGAATTTCTTCGATTTGAAAGGCGTTATCGAAGGCCTTCTGAAGGGCCTGGGACTGCGCGAGGTAAGCTTTGAACCATTGGAAAATGACTCAAGGTTCCATCCCGGCAAGTGCGCCCGCCTGCTTTACAAACAACGGTCGCTGGGTGTTTTCGGTGAGATTCACCCGCTGGTAAAAGCCAGATACGAATTTGGCAGCTCACCTGTTCTGGCGGCGGAATTTGACCTGGCAGCCTTGTTGGAGGTTCAACCGGCATTTGGCATCCAGCCTGTATTCAGTTTTCCACCCATGCTCGAAGACATTGCCCTGGTGGTGGACGAATCCATCCCGGCCAGCAAAGTGGAGGCGCTCATCCGCCAGACCGGTGGAGCTTTGTTGAGCGGGGTACGCCTGTTCGATGTATTCCGCGGCGAGCAAATTGGAGAGGGTAAGAAATCACTGGCCTATGCCCTGACCTACCAGGCGCCTGACCGCACCCTGACCGACAAGGAAGCCGCCCAACTGCGTGGCAAGATCATCAAGCGCCTGGAATATGAAATCGGCGCCAGGCTGCGCGGTTAATGGCTTGACTCATAGTCTGTAAACTGTATACTTAAAGGAAAGTAAACTATTTAGAAAAGGAGAACGCAATGGAGAATAAAAAGTCAAAAACGGGTGGGATCATTGGGACCCTGGCGGCTGTATTTTTATGTGGCTGCCCGGGACTTTTCCTGTGCCTTTTCGGTGTTTTGACAGCAACCGGAAAAATGCCCTATACCACAACATTTAACGACTACACCGGTGGGGGCGTGATGCCTTCGTGGGCGGGATATGCCATGCTGTGTGTGTCCATTCTCCTGATCGCCATCCCGGTCGTGGTGGGTTTAATGACCCTGCGTGACAAGAAACCCAAGGCAGTTGTCTCTTCCAGCGACGAACCTCTGCCGCCAGCATCCTAACTCAAAATAAATGAAGAACCTGTCCAATTCCAAATAAAGGCAGGTTCTTCTTTAATTTAATGAATAAATCACCGGATCTCCCATGCGCACTGCGGTAAAAGCGACTCTTACAGTAAGCACGCTTGGTGTTCTGCTCTACTTAATTTGGTTCCTTGGTTTTAAATTTTCCGCATCCAGCGAGGATTTTGTCTCCAGCATGGGACTGATCCTGCTGGCTCTACTGGGTGCGAGCCTGGGTGGGTATATTGCATTTTCGCCAAAACACCCAACAGCCATCCGCCGCACCTGGGGGTTGATCGGCCTGGCCAGCTTGAGCAACTGTATCGCCGAAGTGCTCTGGTACTACTTTGCCAACATCCGGGGCATCGATCCTTTCCCATCACTGGCAGATGTGTTTTACCTGCTTTTCTATCCACTCCTGCTGGCAGGAGTACTCAGCCTGCCATACCTGCCATCCAAGCGCGAACATCGCTTGATGATCGGATTGGATATCGGCATTATCATGGTGGTTGGGTGCCTGTTGATCTGGGTATACCTTCTTGGGCCGATTGTCGTTCAGCACGAAACCGGCCTGAGCGGGTTGATTTCTCTGGCTTATCCTGCGGGTGATTTCCTGATCCTGGCAGGACTGATCTCTCTAATTCAGCGCGACCTGGATAGAATTGGACGCACTTTTGTGGTATTACTGGCGATCAGTATGGCCAGCACCGGCCTGGCAGATCTGCTGTTTGCCATTGTTGAAAATGAAGGCGCCAATATCCCACTTGCATACATGAACGGCATGTGGCTGCTCTCCAGTTGGGCCATTTTGATGGCAGCCGGGTGGCAGATCCTTATCCCAACTACAGATGCAAACACAACGAATGATACTTTCATTCCATTGTTGCGACATTACAATGTCTATTTCACCCCCTTGCTTGGACTGCTGTTGGCTTTTACCGGATTGGCGCATGCTTTGAGCCTGGATCACCAACTTGCCGGAACATTATTTCTGACTTTTCTCTTATTGATCCTGATATATACCCGCCAGGGTATTGTGCTGCACGATAATCGACAACTCTACCAAAAGATGGAACACCTGGCCATAACAGATGCTTTAACCACCCTGTATAACCGGCATTCGTTCAACGAAACCATTTTCCGGGAGACCAACCGGACAAAACGGCATGGCAGGGACCTTAGTCTCCTGATGATCGATGTGGATAATTTCAAAATATTTAATGATTCTTTCGGTCATTTAAAAGGTGATCTGATGCTGCATGATATTGCCCTGGCCTTAAAGGATAGCATCCGTAAATCAGATTTTCTGGCCCGTTATGGCGGGGACGAGTTTGTGGTGATCCTTCCAGAAACCAGTCTGAAAGAAGCCGGGGTGGTTTCCCAAAAAATTCAAACTATGGTGAGTGAAAAGTTTTCGAAAGAAGGGCTGGGAGTCAGTATAGGTATAGCCGCCTACCACTCAGGCATAACCGAGCAGGCATTATTGGGCGAAGCGGATGAAAATCTATATCAGCAAAAACATCTTAAAATGAATGAACAGTATCCGTAGAACAGGGTATTACGTCTTTTACAAAAGCAGGGATTATCTTATAAGATGATCCCTGCTTTTTTTTACCCGGGTTAGTGGTCTGCTAATCTTCTTCGTCCGGTTGGTTTCCCAACACTTGCTCAATCCGCTCGAGAACAGCATCTGTTAATTTATCAACTGCGTCTGCAGCTCCCAGGTTCTGCTGGAGCTGTTCCATCCGTGTTGCCCCGGTTATGACACTGCTGACTTCCTTGCGGCGCAACAACCAGGCAATCGCCAGTTGAGCAACCGAAATTCCCAGGTCCCCGGCAATTCCATCCAGGGCCTGCACAGTGGCGAGACGCTCAGGGGTAATACGGTCACGGAACCAGTCCATTTTATCCAGTGAGGCGCGTGTTCCTGCTGGAACACCCTCTTTATACTTGCCGCTCAGGATGCCGCCATACAACGGACTCCAGGTAGTCAGACCAATGCCCAGGTCCTTGCAAATAGGAGCCAGTTCTGTTTCCAGGCGTTGGCGGTGGAACATGTTGTATTGCGGCTGTTCCATGCTGGGTGCAGCCAGGTGATGATTGTTGGCTGCCCCAAAAGCCAGCGAGATCTGCCAGGCACGCCACTCGGATGTACCCCAGTATAGGATCTTGCCCTGGTGGATCAGGTCGTCCATGGTACGGACAATCTCATCAACAGGCGCATCGGGGTCAAAACGATGGCAGAAGTACAGGTCCAGGTAGTCGGTACCGAGGCGCTTCAGGGAGGCATGTACCGATTCAGTGATGTGCTTGCGCGAAAGTCCGCGCCCATTGGGCCCCGGCATGGTCGGCCAGAAGACCTTGCTGGAAAGCACCAGGGCTTCACGCGGCAGATCCTGAATGGCCTTTCCCAATTCAATCTCTGCCTGGCCATTGGCATAAACATCCGCATTGTCAAAAAAATTCACCCCGGCCTCATAGGCTGCATGCACCAGGCTGGAGGTGGTCTCCTGACCAACCTGTGCACCGAATGTGATCCAGGCCCCCAAAGATATTTCGCTAACCTTCAAGCCTGAACGGCCTAATCTTCGATAATGCATTTCAACCTCCATTTCAGTGGCTTACCAATAATATGGTAGGATTTAATCCCGCCATATTATTGGTAAGTCTTCAATGTATCAAATTCGATTATTTTATAGAATGTTGTCATTTCCCTGTCCCCGGCAGGGGGCATCACTTGTACACAGAATATTCTAAAAACTCATCAGTGAAGCCATAATTTGATACGATAAGACTAATCTTGATTATTTGACGTCAATTGTCACGCTCATGGTACAGTACGTGGAATTTCCTTCTATAATCGACCAGGTTTCGGAATAAGTACCTTTGGTTGCAGGGGCTTGCATATCGATGACTAAAACAAGGCTTTGGCCTGGATTGGCAGTGGCAGGTATGTCTAAAACATCCTTATTCAAGTGCATCTTTGTGCCACCCATATACATAAAATCCACATTTCCCATCGCCCAGGTAACTGAACCGGTGTTAACCAACGTCCAGGTCGCATCAAAAAAGGCACCTGCTGCAAATTGAGTGTTATTTATGGGCACCTGTGCTGAAACCGTACAGGGCTGGTTCGGGGTCTTTGTGGGGGTTTCCGAAGCTGTGGCAGTTCTTGTTGGGGTAATGGTGGCAGTTCGGGTGGGAACAATAATAATAAAGGGTGTAACAGTTTCAGTTAATGTGGGAGTCGAAGAGGGCACACTGGATGCAGTAGCTGTGTTATCCATACCGGGTATTGTCGGAGGCGCATAGAGGGCGGTCTGGGTTGCCAGGGCAGCAGCAGTCTGCACAATAGCTGTACCAAGTTTCTCAGGTGGGATTATGACCGGGGCTGGTGTTATCCCGCAGGCAAACATGAAAACAGCCGAAATAGCCAGGGGAATTATTTTGAGCCTATTTTTGTTCATGTCTCACATCCTTTTCGTTTAGCAGGAAGGTGGCTGCTTCAGCCAGTATACACCCAGGAAACCACCTGATCGTCGGTATTATTTTGACCTGAAATCAGTGATATTGCCAAGTGTGTTGACTTCCAAGAACCAAAGACTGGCAGGTTGAAATTGTTGAAATACAGCTGCATCCTCAGTAATATAGTCCAACTGCCCATTTTCAGTGTCAAAAAACACCGTATAGGTTTCAGTTCGGGTACCCTCGCGTTGACCGGCAGCCAACACAACCTGAGGCCAGATGGGGGTAAAGTCCTGCCCGGTCTGATCATATTTCTGGACAACCTGCCATTCCTGGGCAGTGTAATCACAGTAATCCATATAGATCTCATACTGGCAGTCCTGGACGACTTCGCCATATCCAGTGCCAGTATCCACCGTATACGGTGTGCCGCATACTTCCTTATAATTCCCTTCAGGTTGATCCTGGGTGCGGTTAACTCTTTGTTCGCAGGTACCTACCTGGGCTCCAGCCGGGATGGACTCCCGCCAATCACTTTTGGTGACTTGCGCTAATTGCTCAACATGGATGCTGAGCATCCATTCAGCGCCTGAGACTGTCCCGGTAATCTCCCGCGTTCGTGTCAGGAAGGATATCAATGCAAAGCAACCAACAGCCAAAAGGCAGAATAAAACAACCAGTCCTGCGATCAGAGCCGGGGATCTTTTGCCAACAGTGGGGCGGGCGACTGCTGGAGCGGGGGGGGTGGGCTGAAGCGTACCTGCTGTCATTGCTGCTCCACATGAACTGCAACGTCCGGCATTGGCAGGGTTGGGTTTGCCACAGGTTGGGCAGGGTACCTGCTCCGCAGGCCCGCTCGTGTAAGCCCCAAGCACCGAGCCACTCTTACGCTGCTGTCCCCCAGTCAGGTCACCACCACACTGTTTACACTGCCTGGCATCAACCGGGTTGCGGGTATCACAATATGGGCAGTGAATATCCGCTCCTTTTTTTGCATTTTCAAGCGCAGATGTGTCGGTGACCAGGTCCTGCTGGGGCATATTCTCAAATTCAACATTATCCGGCTGCGGCGATCCGCAGGCAGCGCAGGTCTTCTGCGGACCGGGATTCATGGAGCTGCAATTTGGACAGCGCCATCCTAATGAAACAACACCTAAAGTCTTCCTGGGCATGTCAGTTCCTTTCTAAACTTCCGTGCCATCACCGATGCCAAGTGGTTTCCACTTGCTTTCATCTTTGAGGCGATGTTGAATGCCGTGCCTGTCATGCACCTCATCGAAATCTTTCGGTTTGATGAACATATGGTCACCATCCAGCAAGCCTGTTATACCGGTCTGACCGGGTTCCAGGCGTTTATTCTGGCAGAAGGAGCAAGTTTTAGGGTCATGCGGTTTGTAATCGAGCGGTTCTTCATAAGTGGTGACGTAGCCTTCATAATTGCGCACCACGACCTTGTGATCGGAATAGCTGAGAAGGTAATTGGGCATGAGCGGGATCTTTCCGCCGCCCCCGGGAGCATCCACGATGAATTGGGGTACCGCATAACCGGAGGTGTGTCCACGCAAGCCCTCGATGATCTCAATACCTTTGGCAACTGCAGTGCGGAAGTGGCCACCCCCCTCCACCAGGTCAGCCTGGTAGAGATAGTACGGGCGTACCCGGATGCGCACCAGATCGTGCACCAGTTTGCGCTGGATATGCACGCAATCGTTCACTCCGGCCAGCAGAACCGACTGGTTGCCAAGTGGAATGCCGGCTTTAGCCATACGATTGGTGGCATCCGCCAATTCCTGGCTGATCTCGTTTGGATGGTTGACATGGATGTTCAACCAGAGCGGGTGGAATTTTTCGAGCATGTCACACAATTCCTGGGTGACACGCATGGGCAGGAAGACCGGCACGCGCGAGCCAATGCGCACGATCTCTACATGCGGGATCTCCCGCAGGCGGGTTAATATCTCTTCCAGGATCTTGGGCGCCAGTACAAGCGGATCCCCCCCGGAGAGCAGGACATCCCGCACCTGCGGGGTGCGTTTGATGTAATCAATTTGCATCTCAAATTCGTTGCGCGAGAAGGTGGCAGTGGGGTCACCTACAATGCGCGAGCGGGTGCAGTAACGGCAGTAGGAAGCACACTGTGTGGTGACCAGCATCAAGACGCGGTCGGGGTAACGATGAACAAGCCCGGGCACCGGTGAGTGACGATCTTCTGCCAGTGAATCTTCCATCATGGAAGTGAAAGATACCATCTCGGAGGCGGTGGGAATGATCTGCTTGCGAATGGGATCGTTCGGATCTTCCGGACGGATAAGAGAAATAAAGTATGGGGTGACTTCCACACGAAACAAGCCGCTGGCATTCAATGCCTTGCGTTCACTGTCTGTCAGTGTGATCACTTTTTCTATTTCTTCAACTGTGTTCAGGCGGTGGCTTAACTGCCAGCGCCAATCATTCCATTTTTCGTCGGGTATATCCGCATAGAATGGGGCACGGCGGGAAGTAAAAGGTAAAGGCATGGTTTTCTCCTCGGTAACTTGAATTTCTGGATAAAACAACAATTCAGCAGATGACGGATCACCTCGGAGGATCATGATCGGTCAGAAAAAAACCCCCGCAAAGAGATTTATCTGTTGCCATAAAATGATTGTATTAGGAAATGAGAACGGGGTCAATATGAAATTTGGGCGAGTCGGAGGCTTACAAATTGTCTATTATCACTCCCCAACAGGGACAATGTCCCATCCCGAGATGACATGGAAATAACCCGTCAAACAACCATCCCGAAGGCTTGTGTTTAAAGATCCTGGTATGTGATCAAACATTCACCTCCGGGTCCCATCGGCGGGACGATATTCTTACGTGCGTAATAAAGGAACATATTCAAAGTTCGCTTCAATCCCGCATGAACTTATCCAGGGTTGTAAAATCAGTCCGGGAGGTCATATCCAGGCTGATAGGAGTGACTGACACCAACCCCCTGGTGCGCAGTACATACACATCACTGTTTTCATTCTGCTGATCAATAATCATATTTTCGTGATAACGCACATTAGCCGGCTGATCCCAGGATTCTCTTAGTGGCGGATCCGGGTCATAATAACGCTGGCGGGCAACACGGGTAAGCTGCCAGGGTGTTTGTTTGCCGGCCTGTGCAGGCACATCCACTTTGAGAAGATCCACATCCTGCGGAAAGTTCCTTTCAAGCAACAGCCGGCCAAAATAAGCTGCAAAATGGGCTGCTATGGAAAAATCCACTTCGGTTGAATAAGACAGATGCAAATGGGTTGCGGTTTGAAGGGAGATGGCCAGGGCGGGGATACCCATTGAGGCGGCTTCGAGGGCTGCTCCCACTGTACCCGAGATGGTAATGCCCGTGGCAACATTCTCACCATAATTGATGCCCGAAACCACCAGGTGTGGATGCTGCGGCATGATCTCCAACAGGCCATGCTGGACAGCCTGGGCAGGAGATCCACCCACTGCATACACTGTCCAATCCTTTCCGGATACTTGAACTGTCTCTTTGCGGATGATGCCATCCGATGAAGACGGCAGGCTGCGACCCATCCCGGAGGATTGCAGGCGCGGTGCAACCACTGTCACATAACCCAGGGTTGAAAGCACTTCAGCCGCCGCCCACAAACCGGGGGATTGAATGCCATCATCATTGGTTAACAGGATCTGTTTTTTTTCCATGACAACACCTTGACATTGATTTGAACAAAAAGAAGCGGGGTGTTCCCGCTTCCAACTGGAGACCCAACGCGAATCTTTTCCGAACTACGCCCTTCCCTGAGATCAGGGGAATATATGGCGCAAAAGAATTACCTTTTAGAATCTAATTGAAACTGCGGGTTTCGTCAAGTATTGCCAGTGTTACCTATTCCTAAAATAGAAGCTTTCAGCTGGACATAATTCTTAGGTCTACACCTGCAACCACTGGGCTATGATTTGAAGCGCTAGAAAACAAGTTGATTTGTATCACATCCATCATTTTTGGAAAGGAGATTTGTTTCGAAAAAAAGACTGGGTTCAACGGATTTGAATGGTGTAGCGGGGGATTTGAACCTCTGACTGTAGACTTATGAGAATCCTGTTTGGGGTCTAATTATAACCCCCCTCTGAAGTGTATTTGTCCCTTAGGTATTAGGTTTTCACATAAATAATGAAAAACCAGTTGATACAGTAGGCGATCACAATCATTTTTCCCAACATCTTGCGTCTAAATAATCACCAACCTTTTATGGGACAAATACTCTGAAGTTTCCTTCTGTTAGTTTCCTTCTTGACTCGAATGTAAATAAATGCTAATATTGAACAAATGTAAATTACATTTGTTCAATATTAATTATGGCAATCACACTTCGCGAAGAAATGCAACAAATGGCTATGGCTGCCCATCTGTACTATGAAGGTGGGTGCACACAACAAGAAGTTGCGGTAGCAATGGGAATTTCTCGTCCTACCATCTCCCGGCTTCTCGTTCGAGCGCGCGAGGAACATATTGTAACAATCACTGTGGTGGATCCGTTTGCGATCAATCAAGAATTAGTTGATGAGTTCTGTCGGGAGACAGGGCTTAAAGAAGCTGTTATTACGTCCGCAATTTCAAGCGCACCTGATTTGAATTTGAAGCGTGTAGGAATTTCAGCAGCAAGGTATCTCGAAAAAAATATAAAACCGCAGGATGTGGTTGGTGTTGGTTGGGGACGAACCTTATATGCCATTGTGCAATCCCTGCAACCGCAATCGGTTACCGATGTCACACTTGTGCCATTAACGGGTGGATTGGGGCAGATTTCGCCGCATTTTCAAGTCAATGAACTGATCAGGATCTTCGCAAAAAACTTCAAGGGTACCTCGTATCAGCTATTTTTACCTGCAATTGTTGAGAACGAAGAGGCCAAATCCAATTTGATGGCGTCAGAAGACAGCAAAATGATAACAAGTATTTGGGATCATCTTACAACAGCCTTGGTTGGTATCGGCAATGTGGATTTTGAAACTGAATTAAGTGTCCTGTTCGTCAATTATTTAGATGTGGAAACTCGGCAAAGATTGCTGTCTGCTGACGCAACGGGGGATATCTGCATGCAGTTTTTTGACCGGAATGGTTATGCAATCACGGATGGTTTAAGAGGAGTGATCGGTATCTCCCTCGAACAGTTACGGCGTGTTCCAAACGTCATTGCAATTGCAAGCGGGTCATCCAAAGCACAAGCGATCTTGAGTGCCATCAAGGGGAAATATATTCAAACCCTCATTACTGATGATTTAACAGCCCGGACGATACTTTCTATCCTGAAAGAAGAAAAAAATAATGACAAATAAACAAATTCGCCTTAATCGCATTTTTAAACAGGATGGCAAAACCGTTATTGCTGCTATGGATCATGGGATCGCTGGAATTACACCGCTTGCACATCTTGAGTTCCCACGAGTCTTGATTCCTGAACTTGTCCAAAATGGTGCGGATGCGATCATTACCACCCCGGGGATTGCCCGTCATTGCCCTGACCTATTTATAGGCGCGGGGTTGATCCTGCGCATTGATGGTGGTCCCAGCTCCCTGACTGGGGATTGGGGAAAGATGGAGATTATCCGCTCAGTGGAAGATGCGTTGAGGCTGGGGGCAGATGCCGTCATTTTGATGGGTATTACTGGCACCTCGGATGAAGCCCATAGCCTGGCCACAATGGGGCAGGTAGCCGCATGCTGTGATGAGTGGGGTATACCTCTGGTGGCGGAAATGCTGCCTGGGGGATTCGCAGCCAAAGAGGTAACGTTTGATCAACTGATCATTTCTGCCCGCCTGGGCGCTGAACTCGGGGCAGATATTGTAAAAATGCGTTATCAGGGTCCGGCCGAATCATATCAGGCTGTCACCAGTGCCTGTTACGTGCCTCTGGTAATTCTTGGAGGATCCAGGCAATCCCCTGAGGATTTGATCCAAGAGATAAAACAATCTCAACTGGCGGGAGCCCGTGGAGTTGCAGTAGGAAGGAACCTCTGGCAGACGGAACAACCAGGTCAGATTTTAACCCGGTTGGTTAAGGCAATACACTCGAAATGATGCGATTCCAGACCATCGGTTTGATTGTTAATCCTTTTGCCGGGCAGGGTGCAGCAGTAAATATAAACCTTGCTCAAAAAGGATTAACAGCGCTTGGTGTTAGTAAAGTTATCACAGGCATTGGCGTGATCGGAGCTGATGCTTTAATAGGGTTATCTTTCAAACATGAAATTATCCCGATCCAGGAAGATGTCTCCCGCGATCAAACTCTGGAACTGGCGGTCAAGCTCGTGAATCGAAGTCTGGATGCAGTCATGGTAGTGGGCGGCGACGGTACACTGGCAGATGTCGCCTATATTTTTTCTCAGTTCAAAAACTCTCCTCCCTTGCTTGGGATTGGTGCTGGTTCGACCAATGCAGGCGAATTAATCACTTGTACCTCAGATCAAATCGATCACCTTAACCCTGACATGTTAAATGAAATACCAGTACCCGCTCTAATGGCGTATGTCGGTGATGACCTGATAGGTGTCGGATTCAATGATTGCGTCTTGGGCCTTACGGTAGTTGCCACGCTGGATGGGAAATTACGCAATGTAGGTGTCGCAAAAAAGTTTTCCGGGCAAACCGTTCCTGCCCTTCCCGCTTCAATCGGGTTAGATCAAACACAAGTGGAGCGTATTGGCCCACAAGGCCGACAAATGATCGCCTTCGGTAAATCTGTCAGTACGGTAATTATAGGGTTGGCCGAATCATCCTTCATTGCCAAAGCAATCACCGGGGGCGTTTGCCTGACTGCTTTTAGCGGTTTGCAAGCAGGTTGCCTCGTGGCTGACCAGCCACTGGTACAGGTTGAATTGAATTCCAATGACGTTCTAGCGCTGCCAATCATTCATTCCTCCTATCTCAGTTTTAGTGAACAGGATCGCATTCACGTGCGGGGGGTGCGTGGAGGCACTGGATTATGTGTGGATGGAACGCCATTGCGACTCTTAGTAACTGACCAAGAAGTTTCCTTCGGTGTTTGTACGAATGCTGTTCGATCAATCAAAATTAAAAAGGAACAAAAAAGAATACTATGAAAGCCCTGCGCTATTACGGACCTGGTGAAATTCGCGTTGAAGAAACCCCCATTCCTGATCTTTGCTCCGGCGAGGTGAAAGTTCAAGTTCGTTCAGCGGGTATATGTGCCACGGATGTTAAAACCTTCCTACGCGGCCATCCAAAGATCCAGCCTGGTTCAGTGATTGGCCATGAAATTGCCGGTGTGATCATAGAAGTCAACCGTGTGGATGGTTGGCAGCTTGGCGACCGAGTTGCGGTTGCTCCGTATGCTCCCTGTCTTGAATGTCCGCAATGCAAGAGAAAATCATATACCACCTGTGATCGACTAATGGAACAGGGGATTGATCCGGGCGGTTTTTCCGAATATGTTCGTGTTCCTGATCGCATAGTTGCCCAAGATTTGATTCATTTGCCAGACGATATCTCCTTTTCCCTGGGCTCTCTCGCGGAACCGCTGGCATGCTGTATTCACGGCTTGGAGGTTCTGCACCTGCAACCAGAAGATACCTTAATAGTTATTGGCGATGGCACAATGGGACTATTGCAATCCCTATTAGCAAGAAAAATGGGAGTGCAGAAAATCATCCTGACTGGAATGATTCCGGAGCGCCTGGCCAAGGCACGCGCAATAGCAGATTTGGTCATTGATGCCGGTCGGCAGGATCTGGCTGTTGAAATTAAAAAAGTCGCGCCAGCTGGCGCTGACAAAATGATGGTTTCTGTTGGAGATACTCGTGTGGTTGAGTCTTCCATGCAATTTGTTCGCAAAGGAGGCATTCTAAATATTTATGCCGGCATGCCCAAAGGGCAAATGATGAGTCTGGATCCAAACCTGATTCACTACAATGAGGTCAGCCTGGTCGGGACATTTGGTTTTGCCCCTCACCACTTTCGCCAGGCCGTCGACTTGTTGGGGTCGATGCGCGAGGAATTGGGCCATATCATAAGTGGTACTGTGAAAATGGATAATATTCGTAACGCATTGATGGATATGGCGGAGTATCGCGGGATTAAATATCTGGTTGAATTTCCAGCTTAAACCAAGGAGGTGCCTGACACCATATTGAATCGGTAATTATACAAATGAAGGAAAGAACTGATATTCGTGAAAAATTATCTTATATAGACCAAAGGAGACAGACATGCAAGCATTTCTTACTTCCCTGTTAGGCTTTTTCAGCAAACTCGCTTCGTTGGTTACCTTCAATGGAATGTTCGTATTGGGAATCATTCTAAGTATCCCAATGTCGATCATCTTCATCGGCGAGATATTCAATTATCAATTCGTCCTGCACGCACCGTTCTTTGTGAAGGTGGAGCGTCGCTGGAATGTGAAGGCAGTGGCAGTGGTAGCAATGACCGCAGCGCTTTCGGTAATCCTCCAGGCTGTCGGTGCGGTCATTGTACTGGTGCCTGGCACGATTACATTCCGGGCAGATGCCTTGATAAGATTCCCGTTTGGTGCGATCTTTGGCATGCCCGCCGTCTGGGGTGTCATGATTTCCAACATCATTGGTGATGCCTTAGCTGGAACACTTGGACCAGGCTCCATCGCCGGTTTCATTATCTCCTGGTGGATGGCTTATCTGTTCTATCGCTTCTATAAGTCATCTGAAGAATATTCCATGTTGAAGGCTAACGCGTGGGGTAAATATTACCTGACCACCATCCTGTGGTGCTTCCTTGGCGCCTTCTACCTTTGCACGAATTTCCAGTTGCTCAACTTGCTGCCAACAGAGGTCGTCTGGACAGCTGTATTCCCTGCCGTGATTGTAACCACTTTCATAGGCGGTCTGTTGGGTCCAATTGTGGCGCGTGTGATCGGTCCAGCAGCCAAGCGCTATGGCTTGTCCCGTGATGAAATGCAGTACGAAAAGGGTTAACATCCCTCGCCTGGTCAATGGGTTATATCAATGGGGAGGACCTCTCGGTCCTCCCTCCTTCTATTGCACAACTGAGGAATTATGGATCCAATTGTAGACATACAGGGTTTGAGTTACGCTTACCGCGGTTTTGAAAACAAATGGGTATTACGGGATATCACTTTTCAGATCCAACCTGGAGAATTCATCGCGGTCGCTGGCCGTACAGGTTCCGGCAAAAGTACGCTTTGTTACACCCTGAATGGCCTTGTGCCTCATAGTTTCGGTGGGAAAATGGAAGGCTTTGTCCTGATCTATGGATTGAATACCCGTGACGCCGCACCTGCCGTCCTTGCTTCCAAGGTAGGAATCGTTCTGCAAAGTGCAGAGTCCCAGTTGGTGGGATTGACTGTCCGCGAAGACGTGGAATTTGGCCTTGAGAATATCATGTTGCCGCGCGAAGAAATCAGGGAACGCGTAGATTGGGCGCTCGATGTGGTCAAGTTAAGCCATTTGCAAAATTCTTCCCCATGGAATCTTTCAGGAGGTCAGAAACAGCGCCTTGCAATTGCATCAGCCCTGGCGTTCCGTCCCCAGTTATTGGTGCTGGATAACCCGACTGCTGAATTGGATCCGATCGGCAAACAGGATGTGTTGGAAACCATATCCTTTTTGAATCGGGAACATGGCATTACGATCTTTATTGTTGATCAGGAATTACACGAGGTCCTGCCATATGCTCATCGACTGCTCATCCTTGATGACGGCAAAGTGCTTGTGATCGATACTCCTGAAATCGTATTGGACCAGGCAGAGTTGGTCCGTGGTTCCGGTGTAAAGTTGCCGGATGTGACCGAAATAAGTTACCAGTTACGAAAACGAAAACTATGGATCGGTACCCTGCCGATCAGTATCGCACAGGCCACGGAAAAATTTGGTGCGATGATCCAGGGGGTGAGCCTTCAGGTCATGCCGCGTGTTGAAACGCCAGCGCCTGAAAAACATTTAATCGAAATAAAAAATGTTTCATTCGGATACCCGAATGGAAGAATGGTCCTGCAAGGAATTGATCTCAACATCGACAGTGGGGATTTTCTTGCGATCATGGGTCAGAATGGTGCTGGTAAAACTACTTTGGCAAAACATCTAAATGGACTGCTAAAACCCAACAAGGGGCAGGTGCTTGTCGAGGGGTTGGATACTCAAAAAGAATCCGTCGCACACCTGGCAACCCGCGTTGGATATGTTTTCCAAAATCCCGACCACCAGATCTTTTCAAAAACTGTCGGGGATGAATTATCCTTTGGTCCAAAAAATCTGGGTTGGTCAGCGGATCGCATCGAACAGGCAGTCCAGCGCGCCCTGCATGACATCGAAATGGAGGACCGGCGCGAGGCAGAACCTTACTTTATGGGACTCGCAGAGCGGAAACTGATCGCTATCGCGTCTGTGCTGATCATGGAACCTCATGTACTTGTCCTGGATGAACCTGCGACCGGAGCTGATTACAATGTCGCCTTGCGCATCATGCGTTATATCTCTTCTTTGCACGACCGCGGCCTGACCGTTATCATCATCACACACGATGTTTCCCTGGCGGCTAATTATGCAAGTCGGGTGATCGCCATGCGCGATGGAGCCATTAAGATAGCGGGGTCGCCTGAAAGTATCTTTCAACAGAAAGAGCTTTTGAATGAGTGCAATATCTCGTTGCCTGAAGTCGCAGAACTCAGCAATACCCTTGCCTCCTACAATCTAAAACAACAGGTCATCCGTGTGCAGGATATGGTTTCGCTTTTTGAGGGAGTCCAATAGCATGTCATCGATTCGAACTTCTTTTTATGAAGGTAATGAGTCATTTCTTTCGCGGATCGACCCGCGCATTAAGCTTTTGTACATTCTATGGGTATTCGCCATGATCATGGTGTTCACAGACCCCGTCTTTCAATCCTTCACCATGGCCTCTTTATTGCTGGCCTCCATTGCGGGCGGTCTTTCCTTGGGTAAAGTGGTCAATGCCGGAAAGCTCGGAATTTATGTCGGCCTGACAAGCTGGGTAATCTGGACTATTTTTCTTCGGAATGAGGGCGTCCCCTTGTTTCATGTTTTTGGCTGGTCAGTGACAGATTATGGCGTTCTGAAAGGTTTGTCTGTGGCCTTGCGCATCACTTCGGTTCTGTTTGCTTTCCTGATCGTCGCAATGACAACTCCCACCCGCGATATCATCACCGGCTTATACGGGTTGCGGGTGTCAATGGTGTTCTCGATGGTGATCGGGATCATCCTGAGATTGATTCCTCAATTCCAGTCTGAACACTCCACCATTATGGAGGCTCAGAGATCAAGGGCCACAGAATTTGATAAAGGTGGTTTGATAACCCGCTTTCGCAAACATACAGCATACATCATTCCATTAACCCTGCGGGCGCTTAAGATCGTGAGCGATTTGAGTATCGCCATGGAATCCAGAGCGTATGACCCTTACACACCGAGAACCTTCGTACGAGAGTTAAAGATGAAGCGTTCCGATAAGGTCATCTTGATCAGCATGGCAGTCTTCCTGGTTTTCAGTATCTTGTTGCGCATATTTGGCTTTGGCGTTTTACAGTTAGGGTTACTCGGAAGCGGACAGTGACCCCATTCGCGCCTGATCTGGACGCGGTCGTAATTGGTGCGGCTGCGATGGATATCCTGGCCTGGGTCGATCATCTGCCTGCCAGGGACAGCATCGAACTGGCTCGCAATGTTGAGATGCAGCCAGGCGGGGCAGGTGCAAATGTGGCGGTCGCAGTTTCACGGTTGGGCTTGAAGGTTGGATTCATTGCTCGAATTGGTTCTGATGAGAATGGGCAGACCCTCCTTAATGAATTCGTTCACGAAAAAGTTGATACTGTTGCATGCCGCATTGTTCATGACCTTCCCACAGCGATTTGTTTTATCGCCATTGATTCTTTCGGCGATCGCAGCATTGTTGCTTTTGGAGGCGCGGGTCCAGTTGAGAACCACGAAGAACTCGATTATGAATATTTATCAAGGGCGCGCCTGTTCTATTTAACTGATGTAGGACACGATATTCTTCAATTCGCAGCGGGAATTGCCCGTACACAAAGAAGTATATTGGTCTATAGCCCGGGCGGGATAATTGCTTCGAAAGGATTGGAGTCTCTTATCGGAGTATTACCTGAAGTTGATGTGCTTTTACTCAATCAAAGTGAATCTAATAGTCTATTGCCTGATTATCCCCCAGAGTTGGCAGCTAGGGAATTTTTCGCAAGGGGTGCGCGAAACGTGGTGATCACCCTGGGTCAACAGGGGGTTATCTGTGTTAATGCAGAACAATTCTTCCTTCTTCCAATATTTCCGGTTGACTCTGTCGTGGATACTACAGGAGCTGGCGATGCGCTGGCAGGCGGGTTGATCGCAGGGTTGCTTTTGGGTGACTCATTAAAGGATTCCATTCGTTACGGTTGTGCCGCGGCTGCCATCAAAATAGGCCACCCCGGTGCTCGAAGCGGATTGCCCTCCCGTAAACAGTTGGATCTTTTTATATCTTCTTATCCTTTGGAGTAAATATCAATGGATGATATAGAAGATCGCATCCTTGGTTGTTTACTGGGGTTGGCTAGTGGCGATGCATTTGGAATGCCAACCGAATTTATGACCCCCGAAAAGATCAAAACCCAATATGGATGGGTAGATCGCTTCCTAGCTCCTCATAAAGATCATTTTCATGCTGATATGCCTGCTGGGTGTATAACAGATGATACAGGTCAGGCACTGGCTATTGTACGGACAGTTGTACAGAATAATGGACACATTACTTCACAGATAATCGCCAATGCGCTAATAGAATGGAAAAAATCTTTAGGGGCAGAATTTGATCATATTGTTGGTCCAAGCACGCTCCGGGCTTTGGAATTATTGGAACAAGGGAGGGCTCTTGAAGAGGCGGGGTGGGAAGGACGAACCAATGGGGCCGCCATGCGCGCACCGATCGCTGGCCTGTTGCATCCAGGAGATATACAGGCCGCGTTGGAAACGGCTTATTTAATCAGCCTCCCTACCCATGGCACCAATCTTGCCATTGCTGGCGCCGGCGCAGTCGCTTGCGCTGTATCCCAAGCGTTCCTGCCCAACACAAGTTTACAGTCGGTATTGCAGGCAGCCCTAAAAGGCGCTCTGCTTGGCGCTCAACTTGGCCATATCGTCTGGGGAACATCCCTGGAGAAACGCATCTTCCTCGCATTACATCTGGTAAATCAAGCTTCAAGTACAGAAGAAGCCTTAGATGAACTTTATAACTTTATCGGGGTTGACCTCCTGGTAGCCGAGTCAGTTGCTGTAGCTTTTGGTATCGTGAAACTGGCACAAGGTGACCCGGTGCAGGCAGTTACCTTGTGCGCTAATATTGGCGGGGATACTGATACGATCGGGGCGATCGCTGGCGCTGTTTGCGGAGCTTGGAAAGGGTCTTCAGCATTCCCGAATTCTTGGTTGAACTTGTTGGAGCAGGTTAATCATTTTGATCTGACAATGCAGGCAAAGCAATTGGTTGCAGTGATTGATAATCCATAATCATAATTGGCTTTTTTAACCACAAGTTTCTTACCATTTCTGTCGTTTTTCGTATAATGGGTATATATGATGGCTGTAACAGGTATAGAGGACTCCTCTTTGACAGATATGTGATTATTGAGTTCTACTAATAGGGATAATGTTTGGTAAAAATATATCACCTAGAACTCACTTTGAGGGTGACTGGCAATCCCTCTAATTTCCACCTCTGCTCAAAACGCAAACCAGCCAGGAACTCCTCAATATTCGCGAAATTCTGACTGGTTATATCTGACGCGAGTGACCCCAAGCGAATCTGTTCCGAACCACACCCTTTCCTGAATTCAGAAAAAAATACGGAACAAAAGAATTACCTTTTAGAATCTAATTGAAACTGCGGGTTTCGTCAAGTATTGCCATGGTTACCTATTTATAAATAGAAGTCTTCGGCCAGACTATGTTGCTTAGTTCTAAACCTGCGATCTCCGGATTATGAGTTGAAGAAATAGAAAATGATAACCGATAAGACCATTGGTACAACATATATCAATTCTGATAGGGTGATTGCTACTAGTTAATTAAAGAGCCTGGGAACTACACTTGCTTGAATTGTAACGGAGGGGAATTCGCCCCTGACCAAAGACGTTTAAGAACCCCATTCAAAATCTCACTTAGAAACCACCACACGTGGAATTAAAGTGTTGTATCCGGCATATTTCCATGTATATAGAGTGCACTCGTTAATAGGAATATTAACCGGGAACTTCCCTATGTGGCAAAGGGTGAAGTTGATCTGTTGGTCCAGCTTTCATCACTTGACCTGGCAACTCAAACCCTAAAATTTCTTGTGCAAGGTGAGCTGATGTGATGAGTTTATCAATATTAATTCCCGTGTTAATTCCCATCTGATGAAACATGTTTACCATATCTTCCGTACATACATTACCTGCTGCATTTGGTGCAAATGGACATCCCCCCAATCCACCAATTGACGAATCAAAGATGGTAATTCCGGAAAGTAGTGCTGCCAAAACATTGGCCATGCCTGCCCCTCTTGTATTATGGAAATGGACAGCCAGTGTTATTTCAGGAAACGCAAATCTTACCTTCTGTAATAGTTTTGTTACCTTTATTGGATCAGCCATTCCTGTCGTATCAGCAAGCAGGATATTATCCACACCTAAGTCAACAAATCGAGAAATAATCTCTATGACACGATCTGGTGGTACATTCCCTTCAAATGGACAACCAAAGGATGTTCCAATACCAGCCCGCACATTTAATCCCGCCTCCCATGCTAAACTTACCATGCGAGGAATACGGGCGATACTTTCCTCCGTACTCATCCGCATGTTCGCTAGATTATGACTTTCACTTACCGAGAGCGCCACTGAAATGCCATTCAACTGGCATTTCACAGCACGTTCTACACCTTTTTCATTTGGTACTAACGCCCAGTAATTTACACCAGTATCCCGAGGAGCCGCCAGAAGCAACTCCTCGGCATCTGAAAGTTGGGGAACACCTTTGGGATGCACGAAGGAGGTCACCTCGAGATCACTTAATCCGGTTTCTATTAAAGACATTAATAATCGAAGTTTATCTTCTGTTGTAACTTTTTGATCAATGATTTGCAAACCATCTCTTAGACCAACCTCAATAACGGTTACCTGGGAGGGTAAGACCTTACAATCCATTTTGATTAAAATCCTTTCACAAGAGATTTCTTTACCAATCCCGGTATTTCGGAAAGTAGTTTTGCTACCGGTACGCCTACAGCTTCAAAGGCAGCCAGCTTGGACGCGAAATTCCCAACTCGTCCTTCATTTACAATTGCCCCCGCATGTCCCATTTTGCTTCCAGGTGGAGCCATTCTTCCCCCTATGAATGCAATTACAGGTTTCGTAACCTTCTCCTTAATGAATGCTGCTGCTTGTTCCTCCTGGATGCCACCGATCTCACCAATCAATAGAATCGTCTTTGTCGCAGGATCGGCTTCAAAGTAAGAAAGTGCGTCAATAAAACCAAAACCCACAATTGGATCCCCGCCAATTCCAAGTGCGGTAGATTGACCAACACCATTTTTACAAAGCAAATCAGCGGTCTGATAAGTGAGTGTTCCACTTCGTGATGCTATTCCAACTTTTCCCGGCTTGAAGGCGTGAGCAGGCATAAATCCAGCTAGAAATTCTCCGGGAGTTATGATACCTGGTGTATTTGGTCCTATTAGGATTGTCTGGCTTTCACGCAGACGTCGTTTTACCACCATGACGTCACGTACTGGTAGGCCATCAACTATACAAAGGATTAACTTAATTCCAGAATCCACAGCTTCCAAAATAGCGTCTTTTGCTACCGATCCCGGGGCGAATATAATCGAAGCATCAGCTTGATATTCCTGTAATGCTTCTGCTACAGTATCAAAAACGGGTATTTCGTGAATAGACATTCCCCCTTTGCCTGGAGTCACTCCAGCCACTATATGGGTGCCATAATCTAAGAATTTCTGACTATAGAAATTTCCATATCGTCCAGTTATGCCCTGGACGATTAACCTCGTTTCCCGATTTACTAAAATACTCATAATGCCTCTTCTTTTTAGGAAATTATTCCTTTTTGCTCAATTCAACTATCTTTAATGCCGCCTCATCAAAACCCTGGCTAAAATGCAAATTTTCATAAGGACACTGTTGAAGAATTTCTTGTGCTTCATCATCGTTGATCCCTTGCAGGCGCACAACGATAGGCAACTTGGCAGTCACATGCTCCGCTAATGTAGCCACAATATCGCTGGCAAATAATTCTAATCGTCCGCCAGAATATCCACTGATAAGAATTCCTTTCAACTCTGGACGCCGTAAAAGGATATCAAGACCCACGCGACCACCACCGTTATTGATTCCAGGACCTACATCCATAAAATTCGCAGGTTTTCCCCCAAAAAAGGCAACTTGATCCATAATTGCCATCGCCATTCCAGCACCGGTTCCGATAATACCAATCTCGCCGTCCAGTGGAACATAATTGATATTGGCAGTTTCTGCTTTCAGTTCGGGTTCGCTCAATACACGCAACTCGCTTATCAGCGAGTGACGAAATAGAGCATTGTCATCAATAACCATCTTCGCGTCTGCAGCAACAAGATTTCCATCAGCGGTCAATACCAATGGGTTGATTTCTACCAATTGAGCATCCGTTTCCCAATAGACCCGATAGAGTTGTTGTAGCCACTTGGCAATTTTGTCTTTTATTGGTTTTTCAAATCCAGCCCGGTTGACAAGAAAGCGGGTTTGATAATCAGTTAAACCGAAATATGGATCTACGGCAATTCTCACGACTGCTTGTGGGCTTTCCCGTGCGACCTCTTCGATATCCATTCCTCCTTGAGTACTAACAATAACCAAAGGACAAGATTTAACTGTATCAGTAATGACTCCAACATAATACTCTGCTTGAATATCCAAGGTTTCTTCGATCAACACCTCTGTCACCGGGTATCCCTTTAGTTGACTCCCTAACATAGTTCGCAAACATTCCTCAGCCTCTTTCTCTGAAGAAGCGAACTTTATACCTCCAGCTTTTCCACGCCCGCCGACTGGTACCTGGGCTTTTAAAACCGTTTCTTTACCTAATTTAGTACTCGCAATACAAATATCTTCAACCTTTGTGATAATGTGTCCCTTTGGTATTGAAATCCCAAAGCTGCTTAAAATAAATTTTGCTTGATGTTCGCGTAGAAACATAAAATTCTCCAATGTTTCAAATCATTTAATATAATTAGATTCAAAACCTGCATTCCAAATCACTTATCAAACCGCTGTGCAAGTAAATTACTTACCGTGAAAATAACAAACTTAATAATAAATGATCAATGTTTGTCCATTTTGGATAGTTTATCAACGCCGTTTGTCGTTATTTCCTGAGCTAATAATCGTTATTTCTTCAGCGATATCTCTATCCAGCTACGATGAAGGATCCGGGTAAGCTTATTGGGGTCTGGGAACATATATGGCTTTTCAAATCTCTGTTGAATAAAAAAATTCCACTTATGGTCAGGCTATCAATCATTCCAGCAGCCCTACTCGAGCGATAAAATCAGTCCATTTCTCAGCCGGCGCAAGAGTTGGAGAAACAAAATTTTTATCTAGATCTTCAATAGGATATTTTCCGAATGTATGTACAGCTTTTACGGCTAAATGAATATGTTCTGGGGGAGTAATGGCAGGTATACTGTTCAGCAAGATAAAGAACTTTCCTCCTGGTGCACCAATTTTAATATATCGTCTTATTCGTTCGGTTAGTATTTCAACCGGGCCATCACACAGGAGCCCAGCATCAATCCCAAGAGCAAGTGGAAGATTGTGCTGTAGAGCAGTGTTTTTATATATTTCAGGACCCAAAACATTGGGGTCAGGATCAAATCCATAAAGGTAACCAGGTGGTACCTTTGCTTTCAGGTCAATTAATCGCTGGGGATCTTTGATTTTACTGTCGCCCCACCACCCACTTGCAGACCCAGTTCCACAAATTTCTTTTATCTTCAGCACATAAGGTACATCAAACTCCTCTAACATTTCAATAGAAAAGTTTGGCGGAGAAGCCCAGGCATCAGCACCCAATACCAATAAATTTCCCCCAGCCTCCTTCCTTAGAATATTCACCCAGGGTATGAGAACTTGCTCTGTTAAAAACACTAGCAACTCATGGACAAACGAAGGACGTTTGTAGATATCCATAATCAAGTTGGTATATCCACGAACTTGTATGGCCAGGCTAAGCGGTGCACAGTAGGTCAGGTTAGGTGCCAAACCGGTTACTTCAACATAACGACGATTCGCTTCAAGTACGAAAGGCATTCGTCCAGATGAATAAGGATCAGGTGGTATTAATTTAGCCAGATCACTGGGTTGTTTAATTAACGGTTCTACGCGATCGATATCAGGGATTGCATTATTTGGAAAAACAATTTTTGCGCCAAGGGCTTCAGCTTCAATGTTATATCCATCGTAAATTAAGCGAGGAAAATCAAATTGGTAATATTCACTTGCAAGAATAGTTGTGTCCACGAACGTTTTGGGATTCGTAAAAAAATCGTAAATGGATACACCAGCTAATTTGGCTGCATGATCATGAATCTGCGCAAAAATGGGAACACAGGAAGGCTCACCTTTCATCGCTGCAACAAAATTATCAAATCGAGTGGTTAGACTTTGTCTTATATCCATTAATGGTTCCCTGTATATGGAAGGTTATGAATAATCCTTCACCAAAATCTAACTACCCAAATACGAATCTTGGATTTGTGGGTTTTTTGCTAAATTTATGGCAGTATCAGTCATCACAACTTCACCATTTTCTAGAATATAAACTCGGTGAGCATACTCAAGCGCCAAATTTGCATTTTGCTCAATTAAGAGAATTGTTAAACCTGATTGATTGATTTCTTTTATTGTTTGGAAAATGTCTTGAACCAAATTAGGAGCTAAGCCAAGAGATACCTCATCTAGCATAAGTAATTTTGGGCGGGACATCATGGCTCGTCCAATTGCGAGCATTTGCTGCTCTCCCCCACTAAGAGACCATCCCAATTGACTGGTACGTTCGCGCAATTTGGGGAATAGTCTATATACTTTTTCCAGTTCCGGCTGAATACTTTGTCCTCTTCCAGCCCAGGTACTGGTTGCAACTTTTAGGTTTTCAAGAACTGTCAAACCAGGGAATATTCGCCGACCTTCAGGCACGTGAGACAATCCGGCTGCCACAATTTTCTCTACAGGCCAGGTATCTATCTTTTCCCCATTGTAGGTAATACTCCCTGAAGCAGGCCTCAATAAACCACTAATCGTACGTAGTGTGGTTGTTTTACCAGCACCATTAGCTCCGATCAAAGCGACGATTTCAGCCTCATTTATTTGCATTGAAATGCTCTTCAACGCAATAATATTTCCGTAGTTAACAACGAGATTCTCAATTGATAGCATCATTGGTTTTTTTCCCTAAATAAGCTTCAATTACTTTGGGATTAGATCGTATTTCTTCTGGGATACCTTCAGCGATCAAATATCCAAAATCTAAAACGGTTATTCGATCAGAGACATCCATCACCAGCCGCATGTTGTGCTCAACAAGTAGAACGGTAATCCCGAGATCTCGAATTCGTCGGATACAGGCTACAAGATCAGATCCTTCTTGGCGGGTCATTCCTGCCGCCGGTTCATCTAACAAGAGCAAGTCAGGATCATGCACCAAAGCGCGAGCCAAGTCAACCAATCGTTGTTGCCCATAGGGCAAACTGGTAATTATCATATTTTGCTTATCAAGCATGCCGACAAATCCCAAAGCTTTTCTCGCTTTTTCTTTTGTTTCCTCCTCCTCTTGCTTGGCTGATGAACTTTTGATCAAAATATGGAAGATTCCTTTCTCAGCGCGGCAATCATACCCCAACATAACATTTTCAAGCACTGACAACTTTCCAAATGGTTTTACTGTTTGAAAAGTGCGACCAACGCCAAGTCTGGTCACAACATGCGGTTTGATCTTTGTAATTTGTTGTCCTTTAAATAATATATCCCCATCGGTCGGAGTGTATATTCCACTTAGTAGATTAAGAAAGGTTGTTTTACCAGCCCCATTTGGACCTATCAAGGCACGAATTTCTCCTGGCGAGATCTTAAAATCAAATGGGCGCAAGGCATGAACCCCACCAAATTGCTTGCATAATTGCCTGGTTTCGAGTATGAAAGTCATACATTTCTCCGCAAAGGCAGCCGGAATTTAATCTTGGAAATGATCTTCTTGGCTAATCCAATTACTCCATCTGGCATAAAAGCCATCATTAACACAATACCAACTCCATAAAGTAATAAATAGTAATCTTTTAGAAACCTAAGCCACTCTGGGAGGAATGACAATAAGATTGCGCCCAAAACCGATCCTCCGATAGAACCACCCCCGCCAATCAGCAACATAGTCAAAATCGTGATGGATTGGTGTAATCCAAATGTCTCTGGGCTGATATACCGAAAAAGGTAAGCATATAGACTACCGGCGATACCTGCATATACTGCACTCAGGATAAAAGCCAAAAGTTTAATTCGATTTGTGTCGATACCGCTAACCTCGGCAGTTACTTCTGCTGTGCGAATTGCAATCAGCGCTCTACCAAAACGAGATTGATGGATCCGTCTGGCAAAAATAGCCAATATCAAAATAAAGAAAATCAATAAGTAATAATAGGATTTATTATTATCAAACACAAATAACCCAAAACTTGCTGGAACGATTCCCGTAACACCGTCAACTCCTCGAGTCACTGCCCGCCATCGCATCAAAACCAATACGACAATCTCTCCAAAGGCTAATGTTCCCAATGCGAGATAATGCCCCCGTAATCGCAATGTTGGAAAGCCGACTACTAACCCGAACAAACCAGCAACGATAGCAGCTGCAGGCAGAGTTACCCAAAAAGGGATGGAAAAGTTTACCGATAATAATGCGGATGTGTAAGCTCCTATCCCATAAAAAGCAGCATGACTTAATGAAAGAAGCCCCGCCCACCCAAGGATAAAGTCATAACCAATAATCAGGATGATATAGATCCCGGCTAAACAGGCGATCTGTAAATAATAATTACTTGTTCTTAAGGGGAAAAGTAAAATTGTGCACCCCAATATTATCCAAGGAATATAACGACCATATCTTCCCATGACGAATCTCCCTTTATGACCTCTCGTTTACCCGTTCACCAAAAAGACCTTTGGGTATGATAAGCAATACCAGAAGCAACACAACAAAAGCAATTCCATCTTTAAAATGGGAAGAAATGTAACGTGCACCTAATATTTCCACTACACCCAGGAACAATCCACCTACAATTGCCCCAGGAACACTACCAAATCCTCCAATAATAGATGCGGAAAAGGATTTCATCAATACCGAGCTACCCATATCCAGTGTGACAAGGAAAATAGGAGCCAGCAATAACCCTGCTGCGCCGGCAAGTATTGAATTAAGAACAAATACCCCCGCCACCACCTGATCTACCTTGATCCCCATCAACTTGGCTGTTTCTGGATCTTGGGCAACCGCCTGCATCTTGTGACCTATCATTGTTTTGGAAAGTAACAAGTAAACCAACGAAAAAAGCACTACGGTTACCACAAAAACAAAAATGTTTTGGGGTTGAACCAAGACACCGCCAATATTCAAAGGTTTTAGGCTAAAGAAGGAAGGAAACATCAGAGGTGCTGGCCCCCAAATAATGCGCGCTAGGTTCTGAAGAATTATACTAACTCCAATTGTGCTGATTATGATTGTGATAAATGGTTTTCCTCTTAACGGGTAATAAATCATCCATTGAAAAAGGTAACCAAAGATTGCCATAGCAGCAATAACAAATACATAAGCCCAAATCAAAGACAACCCAATTGATATTGCGGTAACTCCAAAATAAGCAGCCAGCATTACAAGTTCACCCTGAGCAAAATTAATTACCCCAACAGTTCTATATATAAGCACAAAACCTAGTGCTATAAGAGCGTAAATGCAACCCATCGTTAAGCCATTTACTATTAATTGAGTTAATTGTTGCATGTTCCTACCATTTATCTTACGGATTCAATCGGAACTCTATTTTAGTATTGGAAGTGGCCACTCAATTGGAGTGGCCACTTCTCGAAATAAATTCTATTTGGAAACTGTCCCAACGACCTTAAGGGTTCCAGTTGAAATATCTACCGTGGAAATATCGTAACCTCCACGACCTTTCGCGTCGAAAGAATAATTATGGCAGACGCCCGGCCAGCCGGTAACCGCAAAAAGACCCGCTTGAATAGCAGCGAGATCTGTCCCTACTTGTGTGATGACGTCCGCGAAGAGTTTTACACTATCATATGATAATGCACCAAACAAATCAGGAGTTGTACCAGTTCGATCCTTATAAGCCTGTACAAAAGCCAGAATCTTTTCATCTGTACTTTGGCTAGGTACACAATCTGTCATCGAGTAAATCCCAGCCAATTCTTCAGGAGTCATTAATACCAACACCTGAGACAAGCCAAATACTGGATTTGCTACAACAGGTGTGTCCATACCCAACTGTTTCATCTGCCTTGCAAGCAGAATACCTGGCGCCGGTAATACCCAGACTAATATAACATCCACATCAGCTGCCTGCAGTTCTAAGAGTTGAGCCGAATAATCTTTATCAGTAGAAGGTGCGCTCACGACTGCAGCTGGTTCCAATCCATATTCAGCCAAAGCAGAAATAATGATCGGAGCAACGCTAGTTCCAAACTCTTCTGCTGCATGAAAAATTCCGACCTTTTTCGCACCCAAATCCTCTACGGCAAATTTGACGGCAGCAGTAGCTGCAAATCCATCATCTGCACGCGTTGCAAACACCCAGGGGTTTCCTTGATCCGTTAATGAAGGGCTACTTCCCATAATAATGGTTGGTAACGTATTTTCCAGGATGATTGGTTCCATGGCTAATGTTTGAGCGCTGGTGCTTCCGAGGATGAGCGCAACGGGATTCTCTGATAACACTCTATTAATCGCGTTAACCGCTACATCGGCTGTATTGGAGTTGTCCTCAATGATTAACTCCAGCGGAACACCATTGATACCACCAGCATCATTAATTTCTTGGGCAGCTAACTGCGCACCTTGTTGCATACTCCAACCCATCAGGGCATTAGCTGTTGTGAGGGGTGCAACAAAGCCAATCTTGATTGTGTCCGGCACAGTTGCAGCTTGGGTTGGTTCAGTTGTAGCTTGAGTTGATTCCGTAGCCGCTAGTTGTGTGGGTTGCTCTGTTGGAATTTCTTGTGTTGTCTGCTCCTGAACGGCAGGTCCACATGCAGTCAAGACCATACCAAGTATCAAAGCAGCGATTAAAATTTTCTTATGCATTTTTTCTCTCCTTTGGATATCACTTTCATATTCTTTATTGACCATAAACAAATACTAGAAATTTAATTGGATATCCCACCCCCTTTCCCGTTTCCCGTTATTGGGAAGCCTAAATTATAAAAAATAGTGAGAATCCGAAAACTAATCATCCCTAAATAATTCTCCGTTCACCTTCTAATTATATATATATCAATATGCGGAAGGTTATGATACAAACCGAGGACTATTAGCAATTTAACGTAAATAAAAAAACCACAACCTGCAGTATTTCAGATTGTAGCTTTTTCAACTGGATTTTCTTCACATGTTTCTGGATTCTTTTGACTATCTGTTTCTAAATTCGGTGGGCGACATGCCTGTAGCCTTTCGAAATACGCGACTGAAGTAGTTTTGGTCACTATAACCAACGGTCATTGATATCTCACCGACACTCCTATTTGATGTTGTTAAGAACTGTTTAGCCTTCTCCAGACGAAGAGAAGACAAATACTCCGTAAAAGTCTCACCTTGCTCTTGTCGAAATAACCGGCTGAAATATTCAGGACTCAAGTGTACTGCTGCTGCCACTTGTACAAGAGTCAAATTCTGTTGGTAATTCGCCTCAATATAAACCTGGGAATCTTTTAACAACCTCCAATTGCGATCCTTTCTTCGGGTAGCAACATGATTAGTAAATTGACTGATAGCCCAGCTTGCTATCTCCTTCAATTCAAGGAAATTCATTGAAGCCGATAATTGTTCAAGATAATGTTGGTTGATCACAAATAATTGAGCGCTATCAACACCGCCTTCTGCTGCCCCTCTGGATGTTACAATCAATAATTCCAAGAGACGAACCTTGGCTATTTCCACAGATACATTATGAAAGCTATTTATGATATCGTCCAGTGTATTGAGAGCTTTGTCTTGGTTTCCCATGCGAACAAATGACACTAAATGTTGTTCTTTCTCCAGAGGGTAAAGGTACATGGACGAATTATATTCTTGGAAGTCGTCAATATGTATGGAAATGTTCTGACCTGCAAAGACAGTATCTTGTAGTGCTATTAATGCTTCTTGATAAGACTTTCGAATTTCCCTTACATCTAAATATGATCGTCCGACGCCAACGCTAACGGTTACAGATGTATGCTGCGCTACTGCTGTCCGAATTTCATCAGCTATGGACATAACCTGCTGCTGTGCGGGTTCTTTTTTTTGAAGATCACCTTGGGGTAACAGGACCAATAATTCATCTCCACTCCAAGGTACCAGCAATGCTGATGGTAAGTGCTTTATTGTAGAAGTAATAACATTACTGACTTGTGTCTTTAGGATCTGTTTTTCTGTTTCACTAGTTTGATTAGTAATAAAGGAAAAATTATCAATATCAAATATCATCACCATTGCTGGCAAATTTTCTAAGCCAAGAAAATTCGCCCGATCTTGGATTTCATCCAAGTTTATTAGATCTCCCAGAATCAAATCTTGAACGAATGCCATGGTGATATACGGCATTGCATGTGCGACTTGTTCTCGTAATTTTTTTTCTTCTTCAATTTTTGACGATTCCCTTTTCATAAAAATGGATGCTTTTTTAATGGCAGCCAGTAATTTTTCAGGCCGAACAGGTTTTAGTAAGTAATCGACTGCCCCCAGTTTTAGCGTTTGCTGAGCATATTCAAAATAATCATAGGCGGTTATCACAATAATATACGTATTTGGGTTGTTTTCTCTAATCTCTTTAATCGCAAGCAAACCATTCATTTCGGGCATCTCGATATCCATGAGGACGATATCTGGGTTGAGTTCTACTGAAAGATTTATCGCACTTTGACCATCTTCGGCTTCACCAATCACCTCAATGATAGGTGGTTGAGTCTTTTCAAGGATATGACGCAAAGCTTTTCTTTGTAAATCGTCATCATCAACAATAAGTAGTCTGATCATAATCTTAACTTATGTAATTCTTATAAGGAACCTTGAGATAGAATTTTGTTCCATTGTTTCCTGAACTTTCAATATTAAATGAAAATTCTGAGCCAAAATGATGCCTCATGCGCCGAATAACATTACTAATTCCAATACTATTAACACTTTTTGCTTGAAAGTTAGCATCTGCAGCCCGTAAGATCTTATTAATTTTCTCTTTTTCGATACCAATACCATCGTCATGAACTTCAAAGATTATCCAACCTCCATCAAGTATCCCATTTATTCTTATTTCGCCACTATTACGCCCTTTTAATCCGTGAAGAATAGAATTTTCAACAAGAGGTTGTAATGTAAGAGGGGGGAGTGGAAACTCCATGATCTCAGGTGCGATACTAATTATCAGTTCTATCTGGTCTTTGAACCTTGCACGTTGGATTATTAAATAATTCTTTATGTAATCAATCTCTTCACTAACTGAAACCATTTGATTCGCTGATCGTAAAGCATAACGCATCAACTCAGAAAGTGTAAATACTACCTCTTGGGTCTGAGGTGCCTCTTCAAGCAATGCTAAATTGGCAATGGAATTTAACGTATTAAATAGAAAATGCGGGTTGATTTGAGATTGAAGTGCCTGTAGTTCTGTTTGCTTCAGTAACTCTACAATTCCCGCTTTTGCTTTTAATTCATCCGCAATACGAAGTTGGGATTGATAACGTTTACTTAATTCCAAGAATTGATTGGAGAGACTTGAAATTAATTCCGCAGCGGTATATATTCTGCTTTTCGATACCACTTGTAATTTCTCGAACTCAGTTCTTAATTGATCAATCAAGAATCCTTCATTTGTGATATTGGTATAATCAGAATCTGCGGGGTCTTCTAATAGCACTTGTCCACAAACAACACAACCGACGCTTTCCTCTTTATCCATAATCGGTGTAGCAACATTTGTTACTCCGAGATAACATTGGAATACCAAAGAGGTTTTTTGTTTTGCAGATTTCAGCCCAGCTTCCAGCTCTGAATAAGCACAGCGTTTTTTCCCTTCAGGTATAGATTGTACCAATTGGCAGAATTTAGAATACCCGCTTCCTTGTGTAACAGGAATCCCTTCGGAATCAATTGTAATCGAGGCCATATTCATCGCCAGCGATACTCTATCCTGTAATAATTGTAAGGCTTGGACATTGGAATCTTCATGTAAATCCAATTTTGGCTCTTGATAAATAACCGATTCCCTCAAACTTTCGGAATTAATTGAAGGGAAAGGTAAGGGTAGATAAATAGTTAATACTTTGAGCGGTATATCACCTGTGTTGGCAAGAGCATGCTCGATATATCCTGGATTATGAATGAACATACCCTGGCTTATGGCAATAGCCTCACCAGAAAGCCACTGTGTGCCAACACCAGACACGATATATAAGAATTGTTCAAATCCTGCATGAAAATGCGTTTTTTGAATCTTTCCAATATCTAGTGTAGCAAATGCAGTACTGGGATGTCCCGAAATTCTGTCTTGCGGTTCATACAACCATTCCAATGTACCCCAGTCAAAATACTGCGTTCTTATTATTTTATCGTTTGGCAAAAGCAATCCTTTCCTTTGTTAAGAATTTTACTCGATAATATCTCATTCGATGTATGGGAAGTCCTTAAATCAGGGGGTAACATGTTTGATGGAAGTTGCGGAGGGGGATTTGCGAAGTCCCATTTTTTGGGGAACCTCCGACCATGGCTCATGAGGACCTTTGGTTTTCGACTGAAAAAAATATTCAGGGATCGAGACTGACAATTTCATAACTTCACCACTTCTTTTGGATTCTATTAGTTCATTACTGTTGAATAATCACATGGTCCCAAAACACCGATCATTATTTACTTTGGTTTTTTCAAGGTAAGTATCAAATTACCCCCTCTTCAAACATAATTGGTTTTATTTAACCACAAGTTTCTTACCATTTCTGTCGTTTTTCGTATAATGGGTATATAGGGTGGCTGTAACAGGTATAGAGGACTCCTCTTTGACAGATATGTGATTATTGAGTTCTACTAATAGGGATAATGTTTGGTAAAAATATATCACCTAGAACTCACCTTGAGGGTGACTGGCAATCCCTCTAATTTCCACCTCTGCTCAAAACGCAAACCAGCCAGGAACTCCTCAATATTCGCGAAATTCTGACTGGTTATATCTGACGCGAGTGACCCTGGCGTGATTCGAACACGCGACCTTTTGCTCCGCAAGCAATCGCTCTAATCCACTGAGCTACAGGGCCAGTCTGTTATAAAGCGTAGGGATTTTATCCCAAATACTGAGGCTGGTCAAGAGACACTGAGACGACCGGTAAACGTTATCAACACATGCTTTATTGTAGATGCTCTTATTTGTTTATTCTTAGGATTACTGTCAATAAAATCTTGAAATACAAAGCAAATATATCCCGGTACAATTGTCTACGATATTAAAATAATGTAATGGATAATATAGACAATCAGCACATTATAATTGCATAAAGTGTAATATTGGTACTTGCAAAAAATTACATCTTAGTGTATTATATTGATAGCAAACGTTTGGGTGCCCCCCTCACCCAGGCGTTTGCTGCTTTTAACAGGCATTTCAGATTCCGGTCACTTCTTTCCCTGGTACAGGCGGGAATAAATTTCAGGATGGACTATAATAACACGGAAAACCTCCCAATAACCCTCTGCAAGGAGAACTCTTTATGACTCTTGACCTCTCTGCCATTCGCGCCCAGTTTCCATCCCTCAACCGCAATGTAATTTTTCTGGATAACCCGGGCGGCACCCAGATTGCCAGGCAATCCCTTGAACGAATTACCAGTTACTTGTTGGAATGCAACGCAAATCATGGCGGCGCTTTTGCCACCAGTATCGCCTCTGATGCCGTTTTAGATGAAGCCCACAAAGCCATGGCTGATTTTTACAATGCCTCCAGCCCGGATGAGATCATCTTTGGCAACAACATGACCAGCCTGACCCTGCACATCAGTCGTTCGATCTCACGCAACTGGCAGGCCGGGGGTGAGATCGTGGTCACCCGTCTGGATCACGACGCCAATGTCAGCCCATGGGTTCTGGCTGCCCGGGACCGGGGCTGCAAGGTCAACTGGGTAAATTTTGACGTGGAAGATGGAACCTTGAAATTGGATGAGCTGCAGAAAGCCCTCGAGCGCAAGCCGCGCCTGTTGGCTGTGGGCTATGCCTCCAATTCCCTGGGGACCATCAACCCGATATCCAAAATCATCCAGATGGCACACGCCGCCGGTACGCTGGTTTATGTGGATGCCGTTCAATTCGCCCCACATGGGCCGATCGATGTGCAGAATCTGGATTGTGATTTTCTGGTCTCTTCGAGTTATAAATTCTTCGGCAATCACAGCGGCATTTTATACGGCAAGCGTATTTTGCTGGATGAATTGTTCGCTTACAAAATCCGCCCGGCACCCAACAGTCTGCCCGGAAAGTTTGAGACCGGCACACAGAATCACGAGGGTATTGCCGGGGTTTTGGGTGCAGTTGAATACTTTGAATGGGTGGGAAAGAAATTCGGTGGAGAACACGCCGAAGCCCTGCTCGAGCGCGGCTACACCGGCAGGAGACTGCTATTGAAGCAAGCCATGAGCGCCATCCGTGCTTACGAGTTTGAACTCAACCGTGCCATGCTTTCGGCACTCGAATCGATTCCCGGGATTAGATTGTACGGGCTTACCGATGCGCGCCGCCTGGAAGACCGTGTGGCCACTTTCTCCTTCAGGTTGAAAGATATTCCGCCGCGCCTTCTGGCCGAAAAACTGGCTGCAGAAAACATCTATGCCTGGGATGGCAACTACTACGCCCTCAACGTCAGCGAATGCCTGGGTGTGGAACCCAGCGGTGGCATGCTGCGGGTAGGGGCTGTCCACTACAACACCCTGGACGAAATTGATCGCCTGAAGGCTGTCCTGTTAAAAATCAGTGCATGAACCAGACAGCCGCCGCAGTCACATCCGCCTTTGTGGATATATACAAAAGCCAGCCGCCCATCCTGGTACGCGCCCCCGGCAGAGTGAACCTGATCGGCGAACATACGGATTACAACGATGGCTTCGTGCTGCCCATGGCGATCAACCGGGCGGTCTGGATCGCCTTGCGTCCACGTTCGGATGCACAGGTGAAATTGCACTCCCTGGATTTCAAAGAAACCGTATCTTTTGCAGCTGATCGCCCCCAGCGCACGCGAAAAAGCTGGGCGGATTATATTAAAGGAACAGCCTGGGTTCTGGCGCAGCAGGGCTATCCCCTGCAGGGTTGGGAAGGGGTCATGGCCGGAGATGTGCCCATTGGAGCCGGGCTTTCCTCCTCGGCTGCCACCGAGATGGCTACCGCACGCGCCTTTGCATCCGTCGGAGGGTGGGATTGGGAGCCGGTGCAGATGGCGAAAGCCGGAAGGCAGGCGGAAAAGGAATGGGTGGGCATTCAATCCGGGATCATGGATCAAATGGTCTCCGCAGCCGCCCGAGGCGGGCATGCCCTCTGGTTGGATTGCCGTTCGCTGCAGGTGGAGCATATTCCCATGCCCTCCCAGGTGCTGGTGGCGGTCCTGGATACCTCCACGCGCCGCATACTGGTGGATTCTGCCTATGACCAGCGCGTGAACGAATGCCAGGCCGCGGCCCGCTTCTTGGGTGTGTCTGCTTTACGGGATGTGGATGAAACGACATTTGCGCAACGCATGGGAGACATGGATGCGCTGCCCGCTCGCAGAACCAGGCATGTCATCACTGAAAACCGGCGTGTTATGCAAGCGGTGGATGCTCTTCGCAATAATCGTTTGGAAGAACTGGGGGAAATCTTAAATGCCAGTCACGCCAGCCTGCGGGATGATTTTGAAGTCTCCAGCCCGGCACTCAACCAGATCGTGGAGAGCGCCTTGCAAGCTCCCGGCTGCCTGGGGGCACGCATGACCGGCGCCGGGTTTGGAGGTTGTGCCGTGGCGCTTATCCGGAAGGAAGCAACTTCTGAGTTCACTGCCAGAGTAAGTGAGGCTTACCAGCAGAAAAGCGGCCTGACCGCCAAAGTGTATATCTGTAGCGCAGAAACCGGTGCAAGCCAGCTCTCGTGAATTTTAATTTCCATCGTGCTATAATTCCCAACATATTTTTCTGAAAATCACCCTCAATATCCAAACACTCAAGTTTTGCATAAGCCAAAGGAGAACTTGATGCCCGATCGCGAACAACTCAATCAGGTCCGCAAATCGCTGGAAGACTGGGAACACAACCAGCTCAAGAAGACTTTGGAACGTTTCCCCGAACGGCAGGAAGAATTTACCACCACTTCCTCCGAGCCAATTAATCGTCTTTATACGCCGCTTGACCTGGAAAATACGGATCACGAACGTGACCTGGGTCTGCCGGGTGAATATCCATATACGCGCGGTATCCATCCTACCATGCACCGCGGCAAACTGTGGACCATGCGCATGTTTGCAGGGTTTGGAACCGCAGAAGAGACCAACGCACGCTTCAAATATCTTTTGGAGCAGGGCCAGACCGGGCTCTCGGTTGCCTTTGACTTGGCCACCCTGATGGGCTATGATAGCGATGCCCCGGCAGCCCTGGGGGAATTCGGCAAGTGCGGTGTGGCCATCTCCTCCTTGAAAGACATGGAGATCCTGCTGGATGGCATCCCGCTGGATAAAGTCTCCACCAGCATGACCATCAATTCTCCTGCTGCGATCATCTGGGCCATGTATATCGCCGCCGCCGAGAAGCAGGGCGTACGTCCCAACCAGTTGCGCGGTACCATCCAGAATGACATTCTTAAAGAATACATTGCCCAGAAGGAATACATTTTTCCACCCGAGCCTTCCATGCGCCTGGTGGTGGATACCATTGAATTTGGCTCCAACAGCGTGCCGCAGTGGAATACCATCTCCATCTCCGGATACCACATCCGTGAGGCGGGCGCAACCGCGGCCCAGGAGCTGGCTTTCACCCTGGCGGATGGCATGGAGTATGTACGCTGGGGGCTGCAGCGCGGACTGGATATTGATGACTTTGCGCCACGTCTGTCTTATTTCTTTAATGCTCACAATGACTTCTTTGAGGAGATCGCCAAGTATCGCGCCGCCCGCCGCATCTGGGCACGCGAGATGAAGGAAACCTTTGGCGCCAAAAATCCGCGCTCCTGGCTGATGCGCTTCCATACCCAGACCGCGGGAGCTTCTTTGACTGCCCAGCAGCCTGAGATCAACGTGGTGCGGGTGGCTCTGCAAGCCCTGGCAGCCGTGCTGGGCGGGACGCAATCCCTGCATACCAACAGCCGGGATGAAGCCCTGGCGCTGCCCTCCGAACAGGCGGTAACCATAGCCCTGCGCACCCAGCAGATCATCGCCGAGGAATCCGGTGTGGCCAATACCATCGATCCGCTGGGCGGCTCCTACTTTGTGGAAGCCCAAACCAATCGCATGGAGAAGCAGGCTTACGATTACTTCCGCCGCATTAACGACCTGGGTGGCGTCCTGCCTGCCATTGATAAAGGCTTTTTTCAGAGTGAAATATCAGATTCAGCCTACCGCTACCAGCGCGAGATCGACCAGAACATCCGCAGAGTGGTGGGTGTAAATGCCTATGCCGAAGACAAGCACTTCAGCATTCCGCTGCTGGTGATGGACCCGCAGGGTTACCAGCGCCAGGTCAACCGCCTGGAGCAGACCCGCCAGGAACGTGACAACGGGCGCGTCGGTCAGTGCCTGGACAGGCTGCGCATTGCCTGCCAGGGTACCGAAAATACCATGCCCCACATCCTGGAGGCGGTGCGCGCTTATGCCACCCTGGGTGAGATCGTGGATGTAATGAAAGGGATCTTCGGCGGCTACGAGGAACCCACCTGGATATGAGCATAGAATTCAGCATGCAACCCATCGGGTTTATTTATTCACCCTTTACAGAAAAATCTCAAACCCCGATCCAGGCCGCGCGCTCACAGGCCATCGGCAGAGTGGAAGTAAACCCGGAATTTTCGGATGGTTTGAAAGATATCGAGGGATTCTCGCACATCATACTCTTGTACGTCTTCCATGAATCCAGCGGTTATGAGCTGCAGGTCAAACCATTCCTGGACGATCAACTGCGCGGCCTGTTTTCGACGCGTTACCCGTACCGCCCCAACCCGATTGGCCTGTCGGTGGTCAGATTACTGAAAAGGGAAGGCAATATCCTCGAAATAGAAGGCGTGGATGTATTGAACGCCACCCCGCTACTGGACATAAAACCCTACGTGGAAGATTTTGATGTCCGGCTGAATACCCGCACGGGTTGGTATGAAAACAGGAGCAAGCGATAAAAGATGTGGCAGTATAATAACTATATAATTCCACTAAATAGGCGGTCGAATGTAATTTTAATAAACTGTCATTGCGAAGGAGCGGAGCGACTGACCCTGGCACCAGCCCGCCAGGGCAGGTGAGCAATCCCATTTTCGGTGAGGAGATTGCCACGACCCCGGAAGAACACCGGGGTCTCGCAATGACCATCATAAGTTAAGGTACTTATGACGAATTACTTAAATAGTATTTTTTAGCAAATTGAATAGGGGAGAGGAACTTATTAGAAGGGTTATGGGGTTAATGTGATTACACTTTTAAAACGGCTCATAGATTCAGATAAAGGTAACCGGGGAATTCTTTTATTGATTTATATCAGCGCAATCGCAATTACGATGATATTTAATACATCCACTGTCTATGGCCCGATCCATTATACAGACGAGATCACCTACTGGCAGTTCGCACAAGATCTTGTGTCGGGGAATGCAAATAAAATATTTACGCCCGAATTGATCATCCCGCCCTTGTATCCACTTTCCATAGCGCCGGCTTTTTTATTGCCAAAAAACCTCATCTACCCGGCCGCGTTATTATTAAGCCAATTGTACCTGACCAGTATTATTTTCCCCATATATATTCTATTAAAAAAATTGACCAAAAATAATCGCCTGAGCCTGGCCGGCGCCACGATCATTCTATTTCATCCATTCTACTTTGTCTTTTCAAGGCTAATCCTGAGCGAGAATATCTATTTGCCCCTATTTATGTGGGCGGTGGCATTCAGCTTTACCGGGTTGATTCCCCCAAGAAAACAATCAGCCTATGGTAAAACCAGGTGGGTCGAGACGGTTATTATAGGGTTATTGATCGGTTTATGCTACCTGACGCGCTATATTACCCTGGGGGTAATCCCGGCCCTTTTACTGATCTGGTGGCTGCAACCCTTCTCCGGCGAAAAAGGAGTGTTCTTATTCTCCTGGAAAAAACTGATTTATCTGAGTGTCATGGTCTTGGAGATAACCCTGCTGGCCTCGCTCTGGATCGGGATTGGAGCCAGGTTTGGTCTGCCGGCCTCCCAACTCCTGGGATTTATTTCAACGGGTCCCTTTATCGGTGCACCCCAATTAACCCTCCAGCGCTTGTTCCTTTGGACGACTTATTATGGGCTGTATACGCTTGCCATCGCCGCTCCGGTAATCGGTTTATTATTCGCCGGCATATTCAAATTTGATCTTAAGCATTGGCGGGAGGAACCCTACCGCTGGCTGGTGGCGGTGATCCTGATTGCAGGCTTGTTCCTGGCGATCACCATCCGGCATTCCTGGTCAGCCGCTTATAATTTTCCGGACCCGCTCAAGTTGCAAGGCCGATATTTGATCATTTTTTCACCGTTATTTTTAATCACTGCCCTGACGGTTTTGAGTAAATATCCGAACCTGTACCAGGGCAAGAAAATGAATATCTTCATTTTAATAATATCAGTGTCGTGTTTAATCCTTTCCTTTAAATTTTTATCTGATCATAAAGCATTATTTAGTTTTACCTCAGTGGATGGAGCCATAATAATATTCGGGAATGGGCTGTTATTTATTATTCTGGCTGCCGTTTTACAATTATTTCTGTTAATTCGTTGGAAAAAGATCCCGTTTCTGGCCAGCATAGCCCTTCCAATTGGGTTTGGGCTGGCCTATTTGATGGCTTTTCCGGGTATTTATGATTATATGATCAATAAAAGCCGGGAGATCAACTACCCGGTAAAAATAACTGTGGATAGAATCCTGGCAGGTAACCGTCCTGTTAATTACGACTCCCATCTGACCGTCATATACAACCCGGCAAACACCGGCACGACTTACCATCGAGCCGGTGGAGCCTTTCTGGTGAGAGGTTTTACGAACATTGAATATATCGATAAAGAGGCTGCCGAAATGTATTACTCTAATGACATATCACAATATCTGGTCATAAAATTTGATCAAGGAAACGGGCAAATTAAAACCTATATTCTCCATCGCACCCCTAATAATATTAAGAAAACCTTCTGGGATCCAGAATTCGATTTCTATATCATAGAAAAATAATGGCGATCCAGATGGTTCTTGAATTCCATAAATCCAACCTCTACAAATTCCTGCCCCAATGGCCAGCCGATGTTCATTCAAAAGAAAGAGGGTTAAGTCTGGGTCAACCTATGAATTGTTTAGAGACCCTGCTTGTAGTTCAATTCTTGGAGCTTAAATCCCGCATTTACCCGCGGGTACTTTGTTGCAACAGTTCAATTCGTCCATTCAAGAATAAGTGTTATTTGGTATAATGTTCTGGGGGCTTTCGCTTTCTGCTCCTGGCCACGCAGTCAAATTGTAGTTTGCCTTAAACTTTATTATTTCAGTCTAAAAGTTTTTTTGCGTTATTGCCCAATGACCGATATTCCCAGGGAGGTCGCAAAGAATGAAACGATTAACCGGCTTCATCCAGGCGAAATGGGTTTCTTTCTTGTTGAGTGTTTTACTCAGCCTTCCAATTGCTTTGATTGCAGCCACAGCCTGGGTCAAACTGCTGGACAAGGATTTTTCCCTCAAGGATGCGGGGAGTGCTGCTTCCATCATTTTTATCCTGATCATTGGGTGGATTTGGTTCATAACCGATCATTTCTTAAAATGGCTTAAAAACAAAGGGATCAAAACAGGCTGGCGGATGTATTTATTATTGTTGGCTGCCCTGATCCCCCTAATTGCAGCCATCTACTACGGGTGGAGCAATTTTGGGGGAAATGAAATTCCCAACACATTCCTTTTCAAATACGAAATGGAAATCACTCCCTACCCATATGACCAGAATTCATGGGGAACTATTTGTATTCTCGAAATCGAAGATGATCACGGAAAAAAGATCCAGCCAGAAAATAATTCAGCTTCCGCGTTCCTGCTTACAGGAGACTGGGTTCTAAATAGCGAAGGTTGCCAGTATTTCTCACCAGGGACCACTCCGGGAAGCCTGAAATTCTCCCTGACAGGAACAACCAGCGAAGCTATCACAATCTATTTCCGAGAAAATATGGAGAGCCGGCGGGCAATTGTTTCGATTAATGGAGAGCGGGTAGCCAATGTGTTGATCCATTCCAAACTGGAAGGATCTCAACCGGAATCCATCCATATTCCACTTGGTAATAATGCATTGCTTTTTTGGAATATCATTGGAACTGCTGGCTGGGCAGCCATCCTTATCGTTTTGTCGATGATGTTCACTTTGTTGCTTAAAATTATACAACTTCCAAAACTAATTTCAAAATTATCTGCCCTGGTTGAAAAACATCCCTGGATGAGCTTTGTACCGAAACAAATTTCAGCATTATCTGCCCTGGTAGAAAAACACCCCTGGGTTAACTTTGCACCGATTGCAATTGGCATCGCCATCCTGTTCTGGCCACCCGGAGGCTACACATCCTCAGATGTGTCTTATTATCTTTCCCTGGCCAAAAACCTGTTTCATGGAAATGGGTATGTCAATCCTGATCTATCTCCAAGTATATACCGCGGGCCCATTTTTCCTCTTTTAATTTCCTTAAGTTACTCCCTATTTGGAGAAAGCTTTCGCAGTGCTGTGATCCTGGAACGTATTTTCTGGGCATTAACAATACTAATAACCTATATCCTGGGCGGGCAATTATTTAATCAGAGGGTTGGTTTTTTCGCTTCATTTTTTGTCTTGTCAACATTCGTTATCAATGTAGCTTTCCGTTTAGTCTGGACAGATGGCCCGCTCATATTTTTCATCCTGGCGCTGCAATGGATGTTCTGGGAAGCCTTTAGCAAACAACGCGGCAATAAATGGTATCTCCTTATGGGAGTGCTGATGGGGACAGCCTATTTGCTGAAACAAACCGCGATCTTTATCGCCCCGTTGCCGCTGCTCATATGGATTGTGTTTTCTGAATACCGTACCCGCCGCACGCTTTTGAAGTTATTCATCTTTTACATGGTATTTGCCCTTTTCTATTTTGGCTGGATGGGATATGTGTACCTGGCAGGTGGTTCTCCCAACCAGGTGGCGTCCGACTTTAATATAGTACTTTCTATTTTCTCACGTCTTACTTCCCTTTTAAATATCGGACAAAATTCTTTCACTCAAACGGTGAGCCCAAAAAACTATGCGATGTCGCTCCCGCAAATCCTGGCTACTTTTTACAACCGGGACATTGTAAGATATTTCAGGATTGCACCCTTTTTTCTGGTGGCAGTGATCTACACAGCATTCCAGGCATTTTTTAAGAAAAGTAAACCTGATTTTCACCTGGGCATGGGATTGCTGCTATTCAGTTCCATGATCCCGATCCAGGTGATCGCTAATTTTGGCTTCAGGCAGAATCTGTATTTTTATATTATTGGAATGATTTGCATTGTCGCAATGATTGAGCGGCTATTTAACAAGGTAGGGTCAAAGATAGCTTCAAGCGCCTTGGTGCTGGCCATTTCCGCAGCCCTGGTTTTTATACAGATATCCGGAAACAATGCTGTTCGCAAACCCACCACTATCACGAACCAGGAAACCTTGAACTACTTTAGCGACTATCAAAAAGTAGCAACCTGGGTGGAGAACAATATTAAACCAGATGAAAAAATCCTGATTTCCGAACGTGAGGGAGACATCTTACATATCCTGACAACTGGCAACAGAACTTTTGAAATTATAAATGATTGCCGAGGTGAATGGGCTACCTGGCCAGCAGTAGCCTGTGCCCCCCCTTACATTTTATTCTGGATTAATAAAGGGACCACTGACCCAAATAATCCCAGAGATATCCTGCTTGGACTCTCTGAACCATCCATCCTTTCGACTATTAATGACAAAAATGTAAGCTACGTTATTGTCACTCCTCGGATTTATTCACTCTATTATTACCTCAAAGTTCACCCGGATTTTGAAGAGCTTGCCGTCGTGGGGAATTTCGCGATTTTTCGTGTAAACCGTCCGGTCCAGCCGATCTCAGCTTACCCACATATTCGTTTTGAAACCTGCCTTGGGGTGGGAACGCCAGAATATCTGAAAAATCTTGAAGAATCCAACCCCATGCGTTTTGAAGCCCGGCTGCGCGATGAATTTGGTCCCTGGATGGGACTAACTGAGCAGGATATGAAAGCATTTCAAAATTGGCAAGGTTGCCAGTTCGAGGCAACCTTCCCGGGAGAGTATCGTTCACCATGAGTGATCTTGGAACGACCTCTTTATTACTGAATATTCCATTTTAAATTTAGTATTGAATATGTCAAACCAATCAATTCAGCTTATTATAATTTCCTGATCTGCGTTCATAATATTGTTACAGCTATAGCGTAACCCCCTCCACAAACTTAGATGTCCTGCCTCGGTTATTTAACCCCGAACTTGCGCTATTTATTTAACCTTGGGCTTCGAATCATTGTGGATATGCTGCATATGTGGTTTTGTAAAATAATTTAAAAGGGTAATAGGGCATCGATTTTATACGTCTTGTTTCTCGTGTTCCGCCAAAGGTTCTGAGACCTGTTTTCCCAAAACAACAGTACAAATGCCACCAATCAGCATAATGATAAAAGTCTCAACCAGGCGATCCATTCCAAGCGCAACCAAGCTCACACCGATATCGAGACCTAATATCGAAGCAATCGCTGTAACGATAGCCTCTCTTATGCCAACCCCCCCGGGGGCAATACTTACCAGTTGGGTCAGAACGGTTGCAGATGAAAACAAAACCACATCACCCGGGCTGACATTTTGTGACAACATATGAAAAGCAACCCAGTATCTTAGCGCTAATAGTAACATCATAATGGTCTGTAACCCTACTAGTTGCGCTACCAGGATGGGATTTTTGCTGATTACGGTCCATCCTTCGACTGCCTGGTTCACCCATTTCCGGATCCAAATCGGGGTATTGATCCGCTCCAATGGCAACCAAAAAATTAATAAACAGGCTGCCATCACGATAAATCCGATCCATAATACTGGTGATATAACCATTTTATTGAAAAAAAATCTGTAAAGCAGAATTGCTGTTCCAATTAACCCATTGACAGCAACAAAACAAAAGAAAAGCACCAAAGTTGAGCTAAAGAAATGAGAATAAGAGAGATTGTGTTTGCGCTTTAAGTACAATCCTTTAGTTATTAATCCACCCGAGATCGGGAGTTGATTCGCCAGGGTTGAAGCTGCAGCCAGTAAAAAACCATCCCGATAAGATAATTTCGCACCCAGACCTATTATTTGATATTGAGTTATATACCCATTTACAATCAATAACAGCATGGATATAACCATGAGAGAGAACACTGCAAGAGGCGAGATTTGCATTAACTCAACGTATTTGTCAGCGTTAGTGTAAACATAATACACGAAAGCTGATATTATTAATATGTATACGATTGAGATAATGATTGGGCGAGAACCTTTAAATTTCACAGTTCCTCTAATGGTATAGAAAAATAAATAATATTCAATTTATTCCACTCTTCTTTACACCAGGAATATATTAAAAAATCATCTATCCAGAGACTGTTTTATTGGCGATGGCTACCAGATTAACACTAAACTTTTCACTATCAGATATTCGTAACGCAGTTTCATTAACATCTGGCTTGATAGAATTACTCGAATGTCTGGAGAGTCTATACCCTAAATATTTTATTAAGCGAAGACAATTTACTCGAACGATTTCCGGAATAAAGGGTAAGGTAAATGGAAGCATAATCCATTTTAGCTGCTTTGTCCTATCCAACTCTATTTTAAGAACTTCTTGTCGCCCACCCATTTGGCGAATGAACACATTTGAAAAAAACATTGTCATAGTTTTATTAAGCTCATCCTGTGAATATTCTCTTAAGTGCCACATGTTCCATGGTTTTTGAAAAGAAAATAAACGGGTAGAGCGATCTGGGGTTGCAATTATTACCGACCCGCCCGGTGCCAGAACTCGATCTATTTCCCGAAGATAGGCGGACACGTCCTCAACATGCTCAATGACCTGAAATGACAGGACAACATCAAAGGACGAATCGGGGAAAGGCAGCGGCGCAACCTCAGTCCGCTCGATCTGTAAGTAGGATAAGTTAGGAGCGCTAAAATGAGAGCTTGCATGAGCAATGGCTTCAGGGGAAATATCTACCCCAGTGATGTGCAAGCAGGCATCGCCTATTAAAGCCGTGCCATACCCGCTGCCACAGCCGTAATCGAGGACCTTTTTCCCCGCCACATAATTCAGGCTGTATTTATAGGTTACGACATGCATTAAATAAAGTAAATAAGATTTCTGATCAGATTGATAATTTTCAACTATTAATCTTTCGGTTGTGGGTTCTATTTTCATACCTTATCCTCGTAGCGTTTTTCTAAAACCGAGATCCTCAACAGGAAAGATTAAGACGGTGTTTATTTAATCGCCTCAATAAACACACGTGCTTTAAAATACTTCCCATAGAAAGGTATATTGGAAAGAAAGTGTATAAATCTTAAAATATTATAATGTGGTATTAGCAAAACTTGCTTTATATTATATCCAGACTTTATCAACAATCTTGTATTCTCATCGGGAGAACGTACTGCAATATGCCCGGGATGATGGCTCAAAAATAACGAATGCTTTTTTAATACTTCAATAAAAAACAAGGCGTTTGGCGTATGAACATAAAGACACCCCCCTTTCTTCAAAGTCTTCCTAATACCTGTCAATATTTTTACCCACTCATCATCGTACACATGCTCGGAAAAATCCATTGCAAACGCACAATCAAAGGATTCGGCGTGGTTATCGCAAAAGTCATTAATGTCGGAGCAAAAAAAATCCGCGTTTGTGATACCTGAAAGGCGTTTCCTCTCGTTCGCTTTTCTTATGAACTCTTCAGAAAAATCGACCCCAACATACGACGCAACCTTGGAGGCAACAAGAGGCATGAGCATTCCATCACCACATGCAAAGTCAGCAACATGATAGTCGCCATTTAAATGGATATATTTCATGAGCCTTTCAATACGAAAAGGAGAAGGTATTTTTGCATACATTTCAACATATTCTTTCCCATATAATTCCTTAAGTTGCTCCGGGGATTTTATGTTCAAATTTTTTTTACTCATAAACCAATACTCCTCTAATAATCTGTTTTCCACTGCCCTCATGAAGAGGTATGGTCGAAACCAGACATCAAATTTCACGCCACAATCGCCAGAATTATCCCGAATTCATTTTCTCGAATTCTCTGTAATACCTATCCACAATCCCACCCCAATTAAATAAAGATGCCAGGGAAGCGGAAATTGAGGTACGATCAGGGTTAAAATTTACAATTTCATTCACAAATCCCTGGGCATCCTTTTCCTCAATAAGCCGGCCAGTCTTCTGGTCGATCACAACATCCCGGATCCCCTCAATGTTGGAGGCGATCACTGGCAGCCCGTATCGTCCTGCCTCCAACAGTACGATCCCAAAGCCTTCCTGGTCGTTTTCCACATGGATATTTGGCATCACGAACAGGTCTGCAATTTGATAAAGGCAGTTTTTTTCTTCTTCAGAAACACGTCCCAGTAAATACACCCGATCCGATAAATCCAAACGACGCGCAACCTCCACAATCGAGTCCCGTTCCGGTCCATCACCTGCAATTAAGTAGATATATTGATCTGGAAGTTTTTTCAAGACATGTTCAACAAACCAGGCATGTCCCTTGCGTTTTACCAACCTACCCACAGTCACCAATATTTTTTTTTCTTTTCCTGGAACATTAAGTCTTGCCATAAGCACAGACTTTTTCTCTTCCGAAAAGATCTCGGCTTTATTAGAGTCAAGCCCCACCGGAATGACCGCCAGCTTTTCTTTTGGTATCCCACGAAGCACACATTGTTCCAGGGTGTAATGGCTGATCGCAAAGACCTTGTCCGCTTTGCAAAGAAAAAATGGCATAAATTTTTGGTATCCAAAACGAGGGTACACTATATCCAGACCATTCACCGTAAACGAAACCTTCGCATTGGAAAATATTTTTACGATCAAAGCCAGGGGAGATAAAACCGCGTCATAGATATGAACAACATCATATTTTTTCGAATAGAAAATAAGGGAAAATATCGCCTTGATAAAAAAGAAGGGGATTGTTTTCTTTCCGCCTGTATTTGCAAGAAGGTCCACATTTCCCTTCTTACGATAATTCTCATAGAAATCACAGGCAAACGTCTCCATGCCTCCAACAAGCGGTGGATAGGTACGTGTAATAAATAATAGCTTCAATATGAAGACTCCTGGAAATTATTTTTTATACCTTGCCATCTTCATTAAATAAAGCATCTCGTCCTGATTGCTCCGCAACCTATTTAACATATCTGCCACCAATGCAATTATAAGCAGCAGCATTCCAAAAATAAAAAAACCCAATCCAATGAAACCATAGGATTTATACGGCGTAAAACTTTGGGTAAGGACATAATGCCCCATAAGAAACAGCACAAAAAAGACCCCTATGGATATAAAGGCCATTCCAGCGCTGCCAAATAAATAGATCGGGCGATAGTCCAATAGAACCCGCATAATGATTTTGCTGGTCTGTATGGCATACTTTATGATTGACCCGGCCACTCGTGACTTTCGTTCAGAATTGTATGTAACTTTGATCGGAGATTCAACGACCGTCAATCCTTGAAAAATAAGGGACAGGATGGTCTCATGTGTATAAGTAAAGTCTGCAAATAAAGTGAGATGTAATAAAGCCTCCCGATTGTACGCACGGAAACCACAGGAAACATCCCGAAATTTTTGTCCGCCGACAAAACTAATGACTGAAGCGAGTTGATTATTACCCCAGAACTTGAGACGGGGCATGCTCTTGGGTTTACCTTGAAGAAAACGGTTGCCAATTACCATGTCGGCCTGATCGGCAAGAATAGGCTTGATCAGACCAGGTATTTCTGCCGGGTCAAACTGTCCATCGGCATCAATCCCTACCAAAATATCGGCGTTATTCTCCAAGGCAAACTGGACAGCAGATTGAAACGCTGCCCCTACCCCGCGATTCCATCTATGAGAAACTACCTGGGCGCCCAAAGATCGTGCAAGCGAAACTGTCCCATCCATACATCCGTCGTCAATAACAAGGATCTGAATGGTATCAATTTGATCCAGTGTTTTAGGAAGACTTGCAATAACACAAGGAATAGTCTCTTCCTCATTTAGAGCAGGCAGGTAAATTATGAGTTTCATTTAATTATCCCTCTTTATCAAGGCACGATTGCCATTTGAAAATGCACCCAATTAATTTATATAATTATAGCATGGCTGGACCAAAGACCTCCTTGAAGATCAAACCAGGGTTCATGTGATTTCAAACTTCTTTTTCAGCGCGCCAGTTGACAGGGATATCGTAATATTCCTGATTGGCCGCGTGCTTATGGACCATCATCTGGATGCGACATTTTAGCCCCACCAGCGCATTGATCCCTTTCTGCAAAGACAGGCGAGTGAACCTTACTTATGGATCGGTCATATTCCTGCTGATTCGTATCTACTCACGTCCATAATTGTGATTAATTCCACAGTGGTAGAACGCTGCTGTTCAATGCAAAAAAGCTCTATCTTCTGTCTTTGCGAGGAGCACATACGCACTGGCTTATCGTGTCCTCCCAGCGACGCCGAAGACCCCGATGCTTTTTGGGGTGGCAATCCCCATGCCGGAGAGGAGACTGCCACGCTGCGCTCGCAGTGACAAAATCTGATATGGTGGGTAGATACGCTGATCCTATATAAAATACTATGTGGCGAGGCGGTCTACCAGGTTTGTGATCCCGGGCTAAGGCTTGCGCCAGCCTGTGTTGTAAGCGCTGTAGACACTGCATCTTGCACCCCTGCAGGCCTTCACAAAGTAGTAATAGGTCAGGCCGGGTGTGGCTGTGGTGTCATCGAAAGTTGTAACTGTCGGGCTGCCCAGCAGGGTCTTTGGTCCTGTTGCGGTAGTCGAGCGGATCAGCTTGTAGGAAGTTGCACCGCTGGAAGCGGTCCAGGTGACCCTTACCAGAGAGGTGTAGGTGCCATCACTGGCTTGAAGGTTGGCTGGTGCGGACAGGTTGCGCCAGCCGGTATTGTAAGCGCTGTAGACACTGCATCTTGTACCCCTGCAGGCCTTCACAAAGTAGTAATAGGTCACACCGGGAATCGCCGTGGTGTCACCTAGAGCTGTACCTGACGGGCTGCCAAGGAGAGTCTTTGCACCTGCAGCGCTGGTTGAACGGATCACCTTATAGGATGTCGCCCCGCTGGAGGCAGTCCAGCTGACCCGCACCTTGTCGGTATAGGTGCCGTCACTGGCCAGCAGGTTGGTCGGGGCGGACAGGTTGCGCCAGCCTGAATTGTAAGCGCTGTAGCCGCTGCAGGTTGCACCATTGCAGCCTCTTACCCAGTAGACATAGGAGACGCCAGGTGTGGCTGTGCTGTCAGCGAATGTAGTGGTGACCGGGCTGCCCAGCAGGCTCTTTGTGCCTGATGTGCTGGTTGCACGGTACACATTGTAGGAGGTCGCCCCGCTGGAGGCGGTCCAACTCAACTGGACCTTGTCGGTGAAGGTACCGTCGCTGGCCTGCAGGTTGGTCGGAATTTGGATGAAGTTGGCTGCGACAGATCGAGCAGCAGTCATGCTAACAATACAGGTTCCTGTACCGGAACAGCCACTGCCGCTCCAGCCTGTGAAAGTGTAGCCGGCGGAAGTTGCCGCGGTCAAAGTGACGCTGGTGTTGTTTACATAGGTTTCAAGACAGTCCAATCCGCAGTTGATGCCCGCCGGACTGCTGGTCACCGTGCCGCTGGCCGTGGTGGTCGTGCTGACGCTCAACTGGAAGGTGGGATTCGCAGTGGTGAAGAACCAATAAGCCGCGGCGTTGGCATAAGTGGTGCCTCCCAGGTTGTTGGCCCGCACTTGCCAGTAATAGGTGGCGCCGGGGGTCAGTCCGCTCAAGGGTTTGTTGGTGGTCGTACCGGTGGAAACCCAGGAACTGCAGGCATTATCATTGGTGGTGTCGTAGCAGACACTGTAGCTGGTGGCACCAGTGCTGGCTCCCCAACTCAAGGTGGGATTGGTCGCCTGGTTGATGGCGCCGTTGCCCGGGCTGGACTTGCTGAAGGCCCCCGGGGGGGGGGGAGTATAAACGTTGATACCGAAGTAAGGATTCAACCACGGGTCGTCGCTCCCATCATACATTTTGACCAAGGCTTGAAAATAGCTGCCGGACAAGGTTGTCGTTGAAATTACCGGGATCTGAAACTCCCAGGGCATTCCTTGTGGTAACGGCCAAGTGTAGGAGGGGCCGGGAGCATTAATATCTCTATAGCCGGAATTTCCGAATGCAGAAAGTGGTAATGTCTGAGGACAATTTACAGTATCTCTAACACCGTTGGCAAAGCAATAAAGCGGGTTGGTTGAGCTGATCGCCAGGGATGTGTTGGCAGGCAAAGAGATGTCGATATAGGCATACTGACCGCTGCAATCATTCCCGACGGCTTCAACAACCACGTGCAAATAATATACTATATTTGGATACGGGATCCCGCCATCCGGGTTGGCCCAATAGCCAACATAAGTACCGGTGCCATACTCGAAGTAGGTGGTAACGCAGTTATAGACTACGGAATATACAATTCCTCCATCATACCAATCCCAACCGCTTAAAGCAGTCACATCCCCCAAAGGTTGGGCTTCTGGGAGGGAGGGCGGAGAACCGGTCGGTGTCGGTTGTGGGACCGGCTCGGCGGCGCGTGTTTGCACGACCCCTATCGTTCCCAATGCCAGCAAGATTCCAAGCATGAGTCCCAACAAGAGTACAAAGCGCAAAATTGTTGAAGTAGTATTTTTCATCTTAATCTCCAATATTTTTAATAGATAGGTTTTTATAATCAGGTGATAACGTTTGTTCCCAAGTTTTCATTGATGGAATGAAGGAAAGAACTATCCTGTCCCGCAGCGTGTTAAGTTTTTCGTGGTGATGTGCCATGCCTCTAAACTAACAAATCTTCTGGTCTTCATTTATTTTCCTCTCGTTTGGGGTGTAACTGTCGTGGTCGAGGTTAAGATTCTGTCCATGACTGTGTATTTCGCATGATCGTCCCCGCAGGCACCAGCCGCCATTTTGCGGTTGAATGGTTTAAGGATAAAATTAAAAAATCACGTTCAGCCAATCCCTAAAATAATTTCTTTCTGACTGAAGATGTCCCAATAACTAAGAGAATATCCATATTCAATGTGCGATTTGGATTACATTAGTATACAACTTCCAACAGATATTGCAATTTCGGGAATATTTTCACAAAGAATACGTATTGAACCGCCCCATTGTTTGCGAATTCGCCCAGGCGGAGTACCTGAAGAGTGAAGGGACTACCCCCATAAGGATGTACGAGCGCGGAATTACTGCCCAGGCGCGAGGGTGCGCTGGAGGAAAGGGTAGCAGGAGAAAGATTGTCTGGCTGGGAACGCAAGGTTCATTCTGCGACCCTTTCAGTGGCGCGCTGCCCGGCGTCTGCTGAACTGGGGCTACCAGCTCAGCCAAGTAGCCCCATTCGACCTGTTCCCGCTCCTCATGGTTTTATAAAAAATATATTTGTGGCGATGTGCCCTGCGAGGGTCATGATCCCGGGTTAAGGCTTGCGCCAGCCTGTGTTGACGGTGCTGTAAACACTGCAGAGTGTACCTCTGCAGGCTTTCACCCAGTAGGTATAGGTCAGGCCGGGTGTGGCCGTGATGTCAGCGAAAGCAGTCCCTGCCGGGCTGCCCAGCAGACTCTTGGTGGTTGTCCCGCTGGTCGCACGGTATACCTTGTAGGAGGTCGCCCCGCTGGAGGAGTTCCAACTGACCCGCACCTTGTCGGTATAGGTGCCATCACTGGCTTGCAGGTTGGTTGGGGTGGACAGGTTGCGCCAGCCGGTGTTGGAAATGCTGTAAACACTGCAGCTTGCTCCATTGCAGACTTTCACCCAATAGGTATAGGTTACGCCTGGAGTCGCCGTGGTGTCATAGAAAGTAACGCCTGCCAGGCTGCCTACGAGGCTCTTTGTGGTTGTCGCACTGGTTGCCCGGTAAACGTTGTAGGAAGTCGCTCCGCTGGAAGCTGTCCAGCTGACCCGCACCTTGTCGGTGAAGGTGCCGTCGCTGGCTTGCAGGTTGGCTGGAGCGGAGAGATTCCGCCAGCCTGTATCGGTGGTACTGTAGCCGCTGCAATTCGCACCCATGCAGGCCTTCACAAAGTAATAATATGTGGGACCGGGTGTTGCCGTGGTGTCAGCGAAAGCAGTACCTGCCGGGCTGCCCAGCAGGCTCTTTGTACCTGATGCGCTGGTTGCACGGTAAACATTGTATGTGGTTGCCCCGCTGATCGGGTTCCAGCTGACCTGTACCTTGTCCGTGTAAGTGCCATCGCTCCCTTGCAGGCCCGTCGGGGCAGGGAAGTTGCGCCAACCCGTGTTGGCGGTGCTGTAGACAGTGCAGTTGACTCCGTTACAGGCTTTCACCCAATAGTAATAGGTGAGTCCGGGTGTAGCCGTGGTGTCACCGAAAGCGGTACCTGTCGGGCTTCCCAGCAGGCTCTTTCTATCCGTTGTGTTGACCGCACGGTAAACATTGTAAGTGGTCGCCCCGCTGGATGCAATCCAACTGACCCGCACCTTGTCGGTGTAGGTGCCGTCACTGGCCTGAACGTTGATCGGGTTTTGAGTGAAGTTCGCTGTAATGGAAGCGGCTGCTGTCATGGTGACCTGGCAGGAGCCAGTGCCTGAGCAAACACCGACCCAGCCTGTGAAGGTGAATCCAGCCGCAGGAGTGGCAGTCAGTGTGACAACGGTGCCTTCCGAAAAACCGTAAGAACAGGTGGAACCACAATTGATGCCAGCCGGGGAACTGGTCACCGTACCGCTGCCTGCCTCATTCTTGCTGATAGTGAGGGTATAAGGAATGCATGGATTTGTTACCGTGATCAAGAGATGATTTAAAATGTTATATACTTTACAATCATTTCCATTACTGCTGGATACCCAATCGCTATTAAATTCAATAATCGTATTGGGCTCATAGTTATTGAACACATCCCAAATCCCGGTAATTCCATTGGTTAAAGTATCCCAGGATTCAGATGAACCCACATCAAAAATATCCCATAGAGACGCAGCCACCGCGCCTTCATCCTCCGGATGGTGTGCTGCTGGAGAGGGTGGTTCCATATATATATGGAGGATCTGATCTTCGGTATCCACATAGTCTTGATGCCCTTGTATCGCTCCCTGGATGAAGTTGGCCCAGCCTTCCGTCAATGCGCAACCCTGGCTCGAGTGGATTCCCCAGGAATGCGGATCGCAGCTTGGAGAATTTGGGTAGGCTGCATATGTTTTGTACATGACAAAATGACCGTACTCATGCAGGATCACATCCTCATCCCACCTGTCGCCTCCCAGAAGGTCGATACTGCCGCCAAAATGATAGTGAGTGCCATCCGATGTATTATTTGGATCCCAATTCACCTGTAAATTGTAGTTGCTTATCCAGCCCAGATCAAAGAAATAATCATACGCATCGTTGGCAATTTTGTCGTAAATAAAATATGACATGCGTCTTGTTGCGTCTGTTACCACCCTATTTCCAACATAATAATCTCCATCTGGCACATCGTTTGTAACCTCTGTATCCGCAAAATAAATATTTCCGCTAAAATTTGTAACCTTGACCGAAAAGTCATCTGTTGTTAACACTTTCACGAATATATCCTGCCCATTCGACCCTGAGGAATCCGAATTCGATACGGAAGCAGAATAATAACCAGAGTTATCTGTATACACAGTTGTGAGTTTTTGATACGAAGGCCCCGCATCAACATCCCAAATCTCGATGCGCGCATCGCGGACAGGTAGAGAGTTCGAATTCTGATCCAAATAACTAAACCAGCCATATACACGAACTGTACCGCCAAATGTCTGAACATTAATGGGTTCTTCGGGTGCAGTCTCGTTTTGCGGTGTTGTGTTATCAGATTCAAATTTAAACAGTGAAGAGCTTGTATCAGGCGAATCGAGGGGTTTAGGCTGTCTCCACCCACCCAAATCTTGAGATGGTAGATCTGGAGATGCGTTTTGAGTCTCAAGAATATTTAAGGTGTTTATCTCTGTATCCGTTGCTGTAACTTTAAATATTTTTTGCCGGCCAAAAGTAAAATCCTCTGTGGAACAAAGGATATCCGCAACAAAAGTGTAGTCGCCTGCTGCTGAGATCATCAAGGAATTGGTTAAACTTATTTCCTGACCCTCCACTACGCTGCCGGACCAGGTTGTCGCGCCTGAGATAATTTGTACATTTTCTGGAACCAGGAGTTTCAAGTCACACACATCTGCACTCTGCTGAGTTATGGCCTTGGATAGCAGGGTGAACGCTTCCCCCAATTTTAATTCAGATGCAGGATACAAGTCGATTTGAACCGGGGCCTCCATTTTTGGGGTGGAAGATGTAACATCAGGCCCGGAGGTTGGGACCTGAGAAAATGGTTCTGTCGAGATGCTGGCGGTATCTGTCTGTACATTAATATATATTATTTTTTTGTTTCCACTGATGGATATGCCTTGTTGTCCAGTCGCTTCCACCTGGATTTGAGTTTCTCCCAATTGGTTAGCCAAAAGTAAAATTTCTGTTTTATTAATTTGACCAGGTTCCAAATCAAATTTCCATTCAGTTTCTCCGCTTACCAGAGCAAGCTCCGGTGGCAATATTATTTTGGCATGAACGTCTTCCAAAGAAATAAGTGAAGAAATCGAAATTTCCAGGCTGACTTCTTGATTTAATGCAGGAAGCTCTTTAAATTGTAGATCTATGGAAACAGGTGAGGTTGGTTTGCTATTATTGCCTGCACAGCCATTGAAGAGAATTAAGAAAAACAAAAGAATACCTGGCAACAAAAATTTTTTATAGAGAGAGGGTTTTTCCATCCTGATACTCCTTGATATGATTATCTGTTCTTCCCAGAGTTTTCTTTCCCGATTTATTTATAATTGGCTCCAAGTTGCAAATCTTATCGAGTGATATATAATATTTTTAGGAACTTTATTCCTTGCTTCCATCCCAAAAAAGCATAAATACTGTAATTTATTATTTTTGGGTGGTAAACGTTCGATTTACGTGCATGATATTCCGGCTTGGATCATGTGAATGGTATGATCCCTTACCAAGATTACCGCCAGCCTGTGTTGGCGGTGCTGTAAACACTGCAGAGTGTACCGCTGCAGGCTTTCACCCAATAGTAATAGGTCAGGCCGGGTGTGGCCGTGATGTCAGCGAAAGCAGTCCCTGCCGGGCTGCCCAGCAGACTCTTGGTGGTTGTCCCGCTGGTCGCACGGTAGACCTTGTAGGAGGTCGCCCCGCTGGAGGGGTTCCAACTGACCCGCACCTTGTCGGTGTAGGTGCCATCACTGGCTTGCAGGTTGCTCGGAGCGGAGAGGTTGCGCCAGCCTGTGTCATAGTAGCTGAAGTCACTGCAGTTTGCAGCATTGCAGGCTGTCACCCAGTAGGTATAGGTCAGGCCGGGCGTCCCCGTGGTGTCATCAAAAGTCGTATCTGCCGGGCTGCCCAGCAGACTTTTTGTCTCTGAGGCGCTGGTTGCACGGTACACGTTGTAATTGGTTGCCCCGCTGGATGCATTCCAACTGACCCTCACCCTGTCCAGGTAAGTGCCATCGCCCGCCAGCAGATTGGTTGGGAACGAGAGGTTGCGCCAACCTGTATCGTAGGTGCTGTCGGCACTGCAATTTACACCGCGGCAGGCTTTCACCCAATAGAAATAGGTGACGCCGGGTGTCGCCGTGCTGTCAACAAACGAAGTGGCAGTCGGGCTGCCCAGCAGACTTCTTGTATCCGTTGCACTGGTTGCACGGTATACATTGTAGGAAGTCGCCGAGCTGGAGGCGTTCCAACTGACCCGCACCTTGTTGGTGTCTGCACCATCGCCCGCCTGCAGGCCCGACGGTGCGGTGAGATTGCGCCAACCTGTGTTGGCAGTGCTATAAACGCTGCATCTTACACCGCTGCAGGCTTGCACCCAGTAGTAATAAGTGAGACCGGGTATCGCCGTGATGTCAGCAAAAACAGTACCTGCCGGGTTGCCCAGCAGGCTCTTTGTGGCTGTCCCGCTGGTCGCACGGTAGACCTTGTAGGAGGTCGCCCCGCTGGAGGGGTTCCAACTGACCCGCACCTTGTCGGTGTAGGTGCCATCACTGGCTTGCAGGTTGCTCGGAGCGGAGAGGTTGCGCCAGCCTGTGTCATAGTAGCTGAAGTCACTGCAGTTTGCAGCATTGCAGGCTGTCACCCAGTAGGTATAGGTCAGGCCGGGTGTCCCCGTGGTGTCATCAAAAGTCGTATCTGCCGGGCTGCCCAGCAGACTTTTTGTCTCTGAGGCGCTGGTTGCACGGTAAACGTTGTAGGAAGTCGCTCCGCTGGATGCATTCCAACTGACCCGCACCTTGTCGGTGTAGGTGCCGTCGCTGGCTTGCAGGTTGGTTGGGAACGAGAGGTTGCGCCAGCCTGTGTTGTCGACGCTGTAATCACTGCAGATTACAGCATTGCAGCCTTTCACCCAGTAGAAATAGGTCAGGCCAGGCGACGCTGTGCTGTCGTCGAACGAAGTGGCAGTCGGGCTGCCCAGCAGGCTCTTCATCTCTGAGGCGCCGGTTGCACGGTAGACCTTGTAGAATGTCGCCTGGCTGGATGCATCCCAGCTGACCCGCACCTTGTTGGTGTCTGCACCGTCGCCCGCCTGCAGGTTGACCGGTATTGAGAGGTTGCGCCAGCCAGTGTTGGAAATGCTGTAGACACTGCAGTTGAAGATATTGCAGGCTTTCACCCAGTAGAAATAGGTTACGCCGGGTGTCGCCGTGGTATCACCAAAAACAGTACCTGTCGGGCTGCCCAGCAGGCTCTTTGTGGCTGTCCCGCTGGTCGAACGGTAGACCTTGTAGAATGTCGCCTCGCTGGAAGCAGTCCAACTGACCCGCACCTTGTCGGTGTAGGTGCCGTCACTGGCCTGAACATTGGCCGGGGGGAGTACAGGTGCTTCACTCAGCACCCTGTCCCCCACATATTTTCTTACTCCGTCCTTTTCCAACCACATATAGTCCTTGTCTAAATCATATTGCCAGCGTCCACTATGAATAACCCATCCAGAAAGAAGATTACCATCCAGCGCAACAAAGGCACCATCTTTTTTGAGGGCAAGATGCACATGGGGACCAGATGAGTATCCGCCATTACATATGGCTTCACCAAAAGTGTTTGCAATGACACCTATTCTAGCATTTTGGAGGATTGACCCTGAGAAATTTTGGATGTTCTCAAGATGGTAATAGACTGTTTCCCATCCTTCAGAATGGATAATCTTAAAATAACAATTGGAAATCTTTTTTGGAGTTCCAGGAGCAGCGGCCACAACCCACATATTGCTGGTATCATCATCCCATTTAACTCCCCAGTCATAAAAGAAATCGATCGAGGAAGCATCCGTAAATGCATCTCCATAACTACCTCCGTTCCAATTATGGACGCCATTAAAATACCAGGATTCGCCACGCGGATAAGGGAGTTGCAGAAAATTAACAGGAGCACTCAACAGGCTAAGTTCGCCTGAATTGTAAATATGATTTTCTTCACTGAGAGGATCATCCGGAAATAGTTTTCTATAGGTTTGATAAAAACCATCTGGTTGACCCGTATCAAGTTTCGAAGGAATATCGCTCACTTTCTCAATCTTCGCCAGCGCGGCAATAACCGCATATGTCCCCGCATTCGTCTCCGGTGCCACCTGTACATTATCTCCAGCATTGGTTTGAATTGACGGCAGATTACGCTCCGAATCTGGCAGCGAAGAGTAAGAATAAAGGTGTAAATAATATGCATCCACCATTACTTTGGAGATAGTGTCGATTTGCGCAATGAAATTATTACCCTCTATTCCAAATGGGTTTTCTATTCCATCATTGTTGGGGGTTGTTAAAAAACGAGAATGTAATTCAAGCAATGTAAGATAAATTTTTGGATTAATACTGAAATATTCTGAGCGACCATATAAATCATCTCCATATTTCGATAAGTGAGGCGCGTTATTGTCCAGATAATCCTTTAGATTAAAATCCCCCACATTCGGACCATAGACAAATTGCCCATCTGACAAAACATGAGCAGAAATGGGGGTCGTACCAGGCGTGTCTGATGGTATTTCCGTCACCACCTGTTGGGTGTGGAGAGTGGATGGGTCGCTCATTCCAAAACCAAGGGATAGAATCGCCCCTAACAGCATGATCCCGTACCAAAATTTGCGTATGTGGTAGTCAGGTATAGAATTCATAATTTTCATCTGCACGCAAGCAACGTTTTGAAAGTTTGCAAATTTGAGATCACAGAATCAAATCGAATCACCAAATTTTCAATACAGCATTTTTATACACGGGATGCAATCCTAAAGTGACATCACTGCCAATGCAAACCGGGGAACCAATGACCAGGAGTTTAAGAATTTCCAAGTTTCCCATGTTCAGCGCGCCAACTTGCGCGCCATTTCGTAATATTCCATGTTGGCGGCACGTTGGTGACCCATCACCTGGATGAACGGGATCAGTTCAGTACTTTGGCCTTTCAAACCCACCATGACATCGGTTTCACCTGCCAGGATAGCTTGAACAGCCGCGGATCCCAGGCGGGCAGCCAGGATGCGGTCAAAGGCGGTAGGCCCACCGCCGCGCTGGATGTGCCCCAGGATGGTGACGCGCGTTTTGAAGCCCACGTCCATGGCATCAATGGCCTGGGAAAGCTCGGTAGTCTTGATATTGGCTCCCTCAGCCACGATCACAATGGCATGTGTCTTGCCGCGCCGGTAGGCATCTTCCAGCGAAGAGGCAACTTCTTCCACAGTGGTGGGGACTTCCGGGATCAGTACGATCTCAGCCCCACAGACGATGCCCGCCATGACAGCCAGGTAACCGCAGCCGCGCCCCATGGTTTCAATGAGGAACGCCCGGCTGTGGGAGGAGGCCGTATCCCGCAGCTTATCAACTGCATCCATGATAGTGTTCATGGCCGTATCCACTCCAACAGCCATGTTTGTACCCCAGATATCGTTGTCGATACTGGCCGGGATGCCGATCACCTTGATGCCCTGTTCAGCCAGGGCGTGTGCCCCGCGCATGGAACCCTCACCGCCAATGATAATTAACCCATCCATCCCTGCCAGGCTCATGTTGCGGATGGCTTCACGTTGGTATGATTTTTCAAAGAAGCGCTGGCTGCGGCGTGTTTGCAGAATGGTACCGCCGCGCTGTAAAATGCCGCCTACATCACGGGCTCCCAGTGTGCGGTACTCTCCATTTATCAGGCCTTCAAAACCGCTCATTACCCCAAGAACAGTGGCATCGTGGAACAAGGCTGTGCGAACCACTGCCCGGATGGTTGCATTCATACCGGGTGCATCCCCACCCGAGGTGAGCACTCCCAATGTAAATTTATTTTTATCCGTCATAACCTTACCTCTGTTTGATCTGGAAAGCGTCAAAATCCCGTGCAACAATGGCGTCCGGGAAAACCGCCCGGGCTTCCGCCAGGACATCCTTCTCACGGTAGCGGCGGGAAATATGGGTCAGGATCAGTTGTTTTACGCCAGCCCTGACAGCCAGTTCGGCAGCCTGCCGGGCAGTCAGGTGTGAAAATTCGCGCGCCATCCCGGCTTCCTCTTCAAGATAGGTGGACTCGATCACCAATCCGTCCGCATTCAGGCAGTGCTCCACCAGGTCTTCTGTACGGCCTGTGTCGCCAATGTACACAAAACGCACACCGGGCTTTAACTCACCCAGCACATCCTCCGGGGAAATATGGGTGCCATCCGGCAGGGTGATGGCCTGCCCATTGACCAGGTCACGCCGCTGGGGACCCATTGGTACACCCAGGGCTTCCGCTTTTTCCGCCAGGAACGGTCGGCGGGATTTTTCCTCGAACAAAAAACCAAAGCAATCTGCTCCGCGGTGATATACAGGGAAGGTGCTGATATTGAAATCATCCGCTTCAAAGAATACACCGGGTGAAAGCTCATGCAGCTGGATGGACATGGGCGCATTGGCGCCGCGTAGTACAACCCCGTAGAGCAGGTCATGGATGCGCTCGAGCGCCCATTTTCCGGCATAGATGTTCAGATCATCGATCGTCTCCCAACGCGAGAAAGTGGAAAGCAGCCCTCCCAGGCCCAGGATGTGGTCCAGATGCCCATGCGTGATGAGAATATGATTGAGATGCTTGAACCCCAGCCCGGATTGCAAAATCTGGCGCTGGGTACCCTCACCGCAATCGATGAGAAAGCGATACTCATCGTGTTTGAGGATCTGGGCCGAAAGCCCGCGCCGAACCGAGGGGGCGGATGCGGAAGTACCTAAGAAAACAATTTCAAACAAAAGCGGATCCTTTCCAGAATTTCCCTCTATTTTACCTCATTCAGGGAGGGAAACTTGCAGGCTGGTTATGGTTCTGCGGTATCTACTCACCATATCAGATTTTGTCACTGCGAGCGCAGCGTGGCAGTCTCCTCTCCAGCAAGGGGATTGCCACGTCGCTGGGAGGATGCTCCTCGCAAAGACAGAAGATAGAGCTTTTTTGCATTGAACAGCAGCGTTCTGCCACTGTGGAATTAATCGCAATTATGGACGTGAGTAGATACGTTCTGCGCATAGACCATTTGTGCTATAATAATTCATCAGAAGGAACCACACAGATGCCCAACACCCGCAGAAAAAAAACATCCACCAGGAAACCAGCAGATACCAAAAAGACTGCCGCCAGGGTTTCATCCAAAAAAACCAGCGCACCGCGTTCATCCAACGCGCGTACACCCAGAAAACAGGCACAACGATCAAAGCCGACCCTGCCGAATGGTATTTCTCCAGAGCGAAAGATCGACATCCTTGGGATCGCCCTGGCGCTGGTGGGTTTGCTGACCCTGCTGAGCCTGTTCTCAGCCAACCGCAGCGATCTGAGCGGTTCATGGGTCGAGACACTGGAGACTGGCTTTGGCTGGGGAATGTACATACTGCCGATCGGCTTGATGGGTTTGGGGATCTGGCTGGTGGCACGCAATGTGGACAATCTTCCACAGCTCTCCGTGGAACGCATCACAGGCATCCTGTTGTTATTCGTTAACCTACTGGTGGTTTTCCAGGGATTATCCGGAGCCATATCTGGCAGCGGAGGCGGTTATTTTGGAAAAGTACTCCTGCAGACGCTGTTGGATCTATTGGGCGGGGTCGGCGCTGTCATCCTGGTGATCGCCTGGCTATTGATCGCCCTGACCATGAGCCTGGATATCTCCATCCAAGAGTTGTTCCAATGGGCCGTCCCGTTGGTGGAGCGTTTGCGCCAGAAATTGGGAAATCGGTCCTCCACAGCCTCTGCCAACCCCATCCATTCGACTCCTTTTCCCCCGGAGGCTCCACCGGATGACTACACCCCGCTGCAGCGCCCGCCTGATCTAGCGCAGGCAGGCACAATCCCTCCGGGAGTTGTCATTAAAACAGGCCTAAGCAGTTCTCCAAGCGTACCCTGGGTGCTGCCCCAGGCAAAAGATATCCTTGAGGTGGGAGTGACACCCGCTATTAATGAAGAATATGTCCAGAAACGCGCCCGTCTGATCGAAGAAACCCTGGCATCCTTCGGAGCACCCAGCCAGGTGGTGGAGATCAGCCGCGGACCAAGCATCACCCAGTTTGGGGTCGAACCGCTCTTTGTCGAGACCCGCAATGGACGTACGCGTGTGCGCGTCAGCAAGATCGTCTCACTGGCGGATGACCTGGCCCTGGCCCTGGCAGCCCCGCGCATCCGCATCCAGGCGCCAGTGCCCGGACGCAGTTACATTGGCATTGAAGTCCCCAACGAAGAGATGAGCCTGGTGATGCTGAGGGATGTGGTGGAAAGTGACAATTTCAAGCGAATTCGCTCCAGCCTGCGCTTTGCCCTCGGCAAGGGTGTGGCTGGGCACCCGCTGGTGGCAGACCTGGCCTCCATGCCGCATTTGCTCATCGCCGGCACGACCGGCTCCGGCAAGTCGGTATGCGTCAACTCCATCCTGACCTGTTTACTGCTCAACAATACCCCGGATGACATGCGCATGGTTTTGATCGACCCCAAGCGCGTGGAACTGACCGGGTACAATGGTATTCCGCACCTGCTTTCGCCAGTGGTGGTGGAGATGGATCGCGTGGTGGGCGCGCTGCAATGGATGACGCGTGAGATGGACAACCGCTATCACAGGTTCGCCGAGGTGGGCGCCCGCAATATAGTGGATTACAACGCCCGCCTGGCAGCCCAGGGCAGCGGCCCCAAAATGCCTTATATAGTCGTGGTGATCGATGAACTGGCTGACCTGATGATGATCGCCCCGGATGAGTCCGAGCGCACGGTCACGCGGCTGGCGCAACTGGCACGCGCCACCGGCATCCACCTGGTGATCGCCACCCAGCGCCCGTCCGTGGATGTGGTGACCGGTTTGATCAAAGCCAACTTCCCGGCACGCATCGCCTTTGCGGTGGCCTCCGGTGTGGATTCGCGCGTCATCCTGGATCACCCCGGGGCTGAACGCCTGCTGGGACGCGGCGATATGCTCTTCCAGGCACCAGATGCAGCCTCCCCTCAGCGCGTCCAGGGTGTATTCGTATCGGATGCCGAGATCCAACGATTGACCCACTTCTGGCGCGACCAGGCGGGTGCGGTCAGCCCGATGGTGGCTGTTGCTGGAGGTATCGTGGATGCCCCGGCTTATAGCGGCGTTCCGCTCAAACAGGTGCCCATGTTCGAAGACATGTCGCCGGTGGAAAAGGGGGATGCATTGATGGATGAAGCCATCGAACTGGTAAGGCGAGAAGGACGCGCCTCGGTATCCATGCTGCAGCGCAGATTGCGCATCGGCTACACGCGCGCCGCCCGCATGGTGGATGGTATGCAGGAAAAAGGCATCATCAGTCCGCCCCAGCCAGGCAGCCAGGTGCGCGAGGTGCTGGATTATGGGCAGACCATTCCGCCTGTAGAAGATGGAATGTAGGGGAAAAAGAAATTAGATGAAAAGAAAATTAATGAAAGATGAAAATAATTTCATGCCTATTAAACCAACTCCAGAAATCCTTCCCGAAAGAGAGGCCTAATGAAGTCCAAATTTCTTCCGGTTGTCTTTTTCTTATCTGGTTCTATGCTCTTTGCCTGTAGTCCAACTTCACAGCCCACTCTCCCGACCAAAACCCCTGCTCCGATTATAACAATTCAACCTGTCTCAACTCATACTCCCCGTCCAAGCCCCACTTCTGTGACTGAGTATTTTGGTAACATTGGCGGAGAGAGCGTTAACATCCGCGGCGGTCCTGGGACGAATTATGATGTGGTCACTTCTCTTGCGAAGGGTACAGAACTACGCATCATCGGACGAGATGAGGATTGCACCTGGCTGGTTGTCGATCTGCAAGATGGAGGCACAGGGTGGATCAGGGCAGACCTGATCGTATTTTCTTTTTCCTGTGACCTGGTGGATATTCATGCCATTCCACCCACTCCAACTGCAAAACCTTATATTCAACCCACTTCAGCCGGATGTGATGGGGAGACCGTGCAGGTATCCATCCTTAACAATACCGGGGGCGCAGTTTCGCTCACACTCCGTGGTCCCTGCTCGTATACATTTTACCTGCCTACCGGAAATTCCAGCATAACTGTTCTTCCGGGGAGTTATTCCTATACTGCCTATGGATGTGGAGGTGCTACCTCCACCGGAACACGGTCGATGGATGGTTCTGTTGAATGGACCTGGTTTTGTGAATAATATACACGGCTCCCACAAATGATTTGCTTTTTGAAAATGATGCGATAATGGTACGGATGGAGTGCATATACCTCCACTGCCGAAGAGCTATGTTTAAAAATCAAGGTTCTTAATAATAAAATACCGCGACTTCATCCTCCACCACACAAGAGGCAGCCATCAAGGAAAATTCATTGACCCTTCAACAACTCCCCCTCAACCAGATCCTGCCCGGAGACTGCGTGGAAGTGATGGATACGCTGCCCGCCGGTTCGGTTGACGTGGTGTTTGCCGACCCGCCCTACAACCTGCAGTTGAACCGCACCTTATGGCGCCCGGATATGAGCCGCGTGGATGCAGTTGATGACGACTGGGATCAGTTTAAGGGGTTTGCAGAATATGACCACTTTACGCACCTCTGGTTGACAGCCTGCCGCAGGGTGCTGAAAGACACCGGCACGCTGTGGGTGATCGGCTCTTATCACAACATCCACCGGGTCGGCACGGTGCTGATGGACCTGGGCTACTGGATTCTGAACGATATCGTGTGGGTCAAAACCAACCCCATGCCCAACTTCCACGGGATGCGCTTCACCAACGCCCACGAAACCCTGTTGTGGGCACAGAAGATCAAGGGGGCACGTTATACCTTTAATTATCAGACCATGAAATCCCTGAATGATAACCTGCAAATGCGCAGTGATTGGGAGCTACCCATATGCACCGGGCCGGAACGCGTCCGTTTGAACGGGGAGAAGGGACATTCCACCCAGAAACCGGAAGCGCTGCTGTACCGGGTGCTGTCCTCCAGCACCAAGCCAGGCGATATCCTGCTGGATCCCTTCTTTGGCAGCGGCACCAGCGGAGTGGTTGCCAAAAAACTGCACCGTAATTGGATCGGGATCGAACGTGACCCAGCCTATATCCAGCTTGCCCGCCAGCGCATCGATGCCATTCCGGAAGGCGAGTATTCGGAAGACATGTTCATAAGCCCATCCAAACGCCAACGCCCGCGCGTCCCGTTTGGCAGCCTGCTGGAAAATGGGTATGTTCACATTGGGCAAAATTTGTATTTTGGCAAGACCAGCCTGGTCGCCACCATCCTGGCGGATGGGCGTCTGCAGCTTGGTGAGCAGACCGGCTCGATCCACAGCCTGGGGCGCGAACTGCTTAACGCACCCTGCAATGGCTGGGAACACTGGTACTACCTGGATGAAGCTACGGGGCAAAAATTGGTTTTGGATACTCTACGCGAAAAATACCTGAAAATAGCCAGGCAAGGTTAATCTTACTTGCGAAAATCCTTCTCCCCCGCTTCCATGTGCTCGGCGGTCAACAGAACCATCCTGCCGAGGGTGAAAGCCTGCAGGAACTGCCCGGCAGCTAACCCGGCTTTGGATTGCAGGGCTGTCTCCAGGGCGTCACGCGAATCAAAGATCAGCTCGTGGATGCGGGTGTACTGCCGGCCATCCGGGGCGTGCACGACCTGCTCGACACGGCTGACGATCTCACGGCGCAGGCGCGGCAGTTTTTCAGCCAGGCCCATGAACTTCTGCCAGTTGACCTGAAATTCCTGTTCGTCGAGGGGTTGTTCAAAAAGGATGACCAATTTATACATGGGAAACTCCTGTACCAGTGCCACCATGCCAGATTTAGTGAGGATGGATTGTCTCAATACTGAATTATACGTGGGTTTTTATAAATCAATATCCTGACTATACTCTCAAGGCAATTGCTTATCCTCTCTCCCCATTTTTTAAACGCGATCCCCTCTTTTATGGTATTATTCCGCATCACTACAGGAAAAAGTAACTTCTCAAAAAAGGGGGGTGTTGGGGTGTGAAAGCGAGCAAAGCTCGCTTTCACACCCCAACCTTCTCCCGAATTATTGAAAAGATACGGAAAAAATAATGGAAGAAAATAATAAGATCACGATCATTGAAGGTCCGCCGCCAGTGTTTGAACCCGTCCAGGATGGCTGGGCACTCGGTTTGGGCGAAGGTCCCCACTATAACGTCACCGTGCTGACCCGTCTGCGCACGTTCAACGGTCCGGCACTGGTCGAGCGTTGCTACCGCGCCTGGAATACAGGCGGCCCGATCCACCTGCACTACCGCAACGATGTCGGTATGGAACAGCAGGCGCCCATCATTGCCGTGCGCTCGGTCGAATCGCCGGACGGTCATATGCTCCTGCTGTGGCTCAACATGGACAGTGAGAAGGTGGAATACGAATTTGATACCAGTGATGATGATGACCTGGATGACAGCCCGGATAACCTCAATTAAAGCCGGGTAATTGATGACCAGCCTATCCACAGAGCTCTAATCCGGGGTGTTAACCCTGACTGTGCAGCGACCACCGGTCAATGCACTTAACTTGGAGACCATCTCCGGGCTGTTGACTGCTTTTCGGGATGCCGCCCGCAATCCGGCAGTACGCTGCGTCCTGCTGACCGGTTCGCAGGGTGTTTTCAGCGCCGGACATGACATCAACGAGATGCTGGCAGCACGCGGTCAGCAAATTTCCTACCGCCTCCACCTGCAGGAAACCTACAACCCTCTTATTCTTCAGATACGCCAGATCAGCAAGCCTGTCATCGCCGTGATCAACGGTCCGGTTGCAGGCGCCGGGTTAGGCATTGCCCTGGCCTGTGACCTGCGCATTGCTGCCGATAACGCCCATTTTACAGTCGGGTTTGCGGGCATCGGGCTGGCGCCAGACTCCGGCGTCTCGCTGTTCTTGCCGATCCTGGTGGGGCTGGCACGCGCCACTGAACTGGCTTTCAGCAATGCCACCATCCCCGCCACCCAGGCCCTGGAATGGGGACTTGTCAACCGCCTGGTATCCGCTGATGACCTGGCGTCCGAAAGCGCCAGCCTGGCAGGCTTGCTGGCCAACGGACCTGTGGGTGCCTTTGGGCTGGCAAAGCGCGCCTTTAATCAGTCTGTGCTGCCCAACCTGGAAGATGCCCTGGATTATGAAGCCCATCTGCAGGAGATCGCCAGTCACGGGCAGGAGCATGTGGAGGGAGTAAGCGCCTTCCTTGAAAAGCGTTTTCCGAATTTCAACCCAACCCACCAGTAGAAAACTTTCATCTACAATCACTTGTAACCAAAATCACGCAGGACGTCATTAATAGTGCATGGTTTTTGTCATATTGACGTAAACTGTAATATCGTGTAACTTTAAGGGGCAAGCGCAATGCCCGGGAGTAGTTCCCAAGTAGCGAGACTCTATGATTGTAATCGTCAACATATACGCGTAATAAAGCGGACACTCTTCCGAGGTGTCCGCTTATGTTTTTTACATCAATTTCAACCAATAGTAGGAGATGAACATGTCAGGACAGATCAATGCATTTGAAATGGCGCAGGAGCAGTTTGATGGCGTCGCTAAAAAGCTGAATCTTGATCCACAGATCAGCGAAGCACTGCGCTGGCCCATGCGTGAATTTACCTTCCGCATCCCGGTACGCATGGATGATGGCAGCTTGCGCGTTTTCCAGGGATACCGGGTGCAGCATAACGATGCGCGCGGCCCCAACAAGGGTGGCATTCGCTTCCACCCCTCAGAGACACTGGACACCGTACGTGCCCTGGCCACCTGGATGACCTGGAAATGTGCAGTTGCGGATATCCCCCTGGGTGGCGGCAAGGGCGGCATTATTGTCGACCCGGCTACTCTCTCAACTGCAGAAAAAGAACGCCTGTGCCGCGGCTGGGTGCAGAATATGTGGCGCAATATTGGGCCGCGCCAGGATGTACCCGCACCAGATGTCGGCACCACCCCGCAGATGATGGGCTGGATGATGGATGAATATTCCAAGCTCACCGGACAGTTCACACCGGGTGTCTTTACCGGCAAGCCCCTGGGCGGCGGCGGCTCACTCGGACGCACCGAAGCCACCGGCTACGGCGTCATTTATACCGTGCGTGAAGCCATGAAGTACCTGGGCATCGATCCCAAAAAGAGCGTAGCTGCCATTGAAGGTTTCGGAAATGTGGCACAATATGCCTCCATCGGCTTCATTGAAATGCTGGGCGGCAAGGTCGCCTGCGTATCCTGCTGGGATCGCCATGACAAGACCTCCTACACCTACAGCCACGCGAACGGCATCGATCCGCACTTCCTGCTGACCATCGTGGATCAGTACGGCACCATCGACAAGGTTAAAGCAGAGGCTGCGGGTTACATCATCGAATCCGGTGACAAGTGGATCGAAAAGGATTGTAACGTGCTCATCCCGGCTGCCATCGAAGGTCATGTCAATGCCGAGACCGTCGTCAAGATGTCCAAAAACGTCAAGATCGTGGCGGAAGGCGCCAACGGCCCCTGCACCCCAGAAGCTGATGAATACATCAAGCAGAAAGGCATCTTCGACATCCCCGACTTCCTGTGCAATGCAGGCGGCGTAACCTGCTCATACTTTGAGAGCGTCCAGAACGATATGAATTTCTACTGGTCGAAGCAAGAGGTTTTGGAGAAGCTGGATGCCAAGATGACTTCCGCTTTCCACGGTGTGCTCAACATGTCCACCAAGGAAAATGTGTACATGCGAGATGCGGCCTACATGGTCGCCATTGACCGCGTGGTCAAGGCCATGCAATTACGCGGCTGGGCGTAAGTTCGGCTTTTTAGTAAATTAATAAGACCTGACAGGTTTTTGAAACCTGCCAGGTCTTTGTTTTTTGTTGTTTTTTTGGGGATGCTAATTTTCTTAAGCCGGGTAAAGCACCAGACCGACCGTGCCGGGACCAAAGTTGATCGCCAGCGCAACAGAGAGATCGGTCAGCTCAGCCGATTTGAAGTTGAACATCTTTTTGGCCTGGTCCAGCAGCGCCTGCCCGGAGGCAAGGTCACGGGCATGCACCACCGCCAAATGCACAGGTTGATCCCCAAAAGCCTGCCTGCCGATTTCAAGCACACGTTCCAGGGCAGCTTTGCGGGTGCGCACCTTGTCGGTCATGTTCACCAGGCCGTCCTTGAGCACTGCGATCGGCTTGACATTCAAAACCGAAGCCAGCGCCGCAGAAAGTGTGCCAACCCGGCCGCTCATGCGGGCATAATCAAGCTTGTCGAGGGTCAAGACGATCTGGACCTTGCTGCGCACTGATTCAAGGTGCTTGATGATTTCATCGACACTCTTACCGGCGCGCTCCAATTGGCGGGCTGCCCGGCACATGAAACCCAGCCCCATCGATCCACCAGCCGAGTCAAATGTGATGATATTAAACTTATCCTTCAATTCCAGTGCGGCGGCAACAGCCGAGGCATACGTACCCGACAGCTTGCTGGTGACATGCAGGGATAGAATGGTATCTCCGGGTTTGGCGATCTTTTGGTAAAACTCGCTGAACTGGTGCGGAGATGGCTGCGATGTTTTTGGGATGGTCCTGCTCTCTTCCACTTTTCTATAGAAATCATCAAAACCCATATCTACAAACTGGAGATAGGTTTTATCTCCAAACTGGATATTGATGGGTATCACGCGGAGATCAAACTCCTGTTCCCAGGCAGGTGGCAGATCAGCCGCACCATCGGTGACAATATGCAACATAATATTTCTCCTTTAAGGGGTTGGAGGATTAAAATAACACAAATAAACCTTGTATTTGCATATTGAAACCCCAATTATTACTTTGAGTTGCTGGCTATAACGCGCAATAACGCTCCACCTCGGCCGCGATGACTGACAGGCTGTCTTCCCAGAATTTGGAGGTGTGGATGTTGATGCCGAAGCGGTCTGCCAGCCCGGCTGCACTGTCCTCACCGGTGGAGGCCAGCAGATTTTTGTAATCGGGCACAAAATCTGCGCCGCGCTGCTGGTAGATGGCATACAGGCCGGTGCCAAACAGCAGTCCGAAGGCATACGGGAAGTTATAGAAAGACAGACCCGCATAGTAATAGTGCGGTTTCCAGGTCCACATATACTTGTGCAGGGTGCGCTCATCCACAGCCTGGCCAAAGGTGGCTTTTTGGGCGCTCTCCATGATGTCACACAGGTCATCCGCAGACAGCTCGGCATTGGCACGGCGCTCGAACACTTCCTTCTCAAACAGGTAGCGCGAGTAGATGTCCACGATCACCTGGGCGTGCCCGATCAGGGAGACTTCCAGGATGGCCAACTGCTCCTGCGGGTCAGAGACCTGTTCGAGGGCAGCATGCTTGACAATGGTCTCACACATGATGGAGGCAGTCTCAGCCAGGGTCATGGGGGTGTTGCGCTGCATGGCGGTCTTGCCAGCCTGGTAAATGCATGAATTGTGGAAACCGTGCCCAAGCTCATGCGCCAGCGTGGAGACCTGTCCGAGCGAGCCGTCAAAGTTGGAAAGGATGCGTGATTCTTTTACCAGCGGGAGACCCATGCAAAAAGCCCCGCCGCGCTTGCCTTCGCGCTGCTCGGCATCGATCCAATTATTTTGCATGGCATGCCTGGCAAAGTCGGCCATTTCCGGTGAGAACTCATGGAAATGTGCGCAGATGAACTCGCGCGCTTCCTCAAAGGTGTAACTGCGGCCGGTCTTTCCAGTGGGGGCAAAGATATCCCACCAGGCCAGTTTTTCAGAGCCAAAGCGGCACGCCTTAGCCTGGAAGTAACGCCGAAAGACAGGGAAGGAATTCTGCATGGCGCCCAGCATGGCTTCGAGGGTGGGACGGTCGATGCGGGCCTGGTCAAGTGCCCCATGCAGTGCATCTGTGCGGCCGCGCAACCGGTTGAGCGTATTAACCGTACCCTTGACCCCGTTCAGGCAGGCTGCCAGGGGTTCGCGTGCGGTCTGCCAGGCGTCCATTTCCGCAGCATAAGCCCGCTTGCGCACATCTGCATCCGGGTGGGAGTGCAGGTTGATGAGAGCCGGCATGGGCAGCTTTTGGGTCTTGCCATCCAGCTCGAAATCCACCGTCAGCTGGGAGGTGAGCGTGCCCTGCAGTTTGCTCCAGGCGTTGGCGCCGCTCAGGTTCAGCTCGGCGGACAGGGCTTCTTCGGCTGCGGTCATCAGGTACTTGCTCTGCTCGGCAGTCTCTTTAAGGATGAAGGCATGCGCAGCGACGGTTGAGTCAGCCTGGATCATTTCGGGCAAGTGTGGAGCCAGTTCCCCCACCCAAACGCTGAAGCGGACGCCCAGTTTTTGCAGGCGCACGTTGGCCTGCTCGAACTCGGATTGCAGGCGCATGGCGGTGGTGTTGTGGGAGTCGGTGGAAATAAATGAGTTGAGATAAGCCCGCATAGTACCAGACAGGTCATAGATGGCATTGAAACCCTCGATCAATTGACCCATGGCTTCAGCCAGTTTTGGCAGGGGTGCGTCCACTCCCATTAAGGCAGCATTTTGATTAAAGAACGCTTCCTGACTCTCAATTTTTTCTTTAAGCGATTTAATAGCAGATTGGTATTCATTCGATTCCAGGCCAGGGTATACATTGCTGAGATCCCAGCGAGGTGCGGGCAAGGTCATGATCTCCTCCGAGAAAATTTTATAGTGAAATATAGTATAAACCATTTTAAAGAATGACGATGGATGACGGTCGAAGACCCCCGCCGAAGGTCCCCGACCATAGGTCTCTGCAGGAGGCAGGGGAAAGAGAAAAGGGAGTTCAGGGGGTGTATAAAATATTAACGTGACGATTACTTGACAGCCCTTCGGCTTGACTATATAATGCAGCCTGCCTTCCTCGCTAGCTCAATGGCAGAGCGGGCGGCTGTTAACCGCTAGGTTCGAGGTTCAAGTCCTCGGCGAGGAGCTATTTAAGTAACTCTGCGTCAGTTGATGCTGACGCAGAGTAGGGTTGCCCAGCTCGCCGGACCTGGGCAGGTGATATTGTAGCATAAAGGAGATTGGCGATGGCAGCGCTTCCTACTTTCATTTCGACAGAAGAAGCCGCCCACTTGCTGGGGGTCAGCCAGGCACGCGTGCGCCGCATGATCGAGGCCGGGACCATCAAAGCCGCCAACGTTGGCAGTGATACTGTGGTGAGCGAAGCCAGCATCCGTAAATTCCATAAACAACAACCAATCAGTCAGCCCAGCGGAATCCAAAAAGAAGACTTGCCGGAATATAAAAAATATTCATATTTAAGGAATGGCATTATTAGTATTTCCGAAGCCGCTCGCAAGTATGATATTACCTTCTCTGCATTGCACAGATGGGTCACACGAGGGTACATCCTTCGCAAAGGGCAGGACAAGAACAAGGTTCTTCTCAGCGAACAGGATGTTGCCTACTGTGCAGATATTTATCACTCACATCGAGGCCGCGGTAATTGGCTCTTCAACAATGACGGTACACCTTATATACCGAGATCTGAGAAAGTCCAAACTCCAGCATGATCGATCTTCTGTCGCCTGCATTCGGATGGCGATGAACGTGGCGTGCTGGTGTATGAGTATTAATTCAGGACGGCGGTTCGAGCCTTGTAAAATAGATAATAAACTAATGAAGCGGCTTCCAGAAATGGAGGGCGCTTTTTGATTGCGTGTGTGGCATAATTACAACATTGTGTTAGCTTGTAATAGATATTGCTGGCGTTGGCATGATGGAAGAAGGAAATAAATGTCTGATATCATTACCTTTACAATTTCAATAGTGGCACTCACCATGTCTCTTTTCACGCTCTGGCTCACTTTTTTCAACCGTGGAAAGGTTCGCATGACATTGCCCTCAATGGTAGTATTCGGATATGATACCCGTGGATCACATAATGGGTTTGATCCAAAGATCATGGTGCGTAGCCATATCTTCAGTACTGGTGAGCGTGGACAAATTATCGAAGCTCTGTTTGCCCAACTACACTTCAGTACATCGAATGAAATGTTCCCTGTGTGGGGCGTAGATGCAGATAATAAGCTCGTACGAGGGGGAGGTCTGTGGGTTGGCAAAACTGGTGTGACTGCGTGGCATCATTTCGTCGCCAGTACAAATTTCAAGTTCCAGCCAGGATCATACACACTTGAAGTCTTCGCCAGGGTTCATGGGTCGCGTTATCCCAAAAAGCTATCGTCAACAACGCTATTGATTCCTCTTGAAACTTCCATAAGTCGCCATGATGGCTCTGAACAGATGTGGTTCGACCTCGAACCACAGACCGGTGAATTTCAGCCACGGCTTGAGTCTCGTGGTGAAATTTACAGCAGCAAGGTCACCTAATTATTCAGGATTTCAGAAGAGATTGCCACCACCAACCAAAAAACTAAGAATCGCGACCGGAATATTCGTGTCACACAAGGTAAGCAACATTGGTAGGCAAAGTCGTCTAATTCACTTGGTAACTTTTCAAGAATATAGATGGTTACTTTTACAACATCCGCACGGACCGAGTCGTATATACGGGTAAAAATCTAAGCCTGCGGTTCGAGCCTAAAATAAAAGATAAAAATGAAGCGCCTTCCGGAAATGGAGAGCGCTTTTAGATTCTTGTAGCAAATAAATGTAAATTAATTGAACATAATGTTTTATATCGTTTGTTTTTGTCAATGGAACACAGACAGAACGCTTACTTCCTACAATGTCTATTCTCAAATCCCGATGAAATATTTCTTGAAATCACATAATAGCTATTCCCCAGGGAACTGGAACGTGAGATCGCAAATTATATGGAGTTCTACAACAACCAACATCATCATGAATCACTGGACAACTTGACCCCAGCGGATGTTTACTACGGCAAACAGCCTATTTTGTCCAATTTTCTTTGATAAAATATTGATGATATGACTGCTTCGGTTATATACTTATTAGAGTTACTTACTGACTTTGGCTCTGGCCGTGGCTCAAATAAAGCATTAAATAATCTAGCCGTACCCAATCAACTAAAAGATTTGATTCCTAAACTGCTAGTAGAAATCGTCTCTTTTGTAGATAATAACAATAGTTCATAACTAGATAATTCACAACTTATAAGACACACCAGAAGTATCACAATAATTCCGCCTGCTCCACAATTTCTGGTAATCTCACCTCTTGAGTTGCTAAAATATGACATCTTATTTCGCTGATCTTTCGTCCATAATAGAGTACAGGGTACGCATAGAGTTTACGCCACCTATGGACCCACTTATTCTTGCGGAGGGAGTACCATTTGTCTCTCTGCTCACAGAAATCGAAGCTAATACATTAACTGCCACTGCAAAGGAACTTCGTAGACTATATAATCGTATTCCATATAGTTCCCCACTCTACTGGTGGGAAACGCAATCAAAGAACGATGGATCTGCTGCTTGTGTCTACATCGGACAAACAGTGCATCTTCGAGTTCAGAAACGATTCGAGTCGCATGCGGTGGTTATGAGACTTCTTGCCAGGTACGTGAACTCCAGTGACATAACGGTCATGTTTCGACTATGTTCCAGGTTGGATGTTATTTACGAGAATTGTCATCATGGAATAGAGCATCTTCCACCCGATCAGGCAGCAAGGGTGGTGACTGATGTAGAAGCATACCTAATCTACGTGAACCAGCCACCGCTCAATATACAGCGAAAACATCACCCCAAGAAACCATGGAAACCGTTTGTTGTTGAGGAGATGCGATTTAGGTAGTCTGATATTCCTCAGGATAAGGTCAATATTCTTAAAACCTTGAATCGCCCAACACAGCGTACCAGGAAAACCACCCGGCACTTTACGCTGGACAAGAGCAGGGACTCTGCAATTTTTTGCGAATAAGCACTTATTAGTTTTTTCGCCTGTGAGCTTCCCCCTTTAAAGTTCCACCCTTGCTGGTAACCCCAACCGTTAGATCGACACCATCACTTCTACCGCGTGGACCGAGTCAAATTTACGGAGATCCACAGCATTCCCTGTGGTCGCAATTCAGACTGGTGGTTCGAGCCTAGAAATGTGAAGGCTAATTTAACAAAAAATCGATAATATTCTGAAAGCTGATTCCTTCAATTTCCTCGCTAATATGAAAATCCATCGATAATAGTATCTTTCGATAATTATCCTTGATTGAAAGCAATCCTTGGAATTCACGATTCTTCACTTTTTCATCTGCCAAAGATAGCGCTGTTTGAATATACAACTTTTCGTCATCCTTGGTCGCGATGAAATCAATTTCAAACTGATCATCAACTCCAACCCTCACATCAAACCCTCTACGTTTCAACTCGAGATATACTATATTTTCAAGAACTCGTCCAATATCCAAATCTCGGAAGCCAAGAATTGCATTTCGGATACCGCTATCAACAATATAAAATTTTTGGGGAGACCTTAATATCCTTTTACCTTTTAAATTATATCTGTCTGCTTTGTATAGGATAAATGCTTTTTCAAAAGCCTCAAGATAGTTCAATACGGTGTCAACGTGTGTTTTTTGTCCATTGCTTGAGAGATAATCAGCAATATTGTTGGCTGATACCAAATTCCCTACATTGTCTATCATAAACTTAAGTATCAAATTTAGCAGACTTATATTCTGAAAATTATTTCGGGAAAGAATATCCTTGACAACAACCGTGTTATAAATCCCGTCTAAATATTCTTTTGCAAGATCTTCTCTTTTCTCAAATTCCACTAATCCCGGAAAACCACCATACTTAATATAATCCCGAAACAATAATTGGGGATCATCCCTTTGGATCGACAGGGTTTCCTTGAATGAAAGTGGAAAAATGTGAATTTCTACATATCTCCCAGAAATGAAGGTTGCAAGGTCCGAAGACAATAAAAAAGCATTAGATCCTGTGATGTATATATCGCAATCAAAATCAACCTGGAAACTTGCGATAGCCTTTTCCCAACGGTCCACAACTTGAATCTCATCCAACAGGAGATAGTATCTTCCCTGTTGAATTTGGTTACGAATGTGATCATAAAAGATTTTATAATTTTCGATGTTTTCGTATTGAAGAGATTCGAAATTCATTAATATGATTTTCTTTGGGTCTACACCGCTCGATATTAATTGATCACGGAATTGTTGCAATAGGACTGATTTGCCACATCTTCGAATTCCAGTGATTACCTTAATAACCTTTTTATCTCGAAATTCAATAAGCTTCTTTAAATATGCAACTCGGGAAATCATGTTTGTTTTCATATGGCACATTTTATCTGTTTAAATATACAAAGTCAATGAATTTCATAGTTTATTCATTGCAGTGAACAATAATTTTTTTTCGATAATTCTATCCGCTAGGAAATAATACCCTCCAGCAAGTGACCTGATGTATTCTTTTCCCATCCAGTCGATTAATTGTTGCCGATGGAAACCCAGAGCGAATTTACGCACATCATTTTTTATAACTTGAAAACGCACCCGCTTGCTATGTATCCTTCTCTTGCAACGCTGACGGAATATATTGTATGGCAAGGTAAATACCCAATCCCCCTTAAGTTAGAGAACATGCCCATCAACAGCATTTAAACAGTTTGATGGATCATGGGAAGTACAAGGTGGATGGTTTAACAGATTTAATTTAAAAGAAAAAGTAGATAATCTGTTTATAAAATTTTCGAATCAATTGGAAAGTAGACAAAAATCTAAATCCAGTCCTTAATTATTGTTAAAAATCTCTAAAATTGTTGTTTCTCTAAAGCTTGACAATCAATTACAATGTAATTACTAAAGAAGGTGCATCATGAACAAGACTGTTCGCACAAAAGTTATCAAAATCGGCAATTCTCGTTGGGTACGCATACCGCATACCATGCTGGAAGAAGCAGGGTTGACGGATAAGGTGGAGATGAAAGTGGATGGAGATAAGCTTATCATCCACGCTACTCACCTACCTCGCCATGGCTGGGAAAACCTTTTTGCTGTAATGGCCAATCAAGGCGATGACCGGCTGCTGGATGAACCACTCTCCACCCAATGGGATGAGGAAGAGTGGACGTGGTAACAAACCGTTTTGAAGTCCACCTTGTTAATTTAGATCAAACAATTGGAAGCGAAATCCAAAAAACCTGTCCATATCTCTTTTTTCACCCGTAGATTGAATGTTCACATTGCGACAGTCATCGTTGCCCCGATGGCCACCTAAGGACGTGATTTCCTATCACAGGTGAACTTCCACTAGGAAGGAAAGGATGGGAAGATAATTCTAGATCAATCCGTATTGTAGATAAACAATGGTTGGTGAAGAAAATCGGGAAAGTCACCGTTAAAACCAGGCGCGAAGTACATGCCGTATTGAGCGAGATGTTTGCTGAATAAATCGACCAAACCATTTGAATTTCCTTTATATCACTACAAATATCTTTCTTTAACTTGACAAACATAGATAGATAATGTTAAACTGGCACTCGTGCACTTTACAGTTCCCTATCAATGTTAACGCCCTAGTGTACTGCAACGCCAGTGAGAAAACTTTTGGTATTACATCTCTGTCAAAAAAACGGTTGGGGAAGAGTACCTGGAAAACAAGCGAAATGTCCCCATGTGGTTTCCAAGATTGAAGCCATGGAAACTAGGTTAAATCGTCTGTCCTTTGTTACCCACGTCAAGGAAAAATATAATTTCTGAGCATCTGCCCCTGTTGACAACCCCTCAAGGTTTTCTTGACCTGTACAGGAAACCCTGAGGGGGCTTTTTTGATTTGCCTACCCCTCGTTCCTGAACTGCAGGCAGCTTTTACTTTCACCAAATTTCCTCCGACCTCAGGGAGTCCCATCTTTTTGGGGCGCTTTTCGGGGGTTCGTTCCTCGATTTTCATCCATTGTCAATCGTCCATCGTCTTTGCCCAATGTTTTCTTAAAAAATGGTATCATACCTGTAAAATTGAATGTACCGTTGAGGATGCATGCCAAAATCGTTATCTGCCACCCTGATCAAAACCATTGAATACTTCTTCCTGCCTTTCCAATATCCCCGGCGCTTCCTGCCGTTGCTGGGAAAGGTGTTGACCAACCGCAGCCTGGTGCATGAGATGCCGCGTCTCACCCCGCAGCGCGTCTGGTTTCAAAAAATGGGCACCCAGACTGTCCTGGACGTGGGCAGCTACGTCGGCTCTTTTGCTTATGCCATCCGTCACATCCTGCCGGAGGCTCGCATCTATTCATTTGAACCGTTGCAGGATAATTATGCCCAACTGGTAAAAAATCTGTCTCCCTTTGGCAATTTCCAGGCTTTCAACACCGCCATCGGTGACCATGCCGGGCAGCTGCAATTCTATCGCAGCGATTTCAGCCCGTCCTCCTCTGCGCTGGAGATGGGGGAGTTGCATCGCCAGGCATTCCCACAATCCGCCCATTCCACCCGCCTCACTGTACCGGTTGCCCGCCTGGACGATTATCTGGAAAAAATGATGCTCACCCCGCCGGTCTTCTTGAAAATTGATGTGCAGGGCTTTGAGGATGCCGTATTAAGGGGAGCCGGGCAGGTTTTGAAGCAGGTGGATTTCCTTGAGATCGAAGTATCCTACCAGCCATTGTATTCAGGCCAGCTGCTTTTTGATGGCATCCACCACATGCTGGCAGACGCAGGCTTCCGCTTTGCCGGGAATCTGGACTCCATGCTTTCGCCCCTGGACGGATCGATATTGCAATCGGATGCCTTGTTCATAAAGACCAAATGACGAACACGCTTGTGGAACTCTCCCTGATCGTGCCGGCCTACAACGAGCAGCAATTGATCGGCTCCAGTCTCGAAATATTGGTTCAATTCCTTGCGCCGCGTTACCCGCACTTTGAGATCCTGGTGGTCGATGATGGCAGCCAGGACCAGACCGCCCGGGTGGTGCAGCAGTTTTCTGAGACCCAGCCGCGTGTGCATTTGCTGGCACAGCCCTCCAACCAGGGCAAAGGCCGCGCCATCCAGCGCGGCGTGCTGGAAAGCCAGGGAGAATACATTCTCTTCATGGATGCGGATCTGCCCTATGATCTGGACGCCGTGGAGGCCTTCATGGCAGTTCTGCGCAGTGAGGTTGACCTGGCGATTGGCTCGCGGCACCTGAAGGGATCAGAAATACGGGGTGTGCCACCCCTTAGGTATCTGGCCGGCCAGGTTTTCAGCCTGTTGGTGGCCGTTCTGATGTTCCCTGGCATTCATGATACCCAGTGTGGTTTCAAGGGCTTCAGGGCTGAAGCTGCCCACCAGATCTTTAAACGAGTCACCATCCAGAAATTTGGATTTGATGTGGAAGTGTTATATATTGCCCGCAAGCTCAAGTATTCCATCCTGCCAGTGCCGGTGCGGATGACTGGTTTTCGTTATGACAGCCGCATCAATGTCCTGCGTGATTCAGGCAGAATGTTCCTGGACCTGTTCGCTATTCGCTTGAATGACAGGCGTGGAAAATATGATTGACCATACCTTTAACATTTATTCGGAGGCTTGAAAATGGCTCAATCTTCAAAACCATCTGGAAACATGTTGCGCAGGTTATCTGACCCGCGTCTCTGGATCCTGGTTGCCAGCCTGGCCATTTTTCTGCCTCTGCTAGTGTATGCATACATGGGAATTTTCTCACGCTATCAGGCGGATGATTATTGTTATGCCTGGAATGGTACTTCACGCACGATTCTGGACGCACAAACCACCTGGTACAAGACCGATTCCAGTCGTTATGCAGCCACATTCATAATGACATTGAGCGATCGATTGGGTCGCTGGACCGTACCGATTCTGCCCACCTTGGTACTTGGCTTGTGGCTGACGGGCACCTGCTGGTTGTTCATGCGCCTTCAAAAAATGCTCAACCTGGATTTTCCACCCATGGCTGCTTTCCTGTTGGCGGAATTGCTGATCTATTTTATATTGATGCTGGCTCCCAATCTTTACCAGATCTTGTTTTGGCGCGCAGGGATGGTGATCTACCTGCTGCCCCTGGTTTTACTGACTTATCTGGGCGTATTTCTCCTATCCCAGGCTTCCAACCCTGCCAAAAAATGGCGTCCCCTGGTGGCAGGGCTGGCTGTGCTGTTTTTCTTTTTCAACGGCGGCTTTTCCGAGACTATCGCAACCATTCAGATCGGCATGCTGGCACTGGCGCTGGTGGTGCTCCTCTTCCTTGCAAAAAGAGACACCCGGCAGTGGGCATTGATCCTGGTGGGCTGTGCCTGGCTGGGTTCCCTGCTGGCAATGGCAACGCTCTACTTCTCGCCTGCCACCCGCATGCGCCAGGGGTTGCTGGGTCCGGCGCCCGACCTGGTCAACCTCATCCGTATGACACTGACCAATGCATTTCTCTACATGTATATATCCCTGGATGAGATGGCCTTCCAGTTTGTCATCCTGCTGCTGTCTGCCATGCTGGTTGGTTACGTTTTATACGCAGCCCGGCTCACAGAGTCAACATTGCGACCTACCGGGCTTGTATCGGCATTGTTCCTTCTGCCAGTCATCGCTTTTCTATGGATCGTGTGTGTCACTGCGCCCAGCGCTTTTGGAGAATCCGCCTACCCGGAAGGGCGTGTTCAGTTGGATGCCCTGTATATCATAGTGACGATGGTCATGGGCGCAGGTCTGATCCTGGGCGTCAGCTTGGGATTGCTGCATCAGCGTTCCCGTGAGCTGGCTCCAAACTGGCTGCAGGCAGCCTGTCTCCTGCTGCTGGTGGGTATGAGCCTGTTTCCAATGTATTCCACCCGGAAAATAATGAAAGATCTGCCAGAGTACCGGCAGCGGGCGGCAGCCTGGGATGCACGCGATGCCTCCATCCGTGCCAGTGCTGCACATGGGCGGCTGGATGTCACGGTGACTGCTTATACCAGTGTGGCAGGTTTAATGGAAATGGGTCCCGAATCATCCATGTGGGTGAACGGTTGTGCTGCGCGTTATTATGGAGTACGGTCGATTACTGCTGAAACGCCATAAATTTTATCCATGGATATATAAGAATGGTAACTTCTCAAGAAAGTGGACTCCTTCCCCCGTATTATTGTGACTATACAAAAGATAATCTCAGTGTGACCTGATAGGGAATATCCCGGTTAAAATTAAATTCCGTACCAATAATCTTCCAAATTTTGGAGCATAACATGGCAATGACCTCGCGCGAAAGAGTCCAAACTGTACTTGATCATGGTATTCCTGACCGTGTTCCTGTCATACTTGGCGTTAGCAATGCGACGGGTCTCAAGATCCATCCTTACAGGAGTTTGAAAAAAATACTGGGGGTAAAAAGTGAAGACAAGTATATTTATGATTGGCCGGAGTTGGGAACCGCCCTCCCTGACGAAGCGATCATGCAGCGTCTGCATAGTGATGTTCGTGGAATTCTGGACCGGTTTCCCTTGGAAATCTATGTGCGTAATCAAAATCGACCTCCCCATACTCCTTTCATTGATGATTGGGGGGGTGGACAAGTGGAGATCGGTCCGGATAATTGGTTTCCCAGTATAGCCCCCATTCCGAATGCCACCACTAAAGATGAATTGAAAAATTATTCGTGGCCGAATATGGATGATCCTTACCGGGTGGCTCATGTGAGAGCCCAGGCACAAAAATTAAATGAAGAAAATCAGTTTGCAGTGATGGCAACACCATGGTTGATGTTCCCTTTTGAACGGGCGTTTGAGATGCAAGGGATGGATAAATTCATGATCAACCTTGGGAGGAGACCAGATTTTGCACAAGAACTTCTCAATAAAAACAATCAGTTATGTATGCAGTTGATGGATCATTTCCTGGATGAGTGTGGTGACTTTATCGACATTATCAAAATAGGAGACGATCTGGGAACCCAGAATAATTTAATGATCTCCCCGCGCATGTACAAAAAAATGTTGAAACCTTTGCATGCAGAGATGATCACCATGATCAAACAAAAGACAAAGGCAAAAGTATTTTTTCACACAGATGGTGATGTTTTTGACTTGATCGAGGATTTTATCGAGATTGGAGTGGATATTCTAAATCCCGTTCAAACTTCTGCAGGAAAAATGTCAAATTTGGAAGAGTTAAAGAAACATTACGACAAGCGTATTGTTTTTTGTGGCGCAATCGATACTCAGAATATTTTACCTTACGGTACGCCTGACCAGGTCAGGCAGGAAGTCAAACGAGTTATAAATATCCTTGGAAAAGGTGGCGGGTATATGGTAGCGCCGGTCCATACTGTAATGAACGATGTACCAGGTTTGAATGTTTTGGCAATGGTGGATGCGGTTGAGGAATACGGGATTTATCCACTAAATACTGGGTAAGTAGAAACAAAAACACGAAACAAGAGAGGGAGAATTTTCTCTTGTTTTGTGTCAACTTGTTATATGTTACAAGCTCTCTTTTTCGTAAGGAATGCCATCTGCGGCTGGACCGCGGCTGCGTCCAACAACACCGGCAAGTACAACCATGGTGATGATATACGGTAACATCAATAAAACTTCAGCGGGAATTGGGAACTGAAGTAGGGATAATTTGGTGGTTAACGATTCTGCAAAACCAAACAACATCCCGGCTTGGAGAGCTCCCAGGGGGTTCCAATTGCCAAAGATCATCGCTGCGAGTGCAATGAACCCACGACCGGCTGTCATGGTCTGCTCAAATCGTCCAACAGAACCCAGGGAAAAATAAGCACCGCCAAATCCAGCCACCATTCCGCTCAGTACACAAGCAAGATACCTTGTTCGGAATACATTCACGCCCAGTGTATCTGCTGCTTTCGGGTGTTCACCAACTGACCTGTGGCGTAATCCCCATTTCGTTTTAAATAAGGCAATGGAGAGAAGGATAACAAGAAAATACATCGCATAGATAAAGAGATTATGGTCGAAGAAAATGGGACCGATGACTGGGATTTTCGAAAGGAGAGGGATTGCATAAGGTTTAAAAAACCCAGATTCATTTAACCATTGATTTTGAGAATCTTGGAGAAACTTGATAAACAAATAAGAAGTTAAGCCGGTGGAAAATATGTTGATCATTGTACCGGAAATGATCTGATCGACTTTGTATTTTATCGATAAAACCGCATGTACCAAACCCAGTAATGCGCCTATCAGTATGGCTGCCAGGATTCCTGCCCACAGGCCGAGAATGCTGCCGATGACCGCGCCTGCGAATGCACCTGCGATCATCATTCCTTCGATTGCGATATTTACAATGCCTGCTCGCTCGCTCAGGATGCCAGCGAGGGCACCAATTGTGATGGGTACTGATCGGATCACCATTACAGCCAACATTCCAGTGAAGCTGATCGAAGTACCTGAGGCACCCCATACGAGAAATCCTAAAACCACTAAACCCCCTATTGCCCCGATTATGGAACTTATGCCCTTTTTAAACCCGCGAATGATCTGGTAAAGTCCAAGTCCTGCGCATAACCCCGCGATGAGATCAAGTGCAAACCTGGTGTTGAAAACCCAATTTGGAATTTGAATGGCAGTATGATTAATATTTGTTGAGAAAGTTGTCAGTGCTTCCGGTTCGATGGATTTTGTTAAAACCAGTTTGATAAATAATGCAACCAGAATGAAGAAAACACCGGGAATATGCTGCCGGTAGTTGGAAAGATAATTGAGAATTATTTTTATTTTTTCGTTTTGCATTGGAGTTTCCATTATTTCTTCGCGCTAAAAGAAATTGTGGATGTGCTTACTTCTTTTACTGATTGCTTTTTGAGGCGGTAAATCGTGCGAATGATCGCTGGTGCCGCGATAAAAAGAATAATAAAAGATTGCAAAATATTGATGATGTAAATAGGAGTACCTGCACGTAATTGCATGACCCTGGAACCACTGCGTAGGAGCCCAAATAATAGCGCAGTCAGGATTACTCCGAGTGGATGATTTTGAGCCAGCAGTGCCAGGGCGATCGAATCAAAGCCATATCCGCTGGCTAATGCTTGCGATTGTCGCCAGGTGACACCAAGGATTTCACTTGCACCAGCCATACCTGCGATCGCACCGGATAACGCCATTGCAGCCACGGTCACAAGTGTAATATTCATACCAGCGTATTTGGATGCGTTCGGGTTTAAGCCGACAGAGCGGATCTCAAACCCCCAGGTGGTTTTGAAAAGGATGAACCAAACAAGGATTGCAACAGCGATGGCAATAAAGAAACCAAGATGAAAACGGATCGGTTCGGGGAAGAATCGATATAGATGAGCGCTGTCAAGGATCCAGGGTGTTTTTGGAGTAACCTCATTCGGGTCGCGAAGAGGGGATGAGATCAAATAATAGATCAAATAATAAGCCACATAGTTCATCATGATCGTCGTGATCACTTCGTGCGCACCTGTTCTCACTTTGAGAAAACCAGGTACAAAACCCCACAAACCTCCAGCCAATGCTCCAACCAGCATGGCTAGTGGTACATGGATCCAGGGTGACAAACCGGTGAATGTCCAACCTGCCCAACCTGCAGCAATTGCTCCAACCAATACTTGTCCTTCAGCGCCGATATTAAATAAACCAGCCCGAAAACCTAGTGCAACTGCAACACCTGTAAAAAGATATGGGGTAGTTACGACCAGGCTTTCCAAAAAAGGTGTAAATGCTTTCTGAATTAAAGCCGAATCCCCGCTTTGAATTGCGGCACCGATCTTGGCTGGATCACCAAGCGCTCCCAAAAAAAGTGAGGAATAGGTATTCGCAACAATTTTCCAAGAAGTTGAGATTCCAGATAAAAAGGAAGTGCCAAAAGCCTTGTATACCTCAGGTGAGGTAAGAATGACTAATATTCCTCCCATGATAAAACCGCTAATGATGGAAAGGATAATGATCGTTAATGAGCTGTTTGAAAGTTCCTCATAAAAAATGGAGATAAAATTCCGTTTATCGTCGCTATTTTTTTTATTTTTCATGTTTTTTCCCTAGGTAATTATTTCCCTTGCCTGGGTGTTTTCAATTTTCTTTTTATTAATTGTTGGTGTGACACCAGCCATTATTAACCCGAGTTCTTCTTTTGTTACTGCGTTTGCTTTTACGATGGTTATGATTTTTCCACGGAACATAACGGCAATTCGATCAGACAATTGCATGATTTCATCAAGCTCAGTTGAAACCAGAAGGACAGCACATCCCTCGTCCCGCTTTTCAATGATACGGCTGTGAATATATTCGATGGATCCGACATCCAATCCACGCGTAGGTTGTGATGCGATCAACAATTTAATGGGTCTGGAAAATTCCCGGGCGATGATCACTTTTTGTTGATTTCCCCCGGATAATGAATGTACCAGGGTCTTGATCCCTGGTGTGCGGATATCAAATTTCCTGACCAATTCGTTGGCATTTTCATCGATTGCCAGGCGTTCCAAAATGATCCCATTTGAAAACGGGCGATGGAAATACGTATTGAGTACAAGATTTTCTGCAATTGAACTGGCAAGGATAAGACCATCTTTTTGACGATCCTCTGGAATATGTGCGCTACCCAATTCGGTGATTCTCCTGGGGCTGCTCCGGGATACATCTTTTTCAGAGATGATAATTTTTCCAGAAAAGGGTGTTTTTAGGCCAGTCAGCGCTCGGACCAGCTCAGTTTGGCCATTTCCCTGGACTCCAGCAATCCCAAGGATCTCTCCGCCGTGGAGTTCAAAAGTAACATCATCAACGACAACATGGCTATGGAAATCACGTACACATAATTTATCTACGGTTAGAACAGTCTCGCGTAAATCGCCAGGTTTCTTGTCAGTTATAAGATCAACTTCTCTTCCTACCATCATTGTGGCTAATTTTTCAGGGCTTGCTTCTGCCGGGGTTGTAGCGCCAACAACCTTTCCTGATCGGATGACTTCTATCCGATCTGCACATTCCATCACTTCGCGTAATTTGTGGGTAATGAAAATGATTGATTTCCCCTTTTCAACCAATTTCTTTAATATATTAAAGAGTTCATCCACTTCTTGCGGGGTGAGAACAGCAGTTGGTTCATCCATGATCAGGATATCCGCATTCCGGAATAGCAATTTGATGATCTCGACGCGTTGCTGGAGCCCTACGGGTAGATTTTCAACCAGATCATCCGGATTGACATTCAATTTGTACGTTTCTGAGAGCTCTCTGATCCGATCTGCTGCTTTATTTCTATCCAAAAAACCACCAGGGCGGGTATATTCCTCTCCGAGCATGACATTCTCTGTTACAGTGAAAACTGGAATTAACATAAAGTGCTGGTGAACCATCCCGATCCCGGAGCGGATCGCATCGATAGGTGAGGAGATTTCTACTTTCGCTCCATTAATAAAAATTTCACCCTCGTCCGGTTTGTATAAACCGTATAGGATGTTCATTAATGTGGTCTTCCCGGCACCATTTTCGCCCAGCAGGGCTAAAATCTCACCTTTTTCCAATTTGATATCAATATGGTCGTTGGCGAGTACGCCTGGGAAACGCTTGGTGATGCCTTTTAACTCAAGTATGGGAGGCATTGATCCTCACTTAATGGGTTCTATTGGATTGCATTATTTTATCATTGTTGTTTATTCTCTGACAAAGAAAGAGCCAGGTTTGTTCACCTGGCTCTTCGTTGGACAAAGGGAAATTATTGAATGGGTTTCGGCGCGGGGATAACAATCTCACCAGAGATGATCTGTGCCTGTAATCCTTCGATTTCAGTTTTGAGGTCATCCGGAATGGTAATTGCAGAGTTGTATGCCAAAGCGGTACCACCATTATCCAAGGTCAGGACGAAGTCGCCGCCTTCCCAGGTGTTGGTGGTGAGCCGTTCGATTGCATCGTAGATGTGCACATCTACTTTCTTTAATAAGCTGGCTAAAATTTGGGCTGAGTATTGGGGATAGGTTTGTGTCCAGTCCTGGTCCACGCCAAAGATATAACCTAAACCCTTTTCCTGCATCACTGCAGCAGTTGCAGAACCAACACCACCATTCACTGGCAGGATGATGTCAACCCCTTCGTCCATCTGGCTTTGACCAACCGTGCGGCCTTTATCAGCATCGATCCATGATCCGGTTGCGGTTGCATTGCCAGGATTGTTGGCATCATATCCGATGACGGCAACCGTGGTTCCATGAACTTCATTATATTTCTGGACGCCGTAATAGTAGCCATCGCCAAAGATCTGGACAGCGGGTCCCATGATTCCGACATACCAGCCAACTTTTCCGGTCGTCGACATGCCGGCTGCTAGATAACCAGCCAAGTATGAAGATTCTTCCATCTTGGCTGAAACGCCACGGAAGTTGGCCAATTCAAATCCACCCATATCGACACCCGCATAGTATATTTCGGGGTTCTCGGTTGCGGCTTTCTTGCAGTCATCAGCCATCATGAAACCGACGCAGACGATCAATTGCGCACCTGAGTCTTTGCATGCGGTCAGGTTGGGGGCGAAATCGGTCGGTTGTGTGGACTGAAGGTAGTTACCTGAGACGCCGAAGTCAGCTATACCTCGTTCAACACCTGACCAGGTCAAGTCGTTGAATGATTTGTCACCAATACCACCGCTGTCGGTAACCATACATACATTGATTGTGGCTGCTGTGGCGGGTGTGGGGGTTGCTGATCCGCAGGCGCTCATTACGAAAGAAGCAACCAAAAAGATTGATAGTACAAAGAATAACTTTTTAGACATTTATTCTCCTCCTGGAGAGAAAGTGGATTTGTGGGAAAAGATTTTCCCACCCGTAACTTTAGTATAACGTATTTTTTCACTAATGCAAGTCATATCATCTGATTATTGGTCAGCCAAAAGATATTACATTCTTCTAAAAGTTGACCACTTCTTTTACAACTTCACTGCGGCTGACACCTGTCATGGCCAGCCAGGCCAATGCCATAAAGATGGTGCTGAACAGCCACAACCAGCGATACTCATTGCTCATTGCCCCAACCAATACCCCGCCCAGGGTGGGTCCTAGAACGGATGCAAGTTGAGACGAAAAATAGTACAAACCTGTAAATGCTCCGATCTTCTTCTCATCGCCATAATCATATATCAGCGGCAGGCTGTTGACATTGATCAGCGCCCAGAAAAACCCACACATGACCAGTACGATGACCAGGGTGGTGGTGTTTTGGACAACGAAATACCCCAGAAGAAGCATGCTCGTCAACCCGGCCAGGCCGATCCGGATGATGTTTCTGCGCCCCCAACGTGAACCGAATAGACCGGCAGGAACAGCAAAGAGGATGAACGAGATCGTCATCGTGCCGGTCAGGATGGAGGCGGTTCCCGGTTTTACACCCAAAGAGAACACAGCAAATGAAGACAGTCCGGTTTCCAGAGCGCTAAATGCTATGAACCATAATAGGATGCCCAGCAGAACATAGATCCCGCTCTTATTTGGGTTTTTGAATAATATGCGGATGTTCTCAAGGACGTTCACTTTTTCAACTTTTTCAGCGATGATCTGCTCGGGTTCTTTTATAAAGAAAAACACAGTTACCAATGCAATGATGGTTGTAAGCGTGCCACCTACAAAGGGGGCAGAACGTCCATAATTATCGAATAAAAATCCACCTCCAAAGTACGCCAGCAGGCCACCCACGCCACCCATCAGGTTGATAATGCCATTGACTTTGCTGCGATTTCCGGGTTGGAAAAGGTCTCCCAGCCAGGCAACTGTGGGAGAACGGAACAAGGCCATGCCGATATTGGTTATTAAAATGAAGACCATGATCGCCAGCACACTCTGGGCCACTGGAATGAAGATGAACCCTACAAGTGCAATAGGCGCGCCCAGCAATATCCACCCTTTTCTTCTGCCGAACCGATTCCAGGTTTGATCGCTTTTTGCACCAGCCCAGGGCTGCACAAACATATTGATGATGTTGTCCCAGGTCATAACGAACATTGCCAGAGCCGGAGCCATGCCAAAACCGACGATTTCTGGAATGGCCCGGCCTTCAGCGAGTAACTGGCGATTGAACTCCGGATTCCCGGCCTGGAGAAACAAGGGAATAAATTGGTTGAAGATCGGCCAGAAGGTACTGATCCCAAGAAAACCTAGACCCAACAAAAAGGTCTTTCTCCAGGGGAAACGATCTTTTGTCATCTTAGCCATATCTCCATAAAATGTTGGTATGAATTTTCCGGCTTATGGAAAGATTAATTGCTGAACGGGAAGTTTACGGAGTACTGCGTAATAATATTTCAATCATTTGTGAGATATATATCAACAATAAATTCAATTGATTATGCAAGAAGTAGTAAAAGCACTCCTGATAAGAGATTTCCAGGAGTGCCTTTTTGATTAATAGGATGGACTTCTATCCAACCAGGGCAGGAGCTGTGCTGGCCTCACCGCGGTGGACGCCAATCATGAGCAGGAAAGCCACCAGCATAAAGAACGGCGAGATCAGCATGACGGCATTGTAGTTGTTATTTGTTAATTGAATCATCCAACCGTTAACGTTTGGACCGACGATGGCTGACAAAGTGGAGAACAGGTAATACATGCCTGTGTATGTACCCAGGCGGGCAGTGGTGGTCATGTCAACCACCATGGGCAGGGAATTGATGTTGATCAAGGACCAGGCGATACCGGCAGCCATCAGGAACAGGCTGATGACCGGGATGGTACCCAACACCGGCAGTTTGGTCAGGACAATGGTCAGCGTGGCAGGAGGCAGGAAATACATGGCTCCGATCAATCCACCCAGCAGGAAGATGCCTATCATTATGGTCACACGCCGGCCGATCCTGGCTCCAATCACACCTGAAACCAGTGCAAAGAGTACAAAGAACAGGGATAAGTGGCCAAGCAGGCGGCTGCCATCCGCCTCATTTAGTCCGAGATGGTACTTGGCATACAGCGTAAAAAAGGCTTCAATGGCAGTGTAACCCAGGAACCAGAAAAAGATGGCCAGGAACAAACGGATGGCACTTTTTTCCTTGTCCCGCAACACTTCCATCAGGCTTTCCAACATGCCAGGCTGCTTTTCGGTTTCACCATATTCTTTGGGTTCGCGGATGAAAAACAGCACCAACAGGGCAGCCAGGATGACCAGGCCTGAACCCATCCAGAAAGGGAAAGCCGGGTTCATTTTGTAGAGGGCGCCACCACCGATGAAGGAGATGATCGCACCCAGTCCGCCCATGAAGTTGATGATGCCGTTGGCCTGCGAACGATATTGCGATGGGGTGATGTCTGGCATGAGAGCCACCACCGGTGTGCGCCAGAAGGCCATGCTCAACAACAACGTGCTTGTGCAAGCCACGAACAGGGGCAGGACCGCTGCCACTGGAATGATGCCAAAGACCAGAGCGCCGATCGGGGCTCCAATCAGGATGAATGGCATGCGTCTGCCCATAGGTGTGCGGAGTTTGTCTGACCAGGCTCCCACTGGAGGTTGAATGAAGAGTGCGGCAATATTATCGAGCGTCATAAAAAAACCGATCCAGGCTGGTGCAAGGTGAAACTTATCGGCCAAAAAGATGGGCACGAAGGCATTGTACACACCCCAGATTACACTTACGCCAAAAAAGCCAAAACCGAGCAGGAAGATCTTGCCGTATCTAAATTTCATGGTACATCTCCTCTTGAAAGTGTAAGATGATTAAAATGAAATTACTTTTTCTTTATAGAACTCCGAGCTTCGTTGATGGATTCATCATGCCAAGCTGGATTTCTAAATAATCTGATCAGAGGGTTTTTCTTTGCTGATTTTCTCCAGGAATTTGTGGTCGGTTTCAGACAAGTCTGCCTTTTCGAGCATGTCGGGGCGGCGTAGCCGGGTACGCAGTAAAGATTGTTCCCGCCGCCAGCGGGCGATTTTGGCATGGTCCCCCGAGAGCAGGATCTCTGGTACTTGCCAGCCGCGGAATTCAGGTGGTCGCGTGTAGTGTGGGTATTCCAACAGACCCGAAGCATGCGAGTCGTCGGCAGCGCCATCCGGGTCACCCAGAACGCCCGGCACCAGGCGTGCCAGCGCATCGATCAGGATCAGGGCGGGCAGTTCGCCGCCGGTTAGCACGAAATCACCAATGGAGATCTCGTCGCTGATCAAGTGTGTGCGGATGCGTTCATCTATGCCTTCATACCGTCCGCAGATCAATGCCAGGTGTGGTTGGGTTGAGAGTTCGTCCGCCACTTTCTGGTTGAAAACGCGTCCCTGAGGGGTGAGCATGATGACCGGACAGGCCGGGGGCGTTCCCAAAATAGATTCCACCGCAGCAAACATGGGTTCGACCTTCATGACCATGCCGCCACCGCCACCGTAAGGCAGGTCGTCGGTGACATGGTGGCGATCGAGTGTCCAGTCGCGGATGTTGTGAACCCGAACATCCAGCAAGCCGCGCTGGCGGGCACGATTCAGGATGCTACTGTCCAAATAAGAGGGGAATACTTCGGGAAGGAGCGTGAAAACATCAAAACGCATGGGTTCATTCTAGCATAATCAGGGGGATTGGCAAGATAAAAAATAGCAATTTTAGTTATGGAAATATTGCGAGGTACCAGGATTCCCTGATAATAATAAAGCTTCGTGACTTGGCGACTCGTGTCCCCGCTATTTGGGGATCGTGCTAAAGTCTTATTACCGTAAAGTCATTCATTAATAAATAAGCGGGGGCTACCGCCTTCTGTTTCTTAACCAACCCTGGGGTAAAATAAGGATTAACCCCAGGGCTATTATCTGTCCAGGGAAAAATAGAGGAGTATTCTTGGTTAGAAAAAGGATCGTAATCCTGGCGCTCAGCCTGCTGGCTGCCTGTTCGGCGCAGCCTCTTCAAAGCACAACACCCTCACCTGGCCTGCCGAGGGTACTGGCGGTTGAAACCTACCTGGCGGATATTGTGCGCAATGTGGCGGGTGATCGGTTGATAGTAGACAGCCTGCTGCCGCTCAACCTGGACCCTCACAGTTATCAACCTGCACCGCGCGATATCATCAAAGTCTCCAAGAGTGATGTGCTCGTCATTAATGGCGGGGGTATTGAGGCTTTTATTGCACCCCTCCTGGACAATGCCGGAGGGTCAAGGTTGGTGATCACGGCTTCGGCGGGGTTAACTCCCCGGCCCGACCTAACTGGTGAGCACCCGGAGGGGGATCCGCATTTCTGGTTGGATCCCAACAACGTGATCAAATATGTGGAAAACACCCGGGATGGGTTGATCCAGGCGGACCCACAGGGTAGCCAGGTGTACACAGAAAATGCTGCAGCCTATATGGTGGAGCTGCAGGCCCTGGATGTCTGGATCAAGAAGCAGGTCGCCCAAATTCCCCCCGATCAGCGCCAACTGGTCACCAACCATGAAAGTCTGGGTTATTTTGCAGACCGCTACGGCTTTACGGTGGTTGGCACCATCATCCCCAGCGTTAGCAGTGAATCTGTTCCCACTGCCCGTCAGTTGATCAGCCTGATCGACCGGATCCGTGCCAGTGATGTGCGCGCCATTTTTATGGAAACCGGTGCCAATCTCAACCTGGCCGGTCAAATTGCAGGTGAAACCAGCGCAATAATAGTGACAGACCTGCACACAGAATCCATTTCAGATGCAAACGGGCCGGCTCCCACTTATATTGACATGATGAAGTACAATGTCAATCAAATTGTGAATGCCTTGAAATAAAGACAGAATATAACTTCTTAATAAATTGAATTGTTGGCGCACGCCCTAAAATTCACCCGATTTATTGAAAAAATATCATATAAAAGCCATGGAAAAAATCTCCCCCCAAGAACCTGCCCGTCTGGAAATTGAAAGTATCAGTGTAGGCTATAACGGCGCACCCGTTTTGCAGGATGTCACTTTTCAGATCCCGCATGGGGCACGCGTGGCGGTGGTCGGTCCGAACGGCGCAGGGAAATCCACGCTGTTTAAGGCGCTGGTCGGGCTATTGCCTTTGCGTTCAGGGCAGATCTTCATCCACGAAATGCCATTGGGTCACCACCTGGACTGCGTGGCTTATGTTCCACAACGGAGCGAGGTGGATTGGCGTTTTCCGGTCACAGTTGCGGATGTGGTCATGATGGGGCGTTACGGACAGATGAGATGGCTGCAGACACCCGGTCGCGCTGACCGTGAAGTTGTGCGTACAAGTATGCTGCAAATGGGAATTACCGAACTTGCCAATCGCTCGATCAGGGACCTTTCAGGCGGACAGCAGCAGCGGGTCTTTCTGGCGCGAGCTCTGGCACAACAACCGCATATATTCCTGATGGATGAGCCTTTTACCGGTGTGGATTCCACCACACAGGAAGCAACCCTGCAACTTCTGGATCACTTGCGTCAACAGAATGTGACCGTATTGATCTCGACTCATGATTTGACATTGGCTGCCTCACGCTTTGATTCCATCCTGCTTTTAAACAAACGCCTGCTGGCTTACGGAACCCCCCAGGAGGTACTTACCCCGGAATACCTGCGACAGGCATTCGGCACGCATGTGCTTAAGCTGGCGGATGGAGCAGTATTGGTGGATGATTGCTGTCCACCAGAAGATGATCATGTTCACGGCTCATCCAGGGAGGCTGAATGAACTGGTTGCTTGAACCTTTGCAATATGCTTTCATGGTGCGCGGTTTGCTGGCTGCCGTATTGGTAGGCGTTTTATGCGCCATCATGGGCACTTATGTCGTCATCCGCGGTATGGCTTTCCTGGGTGATGCCATGGCGCATGCCATCCTGCCAGGTGTGGCCATTGCTTACCTGCTGCATGGCAACTTGCTGGTGGGCGCCCTGGTTGCCTCGGTTGTGATTGCACTGGGAATCGGATTGTTCTCCCGGGGGGGCATGGTCAAGGAGGATACTGCCATTGGCATCCTGTTTGCGGCAGCACTGGCTCTTGGCGTCGCTCTGATCAGCTCGATCCAGACCTATGCTGTGGACCTCTCCCATATTCTATTTGGCAATGTTCTGGGTGTCAGCACAGGTGATCTTTGGATGACAGCCGGGCTGGGATTTTGTGTTTTGTTGGTGGTAGCCATCAACTTTAAACAATTCATGGTGATTTCATTTGATTCGGTACTGGCTGCCACTTTGCGCCTGCCGGCTGAATTCCTGCGAAATTTGATGCTGCTACTTTTGGCTGTAACCGTGGTGGTCTCACTGCAAACAGTGGGGGTGGGGCTTTCGGTTGCCATGCTGGTAACACCGGCTGCCGCGGCTTACTTGTTAACCCGCCGCCTGCTGCCGATGATGCTTGTCTCCGCCCTGATTGGCGCCTGCTCCAGCCTGATCGGCCTGTACCTGAGTTTTTATTTGAATATCGTCTCCGGTTCTGCCATTGTATTGACAGCAACAGTTATTTTCCTGGTGGTGTTCCTGTTCAATCCACTTCAGGGATTGTTACGCCGCAGGAGCTGATCTGGGTTGTGAAGAATATGGGTTTTATGCGCTCCAGGAATTTTGTAATTATTGCAGTTGTCCTTTCCCTGGCGCTGGGCAGTTGTGGCAAGTCGCAGCAAACCATGACGTCATTGCCGGATGCTGATACTCCCACTATTTCAGCTTCCAACATTCCCCAGGCGACTGTCACAGTAACACCAGCTCCAACCATGGAAAACCCCGAATATGTCATCAAGCTGGCACTGGATTATGGACAGAAACAAGCCAGCGTGGATGAGACCATTAAATATCAGAACCAGAGCGGGCAGGAATTATCCAACCTGGTCCTGGCGGTGGAACCCAATCTGTGGGCAGATTGTTTCACATTGAAAGAAATTCGGGTCAATGGTCAGGTCAGTACAGCATTTGTGCTGGATGGGCAAAAACTGGAGCTTACCCAAGTACTGGCTCCCTTGGAAATAATCACCATTTCGATTTCATTTACACTTGCCATTCCCCAGATAAATGTAAACAATCAGGCTGCCATCATTCGAACCCAGGTGTTTGGATATACTTCCCGCCAGTTGAACCTGGTGGACTGGTACCCGTTTGTGGTTCCATATGTCCCTGGGCAGGGCTGGTTGTTGAATGATCCGGCTACTTATGGCGAACATCTGGTATACGACAGCGCCAGCTTTGATGTGACTGTCCGTTTTGCCGGCGAGACTGCCCCGGTGGTGGCCGCCAGCGGAGCGGAGACGCCAATCAGCGATGGTAAACGCTTCCTGCTCGATAAAGGACGTAGTTTTGCGCTTTCATTCAGCCCGGATTATTTGGTTAAAAGCCAGGATGTGGATGGGGTGACTGTGATAAGCTATTATTACGCAGGCAATGCACTGGGTGGGCAGGCCGCCCTGGATGCCACCGTGCGTGCTCTGCAAATTTTCAGCCAGGACTTTGGAACCTATCCACACTCCACTTTGAGCATAGTACAGGAAGAGACTGATTTCAGCATGGAATATGACGGTCTTTATTTTTTGGAACGACGGTTGTATTTCGGTTACAGCGGTGCTGACACAGATTTTCTGCCCACTATTGCTGCCCATGAAACAGCCCACCAGTGGTGGTTTAGCCTGGTAGGTACAGATCAGGCCAATGAACCCTGGTTGGACGAAGGTTTAAGCACCTACTCCGAGAGGCTATTCAACGAATCTTTCAGCCCTGAAAAAGGCGAGTGGTGGTACCTGGCGCGCATCACCCCGGACGAAAACAAGAATTGCCCGGTGGATATCAGCATTTATGGATTTTACGACTACAATTGTTATTATACTGAGTCCGTGTATAAGCGCGGGGCGATGTTTTTGCAGGCTGTGCGTGACCTCATTGGAGACCAGGCTTTTCTGGCATTTTTGAAGGACTTTGCCACACAATTTGCACATCGCCGCGCCAGCACCCAGGATTTCTTCACGTTCCTCCACCAGAGTAGCGATGCCGATCTGACAAACATCATCCAGGAATTTTTTAGAGAAGCACACTGATCCGGAAACTCAACCATGATCCCTGAACGCAGTCGTAAATTCTTACAGGCGCTATTGATCCTATTCGTGGTCAGCGGATGTGCAGCACCGGTACAAGCTCCACCCACATCTCTGGATTCGACCGTCGCCCTGGACCTGTACAGCACCTCCACGCCAACACCATTTCAGCCGGTTGCGAATACACCTCTGCCAACTCCGCTGCCCACCAAAACTCCTACTCCTTTGCCAACCTCCACTCCTTTGCCTACATACACCCCGCTGCCACCCACCCGGATGCCCGCGGCTGAAACCGACCAGGCCAGCTATATCTTCCTGGTGGACCTGGATTATGCCAATCATCAGCTGGCAATTGACGAAACCATCCAATATCCAAACCAGACAGGCGAACAATTGAACACCCTGGTTCTGGCGGTTGAACCCAATCGTTGGATGGGTGTTTTTCGGTTGAATCAATTGAGTGTGGATGGGCTGGAGACGAATGATTACAGCCTGGTGGACGGACGCATGGAGGTGATCCTGGCGAATCCACTGGCTGTTGGAGATTCTCTCAACTTGAAATTGGACTACGATCTGTATTTGCCCTGGAATGGTGCCGATCAGATCTTTGGTTACAACAACTGGCAGATCAATGTGGTGGATTGGTATCCTTTTATTGTGCCTCATGTATCCGGTACCGGTTGGCTGCTTTACGAACCCGCCAGTGTGGGTGAGCACCTGGTCATGGATTCGGTTGATTTCGATGTCACTATCCTGCAATCGAATGGCAGCACCGATTTGAGTATAGCCGCCAACGCTCCAGCTGAACTTGTTGGGAATGGAATACGCTACAGGTTAAGCGGTGCACGCACTTTTGTGTTTTCTGCCAGCAACGGGTATGTGACTTCCAGCGCCACTGTGGGGGACGTTACTGTAACCAGTTATTATGCCGAGGGAAATAAGAAGGCTGGTGAGGCCATACTAAATGCGACTGTGGAGGCCATCGGAGTGTTCAGTGATGTATATGCCCCGTATCCATATAAGACACTTAGTATTGTGGAAACTTTCTATCCGGACGGCATGGAATATGATGGCCTGTTCTACCTGAGTCGCAGTTTTTATGATGACTTTGACGGCACCCTGCTCAATAACCTGATCATGATCGGGATTCATGAGGCCGCCCATCAATGGTGGTTTGGGTTGGTGGGAAATGACCAGGCTATGGAACCCTGGTTGGATGAAGCCCTGGCTACTTACAGCGAAAGAATATTCTATGAGCGCTTCAGCCCTGGTGTGGACGGAGTTTGGTGGAATTTTCGGGTGAACGATTTCCAACCCACCGGAAAGATTGATATCAGCATCTACCAGGGAGGCATGTTCCGCCCATATACCGATGCGGTCTATCTGCGTGGTGCCAAGTTCATGGAGAATGTGCGCACGCGCGTGGGGGATGAAGTTTTCTTTGCGTTTATTAGGGATTATGCGACCCAAATGGGACATAAAATAGCCACAGCCGATGATTTTTTCAGGATACTGTACTCTCATTCTTCAGCGGATATCAGTGATATTGTAGCCACATATTTTCAGAACCCGCATTAGGAGAAATATGCAAAATACCCGCATGCCCGTGATGTTCGTGGGTCATGGCAACCCGATGAATGCCTTCGAAGATAATGAATTCAGCCAGGCCTGGACCCAGGTGGGCGCCAGTTTATTGGTTCCACGGGCAATTTTGTGTATATCCGCCCATTGGGAGACCATTGGCACGGAGGTGACAGCCATGCCACAGCCGAAAACCATCCATGATTTTTACGGGTTTCCCCCTGAACTCTTTGCCCTGCAATATCCTGCTCCCGGGTCGCCGGAGTTGGCAGAAGATATCCGTTCGACGGTCAAATCCATTGATATTCAACCCGATCAGAATTGGGGATTGGATCATGGCACCTGGTCGGTGTTGAAGCGCATGTTTCCGCAGGCGAATATTCCTGTGCTGCAGCTCAGCCTGGATCGAACCCAATCGGCCCAATTCCACTATGACCTGGGGCAGGAACTGAAACCCTTGCGTAGGCAGGGAGTTCTGATCATTGGCAGCGGTAACATCGTGCACAACCTGGGGCTGGTGGTATGGAAAGATATCGCCTTTGATTGGGCACAGGATTACGATGCCAGGGTGAAAGATTGGATTCTGCAGGATGACCACGAACCCATCATTCACTATGAAACTTATGGCAGGCCGGCGCACCTGGCTGTGAATTCAGCCGAGCACTATGAACCGCTTTTATATGTCCTGGGACTAAAAGAACCAGGTGAACCGGTTCAGTTTTTTACCGAGAAGATCTGGGGAGGTTCCGTCTCTATGCGTTCGGTGTTGATCGGGTGACAAAAAAAAGGAGACCTTATGAATGCCCTTGAACGTTTTCGCCAGGAAAAAGACCAATTCTTTAAGCATGACCAGAATTCACCGTTGGCTGTGGAACAGAAGCTGGTATTTAACAATCTGAACTACTTCCCGGAAAACCCCGATCTGCGCATGGAGATTGCCATGGAAATGATCGAGCCACCTGCAAGTGTCAATATGATCACATCCACCGGTGACCGCCGGAATTACCTGCACAAGGGACAGATCCGCTTCCAGGTGCAGGGGCAGGAAGTTATCCTGCAGGTTTATGTAGATGGCTTTGGTGGATATTTCCTGCCGTTTGTGGATGCTACTGCCCCGCAGGAAACCTACGGAGCCGGCCGCTACCTTGAGCCGGAAGAGATCCGACCGGGTGTTTTGCATGTGGATTTCAACCTGGCTTATAATCCTTTCTGTGCATACAATAATCGCTGGTCCTGCCCGATCCCGCCATATGAGAATCGTCTCAAGCTGCGTATCGAAGCCGGGGAAAAGAAATTTCATTTTTGAGATGCAGCCATTATGATGCGTAACGCAAGCACTTTTCAGAAAGTTTGATGATAATTCCATAATATTAATTTAATAATAAATATATTTAATTATTATGCTTGAATATTAAATATAATATTGACTAATATTAAAGTATTTCTTATAATAATGCAGATAATCAAAATAGATATTTACATATTTTGTAGCATTGCAAGGAGAAAGACTTATGCGCGACAAAATCCAGGCAGCATTAAAACTCAGCAAGGCCGATTACACCGAGATCCGTATCGAGGAGAAGGAATCAGCACGCATTTCATATCAGGGCAGGGATCTTGAAAATGCCAATGCGGTCATCGATAAAGGCGGCGTGGTGCGCTGCCTATCCAGGAAGCATGGCTGGGGAGTGGCCACTTTCAATAACCTGGATGACTTGAAGAACAAGGTAGAGCAGGCTTATCAATGTGCCCTGGTGGCTCAGAGCGAAGAACCTATTGAACTGGGACCCATCGAAGTGATCGAGGAACATATCCAGGCCGTGATGAAGCACGACTTTCGGGATGTATCCATGGCTGCCAAGAAAGCCCTGGTGGAAAATTATAACAATATTCTGCTGGGCAGCAGCGATAAAATCATTGACACCAATTCGGTATATGTGGACAGCTTCAGCCATGTATACTTTGCCAACTCAGAAGGTACCTACATTGAAGAAGAACGCCCATCGGTGGTAGTGGCAACAACCGCGATCGCGCGGGATGGCGATAATGTGCAGCAATCCCATGAAAGCTGCGGAGGACCCTTTGGATTTGAGTTTGCTCAGGATAAGGAAGAAATGGCCCGCACTGCCGCCCGACGGGCAGTGGAGCTGTTGGGCGCTAAAAGCGTGGTGGGGGGCCAATACCCGGTAGTTGCGGATCAGATGCTGGCAGGGGTATTCATCCATGAAGCCTTTGGTCACTTATCTGAATCGGATTTTGTTTATGAAAACCCCAAGGCAAAAGAAATGATGGTGTTGGGACGCCGCTTTGGCAGGGATATTTTGAATGTGTATGATGATGGCACCATCCCTGGTCAGCGCGGCACACATCGCTTTGATGATGAAGGCACGCCCACGCGCCATAATGACCTGATCAAGGACGGCATCCTGGTCGGACGTCTGCATTCACGTGAGACAGCCGCCAAGATGGATGAAAAAGTGACCGGGAACGCGCGTGCCGTCAGTTACCGTTTCCCGCCCATTGTGCGTATGACCAACACTGCCATCGAGAATGGCACCACTTCGTTTCAAGATATGATCAAGGATATCAAACTGGGCATCTACGCCTGTGATGCCTACGGCGGTGAAACCATGCTCGAGAATTTCTCTTTCAGCTCCGGGTATGCTTACATGATCCGGGATGGCAGGATCGCTGAAATGGTTAAAGATGTGATCCTGTCTGGCAACCTGTTCACCACCCTGCAGAATATAGATGCCATCGGGAATGATTTCAAATGGCTGGCGGTGGGCGGAGGCTGTGGCAAAGGTAAACAGGCGCCCCTGCCGGTGGGCATGGGCGCGCCCCATATCCGCATTCAAAATGTTGTCATCGGTGGTCAATAGCTGTCAAAGGAGCAGGATGCCATGGATCTTATGAAGGAATTACTCAAAAAAGCCGAACAGGTTGAGGTCGTAAACCTGCATAATGAAACCACCACGGTCTCATTTGAAGCGAATCAGTTGAAAAGCAGCTCGGTGGCCCAAACCAGGGGAACCGCTGTGCGAGTGGTACGTGATGGCCGCCTGGGGTTTGCCGCTTCCAGCGACGAAAAGGCCATCACAAAACTGGCGGCCAATGCACTCGAGTCGGCTGCCTATGGTGACAGATTGATCCTGAAATTCCCCACCGCAAAGCCGGCACAACAGGTGCGCACCTTTGACCAGAAGATCGTTGATCTGAGTATCTCACGCCTGGTGGAGATTGGCCGTGAGATATTGGATTTAATCCTGCCGGTGGAGCCGGATGCCCGTGTGAACCTGAACCTGACCCGCAGTGTCCAATCTGCCAGCTTGCGGAACCAGACCGGGTTGGATATTGCCTTTGAGCGTTCCCCGCTCAGTTTTGAGCTGGAAATTGATCGAATTGTCGGGGATGATGTCCTGATCATCTTTGATGTGGTCGGGACGACCCAATGGAATGATGAGTACCTCGGTTTTGCCCGCCGCCTGGTTGAGAAACTCAAGATGGCACGCAAATTGACGAGGATGCGTTCGGGGAATATGCCGGTGATCTTTTCTCCTTTTGGAGTGCTGGCATTGGCACTACCTTTGAACCAGGGGCTGAATGGCAAAAGTGTGTACAAGGGCACCTCACCCATGCGCGGCAAGATTGGTGAGAAATTATTTGATGAAAAGATCACGCTGATCGATGATGGCACCCTGCATGGCCGGCCCGGTAGCGCTCCGTATGACGATGAAGGCGTACCTCATCAGCGCAATGTGTTGGTGGAGAAGGGCGTTTTGAAGGGATTTATCTATGACCTGAGAACCGCGGCCCAGTTTGGTGTGGAATCGACCGGTAATGCGGAGCGCGGACTGTTCAATCAGCCTGAGCCTTCGTCCACCAATTTCATGATCCAGCCTGGTAAAACTCCATTGAAGGACATGATCGCTTCGATTAGCGAAGGCATCCTGGTGGAAGGACTGCTGGGACTTGGACAGGGCAACATCATCTCGGGAGCATTTTCAAACCCACTGGCGCTGGCCTTCAAGATCGAAAAAGGCGAGATCGTGGGCCGCGTCAAGGATATGTCCATTGCCGGGAATGTGTATGACTTGCTCAAGAACGTGGAAGCGGTCAGCCAGGAGGCCGAATGGGTGTATGGCTCCATCCACGCGCCGTATGTGTTGCTACCACAAATGAATGTAGTGTCGAAGGAATAATCCCAACTGGGCGGCGATGTTTACTGCCGCCCAGTTTATTTAATTCAGCAATTCTATTCCCTGGCAACTTGTGGGTTGACTAATTCTCATTTCATGAAGTCGTTATTTTGTTAACTTCAAGGTGACTTGTTGTCCATGCATTGGTGTCTGAAATAGGTTTAAAATAGCGTGGAATAAAGCCCGTTCTACCCCAGGAAACCCTCAAAATCCCCTTGACTTCCTCAAAAAAATCCAGACGGGGCGTTCACTCAGTTTTCGTTGAGATCATCTTCAAAAACGCATCCACTACCCGGGGATCGTACATTGATCCGGAATTCTCACGGATCTCCTGAATAGCCAATTCATCACTGATCGAGTCTTTATACGGGCGCTTATCTTTCATGGCTGAGAAAGAATCAGCGACACTTACAATTCGGGCGCCAAGGGGAATTTCTTCATTTCTTAAACCCTTTGGATAACCTTTTCCGTCATAGCGTTCGTGGCTGCAATTGATGATCGGTGCAACCCGGGAAAGTTTTTTAATAGGGGCAATCAAAGCAGCTCCAAGGTCCGGGTGTTTATGCACGATCTCCCATTCAGCGGAATCCAACTTGCCGGGCTTGTTCAGAATGGCGTCCGGTATCCCGATCTTACCAATATCATGCAGCAAACCACCCCAATAAATGTCTTCAACTTCCCCAGGGTTGCATCCAAGAATCCTGGCTGTTTCTGAAGCCCAATTGGCAATCTGCTGGCTGTGGATGTTGGTGTATTCGTCACGAAGATCAATCGCGTTTGCCAGGGTCACTGTTGTTTGAACGAAGGCACTTTCAAGCTCTTCATAGAGACGGGAATTTTCTATGGAAACAGCTATTTGATTGGATAGAGCAGATAAGATCAAGAGATCATCACGATCAAAGGGCAGAGTTGACTTCTTTTCACCAAGAATGATTATGCCAACCAGGTCCCCTTTTGCGGTTAATGGAATGAATATTTCTGCATGTATTTCTTTCAATTCCTCGATTTCCCTACCCCACAAGGACTTGAAGATTGGTAGCAAGGTGAGATTGTCTATTGTGAGGGTTTTATTATTTAGCGCCAACCAAGTTACTATAGGGTGATCGGAAGGAAAACTCTCTATGCTTTTTTGGTTATCCCCCATTTGAGCAATTATACGGAATTCTCCGGTGTCACTTTTTTTGACGAGAACCGTCCCGTTGTGTATATGCCAGGTAGTCAGGACTTCAGTAAGTATCAAATCTGCCATTAGATCGAGATCCATGAGAGAGGCGGTGGTCTGGCTTAACCTTTGCAACATCAGACCGGCGTTATACTTTTCACGGTAAAACAGGCGGTCAATCCATTTCTGGGCTCGTGAATTTAAAGGGGCAAGCACAAAAGAAAACAGTGTACCAACGATAATGGATGTGATGAAGACTTCTTTGCCAGCCAGTAAGTGGAATAAGTTTAATACCAGGGAAATTCCCAGGAAGTAGATTGCTCCAAAAATTGCTGTCGTTATGGAGTAAATCAAACCCAGGCGAATTACCAACTTGGCATCCAATAGTTGGTGGCGAAGAATTGCGTATGCAATAAGCATGGCAGTAATTACATTTGCTGCTATATCTATCGGATATTTGCCAAGTTCTGTGAAGTTTACTAAAACTGCCAGGATCGGAATTGTGATCCCCAACATCAGGTAACGGATACGATTGCGATGGTTGGCATCCTTGCTGTTCTTAAAAATTTTGAACAATTGGATGAGACTATGTATTGTTAGAATATATAAAGGCAAGGCGATTATTGGAAGAAAAAATCCAAATTCATAAACAAATGTCCCGGTATTATCCAGGTAGGCAGACTTTATCACCAGATCGGAAAAAAAATCTACAAAAAGTGCGCAAATTCCATAAAACAGGATTAAAGGTATCCATTTACTGCGCAAGCCAAATAATTTTTGGACAAACAGGTAGAGAAAAAACAACATTGCCAATGGCGAGGCTGCCATAGCCCTGAACCAGGGAAGGGGAGGCACCAGTCCGGATGAAGCCAGAACTGCGCTGATCGACCAAAATAGCATTATGACCAGGTAATAAAGGAATAATTTACGTAACTGGGTACGTGGCTTGGAATAAAAAACCAATAAAAATATCGCTAGAAACGCTAAAGTGGCAAACCCCGAGACCAGGGTGCTGATGGACCAATACATGGGTTTTTTAATCCATTAAAACTGTTATAAGATCTTTTAAAATATCGGGGGATGGCTGCATGTGGGGTGGTCTAATATCCTCAATATCCGCACCGGCTTCAACCTTGGATTTCTTATAGGCATTGAACGACCCTGGAGGCAGACGGGTAAAGACCAGCGGATTGATCCCCAGATCTCTTTTAATGTCGTCATATTCGTGGAAGAGATTTCTGAATTGCTCATCCAGAAGGACGAATATCTCTTCATCAGATTGGATACTCTGCCCTTTTAACTCAATATATATATGGAGCACGGGATTTCCAGAAACGATCTCTTTGATGGCTAACCAATCCAGGTACTGAATGCCAGTCGCTTCGATCGCTTTCCAGATTTCTCTTTCGGATAGAATGAGATAACTGCTGATATTAATAATGTCATCTGTGCGTGAGTAGAACTGCACTTGTGGTAGAACCGAGCCGATCTCTTTGTCTCCAATGGATACCACTTTAAATAAATCAAACAAGCGGTAACGGACAAGAATTCCACCCAGAAAATTGGAAATTACGAGTTCGTAAGTACCAACCTCCAGCTCATCCATTAAAACGGTTTTGGGTTGGTAGGATGGATCGGCTTTATTTTTATTGACTTCATCCAGCGGAATGAATTCCAGAAAACCATTATCAGGGAAAAATGTCATTCCTTTGAAATTCCAGGACTGAAAACAAAGATTGCCGCCTTCGGTGCAGGAAAAGCCTTCCAGAGGCTTTTTGCCCCAGTAATACTCAATTTTTTCCCTGTATATTTCGGTGTCGGTACCACCCGACATGATACCTTTTAGTTTCCAGATATCTTTGGGTAAAATATTGCGCTTATTGATCTTGGCGATCATGACGGCTTTAATGAGCCGAAACAAAGTGGCGACATTTAGCAGGTCTTTTGATGGCTGGGTTTTACTGGATTGGGATTCAAATTGTTCCCCCATCCTGGCCAGGACGATCGACAAACCTCCGAAGTAATCCAAACCTTGCTGCATGGCGAGTTTAAAACCGGCTGCGACGCGATCCCCGTATTCCATTTTTTCGCCTTCATCGAGGTTTGGAAGGAAAATCGCATGTAGATTTTCCAAGATCGAATAAGCCAGGTACCCCGACACGTATGGCCTGGGGGCGGTTGCCATCAGGAATTTGTCATTGCGCTCAAGTTTTACATCTCCAGGGTTTGTGCAGGAACTCATCAGCATGGCAGAGATTATCGAATCGCTGAGATGATCATAGAAAGCCTGGGTATAGGGGATCCATTTTGGCCCGAGATCCGAGGCACGCCCCGAGGTGCGTGCCCATACATAGGGTTTGACCGGAAGGTTTTCTTCGTTCTTATCAGATAATAAACTGGCATAATCAGAAATTCTGGTTAATGGTGTTACCTGGCGAAATTCTTCAATACTCGTTGGGATATCCGAGCCCATGAAATGTTTCCCGACATTCGATGCCCCCAGCAATTTAATCTGCTCGAGCATGAGCCGTTTTTGAATATCCATAAACTCACGCATACTGAGCTTTATATATCCACAATGTTTATTCCAGAGCTCATCCTTTCGGCCTTCTTCGATCAGCTGTAATGAACTTGTCATGCTTCTCCTCCTTAAATTTTTACGGCTTGAATTAATAATGGTGAAGGGATGAACCAATTTTTTGAAGATAATTTTTTAATTTTGAGTTCCTTAAACCCTGACCTTAATAATAGCGCTTGCCATTCTTCCTTTGCCCGGACATTGGATATTGCAGAGGATTCTGCCCATGCTCTGGAATGATTCTCTGTAATTAAAAAATAGAGATACGCAACTATGCGGATGAGGAACTTTACACCCGGAATATTCCAATTGAGGGAACCACCCACGTCGATGATGGAAAGTCTCCCATCTGAAGTAAGGATCCGATGGCTTTCAAAAACGAATTTTTCAACTTCCATATGGTGGGTTGCGAGACCGCAGATGACCAATGAGAATGTACCCTCATTATATGGCATATCCATGGCTGATGCACATATCAGTTCACCTTCATCTCCAATATTTGAATTCTCAAAACGATCCCTGGCTCGCTTGAGCATGGGGTAAGTTATGTCCAAAGCATGGATATGATTCTGGCTACGCCCTTCCCTGGCAAGGTGATGCGAGATGACGCCGGTTCCAGTGGCTACATCGAGAATCGTATCAGTTTTAAATATAGGAGTTCTTTCGATCAATTCTTTTACAAACCCTTGATAACTCCACCCCCAGAACAAGTTCAATTCGGAGTTTACTTTTCGTTCATAATCTGGAGCCATATCCGTAAAAGCTTCGACCAGGATATCCTTTTCCTGTAATGGCATATTACCTCCGTAACTGAATGGATAGATTTTACCAAAGAAAACGGGAAATGCTTAAGTAATTAAAAAGATGCACCCGGCTTTATCAAACCTGGTGCTGGCGAAAAATGGTGTTGGGTCTTAGGTTTTCAGTCTTTTTGAAAGCCCTGAATCAAAGAGCTCTGATGAATGATCCAAAGATCATTCATCAGAGCTCTGCTCAGGATAAGGATGTGTGTTGTTAAATTTTTACCTGACAATTGCAACCACACCAATTACCATTATGCATATCGCAATTAACGGAATGCTGACCCTTGGGGAAAGAAGGTGGTTGAGAAAATTTGTGTTTCCCTTGATTATATTCACATACTCTTCCAACGGGTTTATGTTTTGATACATGGTATTTTCTCCTTTAATGTAAATACAGTATAACCATGTAGGATAAAAATTTTATTTGCAGGATTGTAAGGAGGGCTTACAGGTTTGTAAGCCCGGGTTAATTTCGAAAAATATACCCCCATATATAGGGGTATATTAATTATTTATCGTACCTGTAAAAACCACCGATAGGAAGCCTGCCACCATTAGAATATCCACGAAAAAAATGATCCACCCAAACTGATTGACAGCACCTGTTAATATTCCATGCAGATCAATGATCACCAGGACTATCATGGTCAGCAATAAGCTTTTTGAGATGGCTGTCTGCATGCGTGAGGGCGGGAGATCCTTGAGCTGCCAAAGCACCAGGCTCAACCCCAGCGCACAGGCTCCCGAGATGCGGGTGTTCATGATACCGGTGGTGGATAAGGTGCGCCCAAACATCGACATGGTTAAAGCTGGAAGTGCCAGGAAAAGGATGGCATTGATGAACGTCAATATTGCGGTTATGGAGGCAATGCTTTTATATTTCATAATATTTCTTAGCACCTTTCGGAAAGAACAGGTTGTAAATAATTAATGGATGGGATGTTGATCCTGCCATAGGCTTTTTAGTGTATTGACTGTGTGAACAGGCTCAGATTTTATATCTTTTATTCAGGCTTACTTCGCCAGCAGATCCTGCAGTACCTGGTGGGATTGTGCCTCAACGACAGCATGCAGGCTCTGCCCGTGGGCATCCATGGTCACCACCACTGGAAGGTCAATAACTTCAATGACCCACATGGCTTCCGGAACGCCGAATTCCAGCTTGTAGACTTCCAGCACACGTGTAACGCTCTGTGCGATGTAGGAAGCTGCGCCCCCGATGGCATGAAAATAAACAGCCGGGGCATCCCGGCAGCCTTGCAGGGTTTTGGGTCCCATGCCGCCTTTGCCGATCACGCCTTTGAGGTTGAAATGCTTCATTACTTCTGCCTGGTAGGGCTCCTCGCGGATGCTAGTGGTGGGACCGGCGGCCACGAATTTGTACTGCTTTGTATCCAGGCCGGAGACAACCGGCCCGCAATGGTAGATCAGGCTGTCTTTCAGCAAGGGTTTGATGGCCCCATACACCTGTAAGTCATCACCCTGGGGGGGGCGGGTTTTTCTGATAAAGGTATCAATCATCCACTTATGGACTGTGTCCCGGCCTGTCAGCATTATACCGTTGAGTGTAACCGGGTCACCGACCTTTAAACTGCGAATGGTTTCATCACTGATGGGGATATTGATCTCACGCATGTTCATTCTCCTGTTGTCATTTCGCCAGGTCAATCGTACGTCACTTCATTGTCCTTAACGGACATCTTGCGCCGCCGGTAAGCCCAGCACATATAAGAGACTGAAACGAAGTAACTGGCTGGCAGGCGGTGCAAACCGGTGATCCTGGTTTTGAGAACAGTAGTTTTGCCACCAAAGCCCATCGGTCCGATGCCCATCTGGTTGGCTTCGTCGGTCAACTTCTGTTCCAGTTCAGCCAGCTTGGGATCCGGGTTGCCTTCATCCATCTTGTTGAACAAGACTTCCTTGGAAGCCAGGTAACCGGAACCACGGTCGCCTCCGAAGGCGACTCCCAAAATGCCCGGTGCACAACCCTGTCCCTGGGCTTTTTGCACGGCATCCAGCACCACTTTGCGCACCCCGGCCAGGTCACGACCGGCACTCAGGCGTGAATCCGGCAGTGAATATTGTGCACCCACGTTCTCGCAACCGCCACCTTTAAGCATCAACTCGATGGTCAATTCGTCCCCTTCGACTTCCTCGAAATGGATGGTTGGGAAGGCTTTGCCCCCCAGGTTATTTCCGCTGTTTTTTTCAGTCAGAACATTCACGGCGTTCGGACGCATATAGGAGTGCCGGGTGGCTGCCTCCATGGCAGTACGGATCTGCTCCTTTAATTTGCGTGTGCTCATGCCTTCGGGATAATGCACATAAAAAATGGGTGTGCCGGTATCCTGGCAGATGGGTGTGGAATTCTTGCGTGACAGGGCAACATTCTTCAGGATGGTTTCCAATGCCCCGCGTGCGGCTGAGCCCGGTTCTTCGCGCTCAATGGATGTGCACAGCGATTTTTCAACATCCGCGGGCAGATCGGTGGATGTGCGGCGGATAAGTTCAAGAATATTCTCGGTTAAGTCTCGCATGGCAGTCTCCTTTGATGAAAATCCATCTATAAATATACACCTTATGGAAAAAAATTCTAATAACAAAACGCCAAAGTTATAGTGACACAAGGCATTCAAAATCTGAAAATTTTAAATCAGCATGTCAGACATTCTTCCCCAGAATTAATTAATAGATACTGCATTGCGATACAATAAATGGATATGGAAGATACAATCAACGCGCCCATTTTTCGAACCCGGTTCAAAGTGCCACCGGAAGCGATCGACGAGAACGGGCATGTCAACAATGTCAATTACGTGCAGTGGATGCAGGATGTGGCTGTACGCCACTACGAGTCGATCGGCGGAGTGGAACCGACCCAGACCTTGGGAGCCACCTGGGTGGTGCGGTCGCATAACGTGGTGTATCTTAGCCCGGCTTTTGAAGGCGATGTGATCGAAGTGCGCACCTGGGTGGTCAACCTGCGCAAGGTGCGCTCTTTGAGGCGTTACCAGTTTGTCAGGGTGTCAGACGGAAAATTGCTGGTAAATGGAGAGACGGATTGGGTGTTTGTGAATGTCCGCAATGGCAGGCTGATTGCAGTACCTCCTGAAATCGCTGGTTTATTTACATTGTTGGATGAGTAGTTGTTCCTGGAATTTCAGCAACCAATAGCTTATTAAGGTATGCCATGCTTTGCAGAAAACCTGTTAAATGTCTGTAGTATCCATTCCGGTACATTGGGAATAATGACAAAAATAGCCGTACGGTTTTATTGCTCATCAACTTTGGGACATCCCCTTGTTTTTTCATTCATGATGCGAAAGGAGTATAATAACCGGGCAGGGGAACCTGCACATTTATTTCATCCAGGAGGTGTGAGTGATAATGGATTTACCCAGGTATGCATATTTCCACGGTAAGATCATTCCTTACTCCGAAGCCAAAATAGGGGTGGCGACACATGGTTTGAATTATGGCACAGGCGTATTCGGGGGCATACGTGGCTATTGGAACGAAGAAAAGAAAAAAGTGTATGTTTTTCGACCGCTGGATCATTTTCGCCGTTTTCTAAATTCCTGTCGGCTGATGTGTATTGATTTAGATCAAACTCCTGAAAGCCTGACACAAATTCTGCTGGATCTGCTGCATTCCGATGTTTATCAACAGGATATTTATATACGTCCACTGGCGTACAAAGCTGACGAATCGATCGGGGTTAAGCTGCATGGCTTGATCGATGATTTTACAATGTTTGCGATCCCATTTGGGATGTACATCAAGAATGATACAAGTGCCCATTTCACCGTTTCCTCATGGAGGCGGGTGGACGATAACATGATCCCGGCGCGCGGCAAAATCACCGGCGCTTATGCCAACTCAGCCCTGATCAAGACGGATGCTGTGCGGGCTGGTTTTGACGATGCCCTGGTGTTGACCCAGGAGGGACATATCTCGGAAGGTAGCGCCATGAACATCTTCATGATGCGCAACGGCAGCCTGATCACTCCCCCGGCAACTGAAAACATCCTGGAAGGCATCACCCGCCGTACGATCATCGAACTGGCTGAAAACGAGCTGCACCTGAAGGTGGTCGAACGTCCCATCGACCGTACCGAGATCTATATCTGTGACGAGATATTCATGACCGGAACCGCCGTGCAGGTGACTGTGGTTACCCAGATAGACCATCGCCCGGTGGGAAATGGCGTCATGGGTCCTGTAGCCGGTGAGCTGCGACGCCTGTTTGCAGATGTGGTGCGTGCCAAAAATCCACGCTACGCCCATTGGAATCTGGAAATTTGATAAAATTATAAAAGACCTCCCAGGATCAACTTGGGAGGTCTTTTGATTCATACAATAATAATCAGGGTGTGGGCAACGCAGTCGGCGTGGTGGACTGGGCAGCCGCATCTTCAGCAGTCTGTGGCATGCTGTTCATAATCCAGCGCATGAAGACATCCACAATGTTCGCTCCCAGCACTTTCTTGGGAGGCATCACCCCGATGATCTCCTCCCCTGCTTCGTCGAGAATGTTTTGCTCTTGAATGACTTTCAGCAAGATGCTGTTTTCATCTGCGGCGGTGATCAGGGGCACATTGTCCCCGGTATTCAAGATCTCTTCATAACTGGTCATAAGGTAATTGCCGTTATCCTTGCCCGCCCGGTGACAGGAGACACAGTAACGCTTAACGATGGGGGCGATATGTACCTCATAAGAGGGCACTTCTCCAGCTACAAGAGCCGGGAAGAGGGGCGCCATGGGTGGCAGTTCAAAGCGGTCATCCCAGGTGAAGCGCATGAAGGTAACGATGTAATCGATCTCGCTCTTGGTCAGGCCTTCGGAATTGTAAGCTTTGCCAAATGGATTCATTCCAGCATCCGGGCGTCCGTAGACGATCACTTCGGCCAGGGAGGCGTCATCCAGGGTGTAGAGCACATCATGCCCATTAATGGGCATGACCAGCTTGCCTTCCAGTCCTTCCACGCCCTCGATGGTGGTCACCTTGCCGTCATCTCCGTGGCATTCCACGCAATTGACTGAGTACAGGTCTTGACCGGCAATGATTTGATCGGTCAATGTGCTGGCTACACTGGTTTCTTCAACGGCGACAGCCGGAGCCAGAGCCAGTGTGGCTCCGGTCAGGCCGGCCATCAGGACGACTGTTCCGACCGTTGCCCAGATCATGCTTTTGGCAGGTGCTTTCTTAAAAACAAAGTTCATAAGAGCCAGCAGGCTGTATCCAAGAACTGGAATGACCAATCCGCCTATGGTTTGCAGAATACCGGGCAGGTAAAAACCCTCCCCCAGGGTGGTGGGAATATCTGAGATATAGGTCAGGCAGACCATGCTTGTTACAAAGATCGCCATGAAGCCAAGCGCAAACTTGCGTTTTCCATAATAACGGTAGGGTGAACGATCGATGAAGGGCAGGCAAACCAGCAACCCGATGAAGATACCCGGGATGATGACGGTGGCCAGCCATTCGATCTTTCCAACCAATGGGATCTGCCCGTACAGGGCCAGAAACTTGAACAGGAACAGGAAGTACCATTCCGGGCGGGGTACATAGCTGGTATCGCTTGGATCAGCTTTGGGTTCGACTGGCACACCAATGAAAGTGGCCAACAGTACCAGGATAAGTAAAATGGCCAGAGCCATAAGGGCATCTTTAAAAATGCTGTCAGGCCAGAAGCGTTCGCCTTTTTGAAGCGAGATATCGTAGCGTTTTTTGATGATCTCTTTTTGTTCATCTTTCATGGCAGCGCTCCTAGTCTTCTTTGTTCGGGAATTGGGATTCACCGTGTTTGATGATTAGGAACAGGTGTACACCAATCAACCCAGCCAGCATGGCAGGCAGGATCCAGATATGGGCTGCGAAGAACCGTTGCAAGGTCAAAGCACTGAGCGCCGGACCGCCGCGCAGGGTTTTCAGGATAAAATCGCCAATAAATGGAACGCTGCCGGCGATTTGTGTGCCCACCGTGGTAGCCCAGTAAGCTTTCTGATTCCAGGGTAGCAGGTAGCCAGTGAACCCCATGAAAACGGTTACCAGCAGTAACCCGACGCCGATCAACCAGGTTAGCTCACGCGGGTATTTGTAGGAAGCTGTAACAAACACACGCAGCATGTGGATGAAAACCACCAGCACCATCAGGGAAGCACCCCAGTGATGAATGCCACGGATCAGCCATCCAAAGGATACGCCGGTCATGATGTACTGGATACTGTCATAAGCATGGTCGGGGGATGGTGTGTAATAAACGCTCAAGAAAATGCCGGTGATTCCTTGTAATACAAATAAGAACAGGCTGGCGCTGCCCAGAGTGTTCCACCAATTACCGCGTGGCTCGGGGCGATCAAGTGTAGCTTTGTAGATATCGTTCAAACCAAGACGTTCATCCAGCCAGGCATATATTTTTTTCCACATGGTTAACCTTCCTTGACATGGATCTGCAGGTTGCCTGCATCATCAACTTTGAATTCTGTGTAAACATCCAATGGTCGGGGGGGCGGGCCATCAATCACTGCGCCGTTAATGTCAAATGAAGCATCGTGACATGGGCAGACATATGCCTGGGTATCTGCATGCCAGTTAATCTGGCAACCCAAATGGGTGCAACGGCTGGAGAGAATGACCATGTCTTCGGGAGCTTCTGATTTTCGCAGGACGAAACCACCGTAACTCGTGGCAGTCCGTTCCCATCCGTTAACCTGGGTGCGGGTGAAAGAGAAAGCATAGGGTTCACCAATCGGGATCTTGTCCAGTGTCCCAATGGAAACCCAGGCGTCCTTGCCACCGGCACGCAGCGCCGGGCTGATCAGATAGCCAATGGCTGGCAGACCGATGGCCGCGCCGATGACCGTGCCCACAGCAACGGTCGTCAGCTTTACGAAATCCCTTCGATTTATGTTATGGGAACCTGCCATGTAAACCTCCTGAAGGAAGAAAATGAATCCGGAACCTGTGGGTTATTTAAGAAAAAATCAAGAAATGATACAATAACCCATATTACGATTATAAAGATGATTTTATCATCCCCAAGAGGATGTCTAGACCTATTAATCCATGAGTATTGTCACTATTCCCCTTATATAGGGAAAAGGATAATTACTGTATCTTCTCAATAAAGTGGGGAAGATGGGGGGTGCGGGGACAGCCTGGCTGCCCACACCCCCGCCCCCGTTTTATTGAGATAATTCTAATTACTTTAGAAATTTTCTCTGACAGGGGTATTTATCCAATATTTATTTTTCTGAGGAGGCGTCGATGGGGCTTAAAAGGAATGTCAGCCTGAAAGATGGGTTGCGCTATCAAGGCAAAGGTCCGATGCTGACATATATCCTGCATCGCATCAGTGGTTTAAGTATTGTTCTGTTTGTTGCCCTGCATATACTGGCAGCCTTCTTAAGCCAGCAATACAGCAGCAGCGCCGGGACGTTTATTAATGATATCTACGAGAGCTGGATCTTCCAGATTTACATTATATTCTGCGGACTGTTCCATGCCATCAATGGGCTGCGAATTGTCATCCTGGACTTGTGGCCAAAATTGATCGAGTATCAAAATGAGGCCATCTGGATCGAGTGGCTTGTCTTTTTGCCCATCTATGGCATGGCTGTATTCGTCATCATCCGCACGGCGCTGGCGGGCTAGGAGCCTATCGATGAAATCACGAACTGTATCCATGGCCAAACGCGGCTTTAATTTCGAAACCACCATGTGGATCTTCACCCGGCTTTCAGCCCTGGCAATGTATCTGTTTGCCCTGATCGGGGTCATCGGTGCGCTCATCATGGGCGCCCGCACCCAGATGAACATGGCAGACCTCATCCGCTGGACCTTTATGCCCAATCCCAACCACGTCCTCAATACCAATGTGGCCGATCTGGTTCCCTGGAGCACAGCCTTCTGGAAACTGACCGGCAGTGCTTTTGTGTTCTTTGCTGCATCCCACGGGCTGCATGGCGTTTTGAGTGTGATCGAGGATTACTTGACCCATCCCGGCCTGCGCAAGTTTTTGCGTCTGGTGGTTTTTGTTATCCTGGTGGTAATGACAGCCATTGGCATTTACGTACTATGGACTTCATAGGAGCACCCCAATGAAAACACATCAATTTGAAGTACTGGTGGTTGGTGCAGGCGGAGCGGGTCTTATGGCAGGTCTATATGCTTCCCGGACGGCCAAAACAGCCATCATCAGTAAACTCTATCCCACCCGCTCGCACACTGGTGCTGCTCAGGGGGGTGTGGGGGCTGCCTTGGGCAGTTCGGAAGAAGACCACCCCGAGTGGCACACTTATGACACGGTTAAAGGCAGCGATTACCTGGGTGACCAGGATGCCATTGAATTTATGTGTGAAGAGGCTGTGGCAGCAGTATATGAGTTGGAACACATGGGGTTGCCATTTGATCGCACACCTGAGGGAAAGATCTCACAGCGCCCATTCGGAGGCCATACCAATAATGTGACCGGTAAACCGGTCATGCGGGCTTGCCATGCTGCCGATCGCACTGGCCACATGATCCTGCAAACTCTCTACCAGCAATGTATAAAGAACAATGTAACTTTCTTTGATGAATACCAGGTGGTTGACCTTTTGATGACCAACGGCAAAGCCGCCGGTGTCGTGGCAATTGAAATCGCCACCGGGGAGATGCATGTTTTCCAAGCCAAGGCAGTCATCTTTGCCACCGGCGGTCATGGACGCATCTGGGAGATCACTTCCAATGCATATGCATATACAGGTGATGGAGTTGCCATCACCCTGCGGCGCGGCATCCCGGCTGAAGATATGGAATTCTTCCAGTTTCACCCCACTGGCATCTATAAACTTGGCATCCTCATCACGGAAGGTGTGCGCGGTGAAGGAGGTATTCTTATCAACGGCAAGGGCGAACGCTTTATGGAAAAATACGCCCCCACTGTTAAAGACCTGGCCTCCCGGGATGTCATCAGCCGTGCCATTTATATGGAAGTACGCGATGGCAATGGCGTGAATGGCAAGAACTATGTCTACCTGGATGTGCGCCCGGAAAGTGTTAACCACTACGCCGCCCTCGACGGACGCAAACGGCCCGATGGTTCTCCCTTTGTAGTCACCGGTGAGGAGATACTGTCCAAATTACCCGATATCGTGGATTTCTGCCGCGTTTACCTGGGTGTGGACCCGATCACCCAGCCCATGCCCATCCAACCGACTGCCCATTATGCCATGGGTGGCATACCCACCAATCAATTTGGTGAGGTGAAGAAAGATGAAAATAAGACGATCATCCCCGGGTTATACGCCGCCGGGGAATGTGCCTGTGTATCTGTACATGGCGCCAACCGCCTGGGCACTAATTCCCTGCTGGACATTATTGTGTTCGGCAAGCACGCAGGTTTGCGGGCGGCTGAATTTTCCAAAGGAGCGGATTTCCAACCGCTGCCTGCCGATCCAACTGCCTTTGCACAAGCCCAGTTTGAAGGTTTCTTGAAAGGGGATGGCCGCGAGAATGCCTTTGATATCGCCATGGAAATGAAGAAAGTGATGTTCGATGACATGGGCATCTTTCGCAGTGGCAAGGGTATGCAGAACGCACTCGAAAAAGTGCGTGAGTTGAAAGAACGCTTTAAACATGTGCGCGTTCAAGACACCGGCAAAATATTCAATATGGATTTGATCAACGCCTGGGAACTTGGCAACCTGCTGGACCTGGCTGAAGTGACAACCGTCTCTGCCCTGGCACGCACTGAGAGCCGCGGCGGGCACTCACGTGAAGATTACCCCAGCCGGGATGACCAGAACTGGTTAAAACACACATTTGCCTGGGTGAACGAAACTGGAAAGATCGAACTCAAATACCAACCAGTCACCATTACCAAGTACCAACCGAAAGCACGGGTCTACTAGGAGACAGCCATGCAGGTAACCATTAAAGTCTTCCGATATAATCCCGAAAAGGATAAGAAACCTCATTACGAAACCTATCAACTGGAAGCCGATCCCACTGACCGGGTGCTGGACCTGCTTGAAAAGGTGAAAGGCTACAAGGATGGCACACTCTCTTTCCGGCGCTCGTGCGCCCACGGTGTGTGCGGTTCAGATGCCATGCGCATCAACGGTTCCAACAAACTGGCTTGTAAAGCCCTGGTGCATGATTTCGGTGCAAAGATCACTGTCGAGCCAATTCTGGGTTTGCGCGTCATCAAGGACTTGATAGTCGACATGGAGCCTTTCTTTGACAACTTCCGCAAAGTGCTGCCTTACTTCATCAACGATGACCCCGCACCGGAAAAGGAACGTTACCAGTCACAGGAAGATCGCGAACGTTTTGACGATACCACCAAGTGCATTCTGTGCGCAGCCTGCACCACCTCCTGCCCGTCTTTCTGGGCCAGTGATGAATACCTGGGGCCATCCGCCATTGTCAATGCCCATCGTTTTATTTTTGACAGCCGTGACCAGGGTGCCGCACAGCGTTTGAAGATAATGAATGAAATCATGGGTGTATCCCGCTGCCACACTGTTTTCAATTGTACCCTGGCCTGCCCGCGCGAAATCCAGATCACCAAGGCCATTGGCGAGGTCAAAAAAGCGTTAATGACAGGCAGTTTGGAATAAGAAAACTAACATGATCCTGTGTGCATAAACCTGGCTGGTTATTGAAACTTGCCAGGTTTTTTCATGGGGGGGACTTGCCCACCATTCTTAAAGTATATCTGGTTGTCATTCCCTTGCCCAAAAGTGGCCTTTGGTAGGGAGGGTGAGGAATGGCTGGATGCTCACTTTCCCCGATGTTCTTTCGGGATCCCAGCCAGATACTTGCAATCCGTTCGAGCAGGGAGCTCGACGGGGCGAAACGACCTGCATACATACCTGCCCTCCCAGAAGGACATAGGGACGATGAAGCGGGCGGTGCCAGGAAGTGTAGGTGTGCAATCCCCTAATTGGCGAGGAGATCCCATAAGGGGACGATGTTGCCACGACCAGACCAGAAAGCCGGTCTCCCCAAAAAGCAAGGGGACGTTGTCGCAAGGATATGAACAAGAAAGTGTGACTTTTGGACAACCTGAGGGGTCTAAAATGATGGTTACCATTTTAATAGAAATTAAGATAATATTATTGAAACGTAGCGTGTAAGAGAGGTGAATATGATCCTGAATGTCTCACCAAAAACTGAAGATCGTGGGCTGCGCATGCGCACTCTGCCCGGTTTGAATGGTGGCATTGTCTGTGTTCTTCAAGCTGGAGAGAAAGTGGAAACCCTGGATGCCGATACTTTGGTCCGGGTTTGCCTTGGTGAAAAAGGCAAATGGCTGCACGTTAAGAATTCCGATGGGCAAACTGGTTACTGTGCTGCCTGGTTATTGTTTGAATCGAGTTCGTCACCTCCTGCTGCCTCTGTGAGTGTTCTGCCAGCCTTGCTGGTGGAAGTTTCCGAACAGATCGGCAGCAACCACCTGCGCCTGCGAGACCACCCCAATGATGCTGCCAAGACCCTGGCGGGAGAAAGCGCTGGAACCATCTTAACCGTGCTTGAATCCCGTGCTGTCGGGTTGCCTAAAGTAGGTGTGAATGGAAAATGGTTGCATGTGCAGGATCCGCAGGCACACCAGGGTTATGTGTCTGCCTTTTATGTTCAGGAATATATCTCCCCAGCTGAAACTCCCCTGCCAGCCAGGCAGTTTGACCAACATCAGGAGTTGATCCCACTGTCCGATTATCCCACCTCACAATCACAGTCCGCTCCGCAAGTTGAAACACCCAATTCAGAGTTGACGCCTTTACCCGCAGAGCAACCTCAACCGGAAGTTCCAGGGCCGTTCCCCCAACCAGATACACCCGTGGCTACCATGAAGGTGAAAGTCACCAATTCAGTTGGACCGCGCGGTTTGCGCCTGCGCTCCAAACCCAACCTGGCAGGTTCCGTGCTGAAAGTATTGCCCGCTGGAACCCTCCTGGATGTTCTCGAGCCAGTGAATACGGCGCTTTCCAAGCTTGGCTTGTTTAACCAGTGGTTGAAGGTAAAGAGCAATACTGGCAGCCAGGGGTATATTGCCGCCTGGTTTGTCCAAGCTCTTACTCCCTTGCCACCACAGGTGGTCACACCTTCCGTGCCAACTGTACAGATCTCATCCCCGCCTGGGGATACATCCTCGCTCCTTTATGAGGTACCGCTTCTCTCGCAAGACAACCTGTATGGTAACGCGGCTTGTTCTCCTGTTTCTGCCTGCATGCTGTTGGAATACTACCACAGGCTTAACCCGCTTAACCGCACAGAGACACCCCGGCAGCTGATCGGCAGGCTGGATCCCGGGGATGGCACTCCCGGAAAAGGGATGTCGCTTTCCAATGTCACAGACGAACTGCAATTCCTGGGCTACCAGCATATATCGCAAAAATTGTATGCCAGTCTGGCAGATCTGAAAGCCGAATTGATCAATGGTCCCCTGATCGTTACGGTGGGGGTCACACTGGTGGGTTCCGGAACACGTTCCATTCAAGGACCTGGTAACACCAGCCACGCCATGGTTGTTAAGGGGGTCAGCCCGGATGTGATTGTTGTTAATGACCCCTGGTCAGGCAAAGAACTGCGCATTTCTACCGGCATCTTTGAAAGAATGTGGAAACTCGGTCTGAATGGGATGTATATGATCAGGCCGTGATTTGCCTCGTACATCATTTTTTGAGGAAAGTCAAATGCTTGGAGAGGATATCTATGTTTCATTTAAAAAATAAGGTATTATAGTATTGTAAATATTTCCGGGCATATCACTGGCACAGCCCCCATGATCTAAGAAACGAGGTGCTACATGACATTTAAACCCAATTTCCTTTCCCAGAAAGACCCTCGCTGGCAGGATATCAAACTCGGTTTTGCCACTCAGCAAACCATTGGTTCACAAGGCTGTGTTCTAACATGCCTGGCAATGATGACAACTGGTTATGGGTATAAGGAAACACCGGATACGCTCAACAAAAAACTGATGAATCTGGGCTCAGGGAATGGTTATATCGGCTCTTTGATGGTGTGGGCAGGCATCACGCGTCTGTATTCCAAGATCGGTATCAAAGAAATTTATGTGTGCAGTGATGTAAAACCAGTACCCCTTAAACGGATCGACTCTCTGCTAGGCAATGGGCAGACCGTTTTGGTTGAATGTGACCGTTCGCTGGCTACCGGAGAGCAAATTCACTGGGTATTGCTTACCCAAAAACAGGGGGATGATTATGTGATGCTTGACCCCTGGCAGTACCCTGTTGATAAAACCGATGTCCTTTTTACCCAACGCTATGGGTTCGGTCGTCCCATCCAGGAAGTTATCACAGCCGTTGCATTTTATGAATGCTGGGAAAACGGAACCGATTCTCCAATTCTCCCGGAACTGCCGGGTTTGTATGTGCGTATCCTGGCTTCAACCACATCTGGTTTGCGCTTGCGTGTTCAGCCCAACATAACAGCCACCATTGTGACAGCGGAAATCGCTGGTGCCCCGCTACTGGTTTTGGATGATATCAGCGATGCCATGTCTAAAATTGGGGTCAAGGATCAATGGTTGAAAGTTCGGGACCCGCAAGGTTTTGAGGGTTATGTGGCAGCCTGGTACTTGGAAATTCTTCCTAAGTTTGAACTTGAGCCCCAGCCAGAACCAGAACCTGAACCTGAACCTGAACCAGTTTCGAACTTAACTATTTATGTCTCATCAAAAATTGGTGACCGCGGTCTGCTCCTGCGTGCCCAACCCAATTCGGAAGGTGCGGCGGTCGCAACTTTGAAAGCCAGTGAGCAGTTGGATGTATTGGAAGATGCTGAAGTCGCCCGTTCAAAGATCGGTGTTAGAAGTCAATGGATTAATGTTCGCACGTTACGCGGCGAGGTTGGATATTGTTCCTCTTATTATGTGGTTCTGAAGGCAACTCTTCCTCCACCAACTCCCGTCCCCACCCCAACCCCGATTCCCGTTCCAATACCAACTCCTATATCCCAACCGGAAACCACTCAGCTAAAGTTGGTTGTCTCGCAGTCGGTGGGAAGTTTGGGGTTGCGACTGCGTGCTGCGCCAGTCAGTGGCGCGGTGTTGTTTGTTCTGCGGGCAGGGTCAAAACTGACTGTGCTCGAGCCGGCTGAAATAGCGCGACCCAAAATAGGTGTGGTTAACCAGTGGCTGAACGTCAAGGACGATCTCGGGCATAGCGGTTATTCTGCAGCCTGGTTTGTTGAACCGATCACTACTCCTGAAACCGGACAACCAACTGGTGGAGATTCCAGCAAGCTGACTATCTATGTCTCCACCACTGTGGGCAGCGTTGGTTTGCGCTTGCGTTCAGCACCCAATACCAGTTCAAGCATTTTGCGTACGCTATCCGCTCAAACCCCGCTGGTGGTGCTCGAACCGGTTGCCACGGCCAGTCCCAAGATAGGAGTTTTCAACCAATGGTTGAATGTCAGCGCCCCGGATGGTAAGGCAGGTTATGTTGCCGCCTGGTACGTGGTGGCATGAACTAAAAAAGATTACTTTCTCGTTAGAGGAAGGTGTAAATCATCTGCACCGCGTATGGAGAAAAGAAGGGGTACAGATGCCTTGTTTTGCTTTCCCATAAGAGGTTCTCATCACTTTATTTTCTGCTAACTGGTTTTAATTAAAAGGAGTTAATGGGTTCCAAACGCGATAATCTTGTTTTTGACCGATAAAATTGTACAGGGACCTCTTACCGTGACGAATCATACCGTAGTTGTTTTGAGCAAATGATAGAAAGTCTGCCGACAGGTACCAACCTTTGCCGGAAGGAAACCTGGCTCAAATGTTTAAATTCAGCTGCTGCATTGTCACTTTAGTCCGTTGACGTAAGAAATGGTCCATTTTATAAGATTCAAACTTGCCGGAAGTGATTTTCAGTAAATGGTGCTACTCGTTTAGCGGAAAATAAAGTAATAATGTTATATCAGTAACGAAACAATTTTATGGGATCTTAACAAAATGACGCTTGAACGCGGCACCCTTTTGCACAAAAGATACCGGATCATTGAAATCCTCGGCCAGGGGGGGATGGGCTCGGTCTATCGCGCCATGGATGAAAATCTGGGTGTGGAAGTGTCGGTCAAGGAAAACCTGTTCACTACAGACGAATATGCCCGCCAGTTCCGCCTGGAAGCGGTTATCCTGGCCAACCTGCGGCATGCCAACCTGACACGTGTGACCGATCATTTTGTGATCGGAGACCAGGGACAATACCTGGTGATGGATTATGTTGAGGGGGAAGACCTGCGGCAGCGCATGGAACGCTTGGGCTCCATTTCAGAAGAGGATGCCATCCTGATCGGGGTGGCCATGTGCGATGCCCTGTCTTACCTACATTCTCGCAAACCGCCCATATTGCACCGGGACTTGAAGCCAGGCAATGTCAAAATCACTCCAGATGGTCACATCTATCTGGTTGATTTCGGATTGGCAAAGATCCTGAAAGGCACCCAGGCTACCACGACCGGGGCGCGCGCCATGACGCCGGGTTACTCACCTCCCGAGCAATACGGCACCGCTCGAACAGATGCGCGCACGGATATCTACTCACTGGGAGCCACACTGTATGCTGCCCTGACAGGTGTCATTCCCGAAGATGGGTTGGCACGCGCCATGGATAATGTTGAATTAACCCCGCTAAGCAAGCGTAATTCAAAAATATCACGCCGGTTGACCAGCGTGATTGAAAAGGCCATGTCGATCAAAGTAGATGACCGTTACCAGACAGCTGATGATTTCAGACAGGCGTTGTTAAGCTCCAATCCCAAGACCCTGCTCTTAAATGGCGGTATCCTGGTCGTACCCCCTCCTGTTTTTGAAGGCGGAGAGGATATTCAAGAACCCCCCGAAAGGCCCATCACTGGCGCTTTAAAGCCAGATCCACAACCGGCCTCACGTCCTGCTTCCATACCAATTCGTAAAATAGGCATGGGAACAGGTTTCTGGATTTTTATATCTTTTATTCTGCTGCTCTTGTTGACCGCGGTGGTGGCAGTGCCCTATTTTTGGGTGCCCATTTCCCGCATTATTGCTGACTTGCGTTCCACAGCAACAGAGATGGTGTTTTCAACTGCCACTGCAGAGCTGACCAGTTCAACAAGCTTTGAGGCGCTTTCCTCCACTTCCATTACGGTGATTGTCTTTACACCCACACCCAGCCTGACTCCAACTGCCAGTTTTACCATAGCGCCGGCATTTACCCCCACCGCCACTATCGTCCTGACACCCAGCAAAACACCCACTCCAACCATAACACCAGTAGGCGGTGGCGTTGGACAAATTGCATTTGCCTCAGACCGTTCGGGTGTCCCGCAGATATATGTATTTAGCCTGAACTCTGATACTCCAAGCCAGGTCACCAGCCTGGACGAAGGAGCCTGTCAGCCGGATTGGTCACCGAATGGACAAAAACTGGTTTTCATCTCGCCCTGTGCTTCAAGCTCGGATACCTACCCCGGCTCTCACATGTACACCATCAATGTCGATGGCAGTGACCTGACTGCGTTGGCAACTGTGGAGGGAGGGGATTTTGATCCCGCCTGGTCACCAGATGGCGCGCGTATCGCCTTTACTTCTTTGCGGGATGGCTATGCTCAGATCTATGTACTCAATCTGACCGATGAATCAGTCGTCCGCCTGACTCAAATGGATGCCACCAGACCTGCCCGGCAGCCTGCCTGGAATCCGCTTGCCTCTGAGATTGCATATTCTCAGAAGAAGTATGAGGCCTGGGAGATCTGGGCGATGACGGATGTCGGTACGGGTGCCATGCGCCTGGTACTCAGCAGCCCGGATAATTGGGATACTCTGCCGACCTGGTCAACAGATGGTGCCACAGTCTTGTTCACCCAGTCCAAAAAATTGGCTACAACCAACTGGCTGATGTCATTCCCTTACAGTGAGATTAAATCTGGTTGGGCTGCTTCTGTAAAAAATGGCAGCTATGCCGGCGATGCTGACTACTCTGCCGATGGGTTCTGGCTTGTTTTTGAAAACAACGATGGCATCAATGAAGATATATTCATGCTTGCTACAGACAGTGGTCTGCGCCAGCAAATCATCAGTGACCTGGGTATGGATTTTGACCCAGCCTGGCGTCCGCTACCCCTGCCATAAATTCCCCTGCATGCTAAAAGACCTGACGGGTTTTGTGAAACCTGTCAGGTCTATTGTTAACGGAAAATCTTCAACCTTCCCCTAATTGTTGAGATGAACCACCAAACTCATCAGGGTATGGGTGTAGTGGGTGTATAAGTAGGCGTGGATGAAGAGGTTTGGCTCGGCGTTTGAGAGGGTGTGTTGGTTTCTGTTGCTGTGTTTGTCGGTGTCGCCGTACTGGTTGAGGTGGGCGTACGTGTGCTGGTAGAGGTGGGTGTACGCGTGGCGGTGGGAGTGGGTGTACGCGTGGCAGTGGGGGTGGGTGTTGGTAAATTCAAATGAAGACGCAGAAGTTTTTCAGCGTAATGCCCGTCAGTGCTGGTCAGATACAGGCGTATAGTGACCCATTCCGCCTGTATATCTGCCAAATCCCAGGTGTAAATGCTGTTTTCTGGGCTGGATGGAACATTGGTATCAGGTACCAGGTTGAACCAATCTGACGGGTCGCGGCTTTTGCCATATTCCAACCGGAAAGATCCAAAACCGGAGGTTGCATTGGCGGTTATGAACATTTCCAGCGGATTGATCGTGATGGTGTCGTTTTCCTTAGGGCTTACAAATTCCATTTGGACATGCGGGTCATCCGCCTTACAGGCACGATTGGGTGAAAAAACAACTTTATCTGTAAAACCCATTTCCCTGGCCCAGTCCTGTCCCTGTGAATTGCCCAGGATCCAATTCCTGGCCCAGTCCTCCGGAACATTCAATGAAAGAAGCGTAGTTACGGATTCTTTACAATCATCTGAGGCCCGCAACCCGGTCCAGGTATCACTTTCAAGATTCTGCCACAGGTCTTGATTGGCGGGCAAAGGCGGCTGGTCACTGGCAAACACTTCGTTGCGCTGGTTGGGGCAGAACGGGGACGGTTCTGTTCCCGAAATGGTGCAGATGACCTTATCCACAATTCCGGCGGGCCGGTAAAATGGAGTTGGGTTACCTCCGGTGATTTGTTGAATGGCAGCCTGGATGAATTGTGACCAGATGGGAGCTGCACCCGTCAGACCGGTGGTGTTCTGCATGGGTGTATAGTCTGCATTACCCACCCAAACTCCCACGGCAATATCCGGGGTATAACCGAGAGTCCAGTTATCCCTGAAGTCGTTGGTGGTTCCGGTTTTTGCAGCCACAGGAAAAGGTAGTGCCAGGGCTGAGTTTCGACCAAACATGGGTGCGCGGGCTTCATTATCCGAAAGAATGGACGATATCAAATAAGCATGTTCAGCGCGTATGACCTGCTCGCCGGACGGAGGCTGGTATTCGTAGATCACATTTCCAATGAAGTCAGTAATCTTAAGGATAGCCACCGGCGGGACCCGTTTACCTCCATTGGCAAAGACAGAAAATGCACCGGTCATTTCCAGCAGGCTGACTTCACCGCCTCCCAAAGTCAATGCAAGTCCGTAATCGTCGCGGGTAAGTGAAGTCAATCCCAACCGGCGCGCCATTCCGATCATGCCTTCCGACTCGGTGGTATCCGGGTTGTCATAAATGCCAATAAATTGAAGCGTTTTAACCGCAGGCATATTAAAGGAGTTGGACAGGGCGGTACGTACAGTAACCGGGCCGTGAAACTTGCCATCGTAATTGACCGGCCTGTAGGGTTCCCGCGTGTCGTTGGGATCCCCGGAAGGAGGAAATTCCGAAGGTACATCCCATATTAAAGTGGCGGGTGTCCAGCCTTTTTCAAAAGCTGCCGCATAGGTGATGGGTTTGATGGAGGATCCGGGTTGGCGGGTCTGGCTGGTGGCCATGTTAACCTGGCCGGAAATGTCTGCATTGTAAAAATCCGCCGATCCGACCATGGCCAATATTTCTCCCGTGGCAGGACGGATGCTGACCAGGGCTCCATTGGTGACATGCTGGTCAACCAGGCTGGCGACCTGGTTGCTGACCATATTCTGGGCTTGATCCTGCAGACCAGGGTCAAGCGTGGTGGTGACTGTGAACCCGGAACGGTAGATGAGTTGCGCGTCATATTGCAGTTCAAGTTGGCTGCGCACGTACTGCACCCAATGCGGGTAGCGCATTTTTGCGTAAGGGGGTTGGAACTGGTATTGTCCGATTTCTGAGGCTGCCATGGCCGCTTCAATAACGCCCACGCATACCTTTTCCGGGCTGTTGCTGACATAGATGCAATTGGTTTCCTGGCTGAGCTGGTACATCAGGATCAAGACTTGCTGGTGTCTCTGCAGGGTGGCTTCCCGATTACTAAAAATGTCGTAAACCGAAGGCGCCTGTGGCAGGCCGGCCAGGAAAGAGGCTTCAGCCAGGGTTAGATCTCGGGCGGATTTGTTGAAATAAGTCTCTGCTGCGGCTTCTATTCCATAGGCCATGTTGGCGTAATTGAATTCATTTAAATACAGTTCCAGAATATCATTCTTGGAATAGCGTCGCGTGATCTCGGCTGCCAGAATGGCCTCGCGCATCTTGCGTGAGTAGTTCTGCTGGTTGCGTTCCTCGGCGGTCAGCAGCAGGGCGCGTGCCACCTGCTGGGTGATGGTGGATGCGCCGGAGATCGTTACACCGCTGGTGGCATTCTGCCAGAAGGCGCGTATGATGGCGAACAGGTCAAATCCAGGATGCGAGTAGAAACCCTTATCCTCGGTAGCGATGGTGGCCGCCACCACATAGGGTGATATTTTGTCCAGGGGGATGTAAGTGCGCCTGCCAGCGTTTGGATCCAGGATCTCATAAAGCAAATTGCCATTACGATCGAGGATGCGTGTGGTTTCAAATTGGGAAGCGTGAGTTCGCAAGTCATCCACGCTTGGCAGGGTAGCAGCCACTGTGTAATACTCATAAATGGCCAGGGCAGAAAGGGTCAGCCCAATAGCCACAAAGAAAAAGAGCATGAGGATTATGGCGCGTAAAAAGCAACCGATACTATTTTTCCAGTTTTTCTTTGGCTTTTTGCCTCCACCATTTTTGGGTGTTGACGGGCGGGTGATGATTGTATTTGGAGGTGAATCGAAAGCAACCGGGCTGACTCGCGTGGCGTTCAGATCGATCTCATCAACCCGGCTTGGAAGTGGTATATTGTTTTCATCCAGCACTGGCCGGGAAGGTGTAAGCGTGGTTGATGTGGATGTGACCGGTTTCTCAACCGGTACATCCATCTGGGTTTCAGCTTCCGATTTGATCAAACGGTTGAAGCGTTCAAGCGGGTCTTCTGGTTCTTGTTTTTCCATGGATTCCTTACTGCAGGTTTTCCTGCTATCAGGTTGGTTTCGACATGATCAAAGCCGTCCAGGTTCCCTTCATCACAACCTCGTTGGATTGGTTGTTGACTTGGATGTTGATGAACACGGCGCCTCCACCCAGGCGGGGAAAGGCCTTTGTTTCGGTCACATCCATTTCAACATGAATGGTATCACCAATAAAGACCGGTTTTACAAACTTCCAATTGTTGATCTCGCGGAAAGCCATGACAGTACCTTCCATGATACCACTGCGTGTGGCCAGCCCGGATGCAATGGAAAGGCACAGCAAGCCATGCGCCACGCGTTGACCAAAAGGTGAATTCCGGCTGTACTCGGCATCTGTATGGATCAAATTGTAATCGCCTGAGAACCCGGCAAAGGTCACAATATCGCTTTCTGTGATCGTACGCCCGGGTGTGGTGACGTGCTGGCCGGGTTCAAATTCTTCAAAATACATTCCGCGTCGAGCAGGAATCAGGGACATAACGCTCCTTTAGGTGATCGTACAAATAGATAATTGAATTTTAGCATAAAACCTTTGATATATCCTCTCAATAAATACACCCCGCACCTCGGATATTTTAGAAGATACCCTTTGACCAACTGGTAATCTGACCGTAAAATAAAGGTATGCGAACCTGGTCTCTCAAGGCGGGCGACCCATGCACGCTGGTTTTATCCGCTGATTTTCGCTTTTGCGAACCTGATTATATCAATGACCATACCTGGGAAATGGAACCTGGCATTGGTGATACTGCCGTAATGGGTGTGCGCACCACATACGGCCTGCGGGCGCGCACCATGCGAATCTTTATAAGTTTTACTTTGGATGGAAAAAAGGTCACCAACCCCGACAAATTTTTTTCTCCCCCGCGTTTGCAACATTTTTACCCCAACTTTTTGGAATTTGCTTTTTCACCCTTCCAGGGGCTGGACGCCCGGGCGGAGTATTGGCTGCCCTCGTCCCAGACTCTTGCCAGCCGCCTGACCTTTCGCAACCAGACCACAGACACTTTAAATTTACAAATGGAGGTGTGCGGATTCCTGACGCCAATGGATGGGCAAAGCCTGGCACCAACCAAGATCCAATCGGTTAATGTGTTGGCAGGGAAGACTTCTGACCTGGAGCCGGTTGTGTTTTTGACAGGCGGCCCGGTGCACGGACCTGGACCCTATTCTTCCCTGTTACTGGACATCAAACTGGCGCCCTTGGCTTCCCGGAAATTCACCTGGGTGCAGGCAGCACTGCCTGAGGTGCAGGCGTCCTTTGACCTGGCCCGCCGCACGGCTGCGCGTCCCTGGGATGCAGAACATGCCCGACTCATGCTGGTCAATGCATCCCAAACTGTGGATGTTGAAACAGGTGATCCGGATTGGGATGCAGTCCTGGCATTCAGCCAGACCACCGCCTTGCGCTTATTCTTCAAAAGCAGTGAACACCTGCCGCAGCCTTCTTTCGTGCTGGCGCGCCAGCCAGACCACGGGTATTCATTACGTGGGGATGGTCGTGACCATGCTTCCCTGTGGAGTGGGCAAACAGCCCTGGATGCAATTTACCTGGCCAGTATGCTACCGGGTGCCCCGGGTCTGGCAGCAGGTCTGGTGCGCAATTTTCTTTCAACACAGGATGAGAAAGGTTTTGTCGATAGCCGCCCCGGATTGGCTGGTCAACGCGGTTGCTGGCTGGCAGCCCCTCACTTGGCGGATCTGGCCTGGAACACCTACCGGCAGACTGGGGACAAAGAATTTCTACAGGAAGTGTTTCCCGGTCTGCTGGCTTTCATTAAATCATGGTCCGACCCATCCCATGACCGGGACGGAGATGGTTTCCCAGAGTGGGATCACCCGCTGCAAACCGGTTTTGAGGAAAACCCTGCCTTCAATAGTATGCAAAGGGGGGATCAGGGCGCCGATATCCGCTATTTCGAGAGCCCGGCGCTGGCTGCCTGCCTGTGGCAGGAGTATCGCAGCCTGGGTTCCATGGCTCATGAACTGGATCTTCCCGGGGATGCGGATGCATTGAATGCACAAGCTCAGGTTTTGTGGTCTGCAGTGGATGCATGTTGGAATAAGAAATCAGCGTTTTACCAATATCGGGACCGGGACACTCATTTAAGCGTGAACGGAAGGCCGGTGCTGACCCACTCAGGCCCGGGCATATTTAAGTTGAAGAGTGTATTTAAACAACCCGTGCGTCTCCTGATCCGGGTTTGGGCAGCCAGCCAAACAACCCGTGGAATGGACGTGCGCATCCATGGACAATCTTCAACAGGCTCTGTGATTGAACGTTTGGAGCGCAAGGATTTTCGTTGGAATGCTGAAGTTGCCACTGCCACCAGCCGCCAGTTATATTCATCCTTGGAAGAGATCGAAGTGACCGGACTGCAACGAATTGACAATCTGGTTGTTCGTAGCCTGGATTATACACAGGAGGACCAGACTGGTTTCCTGCCCCTGTGGGCTGGCATAACGGATGAAGGAAAAGCAACTGCACTGATCCAGCAAAAATTATTCGAACCGCACAGCTTCTGGCATGCAGCTGGTTTCTCAACAAGAAGCCTTACTGCCAACCAGGAGATGAAGGAGGAAAACCTTGAAGTACAGTTTCCCTGGAACCAACTAATTGGTGAAGGGCTGCTGGAATATGGCCGGCGTTCTGAAGCGAGCCAGCTGGTGGGTCGCTTGATGGAAACTGCCATTCGCAGCCTCAAGCAACAGGGCGTATTCTTTAACAGCTACCTTGCGAAAAGCGGAACAGGGCAGGGTGAGCGTAATAGTTTGCGCGGATTGGCTCCCCTGGGATTGTTCCTGAAAACCTTGGGTGTGCAGATCATTTCTCCCCGCTGTGTCCGCCTGGAGGGTACCAATCCATTTCCCTGGCCGGTAACCATAAAATTTAGAGGTTTAATTGTGATACGCCAGGCCGGGATCACCGATGTCACCTTCCCGGATGGACAAAGCGTCCAGGTGACCGACCCGGCTGCCTGCCTGGTATCCAATTCATAGTTAAGATGTTTATTAAGGCTGGCAGGAGATGTATCTATCGGAATTTGAATATTTTGGTGCAAGCTCAGAATAGGATAAAATAGGTTTTATGAATCTTGTTGAAAACTTACCGGTGATTACACTTTTAATAACTTCTGTATTGGTTTTGCTGATTATTTCTTCAGGCGTGGCAGTGGCAGCCAGACACCTTCGCCTGCCTTACACCGTCGGACTGGTGTTGATCGGGTTGGTAATGGCCTTTTTTGCTCCGGTGCTCTTTACAGGTGATACGACTATATATCTAAAGCAACTGCTGGATATTTCCAAAAATCCTATACTGCCTGAGATCATACTGGGTTTACTGGTGCCTCCTCTGGTTTTCGAAGCAGCTTTTCATATTAAGCGTGATGACCTCCAACGGGATTTCTGGTTGATCACTTTATTCGCCATACCAGGTGTGGTTATTACCACTGTTCTGGTAGGTGTCATGGTATCCTGGGGTTCAGTGATCATCCCAACGGTTGCCATCATCCAACTTCCTGTGGCGATGGTATTTGGTGCGCTGGTGTCTGCCACCGATCCGGTGTCGGTGGTGGCTCTCTTTCGCAGCCTGGGGGCTCCCAAACGATTGCAAGTTTTGCTGGAAGGCGAGAGCTTGTTTAACGATGGTACCGCCATCGTTATGTTTTATATTATGCTGGCTTTTGCCGGTGTCACTGGCTTGCATGGTTTTGAAGGTGAGCAAGTCAACCTGTTGACCGGAATCGCCAATTTCATCCGGGTGGCAGGTGGCGGCGCAATTGTAGGAGTTGTGCTGGGAATTATTGTATCCCAATTGATCAGCCGGATTGATGATCCTTTGGTTGAGACCACGCTCACGACTGTATTGGCGTTTGGCTCGTACCTTGTGGCGGAACAATTACACTTCAGCGGTGTTCTGGCTGTGGTGGCTGCCGGGATCGTGAATGGGAATGTCGGTCCGAAAGGCATGTCGCCCACCACGCGTTTGGTGGTCTTTAATTTCTGGGAATACCTGGCCTTTGTGGCCAACTCGATCATTTTTTTGTTGATCGGGATGACCATTGATCTGCATTTATTGTTCAGCAACTGGCAGGCCATTGCCATCTCCATCCTGGCTGTTTTATTAGCCCGGGCAGTCAGCATCTACGGTTTTTCAATTTTTGGACGCGGCATTCCCACCAAATGGAAGCATGTGATGTTCTGGGGTGGTTTGCGGGGCGCCATCACCCTGGCCCTGGCCTTGAGTATTCCGAGCGTCAGCGCGGTGGGGGAGCAGCGTTTTCTGCTTCAATCCATGGCGTTTGGGGTCGTATTATTCACACTGCTGGTGCAAGGTTTTTCAATGGATGGCCTGGTTAAACGTCTAAAATTGATCCAGAAAACACCCATGCAGGATGAATATGAACGCCGTCATGCCCGTTTTGTGGCTGGACGGGCAGCGTATGATTATCTCCAACGCATGAGCCGTCAGGGGATCATCTCTGAACATACCTGGCAGATATTATCCAAAGTGCTGGAGAGGCAAAACAGCATGTTGGTGGATGCAGTCCGTGAAGTGATCGCATCCGACCCGACTGTGGAAGCGGAGGAATTGGATACTGCCCGGCGTGAGACTTTACGGGCACAGCGCAGCGCATTAAGCGGACTACAGCGGGATGGTGTTATCTCGGATGAGACTTATACGTACCTGGTTAATGAAATCGACACTGCTCTAACCGAACAACATTTGAACTGGCCTGAACTTTTACGTGGTGGTATTTCAACTTTGAGAGTGCAGCGTTTAATGGCTGTTGTCATTCAGGAGCAGGATTTTGAGAACGCAGCCAGTGGGTTGAGCAATCTGGGTTTTTCGGTTGCCCGCCTGCCCAGCACAGGAGGCTTTCTCAGCCGCCGCAATGTGACCTTATTGATAGGTATCCAGGAAGGCAGAGAAGCAGCCGCTGTACGCGTCCTGCAAAATAGTTGTAAGAAAAGGTTGGAGTATCTTTCCCAACCCATGAAAAATTTGCCACTGCCTCTTTCGGCACCCATCCCGATCACAATTGGAGGAGCAACCATCTTTACGTTTGAGGTTGAATCTTATGACGAATTCTGATAGCATGAAGTTGATCATTATTGTAGTGATCGATACAGAAAGCGACTCCCTGATAAAGGCACTATTGAATGAAGGTTTTCGCGTCACACGTATTGCCTCCACAGGTGGCTTTTTGCGCCGGGGCAGTTCCACTCTTTTGATGGGTGTTGAAGCAGGAAAAGTGGAGAGGGCCATGCAAATGGTGCGTGAGCATTGTGCTCCTTCCATTGACCCGAGCCTTAAGAAAGTTACCATCTTTGTACTCAAAGTGGATAAATTTGAACAATTGTAAGATGGTACAATAAAAATTGAAAGAAACAGGGATGCTGGGGGCTTCGATTTGAAATTGAGGAGAAAGTTATGAATGAGATCAACTGGTACCTGCCCATTCTGGTTTTCTTTGCCCGAATTGTGGATGTGTCCCTGGGAACCTTGTGTATCATATACATTAACAAAGGGAAGCGCATGCTGGCCCCACTCCTGGGTTTCGTCGAAGTCTTTATCTGGATCGTGGTTGTCAGCCAGTTGGTGCGCAGTGTGTCAAGCCTGGCAGGTTTCCTGGCTTATGCAGCCGGTTTCGCAGCCGGAAATTATGTCGGCATGGTCATCGAAAGCAGGCTGGCAATTGGAAATCTCATCGTTCGGGCCATCGTTGTCGGAGAAACGGATATTCTCATCCAGTCGCTCAAAGATGCCAGTTACGGGGTCACACATTTCGATGCACACGGGGCCACTGGTTTAGTAAAGGTAATTTACACAGTCATCAACCGCAAGGAATTAAATGATGTGATCAAGCGGCTGCAAGACAGCCATCCGCACGCGTTCTACACCGTGAGGAATCCCGCTTGACCAGTGAAGGAGTGTGTTCCCCCATTCGAAGCCTCGTAATCTGATCCAATACCTGGGGTTGAGGGGAAAAGGATAATTTTGTTGAGCAGAATGGATTTCGCCAGAGGAACAGAAGGAAGGATTGATAAATATGAAAACAGTCGTGGCTGCCGCTCTGGGTGAATGTGTCCATGTGGCAGGTATATCCAATTTCCTTCAGTTGGCCGAGGCTGCTGGTTGGCGGACAGTATTCATCGGTCCGGCAGTACCGATCAGGCAGGTGCTGGAAGTTGCCCGGCAGGAGAAGGCAGATCTTGTTGGCGTCTCTTATCGCCTGACGCCTGAGAATGGAGAACGGTTGCTTGGTCAGTTCGCCGAGGAGGCTGCGGACTTGCATGTTGCCGGGGTGCGCTTCGCCTTTGGCGGTACTCCACCGGTTGCCGAACGAGTGAAATCCCTGGGCTTTTTCGAGCGGATCTTTGATGGCAACGAGTCCACTGAGCAGGTGCTGGCCTGGCTCAAGGGTCAACCTGCAGAAGATCTGACCGGGACCAGCTTCCCACAGACGACCATCGAGCGCATCCAGTGGAAGCGCCCTTACCCCATATTGCGCCACCACTTTGGTTTGCCGACGATGGAAGCTACATTGGATGGAATCGCCAAAATTGCTGACTCTCAGGCTCTCGACCTGATCTCGTTGGGGACTGACCAGGATGCACAGGAGAACTTCTTCCACCCCGAAAGGCAAGACCCGCGTCGCAAAGGGGCGGGGGGTGTCCCGGTCAGGACACAGGAAGATTTCAGAAAACTTTTCTTAGCCAGCCGTCGCGGGAACTATCCACTTATGCGCTCATATTCCGGTACGGATGACTTCATCCAATATGCGCAAGTTCTAACCGAAACCATCCACAATGCCTGGTGCGCGATCCCGCTTTTCTGGTTCAACCAGATGGATGGGCGCGGCCCCTGGGACCTGGAAGGCTCAATCCGCGAGCATCAAAAGGTGATGGCCTGGTATGGAGAACGCAACATCCCTGTCGAGCTTAATGAGCCCCATCACTGGGGCATGCGTGACGCCCCGGATGTTGTTTTCATCGTGTCAGCATTCCTTTCGGCTTACAATGCCAGGAAATTCGGTGTGCGGGATTACATCGCCCAGATGATGTTCAACAGTCCGTCGGGTTTATCGGATTCGATGGATTTGGCTAAAATGCTGGCTATCCTGGAACTGGTTACACCCTTGTCTGGGCTGGCATATAATATTTGGAAACAGACCCGTACCGGCTTGCTCAGTTACCCGTTGGATCCTGAAGCGGCACGTGGTCACCTGGCTGCCAGCGTTTATTTGCAGATGGGGCTTAAACCGGATATTATTCATATCGTCGGGCATACAGAAGCCGACCATGCTGCCGCTGCAGATGATGTGATCATAGCCAGTAAAATAACCCGCCGGGTGATTGAGAACTCGGTGCGCGGTGCCCCGGACCCGGGAACTGACCCGCGCCTGCAGGCCCGCAGGGACGAACTGGTGGCTGAGGCTCGCATCACGCTGGAAGCCATTCGTTTACTAGCTGCACCGGAGGTTGACGATCCCTGGACTGACGCCGCCACCCTTGCGGCAGCTGTCAAAACTGGAATCCTGGATGCGCCCCAATTAAAGAATAATCGCTTTGGGTGCGGCGCCATCCGTACCCAGGTTATCAATGGGATGTGTCTTGCAGTTGATCCTACAGGTCGCCCGTTATCCGAAAAAGATCGCTTGGCGATAATCAGAAAGGAGTTTGAATGAATACTCCCGAGAAATATACGGTCATTGGCGCCGGTCATGGCGGTAAGGCTATGGCAGCTCACCTCGCACTTATGGGTCTTAAGGTCACGCTTTATAACCGCACCTTCGACCATATCAGCGTGATAAAAAAGCGCGGCGGTATAGAGTTGGAAAGCGCTGAAGATGGCCCACATGGATTTGGCAAGCTTGCCAATGTGACATCGGATATGGGCGAGGCGCTAAAGAAAGCCCAGGTGATCATGGTTGTTGTGCCATCCTCAGCGCATGCTGATATTGCAAAAACTGCAACCAGGCATCTCAGGAATGGACAGATCATCATTCTGCATCCGGGGCGAACAGGTGGCGCGCTGGAATTTGCCAAAGTACTTCGAGCTGAGGGCTGTACGGCGGATGTCACCATTGCAGAAGCAGAAACCTTTATTTATGCCAGCCGCTCGGACGGCCCGGCCCAGGCGCGCATCTTCCGGATCAAAGAAGCGGTTCCACTGGCTGCCCTCCCTGCTATTCGCAACGAGCGGGTATTGGATGCCATAAATCCGATCTACCCACAATACATAGATGGTGTAAATGTACTGAACACCGGGATGAATAATATGGGTGCGATCTTTCATCCAGCCTTAACCCTCCTGAATGCCGGATGGATCGAAGCCACGCATGGCGATTATCAATTTTATATTGATGGAGTAACCCCTTCTGTTGCGCGTGTTTTGGAAGTGTTGGACCGCGAACGTGTGACTGTGGCGTCATCTCTTGGGATTCGCGCCCGAACCGGTTTGGAATGGCTCAAAATGGCTTATGATACAACTGGAGAAGATTTGCATGAGGCCATTCACAACCAGCCAGGTTATTATGGCATCAAAGCTCCTGCCACTCTCAGCCACCGGTATATTTTCGAGGATGTGCCGATGAGTATGGTCCCCATTGCATCGCTGGGGGAACGTTTTGGAGTCTCGGTTCGAGGCATGGATAGTATCATCCGCCTGGCCTGCATCGTCCATCGCACCGATTACTGGAAACGCGGCCGGACGGTGGACAAGCTGGGCATCAGCGCTTTGAGCGTATGCGAATTAACTCGTTATGTAAACGAAGGCTCATTGGAATAATTCGCAAAGAAATCGATGAGTGTGATATTGATTGATTTGAATAATTATGAGATGGTACAATAAAGCCGGATAGTTCCATAAGTGACCATCCCCCTTGTCTCCACAACAACGGAGTTGTGACTATGAAATATGCCAATATTCGCCGACTGATGATGGCTGTGGTTCAGGACCAAGACCTGGATCTGGCCTTGCATACTCTTAAAGAGATGGATGTCCCAGCCATACACATGGTCAGCAGTGGGGGTTTCCTGGGAAGACGTAATGCCACGCTGGTAGTCGGATTGCCCGATGACCAGGAAGAGACCGTCATCAAAGCCCTGAGCAAATCCTGTCATCAACGTGTGGAATATCTTGCCATACCTTTGGAAGGCTCTCCCCTGCCGCTACCTTCCCCCATACCCATCACCGTGGGTGGGGCAACGATCTTCACCTTACCGGTGGATCGATTTGAGGAGTTTTAAGATGAAAATGATCATTGCCATTTTGCGGGATTCAGATGCGGACAACGTAACTCAGGCTCTGACCGTTGATAATTTTCGGGTTACACGGATCGCTTCCACCGGCGGCTGGCTGCGTCGCGGTGTGGTTACATTATTGGTGGGTGTGGAAGATGACCGCGTTGAGGTTGCCATTCAGGTGATGCGCGCAAAGACTGCACCGTCTGATAGCGATGAGACGCAGACCACTGTGTTTGTGGTGCCGGTGGAAAACTATACCCAGATCTAACCGGAGTGTTTATCCCAACACCATATTGTCGATCAACCTGGTTTTCCCCAGGAACACTGCCATGGAAAGCAGTGACTTGCCGGTTATAGCTTCCAGTTCAATAAGCGTATCATAATTCGCACAGGAAACATATTGCAGACTGGCCAAAGGCTCGGAGTTGATAGTGTCTGTCATTATCCGGCGTAGAGTGTTGGCATCCCGTTCCCCCTTATCAAAAGCTGCCCGGGCAGCATTCAGTGAGCGATAAAGCACCGTGGCTGCCTGCCTCTCCTCGGCATTCAGGTAGACATTGCGGCTGGACATTGCCAGGCCGTCATCTGCGCGCACAATGGGGCAGATGATTATCTCAACGGGGAAATTCAAATCGTTAGTCATACGCCGGATGACAGCTGCCTGTTGGGCATCCTTTTGACCAAAATACGCCTTTTGAGGTTGAACACAATTGAATAACTTGCCGACTACGGTTGCCACGCCTCTGAAATGCCCGGGGCGCATGGCGCCTTCGAGCGGTTTGACCAGCTCATCCAGTGAGATCCAGGTTTGGTAGCCGTCCGGGTACATCTCCCGAGGAGTAGGGGTCCATACCAGGTCCACTCCCGCAGAGGTAAGTAACTGCAGATCCCTCTGCAGGTCACGCGGGTATTTCGAGAGGTCCTCTGCTGGACCGAACTGGACTGGGTTGACGAAAATGCTGACCACCACGCTGGCACAATCCTGGCGAGCCTGTCGGACAAGTGATAGGTGACCTGCGTGCAGGAAACCCATGGTAGGCACCAGCCCGATAGGTTCGGGCAACGTTGCCCGGGCATTGCGTAATTCTGACAGGCTGGTGACGGTAATTATTTTTGGGGATTTCATTACGAAAAACTCCATATGGTTCAATTATAAAAGTCTCTAGCTCTGACCATAATTATAATGGCTGCGATGCCCGCTAAGCATAGACAGAATATTATGAAAATAATTCTTTAAAAGAAAGTCCAGAGAATTATACAACAAGCAGTAAAGCGTGTATTAAATGCCGAACTCGTTCTCAGTATATGGTTAAAAAACATGCATGGCAATAAGGTGTGAATAATTCAACCACTTGGTTGTGTTTAAGTTTCAAAAATTGAAAATTAACTTCAAAAAATGTGTTTGGCTCATGATTGACAAATCCAGAATACTTGATACACTACTAATAACGTGTTCTTTTTATGAAAGAAGGAGGTTTTAATGGCTTACATGTTCACCAATTCAAAAGGCAAGAAGTATTATCTCCACAGCAAGAAAATTACGCGCTCCAGCGGTAAAGATACAATTCTCTATTACTTCTCCGGCGAGCTTAAACCCGCCCTGGCGTTGGATGCAGTACCTGCTGGGAAGTTAGTTATTGAAATGAAATCCGGTTTGCCGGTTCTTAAGAACAAGTAAGCTGGAGACTCCCGATGCCTGCTTTGAACCGCGTCCAACTTATTGGCCGTCTTGGAAAAGACCCCGAAGCGCGTTTTACTCCTACAGGCAAACAGGTGGTTTCATTCAGCCTGGCTGTCAGCAACCGCTGGAAATCTGGCGGTGAGTTCAAAGAATCCACCGATTGGTTCAATATCGAAGTCTGGGAAAGATTGGGCGAGGTTTGCCAGCAATTTCTGCACAAAGGCAGCCTTGTCTTCCTGGAAGGCCGCCTGAAGACAGATAAATATGATGATAAGGGTGAAACCAAATATTTCACCAAGGTGGTTGCCCAGTCCATGCAAATGTTGGATCGAAAACCTGAGGAAGACACAGGGTTTTCCATTGAAGAAACCCCAGCCGGGTATGAAACCTGATTGAATAATGCACGTCAGACATTAAACCTGACGTGCATAATCTCACCGTCCTGAACAATATAATCCTTGCCCTCCAGGCGCAGCTTGCCCTTTGCGCGGGCTTCAGCCATCCCGCCCAGGCTGACAAGGTCGTTGTAAGTCACCACTTCTGCCCGGATGAATCCCTTCTGCAGGTCGGAATGGATTTCTCCGGCTGCCTGGTGGGCAGTTGCGCCGCACCTCACCGTCCAGGCGCGTACTTCATCTTCGCCAACTGTGAAGAAAGATTGTTGGTTGAGTAAATCGTAAGATAGTCGGATCATGCGGTTCAGGCTGGGCTCTTCGATATTATATTCCGCCATGAATACGCTGGCATCTTCAGGGGGCAGTTGGGCGATCTCCATCTCCAGCTTGCCCTGCAGGGAGACCTGGCTGCAAGGGTGGGCAGGCTGAATAAGCGGTGCAGTTTGTCCTTCACCCAGGTTGAGCAGGATCAACATCGGTTTGCGTGTCAGCAAGCCAAACCCGGACAGCTGTTTTTCATCTTCCGTTGATATTTCAGCATCTCTCAACGGGGTCTCTTGAGACAGGATATCAAATAAACGCTCAAACAGGGTGGTCTGGCGTTCATTCAGCACCTTATCTGTGCCACCTTTTTTGCGTTCATCTTTCAGCCGCTCCAGCTTGCGCTCGACCGCGATCATGTCGTTCAAGAGCAATTCGCTTTCCATGGCGTTCAGGTCGCGTTCCGGGTCCACGTTTCCAGATGGATGCGGGATGTTTTCGTCATCGAAACAGCGTAAAACGTGCAGAAAGCCGTCCATCTGGGTTAACTGGTTCAGGAGAGTTCCCGAGATGCCGCTTTTTGCAGCCCCGCTTTCCAACCCGGCGATATCTGCATAAGTTACTTTGGCGTACATGGTTTTCCTGGGTTTGAACATGGCCGAGAGCGTATCTATGCGCGGGTCGGGTACATCCACCACTGCCGTATGGACTTCAATGCGACCGGCACTGGCAGTGGGTGGTGTATTTGTGCCAGTGAGCGCATTGAAAATGGTAGTCTTTCCAGATTGAGGTAAACCTATTATTCCTAGTTTCATCTTGACCTTATAACCGTGAGTGTGTATACTTTGAGCGCTCGCCGGAGTGGCGGAACTGGCATACGCGCACGACTCAAACTCGTGTTCCCTTGGGATTGTGGGTTCGATTCCCACCTTCGGCATTATAACAGCCCTTGAGTGGGCTTGGAATGGAAAATAGATTTAATAATTTAGTTGTCGGGGAGTAGCACCTGCCCCCAGGCAGGACGGGTTATCGTCAGCACGGAGGATTCCTCCCGGTAACCTGAACGCATAAAAGCGCAAGCGAGACCGCCATCGAGGGGTCTTGCTTTTTAATTTAAATTAAGCGAGAATAACCTATCTTTTTTATATTGAAGGATGATGCCCCGCGTTATTGAGAAGATACAGAATTTCGATGTGGAGATGAAGAATGACAAGCAGTGATCCGTTTGAAAGTGAACCGCAATCAAAAAAAGAAAAAATGGTCTGGCATGCCCTTACATCGCAGGAAGTCCTGGAGCATCTGAAAGTCCAGGAAAACGGGTTGACAGGTGCAGAAGTTGCTGACCGGTTGCAGCATTATGGACCAAATCAGTTGGTGGAAGGACGGCGTGTCACATTCCTGGAAATGCTCTGGGCTCAATTTAATAGTTTTATTGTCATTCTGTTGATCTTAGCCTCCATTATTTCAGCTTTACTGGGGGAGTGGGTTGATGCCTCCGCCATCATGGCGATCGTATTGCTGAATGCCATCCTGGGGATCGTTCAGGAGAGGCGCGCGGCAGAAGAATTTGCAGCATTGAAAAAAATGGCTGCTCCCGAAGCCCAGGTGATGCGGGATGGGCACCGTATGACGGTGCCTTCACGCGAGCTGGTGCCCGGGGATATTGTCTTTCTTGAAGCTGGAAACTTTGTGCCGGCAGATGTGCGTCTGCTCGAAGCCTTCAACCTGAAGGTCGAAGAAGCTGCCCTGACCGGAGAATCTCTGGCAGTTCAAAAGAACGCAGCCCTGCAGCTTGAAGAGCACATCCCGCTGGGAGATCGAAAGAACACCGCTTTCATGGGTACCACGGTCAGTTATGGGCGCGGGCGTGGTGTGGTCACCAGCACAGGCATGAGCACTCAACTTGGCTTGATAGCAGAAATGTTGCAGCAGGTGGAAGATGAAGAAACTCCATTGCAGCGCCGTCTGGAACAACTGGGCAAGACCCTGGGGGTGGGAGCCCTGCTGGTATGTGCCCTGGTATTTGTGATGGCGATCTTCCAGAATACAGACCTGGGGCTGCTGACGGCTGCCGGGGGAGGGATCCTGGCATATCTGTCCGTGGCCAAAGAACAACTGGTTGAGACATTTATGGTGGCAGTCAGCCTTGCAATTGCCGCCGTGCCGGAAGGTCTTCCGGCAGTGGTGACCATCAGCCTGGCGCTGGGGATGCGTGAGATGATCCGCCGCCACGCCCTCATCCGCAGGTTGTCTTCGGTCGAAACCCTCGGTTCGGCAACTGTGATCTGCTCGGATAAGACCGGTACCCTGACACAAAACGAGATGACTGTCACCCGTTTGTGGGTGGATGGCAAGTTTGTGGATGTGACCGGGTCGGGGTACTCCCGCAGTGGCGAATTCGTGGTGGATGGAAAAACCAGCGATCTGAAAGATTACCCGGCAGTTTTAACGGCTTTGTGGGTGGGTGCGCTCAATAATGATGCCCAGCTCGAGCCGGTGGAAGGAAATGAACTCAGCTATCGCATCATCGGTGACCCGACTGAAGGTTCCATTTTGATCGCAGCGGCCAAGGCAGGCGCAATCTACGTGGACCTGGGAGCAGCCTACCCGCGTTTGGATGAGGTGCCATTCGATTCCGAGCGCAAGCGCATGATCACCATCCATGATGTTTACGAACCCCGACCGGAGGATATCTCACCTTTTTACAATGATAACAAACAGGGTTGGGATGTGGTGGCGGTCAAAGGCGCCCCGGATGTGGTGCTTGACTTGTGCTCAAAATATCAGGACATGTCAGATAAGCCCAAACCGCTTGACGATGAAATGCGCAGGAATATTTTGCAAGCCAACGACAACATGACCGAGGCTGCCTTGCGTGTTTTGGGAGTGGCTTTTCGGGAAGTACCTGAGGCCCAGGATGTGGCGGATGAATGGGAAGAAGACCTGGTTTTCGTTGGTCTGATCGGTATGATCGACCCGGCACGCACGGAGGTGAAACCAGCGCTGGAGAAAGCCAGTCGCGCTGGTATTCGCACAATCATGATCACAGGTGATTATCCCAATACGGCGCGTGCAATTGCCGAGGCCATCGGTTTATTACGTCCACAGCACAAGGTGTTGACCGGCGCAGACCTGGACAGGCTGAGTGATGACCTGCTCCAAAAGGAAGTGGTGCATACTGATGTGTTCGCCCGTGTTTCCCCCGAACACAAAATGCGTATTGTGGATGCATTGCAGGCCAACGGCGAAGTGGTGGCTATGACCGGTGATGGGGTTAACGATGCCCCGGCCATCAAACGCTCGGATATCGGTGTAGCTATGGGCATTACCGGCACAGATGTGGCCAAACAGACAGCCGACATGGTGCTGACGGATGATAACTACGCCAGTATTGTGTCTGCAGTCGAACAGGGTCGCGTGATCTACAGCAACATCCGCAAGTTTGTGTATTACCTGCTTTCCAGTAATGTGGCTGAGATCATGATCATCTTTCTGGCTACCCTGGCAGGCTTACCGGCACCGCTCACCGCCATCCAATTGCTCTGGCTTAACCTGGTCACGGATGGCGCACCTGCCCTGGCCCTGGCGATGGAAAAAGGCGACCCGGATATCATGGAACAAAAACCACGTGCCAAAAAAGAGCCGATCATCAACCGTGCGATGGGCATGGGGCTGGTCGTCCAGACCATCGCCCAGACAAGTGCCGTGTTATTGGCTTTTGGACTTGGTTTGGTATGGCATTTGAAAGCCGGAGATGTACTGCCTCAGGGTGCAAACCCGTTCCTTTACTTGATCCAATACGACTGGCGTGGTGTGGATGTGCAGACTGCAGAAACAATGGCGTTCATTACGCTGTCATTGTGTGAGCTTTTCCGAGCATATACAGTTCGCTCGGAGAGAACCTCCTTGTTCCGGATCGGGATATTCTCGAACAAATGGATGCAGTACGCGGTCGGGGCATCCTTATTACTGGTCTTTTTAGTAGTGAACGTTCCTTTCCTGCAGCCAATTTTTAATACCCATTCCCTCAGCCTGCGTGAATGGGGCATTGTATTTGGATTGGCACTCATCCCGGCTGTTGCGGAAGAGCTCACCAAGTTGTATATGCGTCTGCAGGGTCGTCGGGAAATTGCGCAAAATTAAAAAATAAATTCTTCAAGAGTGCGAATTTAAGTCCCGCAGGCTGTACGGAAAGTGTCATTCCTTTCACGTTGCCTGCGGGACTTTTTTATTTTTGGATATCGAAGGATTTGCGGTGGATGATGCATAAGCCATGCGTGCGGATGGCTTCCTGGTGCCGGCGTGTGCCATAGCCTTTATGGCACGCAAAACCATAAGCTGGAAAATCATTCTCAAGCTGGCGCATGAGTGCATCCCGACTGGTTTTGGCCAGCACGGAGGCAGCGGCCACAGACAGGCTGCGCCGGTCGCCCTTGATGAGCGGGGTTTGTGGAATGGAAATTTCCGGCAAATTCAAGTAATCGGTGATCAAGTGTTCGGGAGTTAAGGACAGGTTTTGCAGCGCACGCAGGGCTGCCAGGCGCGTGGCTGGCAGGATGCCGATCGCATCGATCTCCCCGGCAGAGGCAAAACCCACCCCCCAGGCCAGGCAGGTCTGCTGGATGAGCGGCACCCAGCTTTCGCGCTGCTGTACGGTCATCTGCTTGGAATCACGTACTCCGTGCAGCGTTTTCAGAACGGATAATTTCGGGGGCAGGATCACCACCCCTGCCGAGACCGGTCCAGCCCAGGCACCTCGCCCGGCCTCGTCAATACCCCCCAGCCTGGTTAATCCGATCTTCCAAAGAGTCTGTTCAATTGAGAAGTCAGGGAATTTGGGGAGGCTGGCCGGGTCAACTCTTGCGATCATAATCGCCTCGGCGGGCGTTACGGTGTATGGTCAATAATTCAACGAACATTCGTACCGAATCGCGAAGAATGTTGACCTTGCTGCCGGGAAAATAATACCAGTGGATGGGAATTTCTGTGATCTGCCAGCCATGCATACGTGCCACATGCAATACTTCCACATCGAATGACCAACCGTTGAGGCTTTGGTAACTGAAGATATCTTCAGCTACATCCCCCCGGAAGCATTTAAAACCACACTGGGTATCGTGCAGGCCGGGGATTACGAGCAAACGTATCAGTAAATTAAAAACCCGCCCAATAAAGTGACGAAAAGATGGTTCGTTATAGCGGATGGCGCCCGGGGCTTCGCGTGATGCAATGGCGATATCGTAGTCGCAGGCAGGTGGCAAAAAAAGGTTAATCTCCTCCACAGGCATGGAAAAATCAGCATCCGCTATAAAGCGGTATTGGCCGCTGCTTGCGAATATTCCATTTCGTATTGCCAAACCTTTGCCGCTTTCATCCAGGTGAATGATACGCAAGTTGTCAACATGCCTGGCAAATTCCTGTCCAACCAAAAAGGTCTGGTCATGGCTGCCATTTTCAACCACCACAACTTCAGACGTGTATGGCTGTTCGTTAAGGAACGCATATACCTGCTCCAGAGAGTGGGGCAGGCGGACTTCTTCATTGTGAGCCGGGATTATGATTGAAAGAAATGGATGCGTCAAGAAGAGAGACTCAACTATTGCTATAAACCAGCCAGAAGAATACCAGCAGGATGATGATCTCCACTACACCGAAGCAGATCAGCAGGATCCACTGTTTCTTATCGAAATAAAACTGTTTGGAATCCGATTGGCGCTGTTGTGGAACTGGCACTAAATCTGTATAAGGCTCCGGTTCATAGCTGAAGGGTCGATCAAGCTCCTGTGTGGGATCTTCTTTAAATTCAAAACCAAGATCTTCTCCAGACCAGGGCAAAACCTCACTTAGTTTGGGGACAGGTGCTGAGCCATTCTCAGGTTGAGCCTCGGGTATTTTAGAGAGAGGTTGTTGGGTATTAACAGACTCAGAGGGAAGGTGAGATTCGGGTTCGGTGAGCATGCTAACAATGGTTTGTGACTTGTTTGTGGTGAGGGTTGTACCAGAGTGATTAATGGAGACAACAAAATGCTCAATTGCGTCCCTCATTACCACCCGTACGATCGGGCGGACACTCTCGATGTGCATGCCCGGATCAGTGGAAATGAGAATTCCATCCACGCTGGCAAGTTCAAGGCCTTGTTTATTAAGATAACGTTGGATGGCGCGTGCCATTCTGGATGTAATTACCAGGAGATTGGATCGGGTTTGCCTGTTTTTTCCACCTTCTAGCACCTCCCAGTTATCGCCTTTAGCCTGGTAGGTCCCCTTCAGATGCGTAACGACGATGACGAATATGCCTGCCGGTCCCACCAGGATCAACGGGATGGTGGCATTGCTGCCTGGTAGTGTGATGTTCCGCAGGAGAGTATATCCCTTGGTCAGGTTACTGTTCAGGTTGTCAATGACGACTTGCTGTGCTTTGATCTCCGGGTACCATGAGTAACCGTATTTCATCGCAGCCAGGATCTGGTTGGTGAATGAGACCTCGCCATTTGCAGTGAGGTAGGGAGTGTGATCGATTAATTTCATTTACCTGCACTCCTTGGGTATAAAATCCGGTAGGCATGATTAAACATAAGGCTAAAAAACGGGTACATTTGCCAGAAAATCCTGGCTGCCTGCCTGGTCTTTGGTGGTAATGATCGGGTTTGATATTCCTGAAAGATGCACACTTTTGCCTGTTTCAAATACATTGGCCACATATGCTTTTCTCTGGCCGGTGACAAAACTCTTCCCCTGCGATAATCGCTCCAACAAGGTGGCACGGTCCAGCAGAATGTGGTCGGAATAAACCAACCAGCGTCGCTCATATACCCGCACCATATCGATTTGACCGTTGGGTGAGTAACGAACTGCTTCGATAACTCCATCATAATTTGAACGAGACATGTTTGAAGCCTCCAAAATTAGTGTAGCTCTATTTTACATCCACTTTTCAAGTTGGACGATTCGATTTTTCTTTATCTCATCGCAATACTGCCTGCACACCCTGGATGAGACGCCTTTTGGGGCATAGACTAAAAACCTTTAAATGTCAAAATAGGTTTTCGGGAATTAGGGCTTTCATGAAATAGACTTTTTACGCAGTCGTTAGCTGCGGATAGGGTTTAATATACCATTTCATCATGGTACAATTATCTAAGCACAGGAAATTCATCACTCGCTGGAGGCTGTCCATGGAAGATGTACAAGCGAAACGGATATTATGCATCGAAGATGATGTCGATATGCTCGACCTCTTCCGCGTCCTACTAACCAGGCATGGTTACATTGTTAGGGGAGTTACCAAGGGGCAGGAAGGGTTGGACGTTATTCGTCGTGAAAAACCAGATCTTGTTATTCTGGATATCATGATGCCCGTCATGGATGGATGGCAGGTGTACCAGCAAATGAAGGATGATGAGGCCACCCGGAATATTCCCACAATTGTGGTTACTGCCAAATCCCAGCTAATAGACAAAGTGCTTGGCCTGGAAATTGCCAAGGTGGATGATTATATTGGCAAACCTTTCAGCCCACAGGAATTACTGGATAGTATCACCAAAGTTCTTAAGCTCAAGGTCTGACATCCATTTTGCCAAATCCCGGGTGATTGAACCCCTTCTCTATTATATTGGGAGAACCAGGATGCTAAATGAAAATGATGGTCTGCGCCAGGTGATGCGAAACTGGGCCAGTGGTGTTACTATTGTAACGGCTGCGGCTGAAAGTATCCATCACGGAATGACGGTAAGTTCATTCACATCCATATCATTGCAGCCTCCCCAGGTACTTGTATCTCTCGAAAAAACCAGCCGAACCCATGAACTGGCACAGCGCAGCGGATATTTTGGTATCACCATCCTGGCGCAAGATCAGGAAGCCATTTCTGACCGTTTTGCTGGCCGCATCAGTACAATGAATGAGAACCGGTTTGAAGGGCTGGCCATCGAAACTCTCACCAGTGGCGCCCCCTTCATTATCGGAGGGTTGGCTTATTTGGATTGCCATATTGTGCATACTTATGATTCCGGCACGCATACCTTGTTCATCGGTGAGGTGATTGCCATGCGCACTGCCCAGACCGGTCAACCGCTTCTGTATTATGACCGGGAATATCGAACCCTGGGGTAAATTCTCAAAAAAGAGGGGTAACTTACCCTTGAATTATTGAAGTGATATCTCCGGGTGGATAAAATTCATGTTTTGGGGAGGTCGGAATGAGCGAAAAATTAACCCAACTTGAAAAAACCATGCTCTTGAAATTGGCGCGCCAGGCATTGGAACAGGCTGTGCGCGGCCAGGCTTTGCCTCCCCTGCACTTGGCTGCCCAGACACCGAATCTGCAGGCACAGGGAGCCAGCTTTGTGACCCTCACCCATGCCGGTAAGCTGCGCGGTTGTATTGGCGCCCTGGAGCCGTACCAGTCCCTGGTGGAAGATGTGCGTGAACATGTCGTGGCTGCCGCCCTGGAAGATTACCGCTTTCTACAGGTGCAGGAATCTGAATTGCAGGACATCCAGATCGAGATCTCGCGTCTGACTCAGCCCGAACCTCTTGAGTATTCCAACCCGGATGACCTGCTCAACAAGTTGCAGCCTGGGGTGGATGGGGTCATCCTGAAGGATGGTTGGAAACGTGCCACCTTTCTGCCGCAGGTCTGGGAGAAGGTGAGCGCCAAGGAAGAATTCCTGGAGCACCTGTGCTACAAGATGGGTGTGGAGCGTGATCTATGGCGTCGCAAACACCTGGATGTGTTGATCTACCAGGTGGAAGAGTTTCACGAATAACTATTGTCGATTCTTTTTTGGATGAACTGTTGTTTGTTTACTTGTTTCCCTGGGGGTGAAATGTTCACGCTCAATGCTTTGCCAGGTTTCATCTTTGGGCAGGTGCAAATATTTACTCAGCAGGGGGTGAACCATCTGGATCTGCTCGGCCATGCGCAGCGCCACCCGGCGGATGGAGTAATGAGCATTGGCAGCCGAGCGCAATTGGCAGAAATGATAAGCTTCGCGCAGATTTAATGTGCATAAAACCCGGCGGTTAAAGCCATTGGGTACAACATAAGAGGCCACGTGCGGATTCCATTCCGCCAGTTTTTCGTATACATTTGTGGCAGTTTGCATGGCAAGATGATATTGTTCATCAAACCCGGCCGCGTTCATCTGGGCTGGCAGGGAATATCCCAGCCGGGTGGTCAATGCCTGGGACGTCTGGGTCATCATGCGGTGACGCTTGAATTCAGCGTAGGCGCCCTGGTCCATGACCAGATCGAAGGTATAGCTGGCATATTCAAGTTCACGCAGGGGGATATCGTAGCGGCTGAGCTTTCCAAGCAGATCTTCAGCCAGTTGGGCGCGTTCAGCCTCGCTGGCACTGCACACTTTCTGCAACGCTGACTCGTAAGGCATGTCTCCAAAGCGATACAGCACAGCCGCCAGTAAATGTGTTTCACCGTCCCGGTCGTAGTCCACCAGCTGGCACCAATCCCCATCCACCCCAGTGGAGGAGGTGCGGGAATTAAATGCCTGGTAAGCGGATGCGAGGTGGGGCAGCGGATCTGCATATTTGACCAGGGTGGGGGTTTCGGCCTGTGCCACCTGCTTTATTTCCTCTCCCACCTGGCGCACTTCGGCCAGGGGGTGTGAGAGCAGTTTGCGAATTGTGTTTTCAAGTACGCGTGCATTGGCGGTCATCCCCAGGTTGGCCAGCGAGGCTGCCGGCAGCAGAAAGCGGCAGGAATCAACATATTGTGAGCGGATACGCCGGTCATACGATTCCTCGGTGTCATTTGGACGCATGGGTGTATGGGCTTCGATCAGCTTGCGGACAGGCTTTAAGGATTGAGCATAAGTAGCAAACAGAAAACGGCAGGCTGTGATGTACTCCTCCCGCAGGGGATGGTGTTCCAGTTCGGGGGGGATGAAGAAATCCTGGCTGCCCCATTTCTGATAACGGGTTGATTTTTCAGTATAGGAAGCCAGCCGATTGGACTCTATGCTTTCAACCGCCAGGCGCGAGACATTTTCAAAGGCCAGGTGCAGGACAGCATGCTCGGCTACCGAAGCATGGCCGTAACCCACCACCCACTTTTCGTGAAAGCGGGCCGAAGATTCATCACTTAATTCGGAGGCGATCTCCCGGAAGGATTCGGGAGAACGCGAGGTCTTGGCAAAAGCCACAGCAATGGTTTCGGGGCTTAGTTCTTTGGGCGAAAGCACGTAAATTTGGCGGGTGGGCATGGGTGTCATCCTTTGAGGGTGGCGGGAATTGCAGGTAATATAGACGAAAAGCCCGCGCAAGTCAACAGGGGAATGGGGTGGGATTCTTATTTTGACTTTGCCATAACCAGGTGCAACGCACTTAAGCCAAACAAACTAATCGAAAATGACGCAAAAGAAACCTTGTCATTGATGTACACGTTATTGTATACTTGTCTATAATAAGCAAAGACACATTAAGGAAAAAAAACGCTCAAATAAGCAATTCGCTTTTTCAATTGTCTTATCAGTTAAATAAGACAAGGAGATTCCTTATGAATGACAATTGCTGTTCACAAACATCAGCAGGAAGTGAAGTTTGCGAGTTGCCATCAACAACAGTTCAGCGCAAATCAAAACCTGAAATTTTTTGTCCTAAATGTAATAAAAAGGGGAAATTTGTTCAAGGACAAACTGTAAAGGCTCTTTTATCTGTTTCCTTACTTTCTGTTCAGAATACAGAATATTATTTTTGTCGCACACAGTCTTGCCCCGTTGTATATTTCAATACTGATGGCGAATCAACATTTACAACCTCACAACTGCGTGAGCGCGTTTATCAAAAAGAGCCAAACGCAGATGATGTATTTGTGTGTTACTGCTTCAAACATTCGGTAGCAGAAATCTGCAATGCTTCACCCGAAGCCCGTGTTTCGATGGTAAATGACATAAATACTGGTATCCAAGCCAATAAGTGTGCTTGTGATTTGAGAAACCCGCAAGGCTCATGTTGTTTAGGAAATATTCGTGGTTTGATGAAGCAAACTGAACAGGCATTTATTCAATCCTAAAAGCGTGTCGACAAAGCGTGCAGCAGGCATTGGGGATTCTGTCCGCTAAACAAGCATTTTCCCGGCTTCGAGTTTTATCCCCAGACATATTGCAGAGGGATAAATAGGCTATTTTCCCCTTTTTTAAGCCAGTATTTTGCGCGCCTGTTTGATGTCTTTGTGGATCTGCCCGACCAGGGCCTCCACGGATGGAAAGCGCTGTTCGGCGCGCAGCCTTCCGGCAAACTCCAGGCTCAACTTCTGTCCGTAAATATCCTCCTGGTGATCCAGGAGGTGTGTTTCTACGTGGAGAGCCTGCTCACCAGTTGTGAAGGTGGGACGTGTGCCGATGTTGGTAACAGCTGGCCTGCGCACACCTGCCACCCAGGCCCAGCAGGCGTATACGCCATTGGTTGGGATCAGTTTGTCAGCCGGTAGGTCCAGGTTGGCCGTGGGAATATGGATGGTGCGACCGCGTCCATCGCCATGCACCACCTCTCCGTTGACAGCGTACAACCGGCCTAATTCAACTGATGCTTCAACCACCTCGCCAGACCGGATGTGCTGCCGGATGCGGGTGGAGGAAATAACCCCGTTTTGATCTGACACAGGTGTAACCGGCTGGAGTGTATACCCCAGGCGTTTACCCAGCACAGTCAGAAAGGGGACATCTCCTTCCCGGTCGCGTCCCAGCGCAAAATCATATCCCACCAGCAGGTGGCGGATCCCCAACTGCCGGGAGAGGCTTTCCATGAAATCCCGGGCGCTGATCGAGGCAAAATCCCTGTCAAAGTGCTGCAGGATGATATGATCCACACCCTGGGCTTTAAGCAGGGCGGTTCTTTCATCAGGGGGGGATAACCACTTGAAATTGGTTTGTTGCCCCAGTACCACAGCCGGGTGTGGTTCAAAGGTAAGCACCACGGCAGGCGCCGATTCGGCATGAGCGTCCGTGGTAAGCAGGTGCAGCATCTGCTGGTGACCGCGATGGACACCATCAAAAACACCGATGGCCAGCCATGTGTTCTGAAGGCTGAGATCGTTGAGGAAATTTACTTGTGTCACGGTTGGTGTGTTAAATGCCTAAGGCAATGAAGAGAGTCTGCACGCTAGACGGGTCAGAAACTCAGCTTAAGAGTAGAAAACCTTTTTGGGCTGCCACTCCATTACAGGTTCAGTTGCAGGCTCTACCGTGGATGAAATCTCTCCGTCTGGAGCGCTTTCAGCGGGTACCAGTTCGAGCAATGCCACCAGTTCACCTGCCATGCTGACACCCCGTACCATGCCGGGTTTTGTGCCAACCGCAGCCGGGATGCGATGTCCATGGCGCACATCATCCACCTGGTCCGGGTTGAGTTCGAGAGCTTCCCAATCCCCAAGTGCCTCGGCAGCCGGGATCAGGTACTGGTACCAGTTGCCGGCTGTAAAGGCCTCCTGAAGCTTGCGCAGGGGTGTGGCATCCCGCAGGCTGAAACGTCCGCTCTTGGTGCGACGCAATCCCACCAAGTAAGCGCCGCATCCCAGGGCGTTGCCGACATCATTGGCAAGGGAGCGGACGTAGGTTCCCGATGAGCAGTGCGCATCAATAACCACTTCGGGGGGAGCCCACTCAAGGATCTCAAGGTGAAATACCTGGATCTTGCGGGGTTCCAGTTCCACATCTTCACCTTTGCGGGCCATGTCATACGCATGTCTGCCTTTGACCTTGATGGCCGAGTAGGCTGGCGGGGTTTGTTCAATTTCACCGATAAAACCTTTGAGCGTGGTTTCAAACTGCTCTTCGGTTATGTTCAGCGGTTCGGTTGTCTGTTGTGTGAAACGTCCCTCTGCGTCATAGGTATCCGTGCTGCTACCCAGCCGGATGATGGCCTGGTAGCGTTTATCGGTGGCAGAAACGTACTCGCTCAGGCGCACAGCCGGGCCGATCAGGACAACCAGCACGCCCGAGGCGCGCGGGTCCAGTGTGCCGGTGTGCCCGGCGCGGCGGATGCCTGTACCGGTGCGAATGATCTGCACAACATCATGTGAAGTGAGACCTATGGGTTTATCGACCACCAGGATACCTGAAATGGCATTGCGAATATCTTGACTTTCCATGTTTAATTACCTCCTGAATTTTGCCCCTTTTTATTATTCCACTCCCAGAACGACATGATCGTTCATTGTGATGAAATGTATGTGGGAGTTTTTGGATGGCTCAGCCATCCAAAAACTCCCCACACCCCTTATTTTTGAGAAGATAGGTTCTATAATAATAATGACATAATTCTAACTCTTTTTCAAGATTTTGCCTGTTTCTGCAAGCACTCGTTTCTTGATCTCGGCAAGGTTGCCGGGTATATCTGCTCCTGCTGCAGCTTTGTGGCCTCCACCGTTAAACTTGACTGCAACTTGTGACACATCCAGGTTGGGGTCCTGTGTACGCCAGGAGATTTTGACTGTGCCATTCGCTTGTTCAACAAATATTATGCTTACCAGACCTTCAGCAATGGAAGAAACCACGTTGATCAAGTCAGCGTCATCGTTGCCTGAATAGCCGCTCCTGGCGCGGTCAGCCAGGGTCAGGGCTGTCCAGACAATCCCGCCTTCATATTGCAGGTTGCCCAACCCGGCTCCCCAGTAGCGTGCTGCGGTCAGGGTGCGGCGTACCAATCCCAGGGTGTACAGGCTGTTCAGGTTTGCACCCAGTTCCATCAGGTCAGCAGCCTGGCGTAGGGATAGTGGCGTGGTGTTGAGAGTCCTAAATCCAAGGGTATCGGTGATCAGTCCGGTCAGCAGGTTGGCAGCCACCTCGGATGTAATGGTTAATCCCCAGGCTGGCATATGCTGACACAGGACCGAGGCAGTTGCCGGGGATTCCGGTTCGATCAGGTTGAGCGTTCCAAATGCTCCGTTGGTAAAGTGATGATCCACGACAATGTCCGGCGCTCCATACTTATCCAGGGCTTTGCCAACTCGTTTAAGATCTGAACAGTCCACCACGATACTCAAATCGGGCGGAGTCTTTTGAACGCGTAAAACCTGGTCACTGCCGGGCAAGTGCCTGAAACTGGAAGGAACACCGTCTGACAGCACCATCTGTACCTGTTTACCGATAGCTTGAAGCGCCAACCCGAGTCCCAGGAGTGAGCCGATGGCATCCCCATCCGGGCGGACATGCGAGACGATCAGGATATTATTGGCAGTTTGCAGGCGCCCTGCAATGGATTTGTCCAGGTCATTCATCTTTTTTCAGTGAGTATAAAAGTTTTTCGATGTGATCGGCGTTCTCGGGCGTTGGGTCCCAATGAAAGCGCAGGCGTGGAAAAGCGCGCAGATCAATGCGGTTGGATAGCTCGCGGCGCAAAAAACCGCTGGCATGTTTCAAGCCAACCAGGATCTCCTTGCTGCGCACGGAACCTTCAATGCAAGACACAAAAATATTTGCATAAGCCAACTCGCGATCCACGGTGACATCCGTGATGGTAACCTGTTCAAGGCGTGGGTCACTGATCTCCTTGATCAACATTTCGGAGAGAACCTCGCGGATGCGGTCGGCAATACGTTGTAATCTAACTGTGTTTGGCATGCTTACCTTTCCACAATGGGGGGTTGGGCATTATTCAATTTCTTTTTTCTCTAGTGAATAACACTCAATGATATCTCCAACTTCAATATCACTGAAATTCTTTAAATTAATACCACATTCAAAACCCTGGCGAACTTCACGCACATCTTCTTTTTCGTGTTTGAGTGAGGCGATCTCACCCTCATAAATGATATCTTTGCCACGATAGATGTGGATCTTGGCGTTGCGGCGGATCTCACCTTCACGCACCCGGCACCCGGCGATCTTACCGATCTTCGAAATGGGAAAGACCTGTAGGACTTCTGCTTTGCCGATCACCTTTTCTGCAAATTCCGGAGCCAGCATACCCTTAAGGGCTTTTTCGATATCTTCGGTCAATCGATAGATGATCTCATACAGCCGAATCGAGACGCCTTCTTTTTCAGCCAGGCGACGTGCGGCCACATCGGCCTGCACATTGAATCCGATCACAATGGCTTGTGATGCAGAAGCCAGCATGATATCGTTCTCGCCAATGTTACCCGTGCCGGAGTGAAGAATATTCACAGAGATGTCACCCTGGCTGAGCTCATTCAATTCGTTGATGATCGGTTCCAGGGAACCTTGCACATCCGCTTTGATGATCAGGTTCAGGGATTGGGTTTCACCGGCCTCGTAACTGGCAAACAATTCCTCCAGGGTGGCTTTCTTGGGGGCTAAAGCTGATTTTCGTGCAGCTTCTGTTTTCTCCAGGATGATCTGGCGGGCTTCCTTTTCGGTAGCAACCACCTGGAACAGATCACCAGCCACGGGCACATCATTCAATCCCATCACCGAAACCGGAACCGATGGTCCGGCTTTCTGGGTGGGCTTACCGCGGAAATCGAACACGGCACGCAGTTTTCCATGCGTAAGACCTGCCACCACTACATCTCCCGTTTTCAGGGTTCCATTCTGGACCAACAGGGTAGCGATGACACCTTTGGATTTATCCAATTCAGCTTCGATGACTGAACCAATGACCTTGCCGCGTACATTGGCGCGGATATCTGTATTGTCGGCGACCAGCAAAATGGCTTCGAGCAGGTCTTCAATACCCGTATTTTCCTTGGCGGAGACTGGCACCACGATGGTTTGCCCACCCCATTCGTCGGGTACCAAACCGAGATCGCCCAACTGGGTCTTAACCCGCTCTGGATTGGCATTTTGCTTGTCTACTTTATTGAGAGCTACAATGATCGGAACGCGGGCAGCCTGGGCATGTGCAATGGCTTCCCTGGTTTGTGGCATGACACCATCATCGGCGGCAACCACCAGCACAACGATATCTGCTCCCTGGGCACCGCGGGCGCGCATGGCTGTAAAGGCGGCATGACCGGGGGTATCCAAAAAGGTGATGGCACGTCCTTTGTGTTCGATCTGGTAGGCGCCAATATGCTGGGTAATGCCGCCGGCTTCACCACCGGCTACATTGGCATGACGAATTACATCCAGCAGGGAGGTTTTGCCATGATCCACGTGACCAAGGATGGTAATGACAGGTGGACGTGCAGTCAGGGATTTTTCTTCCTCTCCTGCAATGATCTTTTTCCAGAGAGGTAACTCTCCGGTTTCCAGTTCTTGAGAGGCATCCTGGGCTTCCAGGTTGGCATCAAACCCAAACTCTTCGGCAACAATTGCGGCGGTATCAAAATCGACCAGTTGATTGATGCTGGCCATGACCCCATTGTTCATCAGGCTTTTAATGACCTGGATCGGACTGGCTTCCACAAATTGAGCCAGGTCACGTACACTCAGGCTCGCAGGTAGTTCAATTTTCTTTTTCCCATTGTTGCTCATATGGCACCTCACTTACAAATTACGATGGTTTCAGGTTTTTTAGAATCCCTCCAATTTTGGCGGGCTGGGATTCCTGGCGAACCTGCCCTGGTTCTTTTAAAAAGAGGACGCGATCTTGAACCAGACGGTGCAGTGCCTGCTGAGCAGAAGTCGAGGGGTCAATCTCGTTGGATCATATTTGCCTGTTTTATAAATCCACTCCCGAACCGGGCTCATCTTCCGGCAGAGTTTTCGTGAACTCGCGCAGAAGCTCCAGGTTGGCAGGGGTCAGGGTGACCTTTAGTGCGTGGGCGAGTGTCCCTTTCAGGCCTCTTTCCCAGCAGGAACGTTGATTATGTAAATATGCGCCCCGTCCGGCCAATTTACTGGTTGGGTCTATCTCTACACCTTCAGACTTGCGGACCAGGCGGATGAGTTCCCGCTTTGGCAGCACCTTGCGACAGCCTATGCAAGTGCGCTGAGGAGTATGCTTTGGACGTTTGGCAGGTTTTCCAGACACCTTCGTTTTCCATCAGAGCCAGGGGATGGCCCGGCTCAAGGGATATTATTCCCAATCTCCGAAATCATCACCGCCACGCTTGTGTTTCTTGGTGGCAATGACCATATCTTTATCGGGATCATATTCGATTTGAACGTGTTTCTTTTTCTTTTTCTTCTTTTTGTCTGATTCGTCGTCATCATCCGCAGGGATTGAAGCGGGTGTCAGCATATCAGGGCGCAGTGAGAAGATCTCTTCAAGAGGCCGTCCTTCGACGGATTCTTCAGATATGAGTTCATGTTCTTCCACAACAGCCACGCTCTCTGCTGCTTGTTCTGCACTTTCCACAGAAATTGGTTCTTCACTTGCAACCAGTTCGCCAACCGGGGTTTCTTCAACCCCTGGTGTAACAGCAACTTCGGGTTGTGCTCCTTCGAGATGTGCTTCGGGTTCTGGTTCTGGCTCGGGTTCCGGGAAGCTGATGTTCTCAATTGCAGTTTGAATGGTCTCGATCGCCTTCGGGCCGATGCCGGATATGGCACGCACCTTTTTGGGATCGAGGTTCATAACAAGCATCAGATCACCGACCATGCGCAGTTCGGCTTCGGTCAGGATAGTATAGACGTAGTCTGGCAGTCCCAGCACATCGAGTGGTGTCGTGAAAGCGATCTCGGGAATTCCAGCACGCGCCTGGGAAATACGCTCGTCCTCAACAGCCTGTTCAGCCTGCTTACGTTCCTCAGTGCGCTTTTCAACGCGGTCGACGAACTGAACGAGTACCTGGTATTCTTCAGGAGTTATCGGGCGGCCTTCACTCTTTTTAGCCAGGATATCAACCACCTGGGGCAGGCTCTGGGCTGCAGTCGGTGCAGCTATAGCAAGGGACGGGTCGGACTGTAATTTGGTGATGGCATCCCCAACGGCTTCGGGAAGACTCTTGATGTCAATACGCCAGCCAGTCAGTTTGGCTGCCAGGCGGGCATTTTGCCCATCCCGGCCAATTGCCAGGCTGAGCTGGTCTTCCTGGACCACCACAGTGGCGGTCTTTTCTTTTTGGGTCAGGTATACACCGGAGACTCGTGCCGGGCTGATGGCTTTGGAGATATAAACAACCGGATCACTGTTCCACTCAATGATGTCGATCTTCTCATCGTGCAGCTCTTTGACAATGGCCTGGATGCGTACACCGCGCAGACCCACGCAGGCGCCCACCGGGTCCACGCCGGGTTGGGTGGCAGATACCGCCACCTTGGCGCGTTGACCAGGCTCGCGCGAGATGGCGCGGATCTCGACAATGCCATGATAAATTTCAGGGACTTCATTTTCCATAAGGCGGCGCAGGAAGTTGCGATGCGAGCGCGAAAGAATGATCTGCGGACCGCGCGGGTTATCTTTTACTTCCAGCACAATAACGCGGATGCGATCATGCACTCGAAAACGTTCGCCTGGGATCTTCTGGTTGGAAGGCATGATACCTTCCGCCTTCATGTCCAGCCCGATGGTGATACCCTGGTTGTTGATGGCCTGGATGACACCGCTGATGATCTCGCCGACCTGTTTCTCAAAGTAATCGGATTGCACCTGGCGCTCAGCCTCGCGGATGCGCTGCTGAATCACCTGGCGCGCGGTTTGGGCAGCCACGCGTCCAAAGTCTTTGGGCGTGCTGTCAACCACCACCATATCTCCCAGGCTGGCTTCGGGATTAACCTTGCGGGCTTCCTCTAAAGTCACCTCGGTGCGGTCATCTTGAACTTCTTCCACCACTTCCTTCTCGGCGAAGATATTCACCTGACCGGTTTCAGGGTCAACTTTTGCTTCTACATGTTGGGCATTCGAGGAAATCACGGAACGGCGATAAGCCGAGACCATGGCCGATTCGATGGCCGACAAAATGATCTCTTTCGGCAGCTGCTTCTCTTCCAGAACTTCGTTGAAAGCCAGGGCGAACTCATTTTTCATATCTAACTTGCTCCCAAGGTTTACTGTCCTTTATACGCAGAAAAGTGGGGGGCGCCCACTTTCCGGTGTCAGCAATATTGATATTACGATTAGATTCTAGCACAATTGGAGCGGCTGTGCAAGGGTAGGAGAAGACTGGCAGCGGGTATAATACACTTCATGACAATTCCAGACAAACGATCTGACAAGGTCCAGGGCATGTTCAGCCAGATCGCCGGGCACTACGACCTGATGAACCGCTTGATGACCGTCGGGCAGGACACCCGTTGGCGGCGGGAGGTGATCCGCCGCGCCGGGTTAACGCCCGCATCCCACCTTTTGGACCTGGGGGCTGGTACAGGTGACCTGACGCGCGCAGCCCTACGACAGCAGCCCGGCTGCCAGGTGGTGGCTGCGGATTTCACGCTGGGCATGATGCAGGCTGGCAACCAGCGCGGCCGCCTGGATTGGTCGGCTGCGGATGCCCTGCACCTGCCGTTCCCGGAGGCCGGGTTTGATGTGGTCGTTTCGGGTTTCCTGATGCGCAATGTCTTGGATGTGCGCCAGGCCCTGCAGGAACAATACCGCGTTCTCAACAGCGGCGGGCGCATCGTCATCCTGGATACCACGCACCCACGCCGTAACCTGCTCTACCCCTTCCTATGGCTGCATCTGCACCTGGTCATCCCTTTCCTGGGTGCGCTCATCACCGGTCAGCGTGAGGCCTATACTTACCTGCCAGAGTCGACCGAGAAATTCTTGTATGCCGAGCAACTTGCCAGCGCCATGCAGGCGGTTGGCTTTAAGAACGTGGCTTTCCGACGCCGCATGTTTGGCACCATTGCCATTCACTGGGGACAGAAATGAATAAGGTGGTTTCAGACAAAGCTGCCTTGCGAGGGGAGCCGTCCTACATCTGGCGGGCAGGACAGCAGCGCCGCCTGGAAATGATCTTACACGCGGCTGGGGAGCGCATGCGCGGTAATGTCCTGGATAACGGCTGCGGAGTGGGCATGTATGTACAGCACCTGCAAGCGTTTGGCGGCCGAGTGTTTGGGCTGGAATACGAATTTGACCGCTTGCTTTTGGCGCATGACTATTCGGATCTGCTGGCCTGTGCAGCGGGAGAACATCTGCCTTACCCGGCCGACAGCTTTGACCTGATCCTCAGCCATGAAGTGCTCGAGCATGTGGCTGACGACCGCCAGGCGCTGCTTGAAATTGTACGCACGCTCAAAGCGGGTGGGCGTTTGGTGTTGCTCGTGCCCAATCGCGGCTATCCGTTTGAAACTCACGGCATCTACTGGCGCGGGAAATATCATTTTGGCAACATCCCCCTGGTCAATTACCTGCCGTACCGATGGCGGAATCGTTTGGTGCCGCACGTGCGTGTCTACTCGCGTGCCGATCTGAGGTGCCTGTTTGCCGGTTTGCCGCTGCGGGTGGTTGAGCAGACTGTCCTGTTTGGAGCTTATGATAATATCATCGCCCGCTTCAAGTTCCTGGGGAAGTTCATGCGCTGGTTCTTGCAGGCCCTCGAAAAAACCCCGCTGCGCGGCTTGGGACTATCTCATTTTTGGGTGGTTGAGAAAACAAAATAGGGGGTGTACCTAAGTGTTCATCCCCTGATGTTTTTCAGGGGGTAAGGGGATGTGTTCGCCTGGGCAGACACCCAGATCTGCCCCTACTGGAGACTGGAATCACCGGCTCGCAGGTCTGATCCTTTTGTCTACTCTGGCAAACATAGTGTTATTAAAGTCGATAATATGTCACCAACTTATTTCTATTTGTCACCCTGAGGGAGCGTTTTTCGACCGAAGGGTCTCGCTGCCTGTTTTTGGAGATGCTTCGGGGTAAAGAGGGCCCTCACAATATCCCGGTACCCTGCCAGGATCGTCTGATGTCCCCGCCGAAAGTCCCCCCGCCACATCCCAAAATAGCGGGGACTTTCGCTGGAAAAACACGATAAACCAGTGCGTATATGCTCGCTCGCGATGACAGAATGGATGCGGTTAGATCGCTTCCTTAAAATCGTAAATACCATCCTGCACAGCCCACTTGCACCCACAACCTGGGCAGGCCAGATGATCGGACTGCTCGACCAGGCCGGGGTCTCCGCAGGTTGGGCACTTGAAGAAAGCACCCTCGGCGGCGGGCGGCTGCCCGTCTGCACTGGCCTGGCTGCGGGTGAACACGCTGGGCGAAAGCTGCCAGCAGTCCCCGCTCAGGCTGGCAAGTGAGTCCAATGCCGCCAGGAATGCAGGTGGGAAAAGTTTTTTCATTGCGCCCATACGGAAATGCGAAACGGTCAACTGTCGTTGCAGTCTGAAATCACAGTCTTTTAACCAGCCGCGCACAGCGCCCGGGTGAAAGTCAAAGTTCAATTTTTCAAATTCCACCGGTTCCAGCGTAAAGGGGCTCCATGCCTGGAGCTTCAGAACATAGCGCAGGATGGCTTTCAGGTTGTGCTTGTTGGCGTACTCCAGGATGAAGACTCCCCCCGGTTGCATCACCTCCCGCACCTGGCGCAAGGCTTGTGGTGCATCCGCCATATGGTGCAAGGTCCGAATCATGGTGGCGGCATCAAACAGGCCATCCACGAAGGGCAGGTGGTAGATATCAGCCGCCACATAGGTAAAACGTGGGCTGCGCCCCAGGCTGGACTGGGCCTGTTGCAGTTGGGTGCGCGAGTAATCCAGCAACACCACACGCTCGAAACCGGTATAGCGTGGGGTATTGCGCCCGGCGCCAGCCCCCAACTCCAGCAGAAGTCGTCCGTTTTTAGGAAGCAGACGCTTCAGGGCGATGGCTTCCGTGCGGTCTTCGTATTCCCGGATCCCGGCGCCCCAGAAGGAGGCCTGATAATCCGAGCCTTCGTAATCACAAATGGGAGGGTTAGTCATTCTTCTCGTGGCCGCGCCCGATGCCCAGGTAGGTATAACCCAGGCTGAGCATGTACTCCGGGTTGTAAATGTTGCGCCCATCCAGGAGCACCGGCTGTTTTAGTAAGCTGCGTATGCGTTCCAAATCCAGGTTTTTGAATTCATTCCATGGAGTGACCACCATCAGGGCATCGCAGCCTTCGGCCATTTTGTAGGGGTTGTCCATCAGCTCAACCTCAGGGAGCAGTTCACGCGCTACTTCCATGGAGATCGGGTCATAGGCGCGCACACTGGCGCCGCCTGCCACCAACCCCTGGGCGATATCGATGGACGGGGCATCCCGCATATCATCCGTATTCTCTTTGAAAGCCAACCCTAGCAGGCCGATGGTTTTGCCTTTTAAACCACCCAGCATTTTTTCCATGCTTTTGACCACCTGGATGCGGCGGTCGGCGTTGATCTCCATGACGGCATTGAGCAGTTGCGGATGGCGTCCCTTCTCGGCTGCCATGAATGCCAGCGCTTTGACATCCTTGGGGAAGCACGAGCCGCCCCAGCCCAAGCCGGCATCCAGGAAACTGGAACCAATGCGTTTATCGTAGCCCATGCCGGCTGCCACTTCCTTCACATCCGCACCCAGGGCCTCGCAGATGTTGGCAATTTCATTAATGAAGGAGATCTTGGTGGCCAGGAAGGCGTTGGAGGCATACTTGATCATCTCGGCTGTGCGCAGATCGGTGATGACGATGGGTGCGCGCAGTGGCAGGTGCAATTGGGCCACCTTTTCGGCTGCTTCGCGATCCAGTGAGCCGAGCACGGTGCGGTGCGGCTGCAAAAAGTCGTTGATAGCGGCTCCCTCCCGCAGGAACTCGGGGCAGGATACAACTGAAAATGGGATCGGTTTGGGTTGGGTGCGTGAGATGATATCAGCCACCCAGTCCCCGGTGCCGACCGGAACGGTGGATTTGTTGACCACCACCAATGGGGCGGTCATGTTTTCTGCGATCGAGCGGGCGGCGGCGGCCACATACTGCAGGTCAGCTTCTCCATTTACTGCTGAAGGTGTGCCAACTGCAATGAAGGCATATTCGGCTCCCTGCAGGGCTTCTTTAAAGGAAGTGGTAAAAGATAAGCGCCCGGCTTTTACATTACGCCGGACCAGTTCGTCCAGGCCCGGCTCGTAAATAGGCATGATGTTGTTTTTCAGCCCCTCGATCCGCTTTTCATTAATATCCAGAGCAATGATGTGGTTACCCAGGTCAGCAAAACAGGCGCTGGTTACCAGGCCTACATAACCGACCCCAATGACACAAATCCGTTTCATGTTCAGTTGTCTCCCTTATCGTTAATAATGTATTATCTCAATAAACAGAGGGGCGGGGGTTGTATGGGCGGCTTCGCACCCTTCGGGTATGCTTCGCGACCGCCCACACAACCCCTTTTTCCCTTGTTTATTGAGAAGATAATTAATTTTGCACTAAAGGTAATTACCTTAATATACCAGAAAAAACGGTCGCCCGGCGATAGTGGAAATTGGGCGCTTGATACCCCCGCAGCCTCGCAATAACTCTCCTGTCAGGTTTAATCCCCCACAAATTATTTGTGACAGAATGCACACGTAGACGTGACACTTATAACTAGTTTCACAATCGTATTGAGTTTACTATAAACATTGGAAGATATATGGTTATTCATATAAGGTTATATGTTGATGATTAATAGCTCGCTTACCCAGGAATTAACTCAATTACATGCCGATATCTGTTCTGCTCTGGCGGACCCAACCCGGCTTATCCTGCTTTATTTGCTGGCAGATCAACCCCGCAACGTTACAGAATTGACCCAGGAACTAAATCAGTCGCAGCCGACCATTTCACGCCATCTTAAGGCCTTACGCACGCGCGGCCTGGTCAATGCAACCCGCCAGGGGACGAACGTCCAATATACACTTACCGACAGACGTGTAATTGAAGCTTTGGATCTTTTGCGCTCAATTTTGCGGGATCGGATTGAGCACCACGCCAGTCTGATTTCTGCATAGGTACTGGTCTATCGTGAGAACTGACCAGGGTTCTTGCAGTGCAATGGAATGATGTTTTTTGGCCTTATTGCCAGCAAGAAATTCCCAGCATTATCTGGGTTCGCTAGTAATAGATTAACAACTCATTTTGCATTGAGCGACCGGCTGGTTTCTGCAATTTCGGCCTGTTTTTAAAGGAAACCTGCCGGACGGTGTGTAACATCAGTAAATAAATATTTTTTAGAGGAGAAAGGTATGCGGAAATTACAAGCAAATTGGGCAGTTGGGACGATCGGGATTCTCATTGTCCTGGTGGTGCCTGTCATATTTTTTTGGCCCCGCACTGCTCAAAAAAGTCAGGACCCGTGGGATTACGTCCCGGTCCACACAACCCCCACCAGTCATGCGAATATCGTTCAGGGGACTTTTGAAACCGGATCGGATGTGACCCGCGCCTGTTATGAATGCCACCCGGACGCCGCAGACCAGGTCATGCACACCACGCATTTTACCTGGGAAAGCAAACCCTTCACAGTGGCAGGCCGGGATGTGCCGGTTACGATTGGCAAAGCCAACCAGCTCAACAACTTTTGCATCAGTGCCCAAGGCAACCAGAAAAAGTGCAACTCCTGTCACGCCGGTTATAACTGGCAGGAAGGACAACCGTATGATTACACCAATCAGGATAACGTGGATTGCCTGGTGTGCCATGCAGACACAAACCTGTATGCCAAGGGCGATTATGGTGCTCCCGCCCCCGGAGTGGATCTGCTGGCGGCGGCCCGCTCGGTGGCAGCTCCCAACCGCGAGAATTGCGGAGCCTGTCACTTCAACGGCGGTGGAGGAGACAATGTCAAGCACGGCGACCTGGACCAGGGGCTGAACTTTCCCCCTGCCGATCTTGATGTTCACATGGGTGCCAACGATTTTGTTTGCACCGATTGTCACACCACCAGCAATCATGCCATCAAGGGGCGCCTGGTGGCTGACAACTATGTGATCGACCCGGATGAGCAGGTTGCCTGCACGGATTGCCATGCCTCCAGCCCGCACACAGACGAACGCCTGAATGCACACCTTCAAACCGTGGCTTGCCAGACCTGCCATGTTCCTGCAGTAGCCCTCGACGAACCCACCAAGGTTTCATGGGATTGGTCCACTGCCGGGCAGGACCTTCCGGAAGACCACTATACCTACCTGAAAATCAAAGGTACATTCGTTTACGAGAAGAATGTAATGCCTCAATACCTCTGGTATAACGGAAACCTGAGTTACCGTTATATCCTGGGGGATCAAATTGATCCCAATGTCGTCACAGTCCTGGATCAACCGGCAGGTGATATCAAAGACCCGACTGCCAAAATTTTCCCATTCAAACTTCATACTGCCTCTCAGCCTTATGACAAAGTTTACAACTACCTGCTGGCTCCCATAACAGGCGGTGATGGCGGCTATTGGACGACCTTCGACTGGAATAGCGCTTTCGAACTGGCTGTGCCGGTTACAGGTTTGGAGTACAGCGGTCAATATGGATTCGCGCAAACTGCGATGTACTGGCCCAGCACGCACATGGTCCAACCGGCTGCAAATGCACTCCAATGCAATGACTGCCACGGTGCCAACGGGCGTCTGGATTGGAAAACCCTGGGTTATGCGGGTGATCCCATCCTGTGGGGCGGACGCTTCCAGAAGAAGTAAGGTGGAGGAACGACATTATGCATAATTTTACAAATCTAAAACGCTATCAGCGGATAATTGCAGCCGCTATTTTCATGGCTGTCATTGCGCTTGGTCTTATGGTCTACCTGGTATCCGCGGATAGGCTGGAAGAATCAAAAACCCAAACTTCACCTCTACATCCCACCTTTGAATTTTTGGATGCCGATGGTGTCAACGTGCTTGAAAGTGGTGAACCTGTTTCCACAATGAAAACCTGCGGAGATTGTCATGACACAGACTATATCGAACAGCACAATTTTCATGCTGACCTGGGTCTATCGGATATCCAAACCAATGCACAAGTGAACGGGCAGGCTTGGGATTCCAGCAATGGTGTCTTTGGACACTGGGATCCCCTGACCTATCGTTACCTTACCCAATCCGGAGACCAGCTTCTTGATCTGGGTACTCCCGAATATCTGATGCTGTATGGCAGCCGGATTACTGGTGGCGGCCCTGCCACGACCGGTCGCGATGGTCAGCCTCTGGCAGAACAGGCTGCCCAAAAAAACAACCCCGAAACCAGTTACCTGGATCCCGAGACAGGCCAGCCTGAGCTTTGGAACTGGTCAACCTCAGGCACCGAAGAGATCGACTGTTTCCTGTGTCATATGCCAAATCCTAATAATGCTGCCCGTGCCGAAGTATTGAAAAACGGTGATTTCAAATGGGCCAATACGGCCACGCTGCTGGGGTCTGACCTGGTGAGTGCAGACTCAAAGGGAGCCTTTGTCTGGAACGCAGGCGCATTTGATGAGAACAGCCAGCTTCTGCCTGAAAATATCAGCATACAAAGCCCAACCAACGACAATTGTGCCCAGTGTCATGGCCTGGTCCATTCCAGTGCCGATCCGTTGATCCTGACCTCCTGCGACCTGGACAACCCACAAACCGCTGTAACCGGGCAGGTCATCTCTGGCGACAAGATCTCCGAATCGGGTGTTAACCTGGCCAACAAGGAAACCCTCACCCAGGCTTGGGATGTGCATGCCGAGCGCCAGGTGAACTGTGTGGATTGCCACTATTCGCTAAATAATCCGATCGCATACCAGGAGAACTCAGCCACCCGGCCAGAAAGCCTGCTCTTTGACCCGCGCCACCTTGACTTTGGGGAGTATCTGAAATATCCCGATCATAATATCGCCCGCGGGCAGAGTGCGCAGTTCAATGTTGCCCCGGAACTCAAGGGTACCATGCGGCGCTGCGAATCCTGCCATGCTGCCGAATCGATCCATGCAGACTGGTTGCCTTATACTGCCAAACATTTAAGTACCGTGGCCTGCGAAACCTGCCATATCCCACAGATGTACGCACCTGCCATCCAATCTTACGACTGGACGGTTCTGACGATGGATTCCACGGCTGCCAGCACCTGTCGTGGTGTGGAAAACAACGGTGGCTCAGTCACTGACCTGGTATCTGGTTTCAAACCGGTGTTGATACTGCGTCAGAATGTGGATGGGGACAGCCTGGTGGCACCCTACAACCTGGTCACAGCCTGGTTCTGGGTTTATGACGATGCCAACGGATTCACCCGCCCGGTGCGCCTGGTGGATCTGCAGTCCGTTTATTTCGTGAATGATACCTACTCTCCAGAGATCATGACTGCTTTTGACTATGATGGCAATGGTGAGCTGGCAGGATCCGAACTGCGCATTGATACCGCTGAAAAGCAGATACTCATATCCACCCGCTTGCAGGCTTTGGGTTTGAACAATCCCCGCATCAGCGCTCAGGTCCAGCCCTACAGCATCAATCATGGTGTGGTTACCGGAAGCGCGGCGCTCAGCGACTGCCGTACCTGCCACACTGCCGACTCACGACTTTCCCAATCCATGCTGTTGGCAGACTACATTCCTGGCAATGTGATGCCGGAATTTGTGGTGGGCACCAATGTCAGTGCCAGTGGAAACCTGGAAAAATCCGACCAGGCTTTGCTGTACCAGCCCGAACCCGCTGCAGATGACCTGTATATTTTCGGTCACAGCCGATACGGTTGGGTGGATTGGCTGGGTGGATTGTTCTTCCTGGCTGTTCTGCTGGGTGTTTCGGCTCACGGTGGAATGCGCATAGTAAGAACAGCCCGGAGCAGGAGATCTGAGCATGAGATAAAGCGTGTATATATGTACCAATCGTACGAACGCTTCTGGCACTGGCTACAAACCGCCTTGATCATCATCCTATTGTTGACCGGGCTCATCATTCACCGGCCGGATTTATTTGGCGGGCTGTCATTCCGTGGCATGGTCACCATCCATAACGTTTCAGCAGCCATACTTGCCATCAATGCATTCCTCTCCCTCTTCTATCATCTGACAACCGGAGAGATTCGCAGCTTCATTCCGCGCCCTTATGGTTTCTTTGACGATGCCATTGAGCAGGGAAAATATTATCTGCGCGGCATATTCAAACGTGCGCCCCATCCTTTTGAAAAAACACCAGAACGTAAGATGAATCCGTTGCAGCAGGTTACCTATTTGGGTATTTTGAATGTGCTCCTGCCTTTGCAGGGGATCACAGGTATATTGATGTGGGGCGCACAGAATTGGCCCCAGGTGGGCAATTTCCTGGGTGGGTTGCCCGGCCTGGCAGCCTTCCATACCCTGGTGGCCTGGTTGTTTGCAGCCTTCATCATTGCACATGTTTATTTGACCACCACTGGTGGGACGCATGCTCTCGATAGTGTTAAAGCCATGGTCACCGGTTGGGAGGACGTGGAAGTTCACGAACCAATAGAATCACTAGATATGGAGGAGAAAAAATGACAACAGCTGCTCCAAATACCACCCGTAAAGGGTTGCCCGGACGCACGCCCAAGCCGTACGTTCACCCCTACCTGGGCGGTGCATTGCTGGGATTGGTACTGTTCCTGGCGTTTTTACTGACCCGTAATGGTCTCGGCGCATCCGGCGGTCTGAACCGCCTGACCGCAGCCGTGGAAGACCTGGTTGTGCCTGGTCACATTGACCGGACGCCTTATTTGCTCAAAATGGCCGGGGGTAGCCTAAATCCTCTCGATGATTGGAGCGTGCCGGTGTTCATCGGAGCGCTGTTCGGCGGCATGGTTTCCGGTCTGCTGAGCGGGCGTACCAAGTTGGAGATCATTAAAGGTCCGAATATATCAAACCGCACCCGATTGATAATGGCTTTTATTGGCGGCGTTTTTTTTGCCTACGGTGCCCGCATGGCACGCGGCTGCACCTCCGGGCAGGCCCTCTCGGGCGGCGCCACGCTATCTGCTGGCTCGTGGGTCTTGATGATGTGTATTTTTGCCGGTGCCTATGCCCTGGCATACTTTGTCCGTAGATTGTGGAATTAGAGGAGCCTGCTATGCCTATCTTTCCTCTGCAAGTATTTCTTGAGCCCCTGGCTGACCACCCCTGGACGTACCTTGTTTTTGGCCTGATCGGCTTTGCCTTCGGGTTTGTGCTGGAAATTTCAGGTTTTGGAAATTCCAAAAAATTGGCAGCACAGTTCTATTTCAAGGACCTGACGGTCCTCAAGGTTATGTTCACTGCCATTGTGACCGGCATGGTGCTGATCTTCCTTTCTTCTGCACTGGGAATTCTGAATTTCAACCTGGTCTATGTTCCTGAAACCCATCTCTGGCCCGGGATCGTTGGCGGCCTCATCATGGGGGTCGGGTTTGTGGTCGGTGGCTTCTGCCCGGGAACAAGCATTGTATCCGCCTCAACTCTGAAAGTGGATGGGATCGTATTCGTCCTGGGAGCCGCGGTGGGTGTCTGGGCTTTTGGCGAATCGGTTCAACCCTTCTGGAATTGGTGGAACCAGAGTGGCTATTATGGCCGCGTAACCCTGATGGATGTGTTCCACCTGTCCACTGGTTGGGTGGTGCTGCTGGTGGTTCTCATGGCGTTGTTCATGTTCTGGGGCTCCGAAAAATTGGAGAAGATTATCGGCAAGCGCGATATGAGCAGGGAACCAAAACTCCGCCTGATCGGTGCTGCCACCCTCGTGGTTCTGGCTGTGGCCATCATCTTGATTGGCCAGCCGACCGCAACAGAAAAGTGGGCCAGCATTTCAACTGTCAAAACGGCTGCTCTGGCGGACCGTACCGTCCAGGTGCATCCAGGAGAACTGCTTGCCAGCCTGGCCAACCAGAAATTGAACGTTGTCATGCTGGATGTTCGCTCTGAAGCAGATTACAACCTGTTCCATATTCAGGATGCGCAGAACGTCCCGCTGGAGAAGATCAATACCCTGATCCCAGTGCTTATTACGGAGAGTTCTGCCAATAAAGTCATTGTCTTGATGAGCAATGATGAAGGTGCCGCCACCGATGCGTGGAAAATTATGCAAGCTGAATCTGTTCCAAATGTCTACATCCTGGAAGGCGGCATCAATCAATGGATATCCATATTTGGTGCAACAGATGCAAGCATCCTCCCCATTGAGGGATCTGTGCCCGATGACCAGTTGCGCTATACCTTTGGTGCCGCCCTGGGTGACAGGTATGAAGCTTGCTCTCCGGCGCCCTACGAATGGAACCTGGATTATACGCCCAAGATCGAGCTTAAACTCCAGAGAAGCCCATCAGGTGGTGGCTGCGGGTAAAGCTGATCCCAGGTTTGATTTATTCAGGAATAAGTTAAATTAAAATCTTCCGGAGTCATGGGATTTCGGAAGATTTTTTTAGAAATCACCCTGGCGCTTAATGATTCAAAAAGCCCTCCGGCAACGCTGGCCAATCGGGAAGCTGATCGGCTTGGTCTGCCCAATTTTCCTTGCCGCTCCATGATTCAATTTCCAGCGCGTAGACGCTGGTGCGCCTCAGTTCCTGGTCCATGATCGGGCGATATTCCTTGCCGGGCGTCAGGTCCGGAAAATATTTTGCCAGCAGCCCGTACAACCCTCGCAGGCACTCCTCGTCACTATCCAGGACCCTTACCCGGCCAAATACCAGTACCGAGCGGTACTGCAGGCCAAACTCCAGGGCGGTATTGGCTGGTAGCAGCCGCCCAAATTCACTCACTTCCACGCACACTTTGGGGGAATGTTCCAGATTGGAGCGTACCCGTCCCACCCGGTTGGAATGAAATATTAATTGGTGGTGTTCCTCATCAAACCAGTAATTGGTGGGGGTGATGAAGGGTTGGTCACCAGACAGGTGAGCCACGTGGGCGATCTGTCCGTTGTGTAAAAATGTGCGCACCCAGGCCACCTCACGTTTGTAATCAGGGAGCCGCTGGTGCTCTGTTGGAGCTGCTTTTTGATAATCTCTGCTCATTTTATATCCTTGTCTACCCGGTAATCTTTCATCAACTCGCTGGCCCAGGCTGGCTGGCGGATCTCGCCGCGCGGCAGGAACTCACGCATAACGGGTTTTATATCGATCACGGGGGTGCCGTCCAGGGCATCCAGTCCTTGCACTGTCAGGGTTCGGCCACTAAGCCTGATAATTCGGACGATGGTGGCTCCCAGCCGGTTGGGACGATTCTTGCCGCGCTGCGCCAGGATCCCCACCCGGGGCCAATTCGGATTATTACGAGGCTGGCGTACGCCAGTCTCAACGCTGTTCTCATCAACCCGATCAAAGAAGAAGATCACTTCAGCGTGGGAGAAATCCTCCAATCCGTGCAGCGCTTCATCCGTAAGCGGGTCTAGCAGTTCGATGACAGAGATCCGGCTGTCCCAATTATCACCTTCAATGACCTGGAGGTTGTTTTTTACTGTGCCGATGGGTGAGAGGCTGATCATCATTATATTGTCCTTGTTTCAGGAATTAACTTGTGTATTGTTATTGGCTGGGAGCATAAGCATTATGGAAGCCCCAAGCAATATTATGGCATATTTTTAATAAAAACGCATCTATTAAAAAACTGGTAAATTTCATAACGACCTGAAGTTTTGCAAGATTGATGAAAAGTTGAACGAGGTTTGCTCAGACCCTGTGGGATTGTGCTCACTTCCATTCCCTGGCACCGTCCGTCACGTCGTGCTGATGTCCTCCGGGAGGGCAGGTGTGCATGCAGTCTGTCTCGCCCCGGTGGGCCCCAACCCGAATAGGGTGCAAGAATCAGCGCCTTTGGTGGTTCACACATCGTCCCTGCAGGGGAATGACACAATAATTTTGTTTGCCAGTGGTCTTGGTGAAAACCCTGGTTTTATTAATGCGATACAAATTCTTCTTTTTCAAGACTTGGGATGGGAATTGATTACCTCTAAACCTTACGATCAGGCTTTTTGAAATTACAAGAAAGATTGCATTCTGATTGATTTTGTGGAATAATAGTTCTGCCGCGTGTATCTAAATGAACTCGACGGCCTGTGATAAATAGTTTGTTCTGTGTGGCAGCCTGGAAACCGATGTAATATCATCCAAATCCGGCCTGGCCCCTACCCTGGAGGAGGGTACCATGTCCACTATTTCCCCTGTTACGATTCTAACCTCTGACCGCAAGAAGATCACCACTCGCACGCTGCAACAAAAGAAAGATCGCTGTGAGCCAATTTCGGTATTAACCGCTTACGACTACCCTACCGCCCTGGCGATGGATCAGGCCGGCGTGGATTCCATCCTGGTCGGTGACTCGCTGGGCATGGTGGTGCTGGGATACCCCAACACTCTCTCCGTCACGATGGAAGATATGCTGCATCACTGCAAGGCTGTGGCGCGCGGGGCTCATTTCGCCTTGTTGATCGGTGATATGCCCTTCATGTCTTACCAGGTTTCAGTACAGGAGGCCGTGCGCAACGCTGGTCGTTTCCTGCAGGAAGCTGGCATGGATGCCATCAAATTGGAAGGCGGTCGTGAACGCCTGGATGTCGTCCGTGCCATCACCGGCGCCGGCATTCCGGTTCAGGGACATCTGGGTCTCACGCCGCAATCTGTCAACCAGTTGGGCGGTTTCCGCCCGCAAGGGCGCACTGCCCAGGCTGCCCTGCGTCTGCTGGAGGATGCCGAATTGCTGGAAGAAGCAGGCTGCTTCAGTCTTGTCCTCGAATCGGTTCCTGCCCGCCTGGCCGGGTTGATCAGCAGCCGCATTCACATTCCAATCATTGGGATTGGAGCTGGTTTGCACTGTGACGGACAGGTATTGGTCACTCACGATCTGCTGGGGTTATTCGATCGCTTTACCCCCAAATTCGTCAAGAAGTATGCCAGTTTCCACGCTGATATGTCACGTGCTTTTCGTGAATACATATCAGATGTGGAGGAATTGAAATTCCCTGCCGCCGAGCACAGCATTGAGATGCCCGACGAGGAATGGGAAGCCCTGCTGAAAATGGTGTGAGTATGCCAGATCAAATTCTGATCGTCGGCAGCGGTGCCCTGGCAACCCTGTTTGCAGCGCGCTTGTCTGTGGCAGGTGTGCAGGTGAGCATGCTTGGCACCTGGAAGGAAGGCTTGTCTGCGCTTGAGCAACATGGCGCCATTCTGGTCAGCCCGGATGGAGATGAGCAGGCTTATCCTGTGCAGGTGTTGGAGTCTTCATACAATTCTGCAAAATTTCTGCAAGCCCTTGTGTTGGTGAAGTCCTGGCAGACTGAGCGGGTGGCCCAACAATTGCCCGCCTTTCTGCACCGGCAGGGTCTGGCTCTGACCTTGCAAAATGGCCTGGGCAATCGCGAGAGTCTGTCCCATACTTTAGGGCCAGGCCGGGTGGCTCAAGGGGTGACCACACTGGGCGCAACGCTGCTGGGTCCGGGGCGGGTACGGCTGGGGGGGGATGGGCTATTATCCCTGGAAGCGCATCCAGAATTGGAGCCTCTTACAGCCATGCTCTCTGGTGCAGGTTTTCAGGTAAACATCGTTCCGGAGGCCAGCCCCCTGATCTGGGGGAAACTTGTCATAAATTCTGCCATCAACCCGCTCAGTGCGGTGCTGCGCCTGACCAATGGTGACCTTCTCAACCACCCGGTCCGCAGGCTCCTGCTGGCTGAATTGGCATGTGAAACCGCTGCCGTGGCCGCAGCCTGGGGTATTCCCCTGCCATATACAGACCCGGTCGCAGCCGCGCAGGAGGTGGCCTTGCGCACAGCAGGCAATCGCTCTTCCATGCTGCAGGATGTATTACGCGGCGCCCCAACCGAGATCGACTCCATCAGTGGGGCCATTGTAAAACTTGGATTATTGCTGGGTGTTCCCACCCCGCTTAATGCCTGCATGGTTCGCCTGGTGCAAGCTATTTCCCCCATTTTATCGGATAACTAAATTTTTATTCTCAAGAATTTGGGGGAAAGTATCCTTTTTTTGGGAAGATATCCGGTTTCCAATATTTCCCATAAAATGGTAAGATTGGGATTAATTACACAATACGTTCGGAGGCAGTCATGCGTAAGTGGTTCTTGTTTATCACCTTAATGGTAGTTTGTCTATTTCCCGTGGGTGCACAGGCACAAACCAGCATCAGTTTTAACGCAGTGGCGGTGGATATCTGGCCTGAATATGACCAGCCCAGTGTGCTGGTGATTGATCACTACACTCTGGGAGCCGATGTAACCTTGCCAGCCAACCTGGAACTGCGTGTCCCAATTCAAGCCAGTGTCAATGCAGTGGCCGTCAGTGACGACAGCGGTGCTTTGATAACCGCTGATTACCAGCGCAAAGTATCCGGAGATTGGGCCATCCTTTCCGTTGAATCCACCAGCCAGAATATCCAGGTGGAATATTATGATCAATATATTCAACAGGGTGATATCCGCCAGTATGATTTTGTCTGGCCGGGCAACTACCCGGTGGATGCATTCTCTGTCAACTTCCAGCAGCCAGTGGGTGCCACCAATCTGAAATTGACACCTGCATTGGGCACCGGCGTGGTCGCGGCAGATGGGTTGACTTATTACAATAAAACCATTGGCGCCTTGCCAGCCAACCAGACCTTTACATTAAACATAGAATATCAAAAGACCACCGATACGTTAAGCACTTCCGGGCAGAGCGTCCAACCCAGCGCTCCACTGGACGCCAATGTTCAAGGTCGTGTCAGCTTTTCCGAGTACCTTCCCTGGATCCTGGGCGGACTTGGTGGGCTTCTGGTAGTGGGTGGATTAGTGGTAGGCTTGATTTATTGGAAAAGAGAACAAAAGAGATCTTCCAACGACTCAAGAAAACGCCACGCCACCATTTATAAGGATGCCCTAGGAGATGCCTATTGCAACCAGTGCGGCAAACGCTCCCAACCAGGTGATGTATTCTGCCGGACATGCGGATCACGCCTGCGCCGCACAGACTGATTCTGACCGCGTTTTCTGCGATCAGTGAGGGTAACTGACTTTGGCACTTTCTCCCATCACCGTCATTTCCTTCTTTTACGGGTTGGCTTTTTTCAGTATGGGCTTGCTTGTAATGATCGAGGGGGGCCGCGCTTCTGACCTGCGCCTGCGGCGTGCTTTGCGCCCTCTGGCGGCTTTTGGCCTGGTGCATGCCGTCTACGAGTGGCTGGACATGTATGGTGGGATTGCCAATTTGCTCGGGCAGTCAACTCCCGGCTATATTGAGCCCTTGCAAATGGGAGTGCTCACTTTTTCATTTCTATCACTGGCGGCATTTGGAAGCTACCTGATCACAACCAGGCCGAATGACTGGAGACTGATGCTCCTGATCCCGCTCGGGCTGGAAACCATCTGGGCTTTTGGCATTTTTATCCTGCGCAGCAAGTACGCTTCCGCAGTTCTTTGGGATGTGGCCGATGTCTGGACACGTTATTCCCTGGCCATCCCGGCTGCTGCCTTGGCATCTGTTGGGCTGGTGGCGCAGCAAAGAGTGTTTCGTCAATCCGGGTTGATCTCTTTCGGCCGGGATAGTTTGTGGGCGGCAGTAGCCTTCGCCTGGTATGGAATTGTGGGGCAGATATTCACCCAAGCCACACCATTGTTCCCGTCCAACTACATCAATCAGGAGCTTTTTGTCAGCGCCTTTGGCTTTCCGGTACAATTGTTCCGGGCAGGGATGGCTATTTTGGCATCCATTTTTGTGATCAGGTTTTTACGCGCCTTCCAGGTGGAGTTTGACCGCAAACTTGCCAGTCTGCAGGATGCGCGTGTGGAGGAAGCCGAACAGCGTGAAGCCCAGCGGGGGGAATTATTCAAACGTGTGGTGGCAGCCCAGGAATCCGAACGACAAAGGATTGCCCGGGAACTTCATGATGAGACTGGACAGGCACTGACGGCTATTGGCATGGGCTTGCGTGGTCTTTCAACCTCCTTGAAATCAAATGCGGTGTTCGAACGGGCACAGGAAACCCTGCGCCACCTGGAAAGCCTGACAACCCATTCCCTGACAGAGCTGCAGCGCCTGATCGCCGACTTGCGTCCCTCGCATCTGGATGATCTCGGATTGCCGGCTGCTCTGCGCTGGTACGCCAATGTCATACACGAACGGGTTGGGCTGCAAACTCATGTTGAGATCCGGGGACAGGAACATACTGTTTCACCTGCTGCCAAAACAGCCCTGTTCCGTATTGTGCAAGAAGCCCTCACCAATGTGGTTAAGCATGCAGTCGCTGAAAACGCCAAAATTTATCTGACTTTTGAAGCTGATGGAGTCAGCGTAAAAATCATTGACGATGGCCAAGGATTTGAACCACGCCTCAACCTCCCCGGGCAGCGAATTTCCTGGGGACTAAAAAATATGGAAGAACGTGCCAGCCTGTTGGGTGGAAAACTCACTATCAAATCGCACCCTGGTGCAGGCACGAGCGTGGAAGCATTTATTCCTTTTGCTGCAATGGAAACGGAGGTGCTGGATGAAGATACACCTGTTCCTGGTTGATGATCACCAGGTTGTCAGGACCGGATTAAAGATGCTGCTGGCCAATGAGGATGATGTGCAGATCGTGGGTGAAGCTGGAACCGCCCGTGAAGCCCTGGAAGCGGTTGGGAAGGTGAATCCGGATGTGGTTCTGATGGATATTGGTCTGCCCGATATGTCGGGTATCGAAGCTACACAGAAGATCAAGAGTGCATATCCCAATATGGCTGTTGTGGCTCTTACAATTCACGAGGACGAAGAATACTTCTTCCGCATGTTGGATGCGGGTGCCAGTGGTTATGTCCCCAAGCGGGCCGCACCAGAAGAATTGCTGACAGCTATTCGTTCGGCTGCAAAAGGCGAAGTTTATCTGTATCCCTCCATGGCCAAGCTGCTGGTAAAAGATTACCTGGCCCAGGAACACAGCATTGATGGAGCCTCCAGCTTGGACGGATTGACAGACCGGGAACAGGAAGTTTTGAAGTATCTGGTGGAAGGCGAAAATAATGATGAAATTGCCAGTGTGCTGGTCATCAGTCCCAAGACGGTAGCCCGTCATCGTGAAAACATCATGCACAAATTAAACCTGCATTCCCGCGCCGAGTTGGTACGTTATGCCATTCGCAAGGGCATCATTAAGGCCTGACCGGCTATAAGAGCCATCCCAAATTAATTTCAAAAAAATTCACTGATTATTTCAGCCTGCTGGGTTTTTCCCGGCAGGCTGTTTTTTTGGGCGATGCAGCTCAACAATCACCCAATATCGATCGGGACTTATGGGGTGCATACCATATTTAACCCATTATTTCACTTCAGTCATGGGTGGAAATTCCCATAACAAAGATTGGTCACCTGCCGAATAGGCTGCGCAGGTTCAAAAGAGTACATTAAGAGTGAAGATACACCCAAATTTGAAAGGAGGTTCGCCATGTTGAATGCCTTGATAGTCGCCCTTCTCACAGTTCTACGAATAGGGGTCCCTGCAGCAGTGCTGCTGACTCTTGGAGAGGTCGTCAGGCGCAGAAATCAGGATTTAGGCAATTTTCGAGGCGCCTAATGGAAAATTGGAACGTGTTGCTGTCAATAGTTATCGGTCTGGTCTTGCGGATCGGGTTACCCATTGCAGTAACAGCCCTCGTAATAATCTTCCTGCGCAGGCTGGATAATCGTTGGAAAGCTGAAGCCAGAGAGAACCTTTTGGTTCCAGTGGCAGCCTACTCGAAACCATGCTGGGAAGTAAAAAATTGCAGCCAGGAGCAAATGAAGGCCTGTCCTGCAGCAAAACATACCGCAAGCCCTTGCTGGCAGTTCTTTCGAACTGAGCAAGGCATTTTAAAAGAAACCTGCCTGGGTTGTGATGTCTTCAGGCAAGCACCCCTGCCGGTAGGGGATTAACCTTCTACACCTAGAGGAGATGTTGAAATGACCCGTTTGGAACGCTTTATTCTTTCATTAATTTTCGCCCTGTTGGTCGCAGGTTTAACCCTGGTGGTGGCGAATGCCCAAACACCCGATCCTCAGACCCCGGTTGCACCGACGACCCAACAGGGGACAACTGAGTCAAGATGTGGCAACTGTCACTCCGATTTTCAAAATACCTGGTTCACCGGTGCACATGGTCGTGCCAACTCGGATCCAGTTTTTTCTGAATCTTGGGCGGAACAAGGGAAACCAGGTGCCTGCCTGGTCTGCCATGTAACCGGTTATGACCCAGCTACAGCCACCTGGCAACAGGATGGGGTCTCATGTGAAGCCTGCCACGGCCCGGCACCTGAAGATCACCCCAACGAACCCATGCCTGTTTACCGCACCGCTGATCTATGCGGACGCTGCCACAGCGACACCCGCTTTGGTTGGGAAGAGTGGAAAGTTAGCGCTCATTACCAGCGCGATATGACCTGCACCGTCTGCCATGATCCACACTCTGCTTCGCTGAAGACCATTGAAGGAGATTATGGACAGACCATGGATGCATCCGGTCTGTGCCTTAACTGCCACAAAGACTATTCAATGGAATTTCCCTATTCCATTCACAGCCAGAAAGGCATCAAGTGCGTGGATTGCCACCTGCGCCACCTGGGTGACTCATCCTCTGATGAGATCCATACCATGCCAGATCACAGCTTCACTGCCAATCTGTCCACCTGCACAAGCTGCCATGCTGATCAGATGCATGCACCCGCAGACACAACTGTTATTCCCATTGAATCCACTGTGACCCCCCTGGTAGTGGAAGAATCCGGGAGTGGCACAAAAACTGAAACCCCCTCCCCTGTTAGCCCGGCGGGATATGCCGGTCTGGCTGGACTGATCGGTCTGGCAGGCGGCATGGTGCTCTCCCCCTGGTTGGAACGCTGGTACCGCCGTGCGAACAATTCCAAGGAGACTAAAAATGACCGAGAATAATTTCAACCGGCGAGATTTTCTGAAGATAACAGCCGTGGGTGTGACTGCCCTGACCGGTCTGCGCATGATTGATCGGGCCGAAGCTTCCAGCGGTGAGGTCGGCGCCCACCAGTGGGCAATGGTCATCGACCAGTCCAAGTGCATCGGCTGTGGATATTGCACCCTGGCCTGCAGGGCACACAACGATGTTCCTCAGGATATTTCCTGGAATCAGGTCATTCAAGTCGAAGATATTGACGGAAAAGATGTCTTCATCCCCCGCCCCTGCATGCATTGCGCCAAGGCTCCATGTGTGGATGTCTGCCCGGTAAAAGCCAGTTACTACCGCCCGGATGGAATTGTCATGATGGATTATGATCGCTGTATCGGCTGCCGTTATTGCGAAGCGGCCTGCCCCTACAATGCCCGGGCCTTCAACTGGAAAGCCTTCACCGAACCCAATCCGGTTGTCCCGGAATGGGGCCAACCCGAAGTCGAACGCCGCGGCCGGGGTGTGGTGGAGAAGTGCTCCTTCTGCTACCAGCGGATAGACCGAGGACTCGAACTTGGCCTGACCCCCGGTGTGGATGAGGGCGCCACACCGGCTTGTGTTGTGATCTGCCCGGTGGGTGCACGCTTCTTTGGTGACTTGAAGGATCCCGAATCAAATGTCAGTAAATTGCTGCGTGAACGTGTATCTTATCAGTTGCGCATTGACCTGGGCACCTCCCCGCGGGTTTACTATCTGCCATCTGAACCTCAAGGAGCCTAACAATGATGAAGAAACTTGCCCTCAAACTTCCAAAATTCACTCCCTGGCTAGGGTGGGTGGTCTTTTTATGTCTGGTTATCGGGGCAGGCGTGGTGGCAGGCCTGATCGTCTTTTGGAAAGGTCTGTCAGTGACCAACCTGACCGACCTGGTGCCCTGGGGTCTGTGGATCGCCATCGACCTTACATCTATTGCGATCAGTGCGGGAGCCTTCTCTCTGTGTGCCGGTGTGTACCTGATCGGCCTTAAACGCTACCAACCGGTAGCACGCACAGCCACCTTTATTGGACTGATCGGCTACAGCATGGCACTGCTGACCCTGTTGATGGATATCGGACGCCCGGATCGTTTCTGGCATGCAATAGTCTACTGGAACAAACATTCGCTGTTGTGGGAAGTGACCATGTGCGTCACCCTGTACTTGACCGTCCTCGTGTTCGAGACCATGCCGATCTTTGCTAAGATGGAATGGCTGAAGAAACGCTTCCCCAAATTGGCTAAAATCATGAATGGCACACATCACTACGCACCTTATCTGGCAGTGGTGGGGCTCGGTCTTTCCATGCTGCACCAATCCTCGCTGGGAGCGATGTATGGTGTGCTCAAGGCCCGTCCACTCTGGTACCGACCGGATATCTCGGTGCTGTTCATCTACTCAGCAGTGGCGGCAGGCATGTCTGTGACAATATTTGTCTCCATGCTTTCGGCCCGCCTTTCCAAAAAGATCAAGGTGGATGACACTCTGCTCGAGCGTGTTGCCTACTTTATCGGTTGGATGCTGGTTGGTTACCTGTACTTCCGCTTCTGGGATGCTCTGTCCATGACCTACACATATGAACCCGGCCGAACTGAAGGTCTGCGCTTGTTGACCAGTGGACCGCTGTCTTTCAACTTCTGGGTAGGTGAGATGCTGCTGGGGATCGTCATCCCAATGATACTGCTGCTAAACAACCGCACACGCAGCCTCCCCGTGTGGCGCATGCTGGCCCTGGCGCTGGTGGTGGGCGGTGTTGTGGCTTATCGCTGGGATACCAACCTGTCCGGCTTCCTGGTTGTGCTTTCTTACCTGCCTGGCCAGCCGGTCATCACCTACACCAAGTACGTTCCATCGCTGATCGAGTTCCTGGCTGGTTTCGGCGTGGTCGCTTATGGATTTCTGGCCGTCTCTTTGGGGGTACGCTACTTGAAGGTGGTGGATCACACTGAGGAGATTGAAGAAGAGCACGCCCATGAGCTTGAATTGACTAAAACTATACCAGTGTGATGGTTGACGTGAAATATTCAAAAAAGGGCTGACCGAAAATTCCAGGTTAGCCCTTTTTTGTTGATTGTTACATTTCCAAATTTCCTTCTCCCGGAAGTACACCGGGACGTTTTGTATTTCTATAAATAGATGTCGTAATTCGGACGATAGTTGTCGTATAATTATACAATTATTTAAAAATTTGGAGATAAAAATGTCAGAACTTGCTCGTCCTGTTGGAATAGGATTTGCCGCGCGCGGCAAAGTCTCAGACGTAGTTGCCTGGGCGGAAGATGCCCGCCGTTGCGGGATGCATTCGGTTTGGATCCACGACAGCCTTTATGAACGGGATGCTGTCAGTTACGCATCAGCAATTGCCGCACAGGTACCCGATATTCGTATTGCGATGGGCGCTTTGAGTACATTTACGCGCGCGCCTGCACTGATCTCGATGACCGTTTCCGCATTGGACGAAATGGCGCCTGGGCGTATCATTCTTGGGCTGGGAACATCCATTCCTTTGCGGTTGGCACAATTGGGCATCCCGTATACTCCAAATGCAGGCGTTGAAAGCGTCAGCAAGGCCATCGACATGCTACGCCTCCTGTGGGCCGGTCAACGCATCCCTTCAGCAACCCCAAACTTGCCACCTATCCAACCCATGTTTCCGCCGGTACACCGTGTTCCTATCTACATTGCCGCTTACCGCACTCCTTTCCTGCAGCTGGCCGGCCTAAAAGCGGATGGCTACCTGGCACGTCCGGCTGAGTCCATCCCGAACATGACGCGGCTGATCGGAAAACTGCGCAAGGCATCTCTTGAGGCAGGCCGCGATGAGCGCGCCGTGGATGTGGCAGGTTACCTGCTCACCCATGTGGACAAATCCCGCCGTGAGGCGCTCAACCGCGCCAAGCGCGAACCATTCGTTATCTACATGATGAGCGTGTTGTCGAATTTCTCCCTGAAACAGGCCGGTTTTGAACCTGAATTACGTGACCGAATTATGGTTGCCTGGCGTGCAGAAGATTTTCATAAAGCCGCCGAACTGATTCCAGACGATATGCTGGATGCTTTCATGCTTTGCGGGACACCTGAAGAAGTGGCTGAAGGCGCGGCACGTTTTAACTCGGCCGGTATGGACACACCCATCATTCAGCCTGTTGTCCAGGAAGATGAGCAGATCCAACTGGCGCTCGAAGCTGCCGTATTGTACGGATCTCACGCCACCAAAGAGCTGTCTTCCGTCTTTGAGAGGGTAACCATATCCGGGTCCAGAGGCCTGCAAACAGAGCATCATCTGGGTTTCGCCGCTCGCTTCTGGCGCAAGTTCAGTGCCGTGGTGGAGATTGCACGACCATTTTCCTTTACAGCCTCCTCAATACCTGTTCTGGCGGCTGGAGCGATGGCTTTAGCACTATCCAAATTTAACCTGACAACTTTTTTGCTAGCACTGGCGGCTTCAGTATTGCTGCATGTTGGCACAAATGTGATCAATGAAGTTTATGATGTGCGTAACGGTGTGGATTCGATCACTTCGCCGCGCGCCAGTATGGCCTTGCTCAAAGGACGTTTGACCGAAAGAGAAGCTTTCGAGCTGACGGGAGGGACGTTCCTGTTGGCTATCCTGCTAGGCATCGGGTTGATCGCATTGCGGGGCTGGCCGGTCGCTTTACTGGGACTGATCGGGCTGGTGCTGGGCTATGGTTACACCGCACCGCCGTTCCAGTACAAGTACAAGGCCCTGGGACTGCCGATGGTGTTCGTTTTAATGGGACCACTCATGGTGATGGGCGCATACTACGTCATCACGGGTGAGTTGAGCTGGTCGTCGTTGATTGTCAGCCTGCCCATCGGCCTGCTTGTCACAGCCATCTTGCATGGCAACGAATGGCGTGATATCAGCGACGATGCCCGCTATGGCGTCGGCACACTATCCGCCCTGCTTGGGCGCAAGTGGGCGCATATTGCCTACATCTCCCTGGTGACAGGCGCATACCTGGCAGTGGTGGTGGCAGTGCTCTTGCATGCTCTCCCCGAAACCAGCTTGCTGGCATTGCTGTCATTGCCTTTCTTGGTTCGCTCAATCCGCTCGTCTGAACTGGGCATAAACGGTCAGCAGCGCGCTATTGCCAAAATTGACCTTGAGACCGCCCAGCTCCACGCAGCCTTTGGGATCTTATTGGTGATCGGCCTGGCATTGGGAGGCAAAGTGTGAAAAAATCACTTCCCATGCTTGGTTTTGGTGCTGCACTGGCGGCTGGATTATTTATGCTGACATTCCGCGGCCCAAGTAAAAAATTCTGGGATCGCATGACAGGTACTGGTTTGTCGCTTGGCACTCTGGCACTGTTGACCCAGCCCAGTTTGCGCAAGACCTGCATCACGCTGAAAGACATTTTGCTTGGAATTGGGTCTGCTGCCGGGCTTTATGGCATTTTCCATCTTGGAGACCGCATCTCGCGCCTCATCCTGCCGAATGGCGGGAAACAGATCGAGCAGATCTATAAGCTTAAATGCATCCGTCCGCGCCGGGAACTGATGCTGCGCCTGGGGTTGGTCATTGGCCCCGCTGAGGAATTTTTCTGGCGCGGCTTTCTGCAGGATGGGCTAATGACACATTTTGGACGTTTCTGGGGCTCACTGATGGGCATTGCTGCTTATGGCGGCGTGCACATTGCCAGCGGTAACTTTACATTGGTAGGCGCGGCCACAGTAGCGGGTGCGTTCTGGGGAGGGCTGTATGGCATGGGCCTGCCGCTCGGCGCTCTGATCGTGAGCCATATCATTTGGGATAATTTGATCTTCTTGATTGCTCCGACAACAAAGCTGGATGAGGAATTATCTGCCTGAAGATAGCATGCTTGTAGTTCTCAACAAGATGTTTTATGCAAATGAATTGCAAAACGTCCTGCAGGTTTTCTCTGAAAAAGATTTGAATTAAGGAAATCGGTGGGACGTTTTGTTAAATTTTTGCATCTCCATTGTCAACTCTATTGACTAAATCGAGCAACTACCATACAATGAAATCACAATTAAATATCTGTGCAAGGTGCCTCTTCCCCCGGATGGGAAGGCTCAAAGGCGAATTCGGTAAAGTCCGATACTGTCCCGCAACTGTAAGCTCGTAAGAGCAAGTCAGGACGCCCGCCCTGCCAGGTTTGCCACTCTCTCGTGGAAAGGAGGTGGGAACGGCCCTGTTGGAATGCCTCTCCCCCCTCCCCTGTTCTTTGAACAGGGGATTTTGATTTATAACTTCAACCTTACGACCTCAATAAACCGGGGGCATCCCCTCCCTGCTTCTTGAGAAGATACCTAATAATGCATATTGGAGAAGAAAATGTTTCGAAAATTGATGATTGCACTGGTTGGTCTGACCTTGCTGCTGGCGGCTTGTGCTCCCAGCGCCAGCCCGACATCCGCCCCTGTTGCCACTGAAGCACCGGCCACACAGGCAGCCACCCTTGAGCCTACCCTGACCGAAGCCCCGGCCGGACCGATCACCCTGACAGACGGCCTGGGACGTACGGTTGAATTACCGGGTCCGGCTCTACGCATTGTTTCATTGACCCCAGCCACCACTGAGATCCTGTTCGCAGTTGGCGCAGGCGCGCAGGTGGTGGGACGTGATATGTTCTCCGATTATCCTGCCGAAGCCCTGGATGCAGCCGACATTGGCGGCTCATTTGGTGAATACAACACCGAGGCCATTGTCAGCCTGCAGCCCGACCTGGTTGTGGCTGGCGGCATAAATCCGCCTGAATTGGTGGCCAACTTGGAAAGCCTTGGTCTGACAGTTTACTTCCTGTCCAACCCGACTACTCTGGACGAACTTTATACCAACATTCAGATTCTCGGCAGTATGACGGGTAATGAAAGCGGGGCAACCGATGTGATCGCCAACCTGGATGACAGGGCAAAGGTTGTCGACGCCAAACTGGCTGGAGTTACCGAAAAACCCATTGTATATTACGAGTTGGATGCCACACCTTACACTGCCGGCCCCGGCACCTTTGTGGACCTATTGATCGCCCGCGCCGGGGGCACGAACTTCGGTGCCAGTATGGACAGCGCCTGGGCACAGATCAGCCTGGAGCAGTTGCTGGTGGCAGATCCGTCCATCATCATTCTTGGTGACTCGGCCTACGGTGAAGCCCCCGAAACCGTGACTGCCCGCCCGGGTTGGAGTGCTCTCACAGCAGTCAAAGATCAACAAATTTTCCCCTTTGATGACAACCTGGTCTCCAGGCCGGGTCCACGCCTGGTGGATGGGTTGGAAGCCCTGGCACGTCTGATCCATCCGGAGGCATTTAAATAATGCTCAACGTCCCGAAGGTTCACTTTGAAAGAAGACTTGAATAATGTCAACCTTCGGGACGTTATTTTTACAACCTGGATTTTCCGGATGGATGTCATTTCAAAAAGTGTGAGTTAAATGTCGCGTCGTTTCCTGCCTTATTTAACCAACCTGGGATTGCTGATTGCAGCGATGGTCCTCAGCCTGGCAATTGGCTCGGTTTTCATCGCTCCCGAAAACCTGTGGCAGGTTTTGCGCAGTTGGTTGACACACAGTCTGATGCCAGCCGGGTTGGAAACTTTTGCGTTCATTATTACCGATATTCGCCTGCCGCGCACTGTATTGGTACTGCTGACAGGTGCGGCCCTGGGTGGTAGTGGAACGGCTTACCAGGGGCTGTTCCGTAACCCTCTGGCTGACCCCTACCTGATCGGAGTGGCATCGGGAGGCGGGTTGGGGGCAGTGCTGGCCATGAGCATTCGCTGGCCTTACACTTTTTGGGGCATGATGGCCGTTCCTCTGAGCGCCTTCCTGTTTGCCATGCTTACCGTCCTGTTGGTTTATACACTGGCACGTGTTGGGCGTTCGGTACCAACCACCAACCTGATCCTGGCGGGTGTGGCTTTCAGCGCTTTTGCCACAGCCCTGACATCCTATCTGATCATCAGTTCCGAAGGCGAAGTTCGCCGGGCATTGAATTGGCTGATGGGAGGCAGCAGCCAGAGCAGTTGGCTGACTGTACTGGCAATTCTCCCCTACCTGGTCATTGGGCTGGGTTTCCTTCTGTTTAATGGGCATGCCCTCAATCTTTTGCAATTTGGGGATGACCAGGCACAGCAGTTGGGCTTGCCAGTGATGCGCACCAAAACACTAGTGTTGGTGGCGGCTTCTCTGGCTACTGCGGCCGCGGTCTCGTTTTCAGGCATCATTGGTTTCATCGGTTTGATCGTTCCGCATGTCATGCGCCTGTGGTGGGGGGCGGATTACCGCCGGCTGCTGCCTCTCAGCATGCTGGCAGGTGGCAGCTTCCTCATACTGGCCGACATCCTTGCGCGCATCGTTATGAGGCCTCAGGAACTGCCGGTTGGCATTGTCACTGCGCTGGCAGGAGCACCTTTCTTCCTGTGGGTTCTGCGCAGGGCTAAAAATCAGGGGTATTGGTAGGTTTCATGGGATTCAAAGCGTTGAGGGTGGAAGGTTTAACCGTTTCCTACGGCGCCAGGTTGGCCCTGCAGGATATTTCGTTGGAAGTGCCACGTGGCCAGGTCATGGCACTGATCGGTCCGAACGGAGCGGGTAAGTCCACCTTGATCCGGGCTGCCAGCGGCATTCTTCCCCTGCAAAGTGGAAAGATCCGCACCAATGGAGATGAATTAACTTCTCTTCCCCCCATGCAGCGTGCCCGCTGCATAGCCGTGGTACCCCAGGCGGTTGCCCTGCCACCAGCTTTTACCGTTTGGGAAACTGTCTTGATGGGTCGCACCCCCTACTTGAATTTTCTCGGCCAGACATCCGCAAAAGATGACATCATTGTGCGGCGCGCCTTGCAGCGCGTGGATGCTCTCGATTTTGCCGATCGCCGTGTGGGCGAGCTTTCCGGGGGAGAGCAGCAGCGCATCCTGCTGGCACGTGCCCTGGCACAGTCCACCCCCATATTACTTCTGGATGAACCCACCGCCCACCTGGATATGCAATATCAGGTGGCACTCATGCAAACTGTCTGTCAACTGGCGCACGAAGACAACCTGGCGGTGATGATCGCTCTGCATGATCTGAATCTGGCAGCTCGCTACGCCGATTCGGTTGCGTTGCTGGTGCAAGGCCGGCTGGAAGCCATCGGCACCCCCATACAGGTGCTCACCCCGGAGCGGATCTCGCAGGCATATCACCTGCCCGTACAGGTCGTTTCGCACCCATTCCTACAAGTCCCCTTGATCCTGCCCTTCGATCGCACAGCATCCCTGGCAGGGGAAGGTCGTCAAAAAGGCGGGGAATAATTTTTATTTTGGGGGAAAATAACAGTTGAGCTGGTGGCGCATCCTTCTTTCAATCTAAGTAATATACCTATTGAGTTGAATAAAAGTTGCTTCATATAAATATTTGTTCTATAATGTATTCGTATCTACTCACCATATCAGATTTTGTCACTGCGAGCGCAGCGTGGCAGTCTCCTCTCCGGCAAGGGGATTGCCACGTCGCTGGGAGGATGCTCCTCGCAAAGACAGAAGATAGAGCTTTTTTGCATTGAACAGCAGCGTTCTGCCACTGTGGAATTAATCGCAATTATGGACGTGAGTAGATACATGTATTCAACTTAGAATTAATCTTTGCCATGCTTTTTCTTAAGAAAGTAGTATTGGGAAAGGTTGAAATATGCAAAAATGGGAATATGCCAGGTTGATCTTTGATGATCAAAAACTGCTGTATGGTTGGGTTGTTTACCTGAGCGCACCCAGGCCGGAAGGACGTTTCCCCGCCGCGCCCAAAACCACTTTGCCGGTAAATACTCTGTTGACCAAACTTGGCAAGGAAGGTTGGGAACTGGTGACGGTTGAGTCGCCATCCCCGGCTTATTTTCGCAATTACCTGTTCAAACGCCCCCTGGAAGAATAAAACATGGGGGGTATAACTCCATCTTGTTAATAGGCAGCATTGGCGGGATCGATCCCGCCCTGCTTTTTAATTTGGAATATAATAATGTCCATGCAACTTGATGATCCCTTAACCTTCCAACAACTTGATCCACAAAATATGCTGATTGAGATCGAAAGCCTGCCTGATCAACTGGGATTCGCCTGGCAATTGGGTGAACGTCTACCGTTACCCATATGGCAGGGCATCCAGCGTGTGGTGATAGCTGGAATGGGTGGCTCAGCCATCGCAGCCGATCTAATTGCAACTTACCTGCTGCCTACCTGCAAGGTGCCAATCTGTATCCAACGGGATTATGGATTGCCAGCCTGGGCTTATGGTCCTGAAACCCTGTTGATCGCATCATCCCATTCAGGAAATACCGAAGAGACCCTGGACGCCTATGAAACCGGCATCCACAACCTCTGCAAGTTGATGGCGATCACCACCGGCGGGAAATTGGCCGCCCGGGCTGCAGAGATCGGTGCGCCAGCCTGGTTGTTTGAACATAAAGGCCAGCCGCGTTCGGCAGTTGGTTTCTCATTTGGCATGTTGCTGGCGATCTTTGCCCGCTTGGGGCTGGCATCTGACCCATCGGCTGATCTTGCCGCAGCGCTGGTAGATATGCGGGCACAGCAGAAATTCCTGGTTCCACACATCCCGGCCAGTCAGAATCCAGCCAAACGCCTGGCCGGGCAGTTGCTGGGACGCTGGGTGAATGTGCTGGGGTCGGGCCTGCTGGCTCCGGTGGCCCGGCGCTGGAAAGGTCAATTTAACGAGCTGGCCAAGGCTGGCGCAGGTTTTGACAGCTTGCCGGAGGCTGACCACAACACGCTGGCTGGTCTGACCAATCCGGAAGGCGCCCTCAGCCGCATTACCACTGTCTTCCTGCGGGCCGGGTCAGACTACCCACGCAATCAACTCCGCTCGCAATTGACCCAGCAAGCTTTCATGCTTGAGGGCTTGAACACCAACGATTACACTGCCCCGGGGGATACCCCGTTGGCCCAGCAATGGAGCGCGCTCCACTTTGGCGATTATCTGGCTTATTACCTGGCCATGGCCTATGGGGAGGATCCCACACCCATCCCGGCCATCCAGGATTTTAAATTGCGCATGGGGTAGTTTGATTTACACCAACAGTATATCGTCCTGTTCTATTATTCAGTAAATGAAGCATGTATCCCTATTATTAAGTGTGGTCTTGCTGGCAATCATCCTTTTCCTGGCAGGCTGCCAGCCAGCACATCGTCCCGATGTCCTTCCGGGAGGACAGATTTTTGCTACTGTATCCGTAAGTGCGACCGCAACCCTGCCACCAAGTCCTGTTCCAGCAAAACCCAGTCCCGCACCAACTCAAACTGCCTTACCCACGCCGGACCTGGCGGCTTCGCAACTCCAGCGGCTTTACGAGGCTTCGTTAAATTACCTTGCTCAAACAGATGCTGAAACCTGGCAGGTGGCAGGCAGCCTGGGGTATGCGCCGTTGGGTGGTTATCCATCCAACATGTGCGGGCCGCTGGCAATTTCCATTTTGAAGGATGCAGGTATTGTCAGCCAGACAACCGACCTGCATGATTTCTGGCTGCTTAACCCGGAAGAAGATGTCCAATTGTTGCAGAGCACTTTCCCGGTCGATCATTTCGAATGGCTGCACAGCGACCAGCCCATCGATCAGATCGATTACAGCCAGTTCCCGCTCAAGGCGGGTGATCTGGTATATATCTATTCCGGCATTCAAGGAGATTATTCACATGTTCTGGTTGTAACCCGTATAGATTCAGATGGACGGGCTTACACGGTCACCAATAACTATACCGAAGCTGGTTTCGTGGTGCTCGAATACCTGTTGTACGACCCAACTGTCCCCGGGAATGGTATCTTCTATACTTGGCCAGACCCTGCCAACCGGGATTTGGGATTGACCGGATTTGGCGGCATGGATATCTGGCGTTTGATAAGCCTGCCTTATTATGCCGATGGTGCTCCCTGATATGCAATGCGGGGGGAAGTATAATTGGATACATGCCTGACAATATTCCCGAACTAAAAAAACAATTACGGAAAAGCTGCCGGGAAATCCGAAACTCCTTGGGGGAGGGCTACCAACAGGATGCCAGCCGGATGATCTGCCGCCACATCGAAGTCTGGCCTGTATTCCAGGAGGCCACGGTTATCCTGACATACCTTTCCATGCGTGGCGAGGTGGACCTGCTATCACTTGTGGAGAAATATCCGCAAAAAACCTGGCTGGTGCCGCGCACTCTGCCGCAAAGCCGCATGCTCTTTCACCCTTATGATCCCGGTCGGTTGGTGCGCCATCAATTCGGCATGCTCGAGCCGGACCCCTCACTACCGGTCATCCCCGCCGACCAGGTGAAACTTGTTCTGACTCCCGGCCTGTCCTATGATCTGCATGGCTGGAGGCTGGGATATGGAGGTGGATTCTACGATCGTTTTCTTTCAGAGCAGCGCACCTGCATCAGTATCGGTGTTACCTATCAAGCTCTCCTGCAAAAAAACCTGCCTCACCTGGAATACGATATCTCGGTCCAGTTTCTTGTCACCGAAGATGGAATAAAATCATCTTCATACGCCACCCCCGGATAAACCATGCTGGTATCAATAATCACCCCTTCTTTTAATCAAGCCCGCTATCTCGAAACCACCATCCAGTCCGTTCTGGAGCAGGATTATTCGCACCTGGAATATATCATTGTGGACGGTGGCTCCACTGATGGCAGCCTGGAGATCATCAAGAAATATTCACACCGCCTGGCCTGGTGGGTTTCCGAAAAAGACCAGGGGCAAACGGATGCCATCAACAAGGGTTTTGCCCATGCACATGGCGATGTGCTGGCCTGGTTGAATTCTGATGACACCTACACTCCCGGTGCAATTGCTGCTGCCCTGGAGATCATGCAGGCACATCCAGAAAACGGCTTGGTATACGGGGACACAAATTTCATTGATGAAAACGGAAACATACTTGGGACCTTCCCGGCTGCACAAACAGATTACAAGCGCTTGCGCAGAGGCTATGTTCACATCCCGCAGCAGGCGGCCTTCTTCCGGGCGGACATCTGGAAGCAGGTGGGACCGCTGGACGCATCCTTTTTCTTTGCAATGGATTATGATCTCTGGGTACGCATCGCTTCGACCGCACCCCTCCTGTACACCCGGCAATTATGGGCAAATTTCCGCCTGCACTCGCAGGGAAAAACAGTGGTTGCAGACGAACGCTGTTGGCCCGAAATGTTGCGCGTCCACTATCGCAATGGAGGCAGCTGGTTTTCCATCCTGTCAGCCAAGTACCTGCTTCGAAAAATGATAGCCCCTCTCTGGAGAAGACGGTTGCACTATAAAATGAGACAGGGTTCCTGACATGTGAAAGCGTGGCTGTTTGGCTCCTCTTCCCCGGTCGATCTGACCCAGGTTTTGCAAGCCTGCCCAAGATATTGGGAATAGCGAGTCTGGTATCTAAAACGGTCCAAAAAATACGGGCATCTTCTCAATAATTCGGGGAAAGGTGGAGCTGCAAAAGTGAGCTACGTTCGCTATCATACCCCTACACCCTACTATTTTGGTAGGTTACAAATCCGGGCAAAAAAAACAAATTGCGATATTATTAGATCATGCACACCTATGATTCTCCTTATGTTTCAGATTGGTTTGTCATATCTTTACGATGGCTGGCTATCCTTGGATTGACAGTATCACTTGCCCAGGGAGATCAGTTGATGTTGCCGCGCAACCTGTTCCTGGTGGGATTGACAGTCTGGAACCTGGTACTGACCTTCATTGCTGGTATTAACCGCCGTTTGAATTTTCACCGTCAGATCAGCTTGGTGATCGACCTGACCGCGGCCGCTGTCTTTTTCTGGATGCAGGGAGGATTAAGCGGGCCTGCTTTCTGGGTGGGCATCATTCCTATTTTGTCGGGAGCCATATACTTTGAACTGGTTGGAGCTCTCTTGGTTGGCATATTAATTGCTGTATTGCAGGTGGTTTTCACAGTTATGCAATATCCTCTCCGATATGCCTTACCTGTCTCCGTTTATGCTGTAATTACCACCATGGTGGTGAGCCTTGTATTTGGATTATTGGGGAAGGGTGCCATTCAGTCTCTGCGCCAATTGCGCCTGAAGATTCAGGATACCCAGCAAAAACAGCGCCGTGTCGAGAATGAACGTCTGCGAGCCATATACAACCTGACTTCCACCCTTGTGGCAACCCTGAACTATCAGGTGGTTCTAGACTCAGTTCTGGATATAAGCATGACCGCCTTAAGTTCAGACCCTGATTCAACGCCCGACAACCAAATCATCAGCGCAGTAATGCTGTTTTCAAAAAATGGAAAGTTGGAGGTGGCGTCAGCCCGCCGGTTGTCATCATCAGATATCCGTATTGTGTTGCCCTGCCAGACAGGCGCCCTGGTAAAGGCTGTCGAGGGTGGAGAGCCGATTTTGATCGATAACATTGCTGAAGACCCGGAACTCAGCCAAATGGTGACCCTGCATGGCTGTTACCAGGTTTACTGTTTTCCATTGCGCAGCGGTTTCAGTGTTTATGGACTCCTTCTCTTCGGACACCCTGCCGAAGGCTATTTCACCCAGGAACGCATCAATATCCTGGATATCCTCAGCCGGCAGGCTGTTATCGCCATACAAAATGCGCGCCTTTACCAGAACATCGCCGACGAGCGCGATCGCATGATTGAAATTCATGAAGAAGCCCGTAAAAAATTGGCTCGCGACCTGCACGATGGTCCCACCCAATCCGTATCTGCCATAGCCATGCGGGTAAATTTGGCAAGGCTCATGTTGGATAAGGATGTCAAAATGACCGCTGCTGAACTGGTAAAAATTGAGGACCTGGCACGCCGCACGATGAAGGAGATCCGTCACATGCTCTTTACCCTGCGCCCCCTGATGCTCGAGTCACAGGGATTGGTAGCCGCTTTGCAAGCCAGCTCTGATAAAATGAAGGAAACATTCTCTCAGGAAGTCATCATCAATTTGGATGAAAAATTACTGGAAGAGATTGAAATGGGCAAGCAGGGTGTTATTTTCTTCCTGGTGGAAGAAGCGGTTAACAACTCTCGCAAACATGCCCAGGCAACTCACATCTGGGTGCGCTTGCATTCTGTGGAAAGGGAAATAGCCTTGCTCGAAATCCAGGACGATGGAGTCGGATTCGATGTCGCCGAGATTAACCGCGCTTATGACGAACGCGGCAGCCTGGGTTTGGTCAATCTACGGGAACGGGCCGAGCTTGTCAACGGGTTTCTCAATATTCTTTCAGCGCCAGGCAAAGGGACTAAAATTCAAGTCTTTTTTCCTTTGAGCGAAGAAGCTGCCGATCGCATGCATCGCGCTGTCGGCAATCGATAATATCCCCTCTTAATATGGATCAATGATATGCCTGTTGCGGTTGGACTCTATTACTTTGCCCACAACCCTGATGAACATAATTCCCCACCGGTCATCCTGATCCATGGCGCCGGAGGAACGCGCCTATCCTGGCCTGCAGAGATCCGCCGTTTGCATGGGCAGCGCATGCTGGCAGTTGACCTGCCTGGACATGGAAAATCAACCGGATTGGGTAAACATTCCATCCCGGATTACACCCAAAGTATATTGGATTTCATGGATGCGCTGGGTTTATATAAAGCAGTGATTATCGGACATTCCATGGGTGGCGGTATTGCCCTGAACCTTGCTCTGGATCATCCCGAGCGTGTGGTCGGGCTCGGTCTGATCGCTTCGAACGCCCGCCTGCGTGTGGCTCAAGCTATTTTAAATGGATTGGCTCACCCTACCACTACCCCTGCAGCCATCCAGGCCATTGTTGATTGGAGTTATGGACCACAGGCGGATGAGTCTCTTAAACTATTGGCAGCCCGTATGCTGGGGGAAACCCGACCGGCAGTTTTGGTTGGCGACCTGGAGGCATGTAATAATTTTGATGTCATCCAGCGTTTGCCGGAGATCAATATAGCCACCCTGATTGTATGCGGTACCGAAGACAGGATGACACCCCTGCGCTTTTCCGAAGCCCTGGCAGTTCAAATTCCAGGCGCTGCATTGCAAACCATCGACACTGCAGGGCACATGGTCATGCTTGAACAACCGCGTCGGGTGGCTGGCATCTTGAATATTTTTATCAAGAGTATCAATTACATACCAGGGGTATGATTATTTCAATAGATATGCCTTCTCAAAACTGCACGTCGTTTTAGATTGGTCAGATTCCCAATAATTCAGAAATGATCCCTTCAGCATTCCGCAAGGCACTCGCCCGGTGACTGAGGCGATTTTTCTCTTGCATGCTCAGTTCTGCCATGGTGTGCCCAAGGGAAGGGAAGAAAAAGATCGGATCGTATCCAAATCCGTTCGTGCCGCGCTCCTCCGGGATGATCTCCCCTGCGCATTCTCCATTGGCAACCCGCACCGTACCACCCGGTTGTACCAGTGCCACGCTGGCATGGAAATGAGCCAGCCAGGGGCGCACTTTGTCTTGCAGTTTTTTTAACAGGTAAATGCGCCGGTCGGAGTCTGTGGCCTCCGGCCAGGGGGCAAAACGATGCGAGTGGAGCCCCGGTTGGCCGCCCAGCACATCCACTTCCAGCCCGGAATCATCTGCCAGCGATGTCAAACCGCTGGCTTCTGCAAAGGCAATGGCTTTCAAGGAGGCGTTTTCTGCGTAGGTTTCACCGTCCTCACGTACTTGCAGGTCAAGTCCGAGGTCCGCCGGGGTCAAGAGAAGAAGATTCAAGTGAACTAGGATGGCGCGCATTTCATCCACCTTGCCGGAATTGTTGGTTGCCAGCAGTAATTTTTTTATGTCCATTGTGCCATAGCCCAGCTGGCATGCTCCTTTATAAGGGGGTTGGGGTCGTTCATCATCAGCTTCAATGAACGGAATTTTTCCTCGGAATATCCGCTGTTAGCCAGCGCCACGATCACATTTCGCAGGTAGCGGTTGCGCCGGGCACGCATAAGTGCGGTATTCTTATATTTCTGGTTAAAAGCCTGCGCATCCAGGGCTAATTCTTCCATCAGTACAGGGGCAGCAGCAACCCGGTTTGGAGAAAAAAAAGCATCTTCATCCGGGGATGTAAAGCGATTCCAGGGGCACACCATCTGGCAGATATCGCAGCCAAATACCCAGTTTCCCATGACCGGGCGGAATTCCAAAGGGATGGATGTCTTCATTTCAATGCTCACATAAGAGATGCAGCGACTGGCATCCAGGGTGCGCCCGGGCAGGATGCAGCCAGTTGGGCAGGCCTGGATACAGCGGGTACAGGTGCCACAGCGGTCAGCTTCAAAGGGAGTATCCACCTCAAGCTCAATACCCAACAGGATCTCTGCCAGCAGGATATATGACCCCAGGCGCGGATGGATGAGACAGGTGTTCTTGCCAATCCACCCCAGGCCAGCTTGTTGTGCCAGGTCACGCTCCAAAATGGGGCCACTATCTGTATAGCATAGATAGGGAAAGGCGTATCCGATATGGGTTTGAATGGAATGAACCAGTGCTTCCATTTTTTCGGGTAGCACCACGTGGTAATCCAGACCCCAGGCATACGCAGCAATCCGCCCGGTTGAGTTGTGCTCTGCTGCGGGTGTTACCAAGGCTGGATTGGGATAACGGATACCCAGCGCCAGGATCGAACGGCACCCGGGCAGGATGCAACGCGCATCCGCCCGGCGCTGAAGCGAGCGTTCAGTTGCCAGGTAGTCCATATCAGCATGCCGCCCCAGCGCCAACCAGTTTTCAAAGGTTGACAGATGGGGCGGTGGATCAGGTGTGGTAACACCTGTCAGGCTGAAGCCTAGGCGCCGGGATTCGGTTTTAATAAATTGGGTGAGCGATTGACACACAGTTACGGTGTTGGCGTTCCATTAACCTGGAATAATAGGTACAGAATGGTTCCAAAATTGAAACCTTTGTCATTTTGTAGCCGGAAGGAAGCCTGGTAGATGCCGCTGGTGACTGGTGCAACCAGTGTGACCGTGATCTCATATTCCTCACCAGGAGCTACCGCCTTGGTAAGGTTAACACCGGCAGGGGGTAATTGTTTTATCTCTTTCCAGCTATCTGAAGACCAGCCATAAATAAGACGGTAGCTCGTACTCCAGGTACACTGCCCATTATTGCGGATGCGCCATGTCTTAACAAATTTTGACCCGGGTGCCACCTGTGAACCATCCGGAATAGAGACATCGGAGACATACGACATGTTGTCACACGAACCCTGGGTGGGTTGCACTTGCGTGTTAATATTGAGTGGAGTGCTGGTAAATTCAGGTGTATTGGTGATCAGAGGCGTCTGCGTGGCAGAAAGAGTAGAAAGTTCGATGGAAGTAGGCGATGCAACCGGTGTTTTGGTAAAAACGCTTGCAGTCTGGGTTAGTTTTGCACCAACTGTTGAAGCAGCCTGGGTATAGATAGCATCCACACTGGCAGCGTCAGGTGTGGTAGATTTACCGCCACAGGCGCTCAGGACCAGAACGAGCACGGCTGCGGTCATCCAGATGGGTTTGATAAGTCGGTTCATAACATTCTCCATTTCTACTTGGTACTTGTGTAAATAACGAAACTACAATTCTAAAATTTGTGAGAAATTTGACAACAAGAAGTTCAATTATTTACGCAAGATACAATAAAACCGGATAATGCTTCGGTAATTTGAGGCTTCTTGTACGCTCGTAATAAACAGGCGGATTGCGGTTGCGCTTCAAGGGATACCCTATCCACCTTTTCACTTGAGACTTCAACTAACATTATATCTTAACCGAATCGTCTTTTTAAAGGACATTACACTTATTTATTAAAACCTGGGGTGTGTGCTTATAGTCCACAGCACACACCCCACTCCCCTGGTTATTTACGGTCTTTGAAAAGCTTTACGGGGCTACCTTGATGGTCACAGCCAGGGTACAGATCGTGGAGGTGCCCTGCTTCAATGCCCAGGTTTCAGAGTAGGTGCCAGTCGTGGCGGGTGCCAGCGTATCCAGGGTCAGCGCAATAGTTCCATTTTTGACAACATCCAATGGCAAATCCACAGCATCCGCATATTTATGCATCTTGGTACCACTGACATAGACAAAGTCTACACTGGTTTTGATCCAGTCAAACGTACTGGTGTTCTTGACGGTCCAGATGGTATCAAAATCACTACCGGGTACAAACTTGGTATTGTTGACCGGGGTTTGTGATACCAGCACACAGGACCCCGTAGTGGAGACCGGGGTGGTGCGGGTGATACGTGCTGCCGACCAGAGGGCATCATCCTGGGTGGGTGAGCCAAGCGACTCGACTTTCAATATGAATTTGACCGACTTGCCCGCCAATGAACTAAGATCCACATTCCACGGGTAATACTGGTTATCATATTTTTCGTCCCAGGTTGCCAGGTTCTTGATCGGATCAGAGCCCACCTGGTAATCCAGGCGGAAGCGTAAGAAGCAAACCGTGGAACCGTACTGGCAGCCAACATTTGCCTGGAAGTGATCGCCACTCTGTACGGTAAAGGCCGGGTATGTGCCTGAGACATAGCCATCATTGACACTTTGAGGATGGGTCAACAGGGCTGCGTCCGTGCCGGTGGTGTTGTTTTCAAGGTGTGGTGAGGTCAATTTCATCACAAAGCCATTTGCATCGCTGGACGTCCCCGGGCATGGTAGAGCACCGGCTCCGCTAACCCATGTGGCTGAGCAGGAATTGGCTACAAAATCATAACCTATGGCTGTTACGGCCGGGATGGCGACCTTGATATTCACCCAGAAGGCGGTTGAAGCAGTGGGGCCAAGACCAAACAGGGTACCGGAGGCATTCCGCAACATCCAATTGCCTGTGTATTCCTTGACAGTAGCTGGAGCAGTCAGGGTGATACTCAGATCAATGGTCTGACCGGGCGCCACATTACTGGTTAGGGCCATCGAAGCCGGACCGCCCATCACGTCCCCATTTGCGAACACCAACGAGTAGGATGGCGTCCAGGTGCATGTGCCAATATTCTTCAACCGCCAGGTCTTTACAAAGGTTGCGGATGGTGCGTATGTGGTTCCATCCGGCACACTCACATCTGCGATAAAGGAGACCCAGTCACAGCGTGTGATGGCTGTCGGAGTGGAGGGGATGGAGGTTGGGAGTGGGGTTACTGCTGGCAATACAAAACTTGTTGAAGTTGGTGCCAGAGTTGAGGTGGGCAGGGTTCCTGGTTGGGTAACCGTAGGTTGGGCTCCTGGTTGGGTGGCTGTTGACTGGGTTCCCGGCTGGTTGGCGGCTTGGGTAAGCAAAGCTTCCATGGTCTGGGCTGCGGCCGTAACCAGGGGGTTGAAAGTCGCAACCGCATCGGGCGTGCCTGATGGACCACAGGCAGTCGCGAGCACAAGAATGGTGGTTAAGAGCAGTGGAATAAAAAATTTACTTTGGGTACGCATAATATTCTCCTTTGCCTGATCTATTGCAGACAACGATCAGTAGACGCTTAAAGACCTAAAAGAGTTCCCAACTTCATACTCTATTCTAATGAGTTATACGCGATAGTCAATGGTGTATTTTGGGGTATTCAACACCTTATATATATGTATAAATTTCACATCCCTTTCGTCTAAAACAAGCCGCGCAGGATGAGCAAAAACCCAAAAACGACCAGAGGAATGCCCACGATGGCTCCAATAATGGTCAGGCTGACAACAACGCCCACGAACATCAAAACCAACCCCAATATGGCAGCCACCAGGCGCCCGGTTAATGTCACAATACCCGTAACAAGTTTCCACAATGCCACAAACGGCCATAACATCCAGTGGGTATGGTGTTTCTTCTCAATCATGTTCATCTCCTATTAAATATACCTTTTGCACAAATGACCTTACTGCAAAAAGCCTCATTCACCACCATACCATGAAGGCACCAATATTTTTTAACAATGAAGCTTCGTGACTTGGTGACGTGGTAAAGCCTTTTGTGTATTAAGGCTTATCATTCTACAATTATATGTACGCAGCTGGTTTACACGGGTTTCATCATCAAGTACACATGCCGCCACTCTCACCCGGATGAAGACTGAGAGGTGTAGGTGGGCAGTTTGCCTGCAGATCACGCCCCGGGTTTTTCTGGAATGATTCGTGGCCCTGTGCGTTCAGGTGGTTTGCTCAGCAAAAATCGATAAGCCAGTTGCCCAAATTGGATAATATCCCCGTGTTTGAGGCGATGCTGCCCTTCGGTGAGCATTTCGTAATTTACCCAGGTGCCGGCAATTGAGCCCTGGTCCAGAATGTAAAATGTGTCCTCCTGCCTGCGAATGATGGCGTGTAGTGGCTCAATTGAGGCCTCTTCCAATACATAGGTAGATTTTGTGGGATCCGACCCAAAACGGATCTCCCTGGCTGCCAGTTGAAGGTTTCCTTGCTCACTTGCAGGGATGGGCTCCAGGTACGCGGGAGTCTGTTTTGAACGCCGGCGCAGGATGGATTGTTTCTCTTCCGACGGAATGGCTGCTGATTGAATTTCTGCGCGACTTGTCCGTTTTTTGATCCGCCGTTTTCTGCTGAAGCTGATCAACAACCAGGCCAGGCCAACGCTTCCCAGGATGGCTGCACTCATGGCCATCCACTTCCGATAACGTACCAGGAATATCACCAAACCACTTGGAGCCTCAGTGACATTAACCGTGATCGGGATGGAAATGCTGGCTTTTTGCAAGCCGAACATATCCACAACTTCCACCTGCACTTCATGCCTGCCGCTGGTGATATATCCGCTCAAGTCCCAGGTAAATTGATCGAAAGGTTCGGAGGTGTTCTTGGCCACTATCTGACCATCCACCACCAGGCTGGTACTCACCAATTGACGCGGATGCCCATCCGGGAACTCAATGATCAACTCGAGTTTCTGTTCTGCAGGTGCCAGGCTGTTAACATCGTAGCTGCCCGCATCCGGATATTCCCTTAAGATTTGGTCGGGAGGAGAAACCAGGATTGGATTGGGAGACTGTATATCCATCTTAAACTCAAGCGGAGCCAGGTCAATCTGCCCGGCAGGGGTGGTGACTCGCACTGCCAGCGTATGGTTGCCAGAGCTGGTCAGGCTTGAGGTATAGGTTAATTGATAGCTGCTGCGCATGGGTGCCAGGTACTCCGCCAGGCTTGGAAGCGCCTCACTGCCGGAGTACAGGAACATTTTTCCCCCCGTTTGTTTGGCCAGGTCTTCTAGGGCCAGGTACCCGGGTGTAAGCGGTGAATCCGCTCCGGCCACCACCCACACAAACACGTGTACATTTAACTGGCTGGCTCGCAGAGCCAGGCTTTGCAGGGTGGATAAGTCAGCCGAATCCGACATGGGGGTGACAAACAGGATGGCCTGCCTGGCGCCGGGTTGCAGCATGGAAGCGGAGGCAATATCGATTGCCCGTGACAGGATGTCCAGCGTGGGGACCAGGTTCTTGGTGTCTGGCTGGTAGGCCTCCAGGCTGGTCAGCCAGGATTGCGGATCCTTGATATGAAATACGCTTGGTCCCCCTGCAGTTACCAAACTGTAAGCATCGTTGCCAGTGCCAGGCAAATTTCCAGCCCAAATGCCCAGTGCCGCAGCGATTTTATCGTAACGTGATTTGGCTTCATTATCCAGGATGCCAAAACTGCGGCCCGGGTTGATGGCAGCTACAAATTCCATCCCGGGATCAATATTGTCCAACACATCCAGCGAAAGTTCCAGCCCATCTTCCAAAATGGTGAAGTCTGTGCTGGTCAGGTCAGGGATGAAATTGCCGGCGGCATCATACACATCCACTGACACGGTGATGACTGGAAAGGAAGCCGTTTTCAGGTTATACAGACTGCCGGAAGGAGCATCTTGAGCCTGTGCAGATTGCGGCAGGAGAAGAAAGAAAACACACAGAAGTCGAAGAAAGCTGCGAAAGTAAGTTCTGCCCACTATTCCCACTCGATCGTGGCGGGCGGTTTGCTCGTGATATCATAGACCACCCGGTTGATCCCATGCACTTCATTAACGATTCGGTTGGCTACCCGCCCCAGAAGATCATACGGCAGGCGCACCCAATCTGCAGTCATGAAATCATCCGTAATTACTGCGCGAATGGCGGCGGTTTCCTGGTAAGTGCGTACATCCCCCATCACGCCCACCGAACGCACCGGCAGAAGCACCACAAACGCCTGGGATGTTTCTGCTCCTTTACCGATCAAACCGGCAGCGGTAAGTTCCTGGGTCAGGATGGCGTCTGCAGCCTGCAGACGTTCCACTCGCCCGGGAGTGACTTCGCCCAGGCAGCGCACCGTCAACCCAGGGCCCGGGAAGGGCTGCCGCCAGACCATCTCTTCTGGTAGACCGAGCGCTTCACCCACTGCCCGCACCTCATCCTTGAAGAGGTAGCGCAGGGGTTCCACCAGTTGAAAATGCATATCCTTGGGCAGACCGCCGACATTGTGATGGGTCTTGATCCGGTCGGCTTTGTTTCGGTCAGGCGCTGAGGATTCGACCACGTCTGGATATATGGTACCCTGTACCAAAAAATTTGGCTGGCCGAGATTCTTGGCTTGCTGCTCAAAAATACGGATGAATTTCTCTCCAACAATGCGGCGCTTCTCTTCCGGGTCGATCACACCAGCCAATGCCCCCAGGAAATCCCCGGCAGCCTCCACCGTCACCAGTTCCGGACCGAGCATTTTTTGCAGGGTGGAGGTTACCTGCCCGGGTTCCCCCTGCCGCATCAGGCCGGTATTCACGAACACGGCCACCAACTGGTCACCGACTGCCCGGTGCACCAACGCAGTTGCCACAGACGAATCCACCCCGCCGCTGACAGCCGCCAGGACGCGTTCGCCCCCCACCTGGGCACGGATGCGTTTTACGCTTTCTTCGATGATGGATTCCGGCGTCCAATCCGGTTTGGCCTGGCAGATGTCGACCACAAATCGGCGCAGGATCTCGGCTCCATCCGGCGTATGGCGCACCTCGGGGTGGAATTGCACACCGTAATAATGTTGGGAGGCATCCCCAATGGCAGCATAAGGACTGTTGTCGGAGCTGGCCAGGCTGGAAAATCCTGGTGCCAGCTGGGTCAGGCGGTCGCCATGCGACATCCACACTGGGAAAGGCTGCCCGGGCAGCAGGGAACTGGATGAAAGGGGTGTGACTATTGCCGGGCCAAATTCGCGTTCACTCGAAGGGTCTACACGGCCGCCCAGCGCCTGGGTAAGCGCCTGCATGCCGTAGCAGATGCCCAGGATCGGCAGCCCGGAGGCCAGGATGAAATCCTGGATGAACGGCGCATTTGCTGTATAAACCGAGGCCGGTCCGCCGGACAGGATGAAACCCCTGGGTTGAATGGAGAGCACTTTGGCTGCTTCCGCATCCCACGGGAACAGCTCACAGTAAACCTGGGCTTCACGCACCCGCCGGGCGATCAACTGTGCATATTGCGAACCGAAATCGAGGACTGCAATTGAATCCATGCCCATTGCCTTTTCTTATCAAATATTTGCGACCCGCATGGGTCTCAATCACAGCCGCCAAAGATGATCTGATCTCCATCCATCGAGGTGATGCAGGCCAGGGATTCGATGGGAACGCCCAGCGGTCGCAGCAAGTCACGCCCGCCTTCAAAGGTTTTCTCGATCAGGGCGCCGATGCCCACCAGGCTGGAACCGGCAGTTTGTGCCAGGCGCACCAGGCCCTGGATGGTGGAACCGCTGGCTAGGAAGTCATCGATGATGAGGATTCTCTCTCCGCTCTGCAAATACTCTGGAGAGATGATCAACTCGACCATGACCCCCTTGGTATGGGAGGGTGCCAGGGTGAGAAAGACCTGGTCCGGCATGGTGATCGGTTTATTTTTACGGGCATATACCACCGGCAGCCCCAGATGCAGGGCTGTGGCAATGGCCGGAGCGATCCCGGATATTTCGGCAGTCAGTATTTTTGTGGCACCCACGTCCTTGAACCGGCGCGCAAACTCACGCCCACAGGCGTCCATCAAGGCCGGGTCGACCTGGTGGTTGATGAATCCATCCACCTTGAGAATACCCCTGCCAAGATTCCTGCCGTCCTTCAATATGCGTTGTTTAAGCTCTTCCAAGATGAACCTCCAACTTTATTTTCATAATTGTCCTGTTCATTTTACATCGGCAGGTCATAACCTGCCAGAGGAAGAAGCTGATTGAGTGGTCTTTTTAACATTGTCCGATTTCGGGAGATTGGTTGTGAAAGAAACTTTTTCATATCAGATCGCTTGGCAGGTTTTCGCGTAACATCCCTGACCATGGGAAAGGGGACATACCTGCCGCCTGGTAAAAGCCTCTCTGTTCTTCCACAGGGGGAATACGCAAAATTGGAGGCTGTGTTAGAATCTTATTCATGAGCACTGCGCCCATATTGATCCTGGCTTCCAACTCACCCCGCCGCAAGCAATTGCTGGCACTGACCGGTTGGAAGTTTGAAGTTCAACCTGCGGATATAAATGAAAACCTGCTGCCTGCTGAACACCCGGGCGATTATGTCGTGCGCCTGGCGCAGGGCAAAGCCAGGGAAGTTGCCCGCATGACCGGTGAATCCGGGATCATCCTGGCGGCGGATACCACCGTGGTGGACGCAGGTGTCATCCTGGGTAAACCTGCCGACCCTGCAGAGGCAGCCTCCATGTTGCGCGGGTTGCGCGCTCATACCCACCAGGTCTACACGGGGCTGGCAGTTTGCCGTTCCCGGACAGACAACCTGGTAAGCGACCTGTGCATCACGGATGTACCCATGCGCGCTTATTCAGATGAAGAGATGCACGCTTATATCGATAGCGGAGATCCGCTTGACAAGGCCGGTGCGTATGCCATTCAACATTCCTACTTTCGGCCTGTGGAAAATATCAGCGGCTGCTTTGCCAGTGTCATGGGTCTGCCGTTGTGCCACCTGGCGCGCAGCCTTAAAAAATTGGGTGTTGTGGTAGAAGTGGATATTCCGGCTCAATGCCAGTCTGCCTTGGAATACGACTGCCCGGTCTGGCAGACTGTTTTGATGGACGAACCGCTTGGTTGAACCCGTCCACATGAACGCAGTTTCGAAAGGTACTGAATGAAAAAAACAACCTGGTTAAATATCATCCTGATCGTGATTCTGCTGGTGGCGTGCTCGCCGCAAAACGGTGGCAGTCAGACCACCAACCCGCCTCCCCAGGTGGGTGTCACCGCGGCTCCCAGCGTGGAGAACGCCATGCAGACCTTTATGGATGCCTGGATGGTGGAAGACTTCGCATCCATGTACCCCATGCTGACCCAGGCCAGCCGTGACACCATACCCCTGGATGATTTTTCCAGCCGCATCAAAAATGCTCTCAATGCCATGAATGTAGCTTCCATGGAATACAACATCACCTCCTCGCTGACCAACCCGCGCACTGCCCAAGTGGCCTACCACATTACCTATCACACTAGTTTATTGGGAGATATCCAACGCGAACCCCTGGCCAAACTCAGCCTGGAAAACGGTGAGTGGCATGTATTATGGGACGATGGCCTGATCCTGCCTGAACTCCAGGGCGGCAACAAGCTTCAGGTGGACTACCGCATCCCGGCGCGCGGTGATATTTATGATAGCAATGGGGACGCGGTTGTTACCCAGGCGGATGCCATTTCCCTGGGCATCGTACCTTCCGAGATCATCCCGGATCAATCCGGTATATTATTTTATGAATTGGAACAGCTCACCGGCGTAAAAGCCGGCACCATCATGGCTCAATACGAAAATTACCCGGAAAATCCAGCTTATATCCCGGTTGGTGAAACCACTGCTGAAAACTTCAACAATCGTGCTGCCGTGCTTTCAAATTATCCGGGTCTGTGGTGGTTTGATTACTCCGCCCGCTATTATTTTGATGGTGGCATTGCTCCGCATGTGGTCGGATACACTCAGTACATCTCCCCCGAAAACCTGGATACCTACCGGCGCCTCGGTTACAGCGGAACAGAAAAAATTGGCACATCCGGTGTGGAAAAATCAGGAGAAACATATCTGGCTGGAAAAAGCGGCGCCTCCCTGTATGTTGTCGCACCCGATGGAACCATTCTATCAAACCTGGCCAAGGTCGATGCACAGCCTGCCCAATCCATCAATCTGACCATCAATCGGGATTTACAACTGAACGCCCAACAGGCCCTGGGGGCTTTTAACGGTGCGGTCGTGGTTTTGGAACGCGACACCGGCCGCGTGCTGGCCATGGCCTCCACACCCGGCTTCGACCCGAATGTGTTTGAACCGGCCAACTATAATAACACCACAGGTATTAACAATCTGTTCAACGATTACAATCAACCCCTTATTAACCGGGCTGCCCAGGGAACCTATCCGCTGGGTTCGATCTTCAAGATCATCACCATGTCGGCTGGTTTGGAAAGCGGAGTCTTCACTCCCGAAAGCACTTACGATTGCCAGTATGATTTCACCGAACTGGGTGACACTCACATCCTGCACGATTGGACCTGGGGATATTGTGAGCAGGAAAAAGCCGCCGACCCGACCGTCACCTCCTGCCGGGTCAAGCCAAGCGGCATGTTGACCCTGCCGGAAGGATTGATGCGCTCTTGTGACCCCTGGTTCTTCCACATCGGGTTGACACTCTTTGATCAGGGGTTAACCACTGCCGTGTCCGACATGGCTACGGGTTTTGGCCTGGGTGCGTCCACTGGCATCCAGCAGATTGACGAATCTCCCGGGTTTGTGCCCGTACCGGGTGACGGCGTGGAAGCCACCAGCCTGGCCATCGGCCAGGGCAATCTGCAGGTCACACCACTGCAGGTGGCCTCTTTCATGGCTGCTCTGGGCAATGGTGGCACACTCTTCCGCCCGCAGGTTATTGAAAAAGTTGAGAACGTTAACGGGGACGCAACCCTGACATTCACCCCCGAAAAGATCAGCAGTCTGCCGGTCAAACCGGAAAACTTGCAGGTCATTCAGGATGCCATGATCAGTGTGATCAAGAATCCGCGTGGTACCGCATATATCCGGTTTTCCGGTTTGGACATTCCGGTGGCAGGTAAAACCAGCACCTCTGAGACAGGTTTCACCGATCCGCACGCCTGGTTTGGCGGTTACACCCTGGCCAATCGGGAGGACAAGCCGGATATAGCCATCATTGTATTTGTTGAAAATGGAGGCGAGGGTTCTTATTATGCCGCTCCAATCTTCCGGCGAATTGTGGAAAGCTACTTCTACGGGAGACCGCAGAGTGTATACTGGTGGGAATCCTCCATCGGAGTCACACGCACCCCCACCCCCCCACCGACAGAAACCCCCGTCCCCTAAGAGCCCTTTCAAAAATTCGGGACCCAACTCACCTTCACCAACAATTCCCGGATGGAATCTGAGAGAAAGAAAACTATTACGACCACAGGCTTAATTGTACGTGCTCAATCAGGTTTTTTTACTGTCCAAACCGCGGATGCTCTGGTCACCTGCCAGTTACGTGGCCGCCTTAAACAGGGCCGGCATCTGGGGGACATCGCCGCCATTGGTGACCGGGTAAGCATCAGCTTGACCACCGATCAAACGGGCATGATCGAATCGATCGAAGAACGCCAACATGCGCTCATCCGCCTGGATCCGCGCCCGCGCGGTGTCTATCAGCAGGTCATTCTGGCAAATCTCGACCAGGTCGTGTTTGTATTTGCCTGTGCCCAGCCCTCCCCGCGCATGCGCATGCTCGACCGTTTCCTGGTGATCGCCGAAAAGCAGCGTATCCCCGCCGTCATCGTTGCCAACAAGATTGACCTGGTGGAGCAGGCAGAGGCTGAAAACCTGTTTGGACATTATCCTGCCCTGGGTTATCCGGTCATCTACACCTCGGCCAGGCAGAACCTGGGGGTGGATGCTTTGCGCATGCAATTGACCGGAAAAATATCCGCCCTGGCTGGACCAAGCGGGGTGGGCAAATCCAGCTTGCTGAACGAGGTTCAATCTGGTTTGGGTTTGATCGTTCGCGAGATCAGCAGCGCCATGAATAAGGGCCGCCACACCACCAATTTCCGCCAGTTGTTACCCCTGCAAGGTGGCGGGTATGTGGGCGATACCCCCGGGCTGAAGTCACTGGCGCTGTGGGACACCGAGCCGGAAGAACTGGATGGATATTTTCCAGAGATCGCCCCGCTGGTCAGCCAATGCAAATACAACAATTGCACGCATAAACCCAACGAGGTGGATTGCGCAGTTCGGAACGCTGTGAATGCAGGCTCGATACATCCCGAACGCTATGAATCTTATGTCCGTTTACGTGCAGGAGAAGAATGATCGAAGAGAACTGGGGTCTGTTGGGGCACGATTGGGCCGTGAACATGCTGCGCAGGCATATTCAAGAGGATGCCGTTCGACATGCTTACCTCTTCACAGGTCCTCCCGGTGTTGGCAGGCGCAGCCTGGCGCTGCGTTTTGCCCAGGCTCTCAATTGTCCGCAGCCACCTGCGCCCGGAGAGGCCTGTCGCGCCTGCCGTACCTGCACACAAATCGAAGCCATGCAATATCCCGACCTGTCCATCTTGCAGGCCGAGCACGAGGGTGGAACGCTCAAAGTGGAACAGATCCGGGCCATCCAGCACGGATTGTCACTCAAACCCTACCAGGGCAGGTATCGCGTGGCCATCTTCCTGCGCTTTCAGGAAGCCAACCCCAACGCCGCTAATGCCCTGCTAAAAACCCTGGAAGAAGCTCCGGCACATGTAGTTCTGGTAGTAATGGCAGATAACCCCGATCAGTTGCTGCCAACCATTGTCTCGCGCTGCGAAGGCCTGCGCCTGCGTTCACTGCCTGTGGAAAGGGTGCAAACTTTCATCCAATCGCGTGGCACCGACCCGGATTCTGCCAGGCTGCTGGCGCACCTGTCTGGCGGTAGACCCGGTTATGCCCTGCGTCTGAAGGATGATCCTCATGGATTGGAGTTGCGCACTCGTTGGCTGGATGAGCTGCATGGGATTCTGTCCTCCAACCGCATCCGGCGCTTTGCCTATGCTGAGAAGTTGACCAGGGATAAAGAGGAAACTCGCCAGGTCCTGGAGCTATGGGGGTCCTACTGGCGGGATGTCATGCTTTTCAGCTCCGGATCAAGTATTGACCTTACCAATATCGACCGCATGCAGGAAATCGAATCACTCGGTAAAATGATCGATCTCTCCCGGGCTCGCCGCCTGGTGATGGACATCGAAAATGGCATCGACCGCCTGGATAAAAATGTAAATGCCCGTCTGTTGCTGGAAGTATTGCTGCTGGATTGGCCTTTTGTAGGATCAGAAAGAAAGTGAGAATCCCGTGAATAATTCAACCAATGACCCTGAACAAGTCGGGAACAGCCCTTTGCCTGATGTGAATCTGGCAGACCTGCCAAAAAGCTTGCGCGAGGCGGTAAAAAGGGCTGATTGGCCCGGGCTTATGCCGGTGCAAATGCGCGGCATACCCTACCTTTTGAAGGGACGTGACATGATGATTCAGGCACGCACCGGCAGCGGAAAGACCGGCGCCTACCTGCTGCCCATGCTCGAACGCCTGGATCCCAAAAGCAGTCATCCGCAGGCGCTCGTTCTCGTACCCACGCGTGAACTGGCTCATCAGGTCTGGCAGCAGGCCAACCTGCTGCTCGACCCATCCGGCCTGCGTAGTGTGGCTGTTTACGGAGGCGTAGGTTACTCTGCACAGAATGAAGCTTTAAAAGGAGGTACACAGGTTGTCATCGGTACACCCGGCCGGGTGCTTGATCACCTGCTTAAACGCACTTTCAATCTCGACCGCCTGCGCATGTTGATATTTGATGAAGCTGATCGCATGCTCTCCATGGGTTTTTATCCCGATATGCAGCAGGTGCAGCGTTATCTTCCTAAACAGGCCGTTCATACCTGCATGTTCTCAGCCACTTTTCCCGCCTCGGTCATGCACACCGCCCGCGAGTTCATGCATAACCCGGAATATCTGTCACTCAGCAGTGATCATGTTCACGTCACCGATACCGAGCATGTTTATTATGTGACCCCCGGTATGGATAAAGACCGCAGTCTGGTACGAATAATCGAAACCGAAAACCCCACTTCTGCCATTATTTTCTGCAACACCAAGGCCCGGGTTCATTACATCGCTGTGGTTCTGAAGCGCTTTGGTTACGATGCCGATGAATTGAGCGCCGACCTGTCACAGAATGAACGCGAGCGTGTCCTTAACCGTGTCCGCAAGGGCAGTTTGCGTTTCCTGGTGGCCACCGATGTGGCTGCCCGCGGCTTGGATATTCCCGAGCTTTCGCATGTCATCCAGTACGAACCACCTTCCGAGGTTGAGAACTATATCCATCGCGCCGGTCGCACCGGGCGCGCCGGGAGCACAGGGGTGGCTATCATGCTCGTCAGTAGTGTTGAAAAATCCGCCCTCGATCGGATCGCCCGGCAATACGACATCCAGATGCAGGAACGATCCCTGCCTACGGATGAAGATGTGGCTGCCCTGGTGGCTGAGCGGCTGACTGCCCTGCTCGAAGCCCGCCTGCGCCAGCGTGACAAACTGCAAACCGAGCGCAGCCGCCGCCTGGCACCCCTGGCACACAGTCTGGCTGAACACGAAGACGAAACCGCCATCATTACCATGCTGCTGGACGATTATTACCAGCAGATGCTGCATACCCCAGTTCCGCAACCCGAAACAGTCAAACCCCCTGAGGCGTCTTCAGAGTCAACACGTGGAAAAACAAAAACCGGGAGAAAGAGTTTGCGTTGGGGCCGGCGCGATAAGTGAACCGCATTGTTGATAATAAATTATCTGACGTTATCCACCAACTCTCAGGTGTACTGTGAAAACAGACTTGAATCACATCAATCTTCGGGGCGTTCTACCTAGAAGAATAAATAACTGGAAAAGGGGTCTACCGATGAAACGGATCATTCTTTCTTTAACAGTTCTGGTCTTGATAAGCTTGGCCTGCGGGCAGACTGCGCAGCTCCCCGCATCGAGTCCCAGCCCTTCCCCCTCATCCACACCTACCACACCAGCCCCGCTTGCCAACCCGGACTTCACCATTGCCATCGAATATGGCATTTTGGGCGTGGCAGATTTTTACATTCCCACCGGAGTGAAATATGCCAAGCTGCAGGATGCCTTTGCCATCTGGGGTAACATCGAGCCTGAACCGGGTGTTTACACCTGGGAACCGCTGGATGCCCTGGTATTGGAATACCAGCAGGCCGGGTTTACCGGGTTACAAATGAACCTGGCAGCCCTCTCACCCTGGGCAGCCTCCAAACCACCTGCGCTCGGAGACCAGGGCGATACCTTCCCCAAACCTGAATATTTGGATGATTACGCCGCCTTTGTGACTGCCACGGTGGAACGCTACGATTCCGATGGGGTGGAAGACATGCCCGGGTTACTGTTTCCGGTCCGGGAATATGGCATCGAGCGTGAGTTCACCGGTTTCTGGCCCGGTAGTGCCGAAGAATATGTCCGATTACTGCGTATCGCTTATCCGGCTGTCAAGTCAGCTGACCCGCAGGCGAACGTGCTGTTGGTAGCCCTGCTCATGACAGACATTTTTGATGGCGCTCCGGATACTACCGAACTGAACCGGCGCCTGGCTACACCCGTCGATTACATGCGTAAAAGCGTGCCCGAGATCCAGACTATCTTGGCTGCCTGTGACGCCTATGATATGGTCGATTTTCACTCCCTGGGAAATTACACCGAGATCCCGCCCACAACAACTTGGATCCGTGCTCAATTGCAGCAAAACGGTTGCGGCGAAAAACCGATCTGGATCGGGGATGCCTTTCCCATGTCCGGCCTGGTCGGTTTCGGTGGCTTTGTGCCACCCACTCCTTTCTCCCCGGTCACTCTCGCCACACGCGATGATATGGTTGCCTTGTTGACAGACATGGCGGATCCCGGCACTCCTGGCTATCCGGCTGCCCGGGATTGGATCTATTCTGAAACCGCCATCGGCCTGGTACGCAAGCTCGTGGTCTCCGCAGGGGAGGGCTTGCGCGGCATCAACATTGGCAACCTGGAAGACTGGAAGACCAGCCTGGCTGGGGTGGACAAGCTGGCAGTGCCGATGTTGGGCGCATCCATGTTCATGGGTTTGACCAATACAGATATAACCAATCAAAAGCCGGGCGGGGAGCTGCCTTTCGATGGCAAGGAGTGGAGCCAGTCCCGCCGCGCCAGTGATCCCCGTCCGGCCTTCTACAGCCTGGGATTGGTGATCAACAAGATCGCCCAGTTCAGTTCGGTTACCCGGGTGGACCTGGGCCCGGATGTTTGGGCGTACGAATTCGAAACCCCGAATGGCCTGGTCTGGGTCTTGTGGTACGATGACGGCCAGCTCCACCTGCCGGGTGATGATACTCCCTCTCAGTCTGTGAGTTTGCCTTTACCTGCTGGTTTCGCCCACCTGACCAGGACCCCCACCCAATTCGGGCAATCCCAACTGGAAGTTCAGGATCTAACAGTTCCATTGACTATGCTTGACATCACGCTCATAGCGAGCCCTGTTTTTATTGAGGTGGCTCCATAAATACCTGCTTTTTCCACTGGTTGGTTTTTACTTATTATCAATTGTTCAACTTTATTATTCCCAAGGAGAAGTAACCTTATGAAAATACAGGATGTCCCCTTCAACACCATCGACTGGAGCACCATCACACCCACCGAACACAAAGGCACCACCGGCATGGCCTACTGGCGCACTTTTGAAATGGGCAACATACGCGTACGCATGGTCGAATATACACCCGGATACTTGGCTGACCATTGGTGCCCGCGCGGCCATGTTTTGTTGGTCATGCAAGGCGAGCTGAACACAGAGTTGGAAGATGGACGGCAGTTTACCCTGACCCCCGGTATGAGCTACCAGGTGGCGGATGATACCCACCCTCACCGCTCATCTACCACCACGGGTGTGCGTTTGTTCATCGTGGATTGAATCTCCCAGAGTCGTCTCAAACCAGGGACGTATGCGCGCCCGGTTCTTTATAAGAAATATTAAAATTAGATTAAAACCCTTGACCATTCAAAACAGGCATGGTAAACTCTCGCCGTTAGACTATCTTTTGAAAGGAGGCGCACTTAATGAATAACACATTGCTTGATACCAAAAGCGTTCGCAACGATGCCAGCAGCGGTGTTGTTTTGCCTTCGCGGAGTGCGCCTGTTGACTGAAAAGATATACGCATAGATTTTTCAGACCACGGAGCACTCAGCCCGTGGTCTTTTTTATCCCCTCCTCCAAGGCGGCCATGGGCAAGAACCGTGGTCGTTTTTTATTATCAAACAAACCATTATTAACATATGCCTGACAGGATTTTTCCTGAGAAGGACAACGACAAGTAAATTTAGAAATGAGGATCGAAAAACATGCCAACAAATCGAATTCACCTTGCCATCCCACCTGTATTGACCGTTGGAAAGCTTCACTTCCCAACCCGCAACCTACCCACCCGTCCTCCGGCTGTGCCCTGGCCTTACCGGAACGACTGATTGGTCTACACCAGCCAGCCTTCTCCGGATCACATAGACCAGGCGCTGCCTCCAAAAAATATGGAGTTTGCCATGACTATTACCGCCCGCCCTTATCGCGATCTTAGCGATTTCAAAGAGATGCAAGCCGTCCTGACTGCAGGCCGGCAGGCGGCCAACCACGCCTACTATGTCCACCCCGGCGACCTGAGCTGGTGGTTGTTCTACACCGACGAAAATTTGCGGGACAAGATCTGCCTGTGGGAATGGAATTCACGCCTGGCAGGTTGGTCGCTACTCTCAACCTCCAGCCGCACCTTCGACGTTTTTGTGACGCCCGAAATGCATGGCCGTTCTTTCGAAGCCAAGATCATGCTGTGGGCCGAAGAATTCCATGCCAGCACCTTGAAAAACCTGCACAGCCGGGATATCCGCACCATGTGGGTGGCTGAAACTGACCTGTCTCGCATCCATTGGCTCGAAATGCGCGGCTTCCTGCCCAGCCCACAGGGCATGTTCCTCATGCAGCGCTCACTTGAGTCCGATCTGCCCGGAATAAAGATGCCACAAGGCTTCCAAGTCCGCCCGGTGGCCGGAGAGCACGAAGTCCGCTTGCGGGCGGCTGCTTCCCACGCCGCTTTTGGTTCCAGTAAATCTTTTGAAGATTACTGCCCGCGTATGCTGCGCTTTATGCAGTCGCCTGTCTACCGCCCCGAAAATGATCTGGTGACCGTGTCACCCGAAGGGCGTTTTGCCTCCTTCTGCCTCCTGTGGCCGGATCCCGTCACTCGGGTTGGTCTGTTCGAGCCGGTTGGCACACACCCCGCTTTCCGGGGGCGCGGCTTGGGCAAAGCCGTCCTGGCCGCCGGGTTGCAGCGCCTGCACGATCTGGGCATGACCCAGACCAGTGTCTGTGTCGAATCTGACAATTTCTCTGCCGCTCGACTTTACGAAAGCATGGGTTTTAAAAAATCATTCCGGTTGCTCACCTATGAGAAACCACTTTAGAGCTATATCAACGGAGTATAAAATGGCTGCACAACAATTGATCAATGAACGCATCCTCGTACCAGATGCCCCGCTCATTCCCGGCCTCATCTACCGCTCCTACCGCGGAGAATCCGATCTGCCCCTCATGCTGAAAGTCATCAACGGCTCCAAATCTCAGGATGGGGTTGAGCGCTCCACCACTCTGCAGGATATCACCAATACTTACAATCACCTCGAGCGTTGTGACCCTTCCAGGGACATGCTCATGGCTGAGATCGACAATCAGTTGGTCGCTTACACGCGCCTCACCTGGAACCGTCAGGATGATGGTCTCACCTTCTACTTAACATTTGGTTTCCTGCTTCCCGAATGGCGCCGCAGGGGCATCGGTTCAGCTATGTTGAACTGGACTGAAAACCGACTGCGCCAGCTGGCTTCTGAACATGATAATACAGGGCCTCGTTTCTTCCAGGCAGGCGCGGCTGATACCGAAAAAGGCACCATAGCACTGCTGGAGAAAGCCGGCTACCAGCCTGCCCGTTATGAGTTCAATATGCAGCGTCCCATCAATGATCCCCTGCCGGCTACACCTATGCCGGCTGGTCTCGAAGTGCGCCCGGTGAAGGATGAACACATCCGCCCCATTTGGGATGCCATGCAGGAAGCCTTCAAAGACCACTGGGGCTACGTACCTGAAAGTGATGAGAATTTTCGTGAGTGGCAGGGTCAGAAGATATTTCAACCCCATCTCTGGAAAGTGGCCTGGGCTGGCGACCAGGTGGCCGGCATGGTTCTCAATTTTATCGACCAGCCTGAAAATGACGAATACAAGCGCCTGCGTGGTTACACCGAAGGCATCAGTGTACGTCGTCCCTGGCGCAAACTGGGTCTGGCCCGCGCCTTGATCGTCCAGAGCATCCAGATGTTCAAGGACATGGGCATGACCGAAACCGCCCTGGGAGTGGATTCACAAAACCTGAGCGGCGCCCTGCGGCTTTACCAGGGTGTGGGTTACCGCCAGACCAAGCAGTTCACCATTTATCGCAAACCCTTGGATTAAGACATCCGAAGTTTCTGCCAGCCTGGTACCACAGGCAGAATCTCCGGAAACAACACCACTCAAAACGGGTACAATAAAGTCGATTGTCCCGATCATAGAAAGGAGTAATTCCATGCAACTACGTTGCACCTATTGCCAGACCATGTTTGCCATCGGTCGCGAGGAAAAATTGATCGCCATTCAGAGTATGAATGACGAGAACTTGCAGTATTACCATGCCCACTGTCCCAAGTGCCGCCGGGCCAACCGCGTTGAACGCCTCAAACTCGAGCACTCCTACCCCAACTGGCAGGCGGATTTGAAGGCCATCACCGATGCCCCTGCTGACGACAGCCAGGCCGGTAAGAAATTATGACCATTCGGGCCGTGTTTTTTGATCTCGGTGGTGTCATTGCCCGTACTGAACAGCGTGAGCCGCGTACCAGACTGGCACAAAGCCTGGGCCTGACCTATGCAGACATCGACAAACTCGTCTTTGAGAATGAGTCCAGCAAGCAGGCCTCGCTGGGCTTCATCACGGAAGACCAGCACTGGCAGAATGTCGCCCTTTCCCTGGGTCTGCCAGGCTCAGAGGGCGAGCGCCTTTGCACCGAATTCTTCGCCGGAGACCGGATTGATCTCAAATTGGTGGATCTGATGCGCAACCTGCGCCCAACCATCAAGGTGGGCGCCATCAGCAATGCCTGGTCCGGGATGCGTGCTTGGATCACCGCTCATAATTTTGCTGACGTGTTCGATGACATGGTCATCTCCGCCGAAGTGGGCTATGCCAAGCCGGATGCCCGCATCTACCAGACTGCTCTCCAGAATCTCCAGGTCCTCCCGGCAGAGTCTGTCTTCCTGGACGACACGCTCAGGAACGTTGAAGCCGCCCGAAAAATTGGCATGCACGCCATTCATTTCGTCCAACCCGGACAGGCTATTGGAGAGTTGGAAACTCTGCTGGCAGCCTGATAACCACTTGGTATCAGGCCAACTCCCCGCTTTCTTGGGAAGGCACGGCCGGACAATAAAATATAAGCATAACTACTTTCATGGCAAGGCGCTCCTCCGGATTGCCTCGCCATCGGGATAATATCCCAACGGGACAATACTATGAGTACCATCACACAAACCAAAACCCTCCTGTGCGAGCTGGGAGATGGGCTGGCCTTGCGCCGTTCCACACCCGCAGATGCAGATGCCTTGGCAGAATTTAACAGCAAGATGCACAGCGATTTCGGCCCGGATAAGCCTGATGAACGTGTCGGCACCTGGGTGCGTGACCTGCTGAGCCGCCCACACCCCACCTTTGACCCGGGTGACTTCACTATCGTGGAGGACACCCGCACCGGTCAGATCGTCTCGTCCCTCAACCTGATCTCGCAAACCTGGTCTTATGCTGGCATCCCATTTGGAGTCGGCCGCCCGGAAGTGGTGGGCACGCATGCCGATTACCGCAAGCGTGGACTGGTGCGCCAGCAGTTTGCAGAGGTCCACAAATGGAGCCTGGCGCGCGGCCAGATGGTGCAGGCCATCACTGGCATTCCCTATTACTATCGCCAGTTTGGCTACGAAATGGCCCTCGATCTTTCAGGCGGACGGGTGGGGTTTGAAGCTCAGTTGCCCCGCTTGAAGGACGTCGAGAGCGAAGCCTACCTCATTCGCCCGGCCGTGGAGAGCGACATCGCCTTCATCATGCAGGTCAGTGCATATGGCAGCCGCCGCTCGCTGGTAATCTGCCTGCGGGATGAAAACGCCTGGCGTTATGAGCTGCTGGGCATGAGTCACAAGAATGTCAATCGCCTCGAGATCCGCATCATTCAGACAGCCGCGGGCGAACCGGTCGGTTACCTGACCCACCCCTGGTTCAACTGGGACACCGGCCTGGTCATGACTTCTTTTGAGCTGAAGCCCGGTGTCTCCTGGCTGGCTGTCACCCCTGCCGTGGCGCGCTACCTGTGGAAAACCGGCGGCGAATATGCCACCAGTGCGGACAAACCACGCCTGGCCTATGCCTTCTGGCTTGGCCTCAGCCACCCGGCTTATGAAGTCTTCCGCGAGAAGCTGCCGCGCCTGCGTGACACGTATGCCTTCTACCTGCGCCTGCCAGACCTGGCCGGCTTTATCCGCCACATCCGGCCTGCCCTCGAAAAGCGGTTGGCGGAGTCTGAACTGGTGGTCGGGCACAGCGGAACGCTCAGCCTAAATTTCTACCGCTCCGGCCTCAAGCTGACCTTTGAATCCGGCCGCCTGACCAGCGTGGAGACTTTCGCCCCCGTCTCCAGCCAGGATGGCGACGCCGCCTTCCCCGATCTCACCTTCCTGCAGCTGCTGTTTGGCTACCGCACCTTCGATGAACTCCAGCTCTCGTTTGCAGATTGCTGGGACAAAGCTGATGAAGTTCGCATACTATTGAATGTGCTCTTCCCCAAACAGTCCTCCCTGGTGCTGCCGCTGGCCTGACATTTCATACTATCGGGCAGGCCTCTTCTTACTTACCATAGGACAGGTATCTCCATTAAAAACGTTGGACAGGTTTCTGCAAAGCATGTCCTTTGGGCTTACCTGATAGAGATACCGATCTTTAGAGAATAACGTCATGAAAATCTTTAACCTCTTCCACTCACAGTTCCAACAGGTGGGCAAACTCAGCCAGCCGGCCAGGCTTTTTTTGCTGGCACTGCTGCTGGACGGTTTCCTGTTCACCGCCTTTGGGCTGTTCTTCAACTTCTATATCCTGGCAGATGGGCACAGCCGTGAATACTTGGGTCTCATCAATGCTATGCCGTCCATCGCCGCGTTAGCCCTGGGACTGCCCATGGGCATGCTCTCCGACCGCATCGGGCGCAAGCGCTCCATGCTGATCGGCTTTACATTGGCCAACATCGCCATTGTCAGCATGCTGGTTGTGCATCAACCCATCCTCATGCTGGTCATGGCCTTCATGTGGGGCGCCACCGGGCAGCTCTATTTCCTCAGCCAGGCTCCCTTCATGATGAAGGTCTCGGATGAAAAGAACCGTGACCTGCTCTTCAGCCTTTCCTTTGGCGTGTTCCCACTCGCCAGCACGCTGGGTAACGCCCTGGCTGGAGTGCTGCCCGGCTTCTTCAGCCGCCTGTTCAACCTGCCTGACCAGAGTGCGGCTGCCTACCAGGCCGTCTTGCTTACCAGCGTCCTGGCCAGCTTTGTGGTGCTGATACCCATCCTGTTCATTAAAGAGCCGCCCAACGTCAACCACACCCCGCACATCCCAATCAAACACGCCACCTTTACTTCCATCTGGGGCATCCTCAAGCGCCCGCTCACCATCCAGCTCACCCTGCCCGGCCTGATCACCGGTATTGGCGCGGCCATGGTGGTTCCGTACCTGAACGTGTTCTTCTCAGAACGCTACCAGATGAGCGACCAGACCCTGGGTATCCTGTTTGCGGTCTCATCCCTGATGATCGGACTGGCCACCTTTATCGGCCCGCGCCTGGTGGGCAACCTGGGCGGCAAGATCCGCATGATCGTGCTGTCACAGGGCGTCAGCCTGGTGTTCCTGATCCTGCTGGGATTCTCACCCTTCGCCTGGCTGGCTGTGATCGGATTCCTGATGCGCGGCACGCTCATGAACATGGTGGCGCCGCTCTTTGATGCGTATGCCATGGAGCGCACGGCAGAAACCGAGCAGGGTACCATCAACAGCCTGCGCAATTGGGCCTGGAACGTGGGCTGGGCGGTCGGGCCGTACCTCTCAGGCATCGTCCAGCAGCGCTACGGCTTCTCACCGCTCTTCCTGATCACAACCATTTTGTATGCCGTGGCCATCCTGCTGACCTGGGTCTTCTTCGGCAACAAATCGCGCTTCAGCCCCCAGCCATCTGCGGCCTGATAATAACCCCCCCTATGTCATTGCTTCAGGCTGGCCGTTCTTTCCAGCCTGAAGCAATCTCTTCCCCTTGTGGGATCTCCTCGCCGGGAAGGAGACTGCCACCCCAAAATACATCGGGGCCTGTGGCGACCGGTAAAAAACATCCGGCTCTCGCAGTGACAGTCTACAATGATAAAACCCTCACACAAAGTCCCCTCTTTCCCTCCAAAATCCGGTACAATAAAGTTATATGGGAACTCTCTATCTGGTAGCTACACCCATCGGCAACCTCGAAGACATCAGCGCCCGCGCCCTGCGCATCCTGGGGGAGGTCAAGCTGATCGCAGCCGAAGACACGCGTCAGACCCGCAAGCTGCTGACCCATTTTAATATCCACACGCCCACCACCAGCTATTACGAGCACAACAAACTCAGCAAGCTGGATGAGGTGTTGACCGCCCTCGCGGCAGGTGACGTGGCTCTGGTCTCGGATGCCGGCACCCCGGCGCTGAATGACCCCGGTTACGAGCTGGTGCGCGCCGCCCTGCAGGCCGGCCACACGGTCAGCCCGCTGCCGGGAGCCTGCGCCCCGATCGCCGCCCTGGTGGCTTCGGGACTGCCGACTGACTCCTTCGTCTACCTGGGTTACCTGCCTCGCAAAGCCAGCGAACGCCGCCAATTCATCCAAAGCATCGAAAACCTGCCCTATACGCTCATTTTTCTCGAATCCCCGCACCGCCTGGTGGAAGCCCTGGCCGACCTGGAGTCCATCTTGGGAGATCGGCAAATGTCCGTGGCGCGTGAACTGACCAAGCTGCACGAAGAGATCCTGCGCATGCCCATCTCCCGTACGTGCCGTCATTTTGACGAACACCCTCCGCGTGGCGAATTCACCCTGGTGGTGGCTGGCTGCCAGCCACAGGAAGCCGAAAAATGGTCCGAACCGCATCTCATGTCGGCCATCATGGCTGCCCTCAACCGAGACGAAGCCAGCGCCTCCCTGGCCGCCCGCCTGGCATCCGAATCCGGCTGGGAGCGGCGTGAGGTCTACAAGCTGGTCGCCATGATCAAGGCTGAGACTCAGTAGATTTCCAACTTACACCCTTTAAATTAAATCTGGTTGGGCGGGTCTGTTTTTCCGACCCGCCCACTGCAAACAATTCACCCTCTCCAAATTCTCAATCGAGATTTGGGGAGGGCTGGGGTGGAACTGTTTATGTCCGTCGGGGTGTGTAGGGGCGTGGTCTCCACGCCCTTTTTTGTTCTTATTCAGTTGTAGGGGCGGGTTTTGTTTCTTCAACCCGCCCGCATTTCCTCCCCCAAATCGGGATTTGGGGGCACCACGAACAGGAACCAGCCGCAAGGAGCACCTTCCATTACCTGGGTTTCGCCCGCCCAGGTAGCCTGCAGAAACACATAAACTCAAGAGTGCGGGTGAGCTGTTATGGAATTCCTCCCAGTTCAACGATTTTTTCCAGGAACACCTCCACCACACCTGGGTCAAATTGCGTCCCTGCGTGTTTTCTTAGTTCCGACATCGCCTCTGCATGTGAGCGTGCCTCTTTGTACACGCGCTTATCTATGATGGCGCTGTACGAATCGACTACAGTGAGGATACGCGCCCCGAGGGGGGTTGCCTCGCCTGCCAGCCCATCGGGATAACCTTTGCCGTCGTAGCGTTCATGGTGATGCAGCACGATCTGCGCCGCACCTGCCAGGTGTGCGATGGGCGCCAGAATTCGTGCACCGATGGATGGATGCTCACGCATCTGCACCCATTCAGCCGGGTTGAGGTGGGATGGTTTTTGCAGGATGGCGTCCGGAACACCGATCTTGCCGATATCATGCAAGATGGCACCATAGCGTAGATCCTCCAGCTCGTGCTCCGTCATCCCCATCTCGCGGCCAATGGCGAGTGCCATTATTGCCAGGCGTTCGGCGTGGTCTGCGGTGTAGGTATCTTTCGCATCCACAGTGTTGGCCAGTGCGAAAACGGTTGCCAGGTAAGACTCTTCGAGTTGTACGAAGAGCTCAACCCGGAAAAGGGCGCTGGCGGTCTGTTCGCCGATGCTGTGGATAAGTCTGATCTTATCCGGCGAGAATGGCTCGCGTTCCTCGCTGCGCTCCTCTGCAAACATCAGGAGGCCGAGGGCGCGTTCACCGGACCACAAGGGCATTAGACACACACTTTTAGCCATGCCGAGAAAGAGCATCTCCCGTTCGCTATCTGAGAGATCGGGGTTGTCGGTAAAGATCACGCTGGGCGTATTTTGGTCCAATACACGCTGGTAGAACTGGCTGGAGCCAAGCGTGCCTCGCTCCCCCACTTTCAAGTTGTAATCCAGAATTCGAATGGGATAGGCAGCGCGAATGACAAACTCGTTGCCTTCAAGGAGAGCCACGCGAGAAAATGTCACATGGACAGTTTCAACCGCATAACGGGTAACGAGGTCGAGTATGGAGTCGAAATCGTGGGTGTCAGCCAGGGCGCGCGCGAGATCGTAAAGAGCAGTAATTTCGGTGCGGCGGGTCTGTTCCTGTTCATAAAGAAGCTTGTTCTCCTCGTTTCGGTGAATGAGTTCACGCGACGCGTTGCGCACCAGTGTGAACAATGAGCCGTAGAGAATAAGGAAACCCAACCCGACGCCGATCCAGACAAAGCGCCGTGTAGCGGCGATGATCGGCTCGAGAACGGCGAAATCATGGTAGATCTCATACACGCCCACAATCTCATTCGAACCGGCAAGCTGGATTGGCACATACACCTCTATCAGTCGTGGGTAGAAGTCTTTTTCTCCCACGTTCTCCAGCTTGTCGAGTGTAGAAACTTCCGCGGCAATCTCCCCGCCCAGCGCCTTCTCAAGCTCGTCGGATACGGGGAAGTATTGGCCTGCCAGGTTCTTTTCGTCTGAATAAACCACCATTCCACCCTTGTTCCAAATCTTTACGTGGACGATATGCCCATGCAGAATATCCTTGCGGATCAGCGCGTCAATCTGTGCGAAGCGGACAGATTCTAAGGGAGCGGATAGATCTGCCAGGCTCAGGTTAGGGCTCACAACGAGAGCCACCTGGTCAGCAGCGCTATGAGCCTCCTGCTGGAGGGTGTTTTGTTCCAGAAGATTTTCGAGACTCCATGCAAAGATGATGGCAATAACTACGGTGATGAAAGCGCCGAGAATAGAAAAAGATGTCAATAGACTGGGTTTCCCGCCCAATACACGTTTCATGCTGCTGTCTCCCACTGGCAAGCCATCTTGTTGGCTTACAAACTCATTACAATGCTGCCGCCCTTCTGCTTCTATGGCTTTTTTCCAACTTAATACCATATTTGCTGCGAAGTTTTTGTTTTTTATGCAAAAAGCATTCTTATACAGCTTAAATCATAGCAGAATATTAAAAATAAGCGTATTATGCAGCGAATCTTCAACAAAACAATATTACCGAACCTGTAAATAATATACAATATTCCTTATTCAAAAACAAGAGGATAAAGTATGAGATACCTAATTATGGTAAATATCCTGACTTGCTCGTTGCTGGTCTCCTGACTCTCACACCCACCAGACCGACCGCGTGCGTCCCCCCGCAGGTCCCCGAAAGGGGAACGGGGGAAGGTCTCCGAAACAGTCTTGGATGGATCCCCAATTACACATACTTCCCCAAATAGAGATTTGGGGGACGTGTGCCCCGCATGGGGTAGGTGGCGCCGAAGGTCCCGGCCTCTTTTTCCGGGGTTTGTTCCTCCGACTGGAGGCTCACGACCGAATGGAGTCCCCAAAGGGTGCGCTTCCCAAAACCCGGGATACGCGCTATAGTCAATAAAAAAACAGGAGACCCCCCCCATGACAACTTCTGACAAATCCCCCCAAGCGCCCACCTCCCTGGGTGCACGCCTGAAATACCGCTTCGACAACTTCATGTCACGCGGCACGCTGGCACTCGTCAGCGGACTGGGACTGCTCTCCCTGGTCATCATTTTCCTGGCCGGGGTGGTCATCAGCCTGGGTGGTCTGATCCTTGCACCGGCTGGCAGCACCCAAGGGCTTTCATTCGGCGAAGCCGCCTGGGAATCCCTTATGCGCACGCTGGATGCCGGCACCATGGGCGCGGACGAAGGCTGGGGCTTCCGTTTTGCCATGCTGGTCGTCACCATTGGCGGTGTCCTGATCGTCAGCACACTGATCGGTGTCTTGACGGCCGGGGTGGAATCCAAACTTGAGCAACTGCGCAAAGGCCGCTCGCACGTTCTTGAATCCGGCCATACCCTCATCCTGGGCTGGTCCACGCAGGTTTTCACCATCTTATCCGAGCTGATGGAAGCCAACCTCAACCAGAAAAAAGCCCGCATCGTCATCCTGGCCGATAGGGACAAAATCGAAATGGAGGAAGAGATCAAGGACCGGGTCACCATCCGGGGCTACACACGGGTCATTTGCCGCTCCGGCCTGCCCATCGACCTGGGTGACATCGAGATCGGCAGCCCGCATACGGCCCGCTCCATTATCATCCTCCCACCTGAAAGCAGTGACCCCGATTCGCATGTCATCAAGTCCGTGCTGGCCATCACCAACAACCCCAAGCGTCACCCGCAGCCTTACCACATCGTCACCCAGGTGCATAACCCGGATAACATGGAGGTTATCAAGCTTTTGAGCGGCAGGGATCATGTTCAGGCCGTCCAGACCGGTGACCTGATCGCCCGCCTTACTGCTCAGACTTCACGCCAGTCTGGCCTGTCGGTGGTGTACACCGAGCTGCTCAATTTTGGCGGCGATGAGATCTACTTTTATGATGCTTCAGCCCTGGCTGGCAAGACCTATGGTGAGACCCTGCTGGCATTCGAAGATTCAGCCGTTATGGGTCTCCTCCGCCCGGATGGCAGCACCCTGCTCAACCCGGCCATGGATAGCCTCATCCAGACGGGGGATCAGGTCTTTGGCCTGTCGCAGGATGACGACACCCTGCGTTCCTCCGGCCTGACTGCCTATCCCGTGGACGAATCCCTGCTGCAACCCAGCCGCCCAGCCTCCCAACCCATTCCGGAGCGGACCCTCATCTTGGGCTGGAACGAGTGCGTCAGCACCATGCTGAGAGAGCTGGATCATTATGTGCCGGCTGGTTCCCGGGTGGACCTGGTTACCAGTCTGGATGCCCGCCTGGCGTTTGAGACCTGCTGCCAGAACCTTAAAAACCAGAAGGCCAGCTTTTTCCAGGCAGACCCCACCCATCGCAAAGTCTTGAACGAATTGAATGTGGCTGAATATGATCATGTCATCGTCTTGAGCGAAGCCGGCCTGGACGTGCAGGAGGCGGACGCCCGCACCCTGGTCACGCTCCTGCATTTGCGCGACCTGGCTGAACGCGACGCCACCCCCTTCTCCATTGTCAGCGAGATGCTTGACCTGCGCAATCGACAACTGGCCGAAGTAACCCATGTGGACGATTTCATCATCAGTGAGCACCTGGTCAGCCTGATGATGAGCCAGCTCTCAGAGAATCCGAAACTGCATACCATATTCACGGATATATTTGACCCAGATGGCTCCGAGATCTACCTCAAACCTGTGGGCAATTATGTCAGGAGCGGCGTGCCGGTCAATTTCTACACCCTGGTCGAGGCCGCCCGCCGGCGCAACGAGACCGCCATCGGCTACCGCCTGGCCCATCAATCCGGCGACCCGGCAGCTTCCTACGGGGTTCACACCAACCCGAAGAAATCCTCCCTGGTAACCTTCAGCCCGGAGGATAAGCTGATTGTGCTGGCGGAAAGCTGAAATGTAAACCGACCATGTGGCCCCAACAACGCGGGGACACGTAGGTATGCCTCAAAGGCGTGCTTTGCAGAAACCTGCCCACATATTAAGAAATAAAAAAACAGCATGATGTGGATATGCAGCGGTTTGCAAGGTGGAGGTTTCAGCGGGTAAAGAAGCTGACGCTCTCGATGTGGAAGGTGTGCGGGAACAGGTCGAATGGGGTTACCTGCTGCAATTGGTAGCCCCCGCTCAGCAGACGCCGGGCATCGCGTGCCAGGGTGGCCGGGTCACACGAGATGTACGCCAGGGTTTTCGGCTGCATGGCGAGCATGGCCTCCAGGGCGCTGCGCTCTAGTCCGGCGCGCGGTGGGTCCACCAGGATGACATCCGGCTTCAACTGCAGGGCTGGCAGCGCCTGTTCAGCCGTGGCTTCGTATAGCTCCACGTTATCAAACTCGTCCAGGTTAAGGCTGAAGTCTTCGCAGGCTGTGGGTGAAACCTCAATGCCGATCAAACGGCGGACATGCGGAGCCAGGAAGGCGCTGAACAAGCCTGCGCCGCAATAAACATCCAGCAGAGTATCCAGGTTGTCCGGCAGATTGGCCAGCAGGTGATCGACCAATTCCTCAGCCATGCGGGTGTTGACCTGAAAGAACGAACCGGCTGAGACATGGAAGCTGCGGTTTTGAGATAAGCTGGTGGGTTGAATTTCCACCCGGATATGGTCATCTCCGGCCAGCACCAGGCTCTCCCCTTCAAACAGGTGCACTACCGAAATCCCGGCCTGTAACTCCAGTCCGGGGATCTCGGGTTGGCGGCTTTCGAGCAGCAGCAGGATATCCTCATTCGCACCCAGGCGCAGGCTGAGACGCTCGATCCCGGTCTCAGCTTCCAGCTCCAATTGGGGCCAGAGGGCATTCAGCGGAGCTTCCGGCAGATGGCACTCGCTGACCGGTACAATGCGCCTGGAGTTGGGAGACAGGAATCCCAGGTGGCCGTCCGGTTGCAGGTGGAATTGCACGTGGTTGCGGTAGTTCCACGGGTTGGGGCAGGATTGGATGGGTTGGATGGGTGGGTTGGGGATCTGCCCAATGCGGGTCAGTTGATCTCTCAGGATGCTTGTTTTGACTTCCAGTTGGGATGTGTAAGGCATGTGCTGGTAGTGGCAGCCACCACAGACCCCAAAATGTGGGCAGCGCGCCGGGATGCGTTCGGGCGAGGTCTGGATGACTTCAAGCAGCTCCGCCCGGGCATAGCCTTGTTTCTCCTCCAACAGGCGGATGCGGACATGTTCACCAGGTAGGGCAAATGGCACAAAAACTGCCCGGGCATCGGGCAGACGACCCATGGCATCACCGCCATAAGTGAACTTGTCCAGGCTGACCAGGATGGATCCATCCGCCACAGTGCCTTCAGTCCTTGTGGCGAAGTTTCCAGAGATAATCCAGCGTAGTTTCCAGCCGGGAGGCAAGTAAATCCGGTTTTCCGGTGGTGACATCGTCACCATTTTCGAAGACCGCATAAGGGATGGAAACATCCCGCACATGCAGGAACACCGGGTCTGCCTGGCTGAAAGTCTCCCAATCATCCAAATGGTAGAGCTGCTCCATCTTGGAGTCTGACAGCCCATGTTCCAGTATGCTGTCCGGACGCTGCGGGTTATAACGCAAGCGGTTCTTACGTGAAGCTTCTTCAAATGGGACACGCACGTAAAGCACGACTGCCCGCCCCAGCAGTTCATCCGAAAAATGTGGAAAAGCCCCAGCGTAACCCCCGTGCTGGCTACCGCGTGAAAACTCCACCAGGGTGGTATTGCGGCGGTGATAAGCCGGTTGATCGCGCCGGCGCTTTTGGTAATCCAGGTCGAGGCGTTCGATCAACACATGCCAGAGATCCGGGTTGATGAAATAGCCATCCTCATCGGTGTGCAGGCGCGGACGGTTGAAACGCCGGGTGAGCAGGGCATCTTCTTCGAACCAGGCCCACAACATGGGGAAATCATCCAGGATGTCCAACTTCACCAGGTGATAACGCTCCCGGCGGGTTTTGGCAGGCAGGTGTTTGAGAAAATCGATGATCTCACTCTTCCCGGATGCAGGTCTGCCGATCAGGATGAGTAGATCGAAAGTGGCAGGCACCTATTTGATAAATAGCGCCAGGATGCTATTCTGGAAAAAAGACAGGACCACTAAAACCGTGATGAAGGAACCGGCCAGGATGCCGATGCGCTTCAACTCACGTTTGATATTTGAATAATCGGGGTTGAATTCATCACGGGAGAAGGCGCTCCCGCTGGTCTTGGTGCCGTATGAAGCCTGGCGTTTGTTTTTCTTGCTCATAATACTGGGTACTCCTAAGGATTTTGAAGTGTGGCTTTGACAACAATGCGCTTGTTGTCTACCATGTAAGGATAACACGAAATCAGGGTTACAGTCGAATTGTTGGTGGGAGCCATGACCTCCACCTGGGTGGGTTCCACGATCTGGGTGCCGGTGACAATGTACACATACTGGTGTGTGATGGTGAATAATAGGATGGTATCGCCTGGTTTAAGCCTATCCAGGTCTTTGAACACTTGGTCATAGATGTCGTTATGTCCGGCCATGACCAGGTTGCCGGGCTGTCCGGGGTTGGGTGTCCCGAGGTGCTGCCCAACGCCCTTGCGCAACTGTTCCCAATTATCTCCCTGGAAGACCCTTGAGTCGACTTTAATAGCCGGAATTTGAATATTAATGACGGCTTCAGGACCGGCGGTGGGGATGGGCAGGTTCTCGTACGATCTGGCAATATCCTGCAGGTGGGCAGGGATCTCGCCCCAGTTTTGCTGGTTGACTTCAGAGATCTCGGGAGAGACATGGCCGGAGGGTAACACCACGGCTGTGACCAGCGGGGTGGGTTCCGGGGTGGTCATTTGCCAGGCAGCCGCTACTTCCTGGTTCAGGGTGCGCAGCAAGCCCATACCGTTGAAGAGGATGCCCGCCAACCCCAGGATGGCCAGGACTTCCACTGCGAAAAGAATGCGGTCAGCCCAACGTCGCCGCGCAGAGCGGGGCATTGGTGCTGCAACCGGCTGTTCTTCGGGCAGGGAGCCAGGCTGGGTTTGCAAATCTTCCAGCGTTTCAGTGGGCAGGTTGGGGGCAAGGTTTAACGCACGACCAGTTTGGCGAAAGCGTTCCAGTCGATCCTTGCGGGAAACAAGACGCTTATCCAGTAGCAGGCGGCGCAATTCATGTTCGGTTAGTTCTTCGGGTCTTACTCTTCTTGCCATCATCGCACGGGGATTATACCGCGAGAGAGAGGATGCGGGAGGCAGGCAGGTTATTTTGCGGGGGTATTCACCGGCTGGCGGAGGATGGTACGCAGCTTTTCGGGAGCAGACAGGCGCGGGTCACCCAGGTAGATCTCATGGTGTTTGCCACGCCGGATACAGCCCTGTGTTTGGATGAAAGCATGCAGTTTTTCAATGTTGGGCGCTTCGTCAGAATAGGGACCCAGGTGCATGATCTGGGCAGCCTGACCTTCAGGGTAGCTTTCAAAACGGATCCGCTCGAGACCAGGTAGATATTTTTTGTGTTTGACTTCCAGCAGTACACTGGCGACCAGCTGGGAGGTGACAAATACTGGTTGCAGGATCATCATGGTCCACAGCCAGTCATCCTTGCTGGTTTGAGTGAACTGGTTCATGTCTGGAACCCACCATAAGCCTTCGAGCGGCAGAACGCCATAGTCCAGTCCGCTTTCACCCTTTTTGATCTTGAATTTGAGTCCATAGGAGAGGGAATACAGGGCTTCCACAGCCTGTTGATATTCGGGTGCGCTATTTGGGTCGCCTTTTCCATCGATCATCAAGTAGTTCAAGGGAGGTATCTGCACCCATTTTGGCTGGGAAGTGGAGGCGGTGTACCAGTCTCCATATTCTTTTTTGTAATCGATCTTTGCCATAGCCGCCACCTATCCTTTCCTGGCTGGGTTAATCCGCCAGGCCGCGATTATGCAGGCGCGCGTGCTCCCAATCGCCAAAATCAGCTGGTGGGTGGATCATTTCGGCTTCTGGTTTACGCACAAGCACAGCCACATCATTTGGGCAGCCGGTAACGCACAGTCCACAGCCAATGCAGTGCTCCACATCAACCACCGAGTAACCATCCCCCTCTGAAATGGCTTTCACTTGGCAGCGCTCAATGCAGGTGCCGCAGTTGTTGCAGGTAAGGGGGTCAATGACAGCATAATAATTGGCAAACGCCACTGAATTTTCCAGGCCATATTCGGTTATGCCTCGCAGGATCCCACAGCAGCAGCCGCAACAGTTGCAGACATAGCCCACACCTTTCATAACATTGCTGACGGTGTGAACCAGCCCAACCTGCTCACAACGGTCTAGTAAGGCCAGGGCTTCGGTTTGCGAGATATCGCCCGGGCGAGGCGAGGACCGTTCCACCTCCGAAAAATTCAAGCACATATTGACAGGAAAATCACAGGGTTCGTCAATTTGAGCCTTCTGCACGCGGCAGATGCAATCACGCACGTTGAATGTTTTCGATTTCAGCAGGATGGCACGCACGTCATCATATGGCAGCACCCATTCGGTTTTTATTGCGGCCTGGGCGGGGACGACACGATGCAGGGCAGGCTCCAACCCCATGATGCCAGCCGCCCCGCCATTGGCAAAGTACTCCTCGGTTAGGTGGGCTAGTTCGTGATCCATCAACTCCAGCGAGGCTTCATACACACCCACCACAAAAGGCGCAAGTCGAAAAAGCACCTGCCCATCCTGCTTGTCGATCCAGACCATGCCACGCCTTGTCATCTTGAAGAGTTGTTTGCTGATATCTTCGGGGGGCAGACCAGCCTGGCTGGCGATCTTCTCCACCGGCTCATAGGCTCCGGTCAGCTGGGCAGCCAGGGCAGCATCTTCGGGTGGAAAGATTTTCTTCAGGATCTTAAGTTCCACATTGGATGATGTTCGGGGAAATCCATTTGGCAATCGATTCATTGCATCGGCCAGGCGGGCATAAATTTCATCAGTCATGGGGGAGAATCTCCTTATCCTGGGCAAGGAATTTTCGGGCAGGCATGTGAATTTTACTTTTGGATACTGCTTTCTGCATCATTGTGTGAACTTGCACTTATAGTGTCATTTTCAAATAGCAAAGATGAGAATCAACTATTCGCACAGGTCTCTGTAATATACAACAATTATTCTCAACTATCAACCCCACGGGGATTAATTTTTCAAACGGGCAGGGTGGCGTCTGGAGAAATGGTGTTAACCTGATTGCGGCCATTGGCCTTGGCGCGAAAAAGTCCCAGATCTGCTCGACGAATGAGGTCATCCGTTGAGTCTCCACTCACAAAGCGGGTGACTCCAAAACTGCAGGTGATGGGGGAAGAATTCAAGATATGTGCCTGTTCAAGTTCTTTGCGCAATCGTTCGGCCAGAAAATTCGCAGTATCTTCATCAGTATTGGTCGCGACACAAACAAATTCATCACCTCCCCAGCGGCCGAAACGATCCGTACTGCGCAAACTATTGCGAACAAGCCGGGCAGTTTTCACCAGTACGAGATCACCAATGGCATGACCATAGCGATCATTGATATGTTTGAAATAATCGATATCAAACATAATGATTGCCAGAGGAAGACGATGACGATCGGAACGTTTTATTTCTTCATCGATATATATTTCGAGTTGACGGCGATTATCCATCATGGTGAGGGAGTCAGTCATAGCCAATTTTGAATTGACATCTGACATCATCTGGGAATTAATATAGTATTCGCGTATGTAAGACATCATGTAGAGAATGATGACGTAGAACATGCTGGCCAGATACAACTCAATCAGCAAATAAAAGTTGTGAGGGTTTACTCCGATTGAGTCTGACTGTACCAGGATAATGACCCCCATCGAGGCTATCAGGATAAAAAATATTAACGAGCCTACCAATGCGCGTCGAATATCCAACAGGCTGAAACCCAAAATATAAATAAATGGGATCCAAAGCAAAAAGTTGGATTCAATCTGGGTGCCATCGAAGATGGCGCCCTGCAAAACAGTGTATATTTTTATGGAAAAATAGATGAAAGTAAGACAGTAGGTAAAATACCCAAATGATTTTATTGATATGAGCTTTGACCACAATAGAACGAAAATGAAGCAGAAGAAATATGCCATGATTGGGTATGCATACTGGTCCAACCAGGCAAGTTCACCAATATAAAAAGAGACTCCCCATAAAAATAGTAAACAAATTACTGCCAGGGGAGTGGATACCAGGAAAATCAGGCGTTTGGCGGCCTGAACCGTATCGGTTTGGGCTTTGACTTTCAGGGATGTTTTCTTCATACTTTCCAAGCCGTTAAGAACTTTTAACCTTTTTGTGGCTTCAGTATACTTTTTTTTACATGCTTTACAATAGGCAGATGTACTGAATTTTTGGGTAAATTTGGCCGGGTTGCCATCCACGTTTGCAGAGGATTTTCATAACGTGGTTTTTTGATCTCCCAAAAGGTAAATAAATACATAATAATGAATCTGCAGTGGAGGATGCGTAAGCTTAACGAAAATATCTCGTTAGGTTTTGGGGGCGTACAGAATGCGCCGCTGCCTTAATTAGCCAGGGATGTCAGGCTTCGGATTAACCCAAACAGCAACGGGCAGGCGATGCACAGGCTTAGCACCAGGCAGATGATGCCGACAATGAGACCCCATTTCAATCCGCCAGCCTGCCGCTCGAGGACGGCTTCAGATGGCTTCTCTGGATTGTAATAAACGGTCACCTGTCCCCCAACCGGGTAGCGCTCGAGACTCTTTTGAACAGAGGCCGGGTTCTTTTGGGCTACCATGCCTCCAAAGGCAAGACGTTTACCGGAGAGAGTCTGTCCGCCAACCGGGTAAGAGTATTCAACCGATGGATAATAGGCATAACTCTCGTTACCATCATCATCTCGATTAACACTGCGCTTTACCTCAGCCAGGGTGACCGTACCGGATGTGCTCGGCCAATTCTGGCTTTCTTCGGCTTTCTTTTTGCTGCGCAGGCTGAAGATCACAAGATAGATGCCCAGTGCCAGCAACGCCAGAACGAAGATGCCGCCGCACAAGCTTGCAAACAAGATGGGAATAAATTCTCCAGACATATGGGCTCCTTTTGGTTGACTTATGCCATTTTGCGAATACGAACTTCAATTTGCTTTTCAGTCTGCAGAAGGTTCTCCAATTTTGATGTGTCTGTCTGCCCATAGTGGTATGGATACAGGATGCGGGGTTTGAAAGAGAAGGCTGCCTGAGCAACCATTTCAGGTGTCATGGTATAGGGCAGGTTCATGGGCAGGAAAGCAATATCAATGCCTTTTAATTTACCCATTTCCGGGAGGTTCTCGGTATCTCCGGCGATGTAAACACGCTGGTCCCCAAAAGTCAACACATAGCCATTGCCCTCTCCTTTGGGGTGGAAGGGATCTCCATTTCCCCGGGTATTTATCTGGTTGTAGGCGGGTACGGCTTCCAGCGGGATGCCCTTGACGGTTTGTTTGTCTCCATTTTTCATAACCAGCCCACCTTTCAACTGGCGTTCACAGGCCTTGGTATAGATGATCTGCGTGCTGGTTTTGAGTACCTGGTTGAGCGCGGTAAGGTCCATGTGGTCACTATGCTCATGGGTCACCAGGATGATATCAGCTTTGGGGAGCAGGGCATAATTGGCCTGTTTGGAATACGGGTCAACATGGATGATCAAGCCATTGATCGCCAGGATCAGGCTGCCATGACCTATGAAGGTGATCTCCAGGGAGCCGGCCGAGGTGGCAAACCGGTCAAGTTCAAAATTTTGTGTAGGGAGCATTTTAATTCTCCTTTTGATAAAAATCACCCCCGCACCGAATTCTTGACGGGAATGAGGGGTGATTTGAAAAGATGCAGAGATTTTCAACGTCAGGAGAAGCTCTGTACGAAAAACAGGAGGATATTATTTCGAATTATTTCAGGCAGCGTATTTTTCCATAATAAGATCTACGATCTTTTTATCATTTTCAGAGAGTTCCAGTATCTCAAAACCAATATTATAGAAGCTGGGTTCCATGCGGTCTGGACGCACCCACTTGGCCTGGGCTGTGAAGTTTATGAAAGGTTGTTCAAAGTTCTCGTCGGTCAGGTCGAGCCGCAGTCTATAAGGCTTGTCAATAGGCAGTATTTTTTGAGAATCGATCAGAAAGCCTTTTGTGGTTATTTCCAACAATATGCCCAACTGTTCATAGGTTTCGGCATTTACAACGGACACATAATAAGAAATCTTGATTCGTTTGTTGGAACGTCTCTCCTTCTGCATAAGACCTCCTTGTCACAATTACTGATTCTTCCATTAGACTCTGAACTTGTCATCATCTCTTTTCTCACGATCGACAAGCATTTGGTTCAGATACTTAGGCAGTACTTTTTAAGTATAGCATGAATGGTCAATACCCATATGTTGGAATAAAGGAAGGTTTTTGTGGATACCCTGTGCATGATCTCTTTGGATCTTTCATCCGGATAATAGCGGTTGAGTTGGGTGGGATTGAGGAGGATCATATTTGCTCCTGGTCTGATATTTGAGGAGATTATTTTTCCAGCCAGATGGTAACCGGGCCATCATTGTGAATCTCGACCAGCATGTGTGCCCCGAATTCCCCTTTTTGGGTTGCCACTCCCTGGGCAGACAGCAATTCCACAAAACGATCTACCAGGGGGCTGGCGGTCCCAGGCAAAGCCGCGTCCGTGAAGGAAGGCCGCCTGCCTTTGCGTGTATCCGCGTACAGGGTGAATTGTGATACGACGATGGCCTCACCGCTGATATCCAGAATGGAGTGGTTGAACTTGCCATCCTGATCTTCAAAAATGCGCAGGTTGGATATCTTTTGCGCCAGAAAAAGGGCCTGTTCTTCCCCATCTGTATGGCCGACGCCCAGCAGAATGACCAGGCCAGGTCCGCTCTCGGCGATGACCTTCCCGTTGACGCTCACTTTTGCGTGGGATATTCTTTGCAGAAGTGCTCTCACTGGCAGCCCCTCTCACCACAGGATTTATCCTGGTGTATAAAGAATAATTTTTCAAAGTCCTCTCAAACAAACGAGAGAGGGAAGCTAAATGTGGCGCCCCGGTTGTTCTATTTCAGAGGGGCAATTGAATGGCTGCGCGCACTTTTGCCATGGTCTGATCGGCAATAACACGGGCGCGTTTGGCTCCATCGTGCAGGATATCCCAGACAGCCTGGGGGTTGGCATCCAGTTCGATACGTTTCTTGCGGAACGGTGCCAGGTGATCGTTCAAATTAGCCGCAAAGCGTTTCTTGCATTCCACACAACCGATACCTGCCCGGCGGCATTCCACGTTGATCATTTCCACTTCCCCGGCGGGAGAGAAGATCTTGTGCATGGAGAAGACATTGCATACATCCGGATCGCCGGGGTCATCTCTGCGAATGCGCTGCGGGTCTGTCACCATCTTGGAGATACGCTTCTGTGTTTCTTCAGGTGTGGAAGCCAGTTCGATGTGATTATTGAGGCTCTTGCCCATCTTATTGACGCCATCAATTCCCAGTACTTTGGGGATAATGGTATTTTTCATTTGCGGTTCGATCAGGGCATCCGAGTTATAACGGTAATTGAAGGAGCGAACCAGCTCGCGCGCAAATTCAATATGAGGCGCTTGGTCAATTCCCACGGGTACCAGGTTGGATTGGTATAAGACAATATCTGCTGTCATCAAGACCGGGTAACCCACCAGGCCATAATTTACATTGTTGGGGTTCTCACGAATTTTTTCCTTGAAGGTTGGCAGGTCGGTAAGTTTACCCAGCGGTGCGACCATGGAGAGGAAAGTATGCAATTCCGTCACTTGGGGTACCTGTGATTGTACAAACATGATGGTTTCTTCCGGGCGGATGCCGGCTGCCAGCCAATCAAGAGCCATATCATAGGTATTTTGGCGCAAGTTGAATGTATCTTCCACCGTGGTCAGGGCATGGATATCGACAATGCAATAGACACATTCATAATCATCCTGCATGGCTACATAATTCTTGATGGCTCCCAGGTAATTACCGAGATGCTGTCGCCCGGTTGGACGGGCGCCTGAGAAAACACGGCCTTTTTTGACGGACATACTTTGCCTCACTGAGATAGAATTTTTCTTACCTGACCAAGCACTTCACCTGGTTCGGCGTGCCGTCCGGTTTGGAGCTTGGAATAGACCAGGGATCCATTCACTTCCACTTCAAACCTGCCTCCATCTGAAGGTTGCAGGCTGATGCTGTCGATTTCGGGTTCAAAGTTCTTGATTAATGTCTTTACCAGGTCAACGGCCCGGTCGGTATAATGTCAGACTGCACAATAAACAATATTGATCTTTAGTAACATAAACAGATTTCCAATGGTTCTTTTCAAATTTTGATTCCGGGGCTCACTTTTTTGAGAAGTTACTTCCCAAGTTTCTTCGAATTGCATGTGATTATGAAATTATAACATATCGAAAATTCTCTCTGCCAGCGGTCTGATTTTAGAAAGCAGGAATTTCCAAGCCGTCTGCCAGTTTGACAGGTATGAGAGAATAGAATGCGGGTGAAGCAGATTACACGGAATTTAATAACTTTAGTTTTCGCCAACTGGTATGGATAAAAAAGAGGGATTGGGTTCAAAGGTGATAATCTTGTTTTAGACCAATAAAATTGTAAAGGACTCATTATTGTGATGAATCATGCCGTGGTTGTTTTGAGCACAGAGAAAGTCTTCCGATAGGTACCAACCTTTACTTGGAGAAAACCTGGCTCCAAGTGTAAAACCAACTGCCCCAGCTTCATCTTGGTGCGTTGACGTAGAAAATGGGCTATTTTATAAGGTTCAAACCTGCCGGATATGATTTCCAGTGGATGGTACTATCCGGTTTTAGCGGAAACTAAAGATTAATAAGACCTGCCAATCTTCCCGCTGTGTGATTTTTAATCTATAATAGAGTAGGTATTTACCACAAAGAATCTTTTGTGATGCTCTGGAGTAACTTCTTAAAAACCTGGGGTGTGGGGTGCTTTTAGCTGAGAGAGTCGGCTAAAAGCATCCCACTTCCCACCCTCTTTATTGAGATGATACAAGAGATACGTTCTGAAAAGTCAAGGAGATAATAAAATGCGACGTACAATCAGTTTTTTCATCGGTGTAATCATGGGCGGCCTGGTCGGTGCAACCATTGCCCTGCTGTTTGCCCCCGAATCGGGTCCTGATCTGCGCGATCAGATCCGCGAACGGGCCGAAAGCCTGGGCACGGAAGTCCGCCGCGCGGCTGGCACACGCCGGATAGAGCTACAGGAACGCCTGGAAATCTTGCGCTCCCCGCAGCAATAATCACCCGCAGAAGATCAATTGAAAATGGAACACCCCGGTACGCGCCCCGTGCGCAGCTAACCGGGGTGTTTTCTATTTACCCCGAAAGATAATTTCCTGGTAGAAGGTGGTGGCTTGTTCCATGCAATGCTCATAATCAGCCCGTTCTGCAATTATGGCAGCATTTTGCTTCGCAGCCATCAGACGCAGTTCTGTATCTTCCAGCCCTTCCAGGATGGCTTGTGCCAGGTTGATGGGATCATTCGAATTCACCAGAAAACCATTCTGCCCGGAAGTGATCCATTCCTGCAGCGATTCGATCCTGCCTGCTACCGGAAAACAACCACAGGCCATGCCCTCCAGTACTGAGTTGGGAGTGCCATCATGTGTGCTGGGTGAAACCAGAACAGCAGCCGAGCGGAAGATGTCCCCCATTTGGGCATGTGAACAGGCTGGCAGGAGTTGGACTGCGTGGGCGATACCCAGCCGGGCGATCCAGGCTTCAGCCTCACGTTCACCTGCCATTGAGGAGCATAGAAAACGTGCTTCCGGGATTTGTTTTAATACCAGCGGGATGGATCTAAAGAATACGTCATTGCGGACGTAGCTGCGAAAGCCGCGCGGATTGATCACAACCGGCTGCATAACCACTTCGGTGGGCTGGTGGAATATGTCCGGGTTGATGCCACCATTACCTGGTATGACGAGGCTGGGGTGATCGCGTTTAAAACCCAATTGTTGAGCAATGAGCTGATCGCGCTGACAGTCGCTATGCAAGGCAAGGGCGGCTCGCATTGCCCGGCGTGTCCAGTACATCATCCAGGGAGAAGACCGCGCATGCAATGTGAAGTCATTTCCCCACACCGAGATCAACAGTGGCCTTTTCAAGTTGGCTGCCGCAGCGGTCATACCCTCATAAGGGATGCGCATGGCATGCACCAGATCGGGTTGGATGCATTCGACAGCTGCCTGTAGCGCGCGCCCAGCACCTGGAATGGTCAAGGGTCCCAGCCACTGGCGAACCAGAAGCCGCCAGCGTAAACTGCCGGTTCCCCGCAGCAATCCTTTTTTCTGACTGGCTGGGCTGCCGGTTGTTTTGGCACCGGAGAAAGCCACCGGTACTACCTGCAGGGAAGCCAGTCCAGGCAGCGTCTCGCAGGAGAAGGATGAAACCAGGTGGACTTCGTCGCCGCGCTCGATCCAATGACGCAGCCAGTTCAATGTGATCGGCGAACGACCATCTGCATAGAAAAGAATTCGCATGTGTATGCCTCAAAGGTGAATATACCAACAATTCCCCGGTTTTGTAAGATGCTTTCCGTGCTCAAAATTCAAGTGTGGGTTTTAGTAACTATCTTTGATTTTATATTTCAAGTAAAAAACTTTGAAAAAAAGCACCATGTTGATAAAATCCACTTGGTTTGACGCATGAACACCTTGCATGTATAATCATTTTACTTTGCTGAATTCCGCCAAAATTGAGGCCCATATATGGCTCTACGGGGTAACCTGCGAGATATCACATTTACACAGATCCTGAACCTAATTAACCTGGCTAAAAAAACCGGCACACTGGTTGTGGAAGGTCCGGGTGAAACAGCCCAGGTTTCTTTTCGCGAAGGCAAACTGGCTTATGCCCAGGTGGAAAAAGAGGAAAGCAGACTGGCGGTAATCCTCAATAAAAACAAGAAATTATCTGCCAATCAATACCGTGCCATTGTACAGCATGGCAGTAATATTTCGGACAAAGAACTTGGGTTGATGCTCATCAATGCAGGCTATATCAGCAAGGATGACATCCTGCTCAGTTTGCAGCAACATTGCATGGATATTGCTCATCGCATGTTCACCTGGGTGGAAGGTTTCTTCCGCTTCGAGAACGACATGCTGCCGCCAGATAACCGTATCAATGTGCGCCTGGATCTGGAAAATTTGATCATTGAGGGCTCGCGTCAACTGCGGGAGTGGGAACACCTGCAAGATGAGATCCCCAGCCTCGATATGTCCTTAAAATTCGCCGATCGCCCGGGTGCAAATCTAAAAAATATCAATCTCAGTGTGGAGGAATGGCGGGTTGTTTCATATATAAACATCAAGAACACCATGCATCAAATTGCACACACGACCAAAATGAATGATCTTGAAATTCGCCGGATCATTTTTGGCCTGTTACAGGCCGGGCTGGTGGAAATAGTCCGCCCAGCCGGTCAGCCTGTTACGGGCTCGATGCGTTCTTTCCCAACAGAAAACAAAGAAGAACAGAAGTCGCTTGTCAACCGTTTGATCGACCGGATTCGTTCGTTATAAATTTGATCTGCAATAAATAACCGGGGCATCATCCCCTGCATTGTTTATTAGAGACTTAGGTAATTTCTCAATAAGTTGGGGAAAATGGGGTGTGTGTGAGCGGTCGTGAAGCATACTCGAAGGGTGCGAAGCCCCCACACACACACCGCCCCTGATTTATTGAGATCAAACAAACTTGGATTTCAAGGAATTTGTGACTATGCAAACAGTCAAAATGGTTGTCACAGGCCCATTCAGTGCTGGTAAAACAGAATTCATCCAATCGGTGAGTGAGATTGATGTTGTCTCAACCGAGCGCAAGATCTCATCATCTGGTGAGAGAACTGTTAAAGAGTCTACCACTGTGGCCATGGACTTTGGCCGGATCACAGTGGATGACGACCTGGTTCTTTATCTTTTTGGTACACCCGGACAAAAGAGATTCGATTTCATGTGGGAGATCCTTTCCGAGGGTATGCTGGGTTTTATTGTTATGGTGGATAGTACCCGCCCGGAGACCTATCGGGAAGCCCGATCAATCCTTGAGACTTTTCGTGCCTATGCACCCACACCCTATGTTGTGGCTGCTAACAAGCAGGACAAAGAAGATGCCTGGGAGATTGAGGATATGCGCCACGCTTTGCGCCTGGATCCCAAAGTCAAACTGCTGCCATGTATTGCCACCGATCGTGATTCGGTCAAAAAAGTCCTCTTGGAATTGTTGTACAGCATTCTGACAGAGATGGAAAATGGCAAACGTTGATGTTTTCCCCCTGTGATTGAAAACATATTTTCGATAATAACCGACCAGGGCAAAGTACAAACCGAAATAAACAGGCCAGGCCACCCGGTTTTCCTTCTATATGGCTGCCATACTTCAACCCCTGGTTAAGCTCTTTCCAAATCCCGGCCATTCTGTTATGCTGGATGAGCTGGAAAGTTTTCCAATTACAGTAACCAATTTTCTCCAAGGAGATACATCAATTTGATGAATTCATCTGCACCAACCTTTAATTGTACGAACCGGATGGGGCGGATTATTTTATTAGGGATGGAAGAGATAATCGGTCACAATCAGGTATGCACTGTCCTCAACCAGGCTTCCCTGGCGGAGGTTATTCAGCCTGACCCGCCCTGTAACCCGGAAGTGGATTTTTCATTTGATAAAATCCCCCAACTGCAGGCCACCCTCGAAAATGTGTATGGCCTGGCTGCCGGACGCGGCCTGGCGGTCAGATCCGGACGGGCTTGCTTCAAGCATATCCTGCGTGAGTTCGGCGCCGAGATGGGCTTGATGGGTTTGGATTACCGGCTTTTATCCCTGCCAACCCGGCTAAAAGTTGGCAGCCAGTCCCTGGCAGCGCTGTTCAACCGGCAGACTGGTCAGCATGTGGAACTTGCACTGGATGACGAGTATATCCATTGGAATATTGAACCCTGCCTGGTTTGCGGAGAGAAGCGCACCGAAACCTCGGCCTGTCAACTGACGATTGGTTTACTGCAGGAAGCCATGTACTGGGTTGGCGCGGGAAAAATATTCCAGGTGGAAGAAACCCTCTGTATTGCCCGCGGTGATCCACAATGTACCCTCCGCGTCAGGAAGAATCCTATTAACTAATGGTCATTCTACATACTCCACCAGGTATGGCCGTTCAATGAACCGGCACGGGATTTGCGCAATCAGAACAACCCCTTATGGCTGCACCAGCGGAACCTGCTGACGCCTTACGCATCACGTTGGATGGAGCTTCCGGTGGGCACCCATTTGCCGCTCCTGCAACCGCTTCCATGGTCCAATTCCCGCAGGATTTTTAGTTCCCCGCATAAATAAACCCGGCAAACACTCCCGCTGCCAGGTAACTGACCTCATCTGTCAATGTATCAAGGCGCAGGTTGATGGATTGACTATCCTTTCCCATGCTGCGCACTCCCACCAGCAGACTGGTATTGTCCAGCCAACCCAGCGGGGTTACCCAGATCTCTTCGCCCAGACCGGCAGCCTTGACAAAATATTCCTGCGGGTAATCACGGATGGACTGTCCATCCAGGCTGGCCACGCGCACGGTGGCATGGAAATTGTCATCCACAAGGCTGCCGCGCGCTTCCAGCCAGGCCAGGTGAATATCATCCGGTGATATTACCGCTGAGCCGGCGCCACGGTCGCTGTCTGGCAGACATTGGAAGACCACCTCTTCATTGCTGGCTAAAGTACGGACCACGATGCCGGCAGTCTGTGGAGGCATCGCAGAATAGGCTGCCAGGGTCTGGCTGGCTGAAAGGCTTGAGAAGGCACTGGAGGGAGACAGAATTTCAATGGAGCTGTTTGTGGCCAGGTCCAGGTAATACAGCCCATGCTGCGGATCGAAGACGATCTCTCCGCCAATCCCATAGGGTCGCTGTGTGTACCAGATTCCCACGGGAGCCTCTGCGTTCATGGCAATGGCCACTGGAACAAGAACCATGCTTTCATTGCTGTCGAGAACCAGGACAGGCTCGGAAGCAGGCAAACTGGCCGGGTTGCCCAGGTACAAATTGCTGCGCAGAATGTTGTCATCCAATAAATAGGTACGTTCCACAAACGCCACCTGGTCAGAAGCGGGTACACCCACCAACCCTTCCATTTCATTAATATGCAGCAACAAGGTGGCCTGGTCCTGATTCAGCAGCCACACTCCGCACTCATCACAATTTCCTTCAAACTCGGATCGGAAGAGAACCAGCGGAAAATCCGGGCGGCCGGTATTGCCTCCCGCGGCATGCATGGAATTCCTGGCGGACCAGGTATCTTCAGGCAGGCGTATCTCTCCCAGGGCCAGCCCATCCGGCGCAAAAAAACTTACGCCGAGACCGTCCCCAGTGTTGGAGGTAATCCCGTTTGGCAGGAGGACTGGCTGGGGCGAAGGCAATTCGTGTGGGTTGATTTCCTGCGGGGTGGACACAACTCTGGCCGGGCTTGCATCTGCCGTTGGGCTTTCAATTACCGGTGAACTCACATCTGCCATTGCAGAGGGGGAGATGAGTTGCTCAATGGCCGTCGGGGAAACCTGGCCGCAGCCGGCCAGCAGGATGCCAAGCAGGCCAATAAGTGCAAACGAGAAATAAACAGGCTTCATATGGATCTTCCTCTCAAGGTGTCTTATTCGTGAGATTAAAGACTTAACCGTCCATCAGACGCTCCACCCGGCGGTAATGTTCCAATAAAAATCAGGGGATGCACCTTTTCAAAAGGTACATCCCCTGGGTAGTTAGTGCCAGGAGATGGTCACCGCCAATTTATTTCAGGCAGCTGACCGGCAACCTGGACGATATCATCCTTGTGGTCCCAGGATATTTCGAGGCTATGGCTCGCGGCTGAAAGTCAGGGGGGGCAAATTTAAATAATTCGGGTAGGTGGGTGTCAGGCTGAGCGAGTTTTCGCTGCAAATGAAGTTGGCGCCGGTTCCCAACGGGCCGGAGGATAGATAGTCGCTTGGGGTGTTATTATTTAACTCGGCACCATTCAATATGGTGGATATGGATAAATGGCTTTCAATGGAAGTGTAACTGATGCTGGTTTCGGTCATACTATAACCAGCCGTGCTGTTCCCATCCAGGCTGATCACCATGGTCTGGGTGGGAAGTCCGCTCACGTTCATGTTGGCATTCACGGTCAGGTTATCAATCGACTGGATGAGTTCCCCACTGGAGGTGAACTCGGCTGTCATGCTGCCATCCACGTCTGTGTATTCGATCATTCCCGGGGCTGCCTGCTGGATCAACCCATTCAAGTGGGTTAGATAACTGGTGTTATCCATCTTCCAACTGCCGACCAGGCAGGAGCATAGCCCCTCGCTTGCCCTTTGGGTCGCGGTAAGTTGAACATTATAAGTGGTGTCAGCGCTTACTCCGGTTTGAGATTCAACCAGCACAAAACGCTCCTCGCCGCAACCGGCTGCCACCCGAGCCGGGATGGCCTCCCAGGTTTGTGGGCTGCCTTCCTTTCGGACGCGCACCTGTCCCGGTATGCCTTCAAACAAGGTGGTTAAATCGTAATCATAATTCCGGGGGAATATGATCTGGCGAATATCAACTGTGAAGGGACTCCCACCAAAGATATTGCCTGATGTTGGCTCCGTGACTACATCGGGGTTATATGGAATTTCCAATGGGATGGCCGAGTGGTTGGTGTCGATCACATTCTGATCGGCAACAGCTTCAACGAACTCCTGGAAAATGGTACCCATATTCGGATAAGCCGACAAGGCTGACAGTTGAGCATCATTCCCGCTGCCTGTGACCACAGGCAGCGATCGCAGCAAATTTAATATCCCGGCCACTCCCATCTCCGGGCGGTTTTCAAGGTACTGGAAGAAAATAAAAGATTTATATTCCCAGGTGGTCAGGCTTGTGCTTTCAACCATTGCGGTTGTTGTCTGGCTCATCCAGCGATGTTCATAATTGGTATCAGGATAAACCAGGTTGCTGAAATACTCTGCCGAACCCTCCACCCACCATCTGTTGGCATCATAATTAGGGTTATTTCCCTGGGCAAATAAATTTGCTGACTGGTAACAGTGAAACATCTCATGCGCTAGAGTTTGTTGGGCTTGCTGCACATTGACGGTTGTGAAAAGGCTTGGAAAGAGCCCTACATAACAATAAAATGACGAGGTCCTTCTCCAGTTTGCAAGCGCCAACAAATCCGCGTCACGAAGACGGGTTATGGGGTCCATACCGGGCAATTCGGTTACCACCAGGGTGGTTGCCGGCAGGGGATTGGGTCCCAGGGCGTTGTATTTGCTGACTGCCAGTGTGGCAGCCTGCATGATCGGCTCGATGCGACTCAGGCGCGGATCGTCCACCGCCCACCAATTTGGGTAATACAGGCGTACACGTGTACCATCCACGTTTTCTTCGCCATAAAGAAAACACATCACCGGAGTGGTGGACTCAAAACCGCTTGACCACAATCTCTGGCATTCCGCTTCATCAGCAGAGGCAATTGGCAGTGCGGCTGGCTGACTCAGGCTGGCCCTATGCGGGTTAGTACTGGTCAGCAGGTCGCTCTTCTGTGAGAAGCGTTCCAATTGATCCACGGGTGCGACCAACCGGTTGACTTCCTGCTGCAGTTCATCATGAATGGTGCCAGTGGGATTCCCGGCCAGGTATTGGTCAGCCAAATTCATTAACCCGGTCAGCTCAAAGTCGGATACGCTGGCATTCCCCAACACATCACTGGCTTTGGATGTGCCTGTATACATGCCCAGAAGCTTGACCAAGCCATCTCCAGCTGCCCATTCGCCTGATCCTACGCGGCTGTTGTATAGTTGGGACAGGCTGAGCGCTGCTCCGGAAGGTACCACCTGGGTGGGCATATCCGGTGGGGGGGTGGGTTGAGATTCTGCTATACCGGTTGGAATGGGATTGGGATTGGAAAGTCCGCGGGTCGGGCTGCAGGCCGCTGAGATGATTATCAGGGTTACCAACAAAATAGGGAGCGAATGGCGCGTCTTCATCAAATTTGCCTCCCGGCCCTGGCAATGGCCGAATTCGGGTTGAGTGCCTTGGACTCACGCCAGCAGGGCAGTGATGTGCAGCGCTGGTGTAGATACCATCGGTTAATGGATAAATTATATCTTAAACATATTTAATTGAATATGACCGGATGGATCCATCCGCCCCATTCCCAAATATTCTCTTGCTTTCAGACCCGGGGTGAATTCGAAGAACGGATTTCAGTCTTTGTGAAACCTTGAAGGATCCCGCCAATTCATTTCTTTTGAAGTAGACCTTCGGATATAATCATCCCATCCTTTGTAACTTCCATACATTCTCCTCTTTATGGATACCATTCTTCGAATGAAAGGCTTTCGAAAAAATGCATATATTGGTGACAAATGATGATGGTGTGCAGGCTCCCGGCCTGCTGGCGCTGGCTCAGGAGATGCGTAGCCTGGGGCAGGTGACCGTGTGTGCTCCCGACCGGAACTGGTCGGCTTCTGGGCATGTAAAAACACTCGACCGCCCGCTGAGGGTACGTGAAGTACTCCTGGCAGACGGCAGCTCCGCGTTTTCCTGCGACGGCGCCCCCTCGGATTGTGTGGCCATGCCATTGATGGGCCTGGTGGAGCAAAAGATCGACCTGGTGGTGGCCGGCATCAACCCGAACGCCAACATCGGGCATGATGTCACCTATTCCGGCACGGTCACGGCTGCCATGGAGGCCGTCATCACCGGGGATGTACCGGGCTTTGCGGTTTCCCTGGATGCACCTGAATACCACACGGGACCTCTGGATTACAGCACGGCTGCCCGCGTGGCGCGCCAGGTGATCGAAAAAGTCATGCGCCTTGGCATGCCGGATGGGGTTCTGTTGAACATCAACGTGCCATACCTGCCGTTTGAAGGGCTCACAGGCTTCATGCTCACCCGCCAGGGATTGCGCGTCTATAAGGATGTGCTCGAGCGCCGTCTCGACCCGCGCGGCCGCCCGTATTACTGGATCGGCGGCGAGGCGCCCACCGGCGTCCTCGAAAATGGCACCGATTTCGGCGCTCTCAAGGCCGGCTATGTCTCGATCACGCCTCTGCAGTTGGACCTGACCGCGCGTGAGGCCATGGTTTCGATGCAGACTTGGGATTGGACAACAAACACACCCGCATGACTGCCAGCCTGGTCAACCGCCTCAGCCGCCTTTTGCTTGAGCACAGCGCCCGTTACCCGCACCTGCAAGTGCAGGATGTTTACAAGCTTCTGTACCAGGCCGCCATGGGCAGCGGACATGCCGTCCCGGATGCAGCCCGGGCGCAGGCCTGGCTGGAAGAGGAAATGCGCAGCCTGAAGGCGGATGCGCACCAGCCGCTGGTGGAGCAGATCTCACCGGAAGCCAGGCTGGAGCGAAGGATTGTGCGGGTTCACCTGCACCCTACCTGGCAGCCACCGGGAACATGCAGCCTTTGCTGGGGGCTTTTGTGCGCACAGCCAATGAATTTGAAGGTTCAACGCAACTCTTGGAGAATTTTGCCGCGCTGGTCAGCCAGATCCCGGCTCAAGCAGGCCTGCAATTTTCGATAAGTGATTTCGCGGATTTCATGTCTGACATGCGCAGCCGTGATTACCCCGCCATCCACCATTCGGAGAGTTACACCCGGCATTATCAACCAGCCTAACGGGTGGTGGCTGTCCAGTTCCTGGCTCCCATCCTGTCAGCCTGCCGGGTGGAATGATTTCCACACTCTCCCACCGGGAGAGGGGCAGAGGTGAAGGCTTAAGGGTGTGTAGGGGCGCAGGCACTGCGCCCTCGATCGGTGAGGCTCTTCCGATTCCGCCAAAGGTCCCGCCCTCATTTCGCGGGATTCATTCCTCCTGAAATGTTAACAGCCAACCGTTCTTGTTTCCTCTGGCTTGTTGTATACTTTATCTGGCTGTACAAATGGGAGCTGGATATGTCTAGTTTTACTTCACCACCGAACATACAGGTCTTCAACACCCGCGTTTGGGAGATCGTGCGCCAGGTCCCGCCCGGGCAGGTCACCAGCTACGGGCAGATCGCGGCCATGATCCCGCCTCCGCAGGGCATGGACCCGAAGAGTTACGATGCTTTCGTGGCGCGCTGGGTGGGCGCTGCCATGGCTGCCTGTCCCCAGGATGTGCCCTGGCAGCGTGTCATCAATTCGCAGGGCAAACTCAGCCTGCGCCCGGGGGCGGAGCAGCAGCGCCAGTTGCTCGAAGCCGAAGGGGTTGAGTTCAACGAACGTGGCCGGGTGGATCTCAAAAAATTTGGCTGGCAGGGACCACCGGCTGACTGGCTCAGGCTGCGCGCGTTGTTTCCTCCTCCGGGGTTTGCGAAATGAAAACCACCTTGATTCGTTCCATACAGAGTTACTTTCCTCATAATCTTTATGGGGAAAAGGATTCATATTTATGGTAAACTTGGCGGCGAGGTTTAACCGAATATTTCTTCTCCAGAGGAATCAGGTTAATGATCATCTGGAGATCGTCCAAATCCATAAGCACGTTAGTAACTTCTCAAAAAATTGGGGTACCTTCCTCCGGATTATTGGGAAGACACATATGTTTTTTGGAAGGATTATTAACCCATGAACATCGGAGGTGTCTTGTGCACGTTTTGATCGCGTACCATCTTTGTTCACCTCCAGGAACTGGTTTGGCAAAACATAATGATCATTTTCGCATCCTCTCTATCCCCGGCGGGGTTAAAATATTTAATTTCATGCAGCGGGTTTTTTAAGAGACCCTGGAAGGAAGGATTACTGCAACTCTTTTTCATCAGGGAGATGCAAAATTTTAGGTTGGAGGAGTGTTATGGGAGAGTCTGATAATAAAGAAGAAAAGATCAATCGCAGCGATTTTATGAAGGCGACTATTGCCGGCATTGGTGGTCTGATCGGTATTGCTTATGGTCTTCCAGCTGTCGCTTATGTGATTGGCCCGGCCGCAAAACAAGGTTCCAGTGACTGGATCCAGTTGGGATCGGTCAACAAGATCGAGATGAATACTCCCACCCTTTTTAAAGCGGTCGTGGAGACCCAGACAGGCTGGATCAAATCTGAAGAAGAGATCTCGGCGTATGTATTAACAGAGAATGGACAGGATTACATTGTCATGTCCAACGTGTGCACACACCTTGGCTGCCGGGTGCGTTGGGTTGCAGAGCAAGGGGAATTTTTCTGCCCGTGTCACAATGGTGTCTTTTCCAGGGACGGTAGTGTTGTCAGCGGCCCACCCCCTCGCCCTTTGGATCGCTTTGAGAGCAAGGTCGAAGCCGGCATCCTTTACGTGAAGCGAGGCGGTTAACCATGTTGGCAAATATTGGTGATTGGTTGAATGAGCGGTTTGGCTGGCGCAGCGTATGGGAAGCTATTTTTTTACGCAAGATCCCGCATGTGAACTGGCTTTATACCCTGGGCAGCGCCACTCTGTTTGTGGCGGTCAACCAGGCAATTACGGGCATCCTGTTGACCCTCTATTATGTCCCCACCCCGGACCATGCTTATGACAGTGTGGTGTATATCACCACCCAGTTACCCATGGGTTGGTTCATCCGTGGTCTGCACCACTGGGGAGCCAGTGCCATGGTGATCCTGACGGTGGCACACCTGTTGAGGGTCTTCTTCTATGGTGCATATAAGTTCCCGCGTGAGGTCACCTGGATGACAGGCGTGATCTTGTTGATCGTGGTGATCGGTTTCGGTTTTACCGGTTACCTGCTGCCATGGGACCAGCGAGCTTATTGGGCTACCACGGTTGGAACCCGCATCGTCGGCGTTGCCCCCGTGGTGGGAGACTGGCTGCTGCGCGTTGCGCGCGGTGGAGATGAACTCTCGGCAGTCACCCTGGCGCGTTTCTTCGGGACGCATGTCTGGGTTCTACCGGCAGCATTGATTATTTTGGTGGGTATGCATCTCTACCTTGTCATCCGCAATGGGATCTCGGCTGTTCCGGGGAAGGATGAATAAGCCATGAAAAAACAAGAACAGCAAGAGTACATGGAAAAATATAAAAAAGCCAAGGCGGAGGGGGTGCCCTTCTTTCCGGACATCATATTCAAGGATATAGTTGTTTCGCTGCTCATTCTGATTATCCTGGTGCTGTTGGCTTATTTTATTGGCGCTCCCGTGGAAGCTCGCGCCAACCCCAATGATGCTAGCTATACCCCGCGCCCGGAATGGTATTTCCTCTTCCTTTTCCAGATGTTAAAATACTTCCCGGGCAAGTTGGAAGTGGTCGGTGCGATGATCCTGCCCACCTTGTTCATCGGCTTGCTTTTGGTGTTGCCATTTCTGGACAAAAGCCCAAAGCGCCACTTTCTCAAGCGGCCTTTTGCCAGCCTGATGGCGGTGGGTGTACTGCTTGGGATCGTGGGGCTTACCCTTCTGGCATTGAATGCAGCTCCAACTCCCCAGACAACGGTGGTGATTGACAAAGCCGCGGACTTGTATGCAAAGAACTGTGCCAATTGCCATGGACCTACAATAGACGTCCCTGCCGGAGTTGACCTGCATCAGATCATTGCAGCAGGAAATCACCAGGGAATGCCCGCCTGGGGTGGCGATCTGAGCACGGATGAAATTGACATGCTGGTCGGATTTATTTTGTCCCCCAACGGCAGCGCCCTGTTCACCCGGGAATGCGCCGGCTGTCATAAAAATGCCATCCAGGCCACCGGAAATCCAATTGAGCTGCAGCGCGTCTTCGACGAAGGCAAGGCTTACCCGGCCCACAAGGACCAGGATGTCACCGATTGGAAGAAATCTTTAAATGTGGACGAACAGAATGCCCTGTTGAACTTTTTGGCCGCACCCGATGGACAGCGCCTGTTTGTGATCAATTGTTCGGGCTGTCACGGCGAAGGGATTGCCTTTAAGGGCAGCAAGGAAGAATTGCGCAAATTGATTGTTGACGGTGGTCACCAATTGACCATGCCCGGCTGGAAAGGTACCTTGTCTACGGATGATTTGGATACGCTGGCAAATTATGTGACCGATCCACAAGGCTACCCCGCAGGAACCAAGCTTTTTGGAATATACTGCGCCACATGCCATGGGGACAAGGTGCCGGTTGCTCCTGATAAGGAGAGTGCCCTGACCATGATTGGCTCCGGTGGTGCCCATATTACCATGCCTGTTTGGGGAGATATTTTGACCTCAGACCAGGTGGATGCGCTTGTTGCCTATACCCTCGAATCTGGCAGTGAAACCGGCATTATTGTCGGTGCAAAGCTTTTCGCAGAAAATTGCACATTTTGCCATGGCAAGTATGGTGAAGGGGGGCTCAACCCAACCTTTGCGGGGGATACCATTGCACCCATCAGCTCACCCAATTACCTGAAGACCCGCGATGATACCACCATCCGCAATATAATCGCCGAGGGTCAGACATTTGGTATGCCACCCTTCGCCTCTTCCTATGGTGGAACGCTGAATGACGATCAGATCGCAGCCCTGGTGGCGTTCATACGCAATTGGGAGATTATCCCGCCGATTATCCCGGACATACCAGCTACTCCAACAGCCAACCCGACTGCTACTCCCGGTACTACTTCACCTGGTAGTGGGGAGGTCAGCTTTGCAGATCAGGTCCAACCGATTTTCCAATCACGCTGTATTGCGTGCCACAACTCGAGTTCAGGGCAAGCTGGTTTTGATGCAAGCACCTACCAGGCCGTGATGACTTCCGGGGATAGCGGCCCGCAGATCGTGGCTGGTGATGCAGCCAACAGTCCGCTTATCACGCTGCTCCAGACTGCCACCGGGTTCATGCCCCCCATGGGCAAGCTTTCAGATGATGATATCCAGATCATCGTCGAATGGATCAACGCCGGAGCCTTGGATAATTAATTCCTATCACAAACAAGGGAGACATATTTACCGAGTAGCCCTGTTTATCGAATTGTCATTTCCCTGCAGGGACGATGTGCTGGCAAGTGTTTTCCGAAAGTGGTAACATTGCCCCCTTGGGGGATGCCGAAGTTATGACATATAAAAAAACCGCTGCTTCCTCATAGACTGAACCCTTTCGGCAAGACAAAAAAAGAAAGACCCCGCATGAGCTAACTGGACAGACACCTGATTTGGTAAGGTGTCTGTCTTGTTTTCAATTGTATCCTCTCATAATTATAGAAGCAAATGTAATCATTAATGATCTGTTGAGCCTCCTCAAACGTAGGATTTCGATACTGGCGAATGGCTTCTTCCTTGAGGTGTCCGAAGAAGTTCTCCATGGGAGCATTGTCCCAGCAGTTTCCACGGCGGGACATGGAAGGGGTGATGTTATACTCTGTGGTAAGGACAAAATATGCTTGCGAAGTGTATTGCTGCCCTTGGTCACTGTGGAGGATCAGTCCATCAGGGACCTTTTCTTTTTGTTTGGCCTTGCGCAGGTTTTGTTGCACCAGAGCGACTGAATTCTCTCGTCCGAATTGATGGGCAATGATGAAGTTATCGAATAGATACTTGATGGTGGACAAGTACGCCCAGCCTTCTTGGGTGAGGATGTAGGTGACATCCGTGACCCATTTCTGGTTGGGTCGCGTGGCCGTGAAATCACGCTTGAGCAGATTAGGGTAGGAATGATAGGTCTCAAGCGCACTATTCTTATAAATCCGACGTTTTCTGGCGACGGAACGGATCCCCAGTCGGTTCATCAAGCGTAAAACCGCCTTGTGATTGATCGTAACTCCACATTTTTGGGCGATCCACCAGGTCACACGCCGATAACCATACGTCCGATGGGATGCCAGGTACGCTTTCTGGATCAACTCCTTTCTGCTTGCATCGGGATCAGGTCCTTCCTTCCGTTTGGCCCAGGCATAAAAGGCTGCTCGCGAAATACGAAAGAAGGCACACATGGCTTTCACTTCGTATTCTTTCCTGTAGTGGTAGATGACCCGATATTGCGTTTCGCGAGCAAACTCTTGCGCAACTCGGTATGGTATTTTTTTAGCAGCGCATTCTCCATCTCCAATTGCTTGATATGGGCAACCTCGTCCTTCACTTTCCGAGGACGTCCGATTGGCCGGGTAAAGACCATTTCACCTTCCCGGAGAAATTGACGCACCCAGGCTTTCACCCGATTGTCGCTGCGTACGCCCAGTGCTTTTGTAATTTCTGCCTGAGTCTTCCCCTCTTCATAAAACAACCGTATGGCTTCAAGTTTCATTTTCAACGGATAGTGAACCATTCCTTTTTCCCCTGGCATAATAAAAGTACCTCCTGTGTTTTTATTTTCTCACAGGGGGTACTTTCTTTTCGTGTCTTGTTTCAGGGGGTCAGTTCACCCGGGTGGGGCTTTTTTATCTACGAAGTGCAACGCACATATCCGACTTGCCTGCGATTCTGGTATACTATTTTCATCTTCTTCCACTACCCTTCAATCCACCTTTTATCTTCAGGAACCCACCCATGACCCGATTTGAAATCGATCTGAAACCTGTCAGTCACATTACTTCCGATGCCATCGGCATTCCCGGGCAGCGCGTTTTTTACATCCAAGCTTGGCAGGAAGACCGCCCTCAACCTATTACCCTTATTGTTGATAAGATACAGCTCCAATCATTGGCGATTGGTGTTGAAAAATTAATGGCCGACCTGGAACGCGAGAAACCGGATCTAAGCCAGGCCCAGACCGATTATGATCAGGAGCTCATGCGCATCTCCCCACCTGTAGACCCTCTCTTCCGTGCTGGTGAAATCGGCTTGGGATACGATGGTGAGGCTGACATGGTGATTATATTGGCCAGGGAGATCCTGGCAGAGGGTGCCCAGATCGACGAATCATCGGTAGCACGTTTCTGGTGTACCCGCACCCAGGTCCGCCGCATGGCACGCTGGAGCCAGGAAGTCATCAACCGTGGGCGCCCCCTGTGTGCACAGTGTGGACAACCGATGGAAACAGAAGGACATTTCTGCCCC